>Ga0187893_10002628_pt1 | contig 38941 bp, 38 predicted proteins | sample MA1701074metaG_FD_139574 | JGI IMG/M metagenome (GOLD analysis project Ga0187893, IMG submission 139574) | White microbial mat communities from a basaltic lava cave in the Kipuka Kanohina Cave System on the Island of Hawaii, USA - MA170107-4 metaG ... | reverse complement strand
TCGGCCGCCGGCGCTGCGCGAGAGCGCGTCAGCGACAGCAGCGCTCGGCGTTCTTCCGTAGTCAGACTGAGGGTCGAGTTCATGCCTCATAGTACTACGGATATGACTGTTACAGTCCACTAGACGTGGAAATCTGGCCCACTTCCATGGTGTTCGCGAAGGGCCACCGCATCCGGCTCGACGTGCAACCGCGCGACGGCATCGGCTCGGCGCCGTACACGCATTATTCGGCCGACTACAATTCGGGCACCAACACCATCCATACCGGCGGCAGCCGCGCCTCGCACCTCCTCCTTCCGGTGATCCCGTGAGAAAACTTCTCCTCGTTCTCGCGCTCGCGCCCGGCGCGGCCCTGGCGCAGGACTACTACGGAGCCATCGCCTACTCGCCCCGCACCGGGGCGCACGGCTGGTCGTACGATCACCGCTCGCGCAGCGACGCCGAGAACCGCGCGCTCTCCGAATGCCGCAAGCACGCGGACGACTGCCGCTCGCTGGTGTGGTTCAAGAACGCATGCGGCGCGCTCGCGACCGGGCCGGACGGCTACGGCTCGGGATGGGGCACAAGCCGCTCGCTCGCCGAGGCCGAGGCGGTGAAGGTCTGCGGGCGGCACTCCAGCGGCTGCTCGGTCAGGCGCTGGGCCTGCACCACGCGCTGAATTCGGGGTCAGGGCCGCGACTCGTTTTCGCGTACGCAGAAACGAGTCGTGGCCCTGACCCCGAATTACGGTTCGTAGGCATCGTGCGCCTCGCTGTGCGCCTTGATGCCGCTCAGCGCGGACTGCACGTCGCCGCTCACCATGTGGAGGCGGTTGCCGACGAAAGCGCCGGCGAGGCCGTGGCGCGCGGTCGGCATCGAGGGCAGCACGCTCCACGCGTTCTTCGGCGCGTCGTAGGCTTCGAGCGCGCGGTAGGTCGCCATCATGCGCGCGTCCTGGTACTCGCCGCCCGAGACGTAGATCCTGCCCTGGTGCACGCCCGCCGCCATCGCGCTGCGCGGCGTCGGCATCGGCGCACGCGCGCGCCAGCTGTTCGCCGCCGGGTCGTATTCCTCCACCGCGCCGGTCGAGGCGTGGGGGCGCGCGGGATGCACGTTGGCGTGGTCCTGCGCGGTGATCGCGCCGCCGATCACGTACATCCGGTCGCCCACCGTGACCGCGACCGGCGAGCCGCGCTTGGTGGGCAGCGGCGCCAGCGCGCGCCAGGAGTCGTTCGCCGGGTCGTATTCCCACGCGTTGTCGATCGGCACCCACGCCGGCGGCCCCGACTGCGGCAGCACGAACCCGCCGAAGGCGTAGATCTTGCCGCGGTGCTCGGTGAACGAGACGTGGTGCGAGGCGAGCGGCATCGGCTTCTTCTTCGTCCAGCGGTCGGCCGCCGGGTCGTACTCGTACACCATGCCGATCGGCTTCCAGCCGGGCGCCAGGCCGCAGAACACGTAGAGCTTGCCGCCCGCGGCGACGCCGACGATCTCCTCGGCCGGCTCCGGGAACGGCGCCAGCTTGATCCATTTGCCTTGTGCAAAAGCAGTCCCCAGAGCGAGGAATCCGAGAAATATCAAAACCCATCTATAAGCCCGCACGGTTCTTCCCCTTGACGTTCCTGTTCACCACATTGACCGGCCACTCGCCGGACAGCACGCGGCGCACCTCGCCCGGCGCGCCGGCCTGCAGCCCGGCCATCGCCTGCTCGCTGTACCACGCGGCGTGCGGCAGCACGATCACGTTGTCGCGCCCGCGCAGCGGGTGCGGATTGGGCAGCGGCTCGGGATCGACCGTGTCGAGCGCGCAGCCGGCGATGCGCTTCTGGTCGAGCGCGCGCACCAGCGCGTCGGTGTCCACCACCGGGCCGCGTGCGCAGTTGATGAGGAACGCGGTCGGCTTCATCTGCGCGAAGGCCCCGTCGTTCATCAGCTTGCGCGTCTGCGGCGTGAGCGGCGGGTGCAGTGACACAAAGTCAGATTGGGCGAGAAGCTCGGCCAGCTCGACCTTGCTCGTGCCTCCCGATGCTTCCTTCACGAAGGGATCGAAAAACACCACACGCATCCCGAACGCCGCGGCGCGCGCGGCCACCTGGCGCGCGATGTTGCCGAAGCCCACCAGCCCGAGCGTGCGCCCGGCCAGGCGGAACATCGGCTTGCCGGGCGGCACTTCCCAGCGCCCGGCGCGCACCAGGCGGTCGTAGAACGCGACCTTGCGCGTGCAAGCGAGGAGCAGCGCCATCGTGTGCTCGGCCACCTCCTCGATGCAGTAGGTGGGGTTGTTGGTGACGATGATGCCGGCGGCGGTGGCCGCCTCGAGGTCGATGGTATCCACGCCGATGCCGTAGCGCGCGATGATGCGGCACTTCGGCATGCGCGCCATGGTGTCGGCGGTGATCGGCCCGGCGTAGGTGTTGAGCAGCGCGTCGCAGTCCGCCGCCTCGCCCAGGAACTCGTCGGGCTTCTTGGTCTTGAGCGCGACCAGATTCGCCAGCGCATCGAGGGTCTTGTGCTCGACGTCGAGCGAGTCCCAGACGTAGTCGGTGATGACGACCTTCGCCTTCATGGCTGCATCCAGCGCACGACGCCCGCGACGCCGTCGACCGCGACCATCGCGCCGTCGGGAATGCGGCGCGCGGCGTCGGGCGCGCCGAGCACCATCGGGACGCCGCGCTCGCGCGCGAGCGACGCGAGGTGGGAGGTGCTGCCGCCGAGCTCCGCCACGATGCCCGCCACGCGGGGAAAAATCTCCGCCAGGGCGGGACCCGCGACGGTCGTGACCAGCACGTCGCCCGGCGCCACGCGCTCGAGCTCGCATTCGCAACTCACCACGCGCGCGCGCCCCGTGCCCCAGCCGACGCCGCCGGGATGGCCGGAGAGCCGCGGGTGTTTCAGCCAGATCTCGTCGGGCACCGGCGCCTCCGCCACGCTGAGCGGGCGGGCTTGCAGCAGCTTGATGCCGGTGTCGTCCAGCGCCCACTCGATCTCGACCGGATGACCGAAGAGATCCTCCACCTTGCGCATCAGCAGTCCGAGCTCCGCAAGCTGCTCCGCGTCCAGCGGCGGCGCGGCGAGCAGGCGCGAGAATGCGCGCCTGCCGTGCCTGCAATTCATGCTGTGGTAGTTCGCCCCCGCGGTGGACTCCTTGAGGGCGCCGGAGCGATCCAGCACGTAGCGGTCGGGCACCACCTCGCCCTGCGCGACCGATGAGCCTGGGCCCGCGGCCGCATTCACCAGCATGTCGCCCTCGGCGGTGCGCGACAGCCCGCCGCCGGCGCAGCGCGCGCGCACCAGGGGCTGGACGATGAGGGCCATCGCGGTGGGCTCCACCCGGTTCATCGCCATGTAGCGCAGCACGCGGGTAGACCAGAGCGAGGCCCAGCAGGCTCGCACCGCGGTGAGGTAGTCCTCCTCGGTCTCCAGGCCGAGATAGCTCTGGAACTGGCCTGCGAAGCTCGCGCCCGCGCCGTCCTCGACGAGCGCCGAGGAGCGCACTACGGTTTCACGAATCTGGAGAAGCTGTTCGAGGATGGCCGGAGCGATCGGCTGCTGCATCAATCCGAGCTTGACCTGGAGCGCATGGCGCCGCGCCGCCGGCCGGTCCTCGGCCGAGAACACGCGGCGCGCATCCTCCTCGAGCCCGAGATGCGCAAGCTGCGTGCGATAGGCCCGGGCATCCACGCAGAAACCGCCGGGAGTGGGCAGGCCGGCGTTGCCGAGCGCGGCCAGCCGCGCGGCCTTGGGGCCGAACCGCGCCGCATCCGTTGCCCCGGAGATCGGAACGGTGAAAGTCATGTCTCGATCACGATGCGCAGAATCTTGCCGGGGTTGCCCTCGTACTCCTCGAATGCCTCGGCCGTCTCCGCAAGCGGGTACCTGGAGCTGATGAAGCCGTCGACGTCGACCTTGCCCGAGGCGACGAGCTCGATGCTCGGCGCCATGTCGGCGGCGGTGAGGGCGCGCGAGCCGATCAGGCTGAACTCGCCGAAATAGAGCGGGAAGGTGGAGAAGCCGTGCACCGGCTCGTGGCTGATCGAGTAGGCGGAGAAGCGCCCGCCGGGCCGCAGCATGGCGAGCGCCGCCTGCAGCGCCTCGGCGCCGCCGGCGGCGTCGATCACCACGTCGGCGCCCTTGCCGCCGGTGAGGCGCTTCACTTCCTCGACTGCGTCCATCGCGGAGGCCGCGACCACGTGCCGCGCTCCCATCTTCTCGGCCATCTCCAGCTTCCAGCGCGTGCGCGACACCGCGATCACCGGGCTGGCGCCGGTCAGCACCGCGAGGCGCGTGTGCAGCAGGCCGCCGGTGCCCTGCCCCAGCACCACCACCGATTCGCCCTTCGCCAGGCCCGCGCGGCTCTGCGCGTGGCGCACCGTGGCGAGCGTCTCGATCAGGGTCGCCTTCTCGAGCGGCAGCCCCGCCGGGAGCTCATATATGTATTGCGACGGCAGCTTCACGTACTCGCTGAGCGAGCCCTCGACCTCGCGGCCGAAGAGGCCGGCGTTGCGGCACAGGTTGCCCGCGCCGCGCAGGCACGGGTCGCAATGGCCGCAGGCGATGATCGGGTTGATGATCACGTGGCTCCCGGCGGCGAGGTGCGTCACGCCCTCGCCGACCGCGTCCACCCGGCCGGTCGACTCGTGCCCCATCACCACGGGGTAGCGCACGCCCGGGTGCTTGCCGGTGTAGATCGAGAGATCGGTGTGGCACACCGCGGTCGCCGCGGTGCGCACCAGCACCTCGCCCGGCGCAACGGGGTGGGGCGCGTCGCGCTCGATCAGCTCAAGCCTTCGGGGTGCTCGGAGAAGCGCGGTCCGCATTACTTCAGACCGTCGTTCCCGCGAAAGCGGGAACCCATGGTTTGAAAGACAAAATGGGTCCCCGCCTTCGCGGGGACGACCCTTGGCCCTTCCTTGGACGCCACTACCGGCCCGCGAGCGTGGAATATCCCGTGATCGGGTCGACCACCGTGATCTGCTCGACCGGGAAGTTGGAGATGATCTCGATCCGGTCCTTGTGCACGATCAGCATCTCCTCGATGCGCACGCCCCACTCGAAGCGCTTGCCGTGCTGCGTCTCGAGCGCGAACACCATGCCTTCCTTGATCTCGATCGGGTGGTCGAGCGACCAGATGCGCGAGATCACCGGCTGGTCGTACTGCGCGAGGCCGAGGCCGTGGCCCCACAGGTTGGCCGCGGCCTGGTCCTCCTCCTCGTAGCCCCAGGCTTCCTTGGCCGAGGGCCACTTGGAGGCGATGTCCTTGGTGGTCGCGCCGACCTTGACCGCCTTGATCGAGTCGTACAGCCACTTGAGCGCGGTGGCGTAGATGTCCTTCTGCTCCTTCGTCGGCTCCTTGCCCGCGCAGTAGGTGCGGTAGTAGCAGGACTTGTAGCCGTTCCAGGTGAGCGCGGCGAGGTCCATGAACACGATCTCGCCGGGCTTGACGATGCGGTCGGAGAAGTTGCGCCAGTTCGGCCAGGTGTTCGGCCCGGAGGACACGATCACGTCCTCGACGTCCTCCATGCCGGGGACCGAGTACAGGTACTCCATGATGTGCGCGGTGAGCTGGTTCTCGGTGCGCCCGGGCTTGAGGTAGTTCATGAACTCCCAGTGCGCGGCGTCGCCGATCGCGCCCACCATGCGCAGCGCCTCCTGCTCGTCCTCGTTCTTGATGGCGCGCGCCTCCATCATCGGCGTCATGCCGTCGGTCCAGTCGATTCTCTCGTCGCCGAACACCTTCAGCATGTTGATGTCGATGAAGTCGACGCCGAGCTTCTGGCCGGCGACGTTGGCCTTCTTCATCTCCTGCTTCACCGCGTTGGTGAATTTCTTCACCTGCACCGTCGAGGCCGGGCCGGCCGCGCCCTTGATCCAGGCGTAGGAGTAGCGCACGTGGTCCTTCGGGATCCACGGCGAGTGGCGCTGGATCTGGAAGCCGATGTCGCCCTGCTCGAACAGCACCGGCGCGTCGTCGCCGCACAGCATCGCGTAGCGCAGCCCCGGCTTGAGGCGGTTCCAGCCCGGCGTGAGGGTGCTGGTCACGTAGCGCACGTTCTCGTCGTACATGAGGAGCATCGCCCCCAGCCCGTGCGCCTTCATGCGCTCGCGCGCGCGCTCGAGGCGGTACTTGCGAACCCGGTCCCAGTTGATCCTCTGCTGCCAGTCCAGTGCCACCATTCCCGCGTTTGCCATTGCTCGTCTCCGATTGAATGTTCTTCGCTACTCCGCCGTGGCGCCGGCCTCCTTCACGGCCTTGCCCCAGCGCTCGGTTTCCTTCTGCACGAACCTGGCGAACTCGCCCGGCGCGCTGGTGACCACCTCGACGCCGCCGTTCGACAGGCGCTGCCGCACTTCCGCGGTCTTCATGGTCTCGATCACCACGCCGTAGAGCTTGTCGACCACCTCCCTCGAGGTGCCGGTGGGGACGAAGATCCCCTGCCACGAGCCGCTGGTGAGCTGGGGATAGCCCGACTCGGCCATGGTGGGCGCGTCCGGGAACGCCTGCAGGCGCTGCGCGCTGGTGACCGCGATGAGGCGCACCCGCCCGCTCTTCACGTGCGGCATCGCCGAGGACGCGGTGACGAACATCATGTGCGTCTCGCCGCCGACCAGGCCGGTGACCGCAGGCCCGGCGCCGCCCTTGTAGGGCACGTGCACCATGTCGAGGTTCTCGAGCTTGCGGAACACCTCCATCTCGAGACGGTTCTGGCTGCCGGCGCCGGGCGAGGCGTAGTTGAGCTTCCCGGGATAGGCCTTGGCGATCGCGACGATGTCCTTCACCGTCCTCGCCTGCAGCTCGGGGTTCACCACCAGCACGCCGGGCACGTCGACCACCTGCGTGATGGCGATGAAGTCGCGCGTCGGCACCACCGTGAGCTTCGGGAACACCGCCGGGTTGAGCGCCACGGTGCCGATGTTGCCGAGGTAGACCGTGTAGCCGTCGGGCGCCGCCTTCGCCGCGGCGTCCATGCCGATGTTGCCCGAGGCGCCGGCGCGGTTCTCGACCACGATCTGCTGCCCGAGCAGCTCCGAGAGCCGCGGCTGCAGGATGCGCCCGACGAAGTCCGACGCGCCGCCCGGCGCGAACGGCACGATCACGCGGATGGGCTTATTGGGGTACTGCCCCCAGGCGAGCGCCGGGACCAACGCCAACAACCACAGAAGCTTTCTCATTCAATCCTCCGTTATTGGAAGTTGCACAGGTTTCCTGCTGCGCGCCGAAACGTCGAACGCCTTGGTCAGCATGAGTCGGTTGTGCGCCTCGGCGGCGGTGGCGTGCTGCGTCGGCAGGCCGAGCGAGACGCGGTTCAGCCACTGCTCGGTCTCCTCGCGCATCGGGCCGCGCAGCTCGCCGAGCGCCATGTCGCCCGGCGGGTAGCTGCCCAGGAAGTCGACCTTCCTCTCCGAATCGGGGTTGTACCCCTCGCCTTGCGGGCGCGTGGTGGCAAGCACGATGTCGCGGTGCGTATCGTCGATCGTGAGCACGCCCTCGGTGCCGGTGATGCCGACCTCCAGGCTGTACACCGCGCCCGGCCACACGGTCGGCAGAGCCCACGAGATGCACGCGTGGTAAAGACTTTCATCTGAAAAAACAATTGTTCCTGCCGTCGCATCGATCCCCTTGTGCTTGGGCCCAAGCGCCTTGTCGACCGAGCGCGCGTAGAGCTCGACCGGCTTCTTGCCTTCCATCAGCCACATGACGATGTCGAGCGCGTGCGTCCCCGAGATCACCATCGGCGAGATCTTCGACGGGTCCGAGGTGCGCCTGTAGTTGTCGAGCGCCACCAGGCGGTTCATGAACGCGCGCGAGCTCACCAGCGTCACGTCGCCCAGGCTGCCGTTGCGCACCTTCTCCTTCGCCGCGAGCCAGCGCCGGCGGAAGCGCTGCGTGTAGCCGACGACCGCGTCGATCTTCTTTTTTGTTATGAAATCCAATACTTTCTGGGAATCCGCGAGCTCGGTCGCCAGGGGTTTTTCGATCAGAAGGGAGAGTCCCCGTTCGGCGGCGGCCAGGATCGGCTCGACGTGCAGGTGCTCGTCGGTCGAGATGATCGCCGCGGTGATCTCGGGCCTTTTCAGCAGCTCCCTGAAATCCGTGGTCGCGAAATCCGCCTTGGTCTTGTCCTTTACAAAAGATGCTCTCTCGGACTTCAAATCTGCAATGCCGATGAAGTCGACCATCGGGTGGCGCGCGGCGACCTCGCCGCGGAACAGGCCTACGCGGCCCGCGCCGACGATCGCGAGACCGATCCGCTTCGGGTTTTTTCGGGCCATGGAATGTCGACCGCGGCGTTGCGCTCGGCGGAAAGGTCGGCGGCGAGGTACACCTGCATCACCACGCGCGCGTGCTCGGGCGTGACCAGCACCGGGCGGTCGTGGACGCAGGCCTCGAGGAAGTGCACCGTCTCGGGCGCCATCGCGCCGGCATAGGTGTGGTCGACGAACTCGCCGGGCATGGTCGACATCGGCAGCTGCATGCCCGACTTCATGGTGTTGACGACCACGTCCCGGTGGGAGTCGTCCACCATCACGGCGCCCTCGGTGCCGACCATCTCGATCCAGGTGGTGGAGAAGTTGGGGTAGCCCGGCGGCAGCGTCCAGCCGCCGCCGACGACGAACGACATGCCGCTGTCGAGCGTCACCGTGATCCACTGGGTGTCGGGGACCGGCTGGCCGCTCGATTCCTGCATCGTGCCGAAGTTCTGCTGCGAATACACGCGCACCGGCTTGGCGGGCTCCAGGCACCACAGCAAGAAGTCGAGGTCGTGCGTCGACTCCATCGCCGCGGGCGAGAGCTTGACGCGCCCGCTGATCTTCTTGCCCAGCCCGCGGGTGATGTGCCGGCTCACCAGCGCGCTCACCGGCTTTCCGATGGTGCCGTCGCGGATGCACTTGCGCACGTACGCGAACTTCGGGTTGAAACGTTGCGAGTAGCCGATCGTGAATTTCAGGTTTTTTGAAAGAGCAATAAGTTCATCCGCTTCATCCAGCGTCAGCGCGATCGGCTTCTCCAGGAACACATGCTTGCCCGCCGCGAGGCAGTCGCGCGCCATCGGGTAGTGCATGCTCTCCGGCGTGGCGGAGATGTATACCGCCTCGATGCTCTTGTTCGAGAGCAATTCCTTGTAGTCGGCGCTCGCGCTGCGAGCCTTGGTCTTTCTCCTCATTTCTTCCAAACGAACCTTGTTGATCTCGGCCAGGTGCAGCGCCTTGACCAGCGGATGCGCGGCGAGGGTCTCGGCGCGGATGCCGCCGCACCAGCCGGTACCGATCACTGCCACTTCGATGGATTTCATCAGTGAGGTTGTTTCAAAGGATGGGCGCGCGCGAAGGCGTCGATTTCCATGCACTGGCCGTAGATGCGCATGGCGGTGGGGACGTTCTTGGTGTCGCAGTTGAAGTAGGCGAGCGCGCCGATCACCTGCGAGGCGAGGCAGATGTCGGCCACGGTCGGCGAGTCGCCGTGGCAGAACCTGCCGGTCTCGCTCTCCTTCGCGAGGTGGCCCTCGATCGCCTCGAGCGCGCGCATCGTCCAGTGGGCGAGCCAGCGGTTGCGGGCTTCCTCGTCCTGGCGCATCTCCTTTTCCAGGTAGTTCCTGATGCGCGGCGTGATCAGCGGATGCCCGTCGGCCGCCGCGATCAGCGCCAGGCCGCGCACGCGCGCGCGGCCGCGCGGGTCGCGCGGCAAGAGCGGCGGCTCGGGCCGCAGCTCCTCCAGGTACTCGAGGATCGCGAGCGACTGGAACAGCGGCGGCCCGCCCTCGTCGAGCACCAGCGCCGGCACCACGCCCTGCGGGTTCACCGCGAGGTAGTCCGCGCTGTGCTGCCTGCCCTTGAGGAGGTCGACCGGGATCTCCTCGGCGTGCAGGCCCTTCATCGCGAGCGCCACGCGCACGCGGTAGCTCGCCAGGGATCGCCAGAAGCCGTAGAGCTTCATCAATTGCCCTTGATGTTCGCTTCCTTGATCAGCTTCGTGTACTTGCCCTGCTCGGCCTTGATGAAAGCGGCGAACTGGGTCTGCGTGCTGCTCACCGCCTCGACCCCGAGGTCGGCGAAGCGCTTCTTCACGTCCGGGTCGGACATCGCCTTCACCATGTCCTTGTTGAATTTGTCGACGATCGGCTTCGGCGTCCCGGCGGGCATCAGCACGCCCCACCAGTTCACCGCCACCAGCCCCGGCGCCGCCTCGGCGCACGGCGGCAGGTCGGGCAGCAGCTCGAACTTCTTCGGCCCGGTCATGCACAGCGCACGGATCTTGCCGGCGCGCAGGTGTCCCATCGCCGGCAGCGCGTCGGAGAAGATGAAGTCGATCTGGCCGCCGAGCAGGTCCTGGATCGCGAGCACGCCGCCCTTGTAGGGTACTTCCACCGCCTGCACCTTGGTGATGTTCTTCAGCATCTCGCTCGAGAGGTGCGACACGCTGCCCGGGCCGCTGGTGCCGTAGTTGAGCTTGCCGGGGTTGACGCGCGCGTAGCCGATGATCGAGGTCAGCGACCTGAACGGCGAGTCGGTGCGCACCACCAGCACGTTCGGCCCGGTCGAGAGCATCGACACCGGCACGAAGTCCTTGTCGATGTTGTACGGCACCTTGGAGAGCAGCGGGTTGACCGCCACCGGCCCGAGGTTGCCGACCACGAAGGTATAGCCGTCGTTCGGCTGCTTGGAGGCGAAGTCCATGCCGATCGAGCCCGCTGCGCCGGGCTTGGACTCGACGATCACCTGCTGCTTCCAGATCTCGCCGAGCTTGGCGCCGAACACGCGCGCCATCAGGTCCGAGCTGCCGCCCGGCGGGTAGGTGACGATCAGCTTGACCGGCTTGGCCGGCCAGGACTGCGCGCACAGCGCGCCGCTGAAAACCGCAGCTGCCAGGAAAACACCGAGCCTGCGCATCGCTTCTCCTCAGTCTATTCTGATCTGGCGGATCACCGGCCTGAACTGGTCCATCTGCCGCTTGAAGATGGCATCCTGCTCGGCGGGGCTGGAGCCTACCGGCTCGGCGGCCATGTCGCGCAGCCGCTTCGCCACCTCCGGGTGCTTCACCGCCGACGCGACCTCGCGCTGCAGGCGCTCGATGATCTCGCGCGGCGTCCTCGCCGGCGCGAAGAAGCCGTTCCAGCCCTCGGCTTCGAGCACGGGGTAGCCGAGCTCGCGCACCGTCGGCACCTCCGGCAGCTCCGGGATGCGGCGCGAGGCGCTCGTCGCGAGCGCCTTCAGCTTGCCGGCGCGGATATCCGCGAGCGAGGTCGAGAGCTGGTCGCCGCCAATGTTCACCCGGCCGGCGATCAGGTCCTGCTTGAGGGGTGCGGCGCCCTTGAACGGGATATGCGTCATCTCGACGTTTGCCTCGCGCGCCAGCGCCTCGCCCAGCACGTGCATGGTCGACCCCGGCCCGGTCGAGCCGTAGGTGTACCGCAGGCTGCGGTCCTTGCGCAGCGTCTCCATCGTCTCCTTCAGGTTGCCGCCGGCCGTGCTCGGATGGGCGGTCCACACGAAGGGCACGTACACCGCGATCGAGACGCCGGCGAAGTCGGTGTCGGCGTTGTACGTGGCGCGGTTGGCGAGCGCGGCCGAGACCGAGGCGATCGGGAACGTGATGTTGTAGATCAGCAGCGTGTAGCCGTCGGGCGCCGCGCGCGCCACCTCGGCGGCGGCGATCGTGCCGCCCGCGCCGGCGCGGTTCTCGACCAGCACCGGCTGGCCGAGGGTTTCCTGCATGCGTTGGCCGACCAGGCGCGCCACCACGTCGGTGGTGCCGCCGGCGGGGAACGGAACGAGGATGCGCACCGCCTTCGAGGGAAAGGCCTGGGCGAACGCGCTGCCCGACAGCAATACCGCAACCAGGACACCGAGAATTTTCGCCATCGCCTCCTCCAAAGCTTAGGCCCAGCCTAGAATCATACTGGCTTCATTCGGACCGGAGGGAGCGACGATGAGAAACAGGCTCGCGTGCGCGCTGCTCCTGCTCGCCAGCTTCGGCGCGCTCGCCCAGGGCTATCCGGCGCGAGCGGTCAAGGTCATCGTCGCGTTCGCGCCGGGCACGACCTCCGACATCATCGGGCGGATGTTCGCCGAGCGGCTGACGGTCTCGACCGGGCAGGCGTTCGTGGTCGAGAACCGCACCGGCGCCGGCGGCACGATCGGCGCCGAGCTCGTCGCCCTGTCGCCGCCCGACGGGCACACCCTGCTCCTCTCGACCGCGGCGCTCCCGGTCAGCGCGGCGGTTTATCGCAATCTCAAGTACGACACCGCCCGGGACTTCGCCTCGGTGACGGTGATCTCGCATTCGCCGCTTGCCCTCGCCGCGAACCTCAACTTCCCGGCGCGCACCGTGCCCGAGCTGATCGCGTTCGCTAGGGCGAACCCCGGCAAGGTCAATTTCGGCTCGGCCGGCGTCGGCACCTCGCACCATCTGACGGGCGAGAAGTTCAAGCTCGCCACCGGCGTCGACATCGTGCACGTGCCCTACAAGGGCTCGGGACCGGCGCACGTCGACCTGCTCGCCGGCCAGATCCAGATCATGTTCGACAACATCGTCGCGCTGATGCCGCACTTCAAGGCGGGCAAGCTGCGCCCGCTCGCCGTGACCAGCGCCAGGCGCAACCCCCAGCTTCCCGACGTGCCGAGCGTGCAGGAAGCGGGCGTGCGCGATTTCGAAACGGTCGCCTGGTTCGGGCTGATTGCGCCGAAGGGAACGCCGCCCGCAGTGCTGGCGAAGCTCCACGGCGAGGTCGCCCGCGCCCTCGCTCAGGCGGAGGTGCGCCAGCGCCTCCTCGACACCGGCTCCGAGATCATCGGCAGCTCGCCCGAGGCCGCGGACTGCCACCTGCGCGACGAGGTGGAGAGGTGGGCGGTCGTGGTGCGCGCGGCGAACGTCCGCGCCGAATAGCGCTACCAATTGAACGCCGCCAGCAGATAGTCCGGCTGCGCCGCTGCGCTCGCGGCAAACCGGCGCCAAGCCTCCGGCGCCGGAAGCTCGCCCCATGCGATCCCGAGCTCTACGGCGTGCACGCCGCCGGGAATGAGCGCGCTGTGCACACCGGCGCGCGAAGCGCCCAGGACATCGTGGTCGACCGAATCGCCGATTGCGAGTACCCGGCCGGGCGGACAGCCAAGTGCCTGGAGGCATGAGCGGTAGATCGCCGGATGAGGCTTGCCGTGATAGGCCACATTTCCGCCGAGCGCCTCATAGCGCCGGGCGAGCACTCCCTGCGCCTCGGTGATACCTCCGGGCACGAAGCGCGCGGTATCCGGGTTGGCGCAGACCATCGGCAGGCGGCGCGCGATGCCCGCCTGGAGCTCGGCCTCGTAGTCGCCGAGCAGGCGCGCCGGCGAGTCGCTGCCGATGACGGCGAGAAATTGCGCATCCTCGACCCGATCGACGAACTCGAGTCCAAGGCCCTCGAGCAGGCTGCGGTCCCCGCCGCGGGTAAATGCGTAGCAGCGCGTCCCGAAGGGACGTTCCTGCAGGGCCTTGCGCGCTTCCTCTCCCGCCGACACGAAGCGGTCGATGCAGCGAACGTCGAAGCCCATCCGGTCGATGGACGCGAGACTCTCGGCCTCGCGCTTGCTGGAGTTGGAAAGCACCGCGACGCGCTTTCCGGCGTCGTGCAGGCGCCGCAGGCATTCAGCCGCGCCAGGATAGGGATGCATGCCGTCGTGCAGCACTCCCCACTGGTCGAGGATGCAGCCGTCGAACTCGCCGGCGAGGCTGCGGACGTCAGGAAATTCGCGCACGCACCCAGGCCGACAGCGCCTCGCTCGCCAGCACGATCACCAGGATCGCCGCCAGCACGACCAGGACCTGCTGCCACGCGAACTGGTTGATCGAGGCGTAGAGGTATAGGCCGATGCCGCCGGCGCCGACGAACCCGAGCACGCTCGACTCGCGCACATTGATGTCCCAGCGGTAGACGGTGGTGCCGATCAGGACCGGCATGACCTGCGGCAGCACGCCGAAGAGATAGACCTGGGCGGTGCCCGCCCCGGTCGCCTCGATCGCTTCGATCGGGCCGCGGTCGGCTTCCTCGATCGCTTCGGCCAGCATCTTGGCCAGGAAGCCCACCGAGCGAGCGGCCACCGCGCAGATTCCCGCTACCGGGCCCGGGCCAAAGATGGCGACGAAGACCAGGCCCCAGATCACGGTGTTCACCGAGCGCGATGCGACCAGCAGCGCGCGCCCGATGGCCCAGGTGAATCCGTTGGCGGTGGTGTTGCGCGCGGAGAGAAACGCGAGCGGCACGGAAAGCACCAGCGCGATCGCCGTGCCGAGCGTGGCGATGTGAATCGTCTCAATGAGCGGGCGCACGATCAGCGGCAGGTACGACCAGCGCGGCGGCCACATGCGCTGCGCGAGGTCCACCGCCTGCTCGTGCGCATCGGCGAAGAACGCCCACTCGATGTCGAGCGCCGACACCGACCAGGCCGCGGCGAAGGCGACGGCTGCGCTCCACAGCCAGAGGATCGCCGATTGCGCCGGCGAGCGGCGGCGCCAGGTCAGCGGAGCCGTCTTCGTACCCAATCGCTGAACCATTCGCCGAGAGCAACCAGCGCAATGATGGAAAGTAGGATGGCGAGCGAGAAGTCGTATTCGTAGCGCGCGAACGAGGCCGACAGGGTCTGGCCGATGCCGCCGGCGCCGACGATGCCCACCACCGTCGAGTGGCGCAGGTTGGCGTCGAGGCGGTAGATCGCGAGGCCGACCGCGCGCGCCAGCACCTGCGGCACGATGCTGTAAACCACGACCTGGCCGAAGCCGGCGCCGGTCGCGCGCACCGCCTCGACCGGGCCGGGGCGCACGTTCTCGATGTCTTCGGCGATCATCTTCCCGAGGAAGATCGCCGAGGCGAACGCGAGCGTGAGCAGGCCCGCCACCGGCCCGAAACCGAACAGCTTGACGAAGAAGATCGCGATGATCACCTCGTGCAGCGTGCGCCCGAGCACGATGAAGCCGCGCGCTGCCAGGTACAGCGGACCCGGCGCGAGGTTGCGCGCCGCAGCGATGCCGAGCGGGATGCTGAGCAGCACGCCGGCCAGGCTCGCGGCGAACGCCATCTGCACGCTTTCGACCATGCCGTTCATGAGGAGCTGCCAGCGCGAGAAATCCGGCGGCACCATGCGCGCGAACATGTCGAGCGCGCGCGGGAAGCCGGCGAGCACGCGTTCGAGGTTGACTTCGAGCGTCGAAGTCGACCAGACGAGATACCCCGCGACCGCGGCCACGGCGAGGCGCTGGCGCCACAGGCTGCCGAAAAGCGGCGGCCGCCGCCAGACGGTCGCAGGGCTAGGCGTCGGGTGCACTGAGCGTCGTCTCCGCTTTATCGTCCACATGCCGGATCGTCTGGCTCCAGTCCTCGGCGCCGTAGATCTCGGTGAGCGTCGCGGCGCTGAGCGCGGCGGGAGGGCCGTCGAATGCGACGCGCCCCTGCTTGAGCCCGATTACCCGGTCGGCAAAGCTCTGCGCGAGCGCCACGTCGTGGATGTTCACCAGCGCGGGCTTGCGCCGCTCCGTCGCGAGCTCGCGGATGAGCCGCATGATCTGGCGCGCGGTCTTCGGATCGAGGCTCGCCGTGGGCTCGTCGACGAGCAGGAGGTCGGGGTCCTGCATCAGCGCGCGGGCGATGCCGACGCGCTGACGCTGGCCGCCCGAGAGCGCGTCGGCGCGCGTGTCCTGGTAGCCGGCGAGCCCGACGCGGTCGAGCAGCGCGTAGGCGTTGGCGATGTCCTGCGGCGGGAAGCGCCGCAGGAACGAGGCGACGAATCCCACCGACCCGAGGCGCCCGGAGAGCAGGTTCTCCATCACCGTGAGGCGCTCGACCAGGTTGAACTCCTGGAAGATCATGCCGATGCGCCGGCGCACGCTGCGCAGCTCGCGCCGCGAAAGGCCGACGATGTCGGTCGCGCCCAGCCGCACGCGCCCGGCGCTCGGCTCGACCAGCCGGTTGATGCAGCGGATGAGCGTGCTCTTGCCGGCGCCCGAGGAACCGATGATCGCGACCACCTCGGGGCGCTCGACCGCGAAGCTGACGCCTTCGAGCGCGCGGCTGCCGGTGGGGTAAACCTTGCTCAGGCCCTCCACCGAGAGGGCCCGCGTCGTCATTCCGCCTTGGTGCCGAGCTTGTTCAGGGCCTCCTGCGTGTAGGCCACCCCGGTCGCCTTCTGGATGGTTCGCACGTCGCGCCAGTGCTCCTTGTAGTTCACCGGCGCGAAGCGCTCGACGTCCTTGAACTCCGCGCCGAGCTTGGACTTGCGGAAGTCGAACGAGAGGAAGGCCTGCCTGATCTTCGCCTGCAGCTCGGGCGCGAGGTTGTGCGCTACGCCGAACGCGGCGCGCGGGAAAGGCGACGACTCGTAGACCACGCGCACCGTGCCGGGCGGGAACATGCCGCGGTTCTGCATGCGCTCGAGCACCGTGCCGGCGACGGGTGCGGCGTCGTAGTCCTTGTTGACCACGCCCATGATCGAGTTGTCGTGCTTGCCCGAGTAGACCACGGTGTAGTCCTTGCCCGGCTCCACGCCCAGCGCCTTGAACAGCGCCCGCGGCGCGATGTCGCCGGAGTTGGACGAAGGCGTGACGTGGGCAACGCGCTTGCCCTTGAGGTCCGCGAGCGTCTTGATCGGACTGTCCTTGTGCACGATCAATTGCAGCGTGTAGCCGATGCTGCCGTCCGGGCGCGCCATCGCGACCATCGGCACGAAGCCGGCGAGGTTGACCGCGAACGCAGTGGGCCCGGTGGCGACGCCGGCGATGTGCAGCCGCCCCGAGCGCATCGCCTCGAGCTGCGCGGCGTAGGACTCGGCCGGGAACCAGCGGATGCGCTTGTCGGTGACCTTGGCGAGGTGCGTGATGAAGTCGCTGAACGCGCTTTCATAGACCGCCGGGTCCTCGACCGGCGTGTACGAGAACACCAGGGTCGACGGGTTCTGCAGCGCTTTCTTGTCCTTGGGGAGATCGGCGATGAGGTCGCCGTCCTCGTCGCAGTAGCGCTGGTCGAGATCGCCGCGGTTGGCGCAGGGCACCTGCGCGGCCGCGGCCGCGGTCCAAAGGAGCGCGGCAAGCCAGATCAGAGATTTCATGGTTCTCCTCCTACCGAAGAGTTTAGCAGCCGCGCCTGCGCCGGATCGAGGCCGATGTACACCACATCGCCGACCCGGTGGCTCTCGCCGCCGACGCGATGCGGTGCCTCGGCAATGAGCCGCGATTCCCCGACCGTGACTGCGTAGCGGATCAAGGCGCCGAGGAATTCGCGGTCGGCGACGGTGCCGGCGACCCATCTGCGGCCCGGATCCCCCGGCGCGCGCGCGATCGCGATCGTATGGGGACGGATGACCACGTCCGCGGTCCGGGGATGCTGCGCCAGCCGCAGGTCCTGCGCGAGAAGCGAATCGGCCGGCAGCAGGTTGACCGAGCCCACGAAACTGGCGACAAAGCGGTTCGAGGGCTCATCGAAGATCTGCGCGGCGGTGCCGACCTGCTGGATCACGCCCTGGTCCATCACCGCGATACGGTCGGCGGTGGTCATCGCCTCCTCCTGGTCGTGCGTGACGAAGATCGTGGTGATGCCCAGCTTGCGCTGCAGCGCGCGCAGCTCCTCGCGCATGCGGATGCGCAGCTTCGCGTCGAGGTTCGACAGCGGCTCGTCGAGCAGCAGGACTTTCGGCTCCACCGCGATGGTGCGCGCGAGCGCGACGCGCTGCTGCTGGCCGCCGGAGAGCTGGCTCGGGCGTCGCTCGGCGTAGTCGAGAAGGTTCACCAGCCCGAGCGCGGCGCGCACCTTGTCCGCGACAGCGGGCGCTGGAAGCCTGCGCTCCTCGAGCCCGAACGCCACGTTCTCGCGCACCGTCATGTGCGGCCACAGGGCATAGTTCTGGAACACCATGCCGACGTCGCGCCGCCACGGCGGCACGCCCGAAACGTCGACGCCGCCGATCAGCAGGCGCCCGGCGTGCGCCTCGACGAACCCGGCCACGAGGCGCAGCAGCGTGGATTTCCCCGATCCCGAGGGTCCGAGGAGCGCGAAGAACTCGCCGGGCTCGACCGCGAGGTTGATGTCGCGCAGCACGACGGTGCGGCCATAGCGCACCGCGATGCCGTGCGCCTCGACTCTGGCCTTGGTCACAGCTGGCGGTCCAGGTCGACCGCCCGGCTGCGCATGAAGCGGTGCGAAAGGTGGGTGCCGAGCGCGACGATCGCCACCGCGAGCACGCCGAGCGCGGCGCCCGGGCCGCGGCCGGCGGCCGACTGCATGTAGAGGTAGATGCCGTAGGACATCGGCGCGAGGCTCTGCGAGGTCGTGAGCATGATGGTGGCCGAGAGCTCGACTGCCGCGGTCATGAAGCTGGTGACGAAGCCCGCCAGGATGCCGCCCATCATCAGCGGCACCACGATGCGCTGGAGCGTGCGCCGCTTGGTCGCGCCGAGGTTCTCGGCCGCCTCCTCGAGCGAGACGTGGAGCTGGGTGAGCGCCGCCATGCACGAGCGCAGCGCATACGGCAATCGGCGAATCGAGTAGGCGATGACGATCAGGAGCCACGACGAGGTGACCAGCTCGCCGCTGAACGGGATTTCGACGCCGCGGAACGTGCGCAGGTAGCCGATCGCGAGCACCACTCCCGGGATGGCGAGCGCCGCGCTCGCGACGAGGTCGAGCGAGCCGCGCAGCGGCAGCCGCGTTCGCAGTATCAGGTAGGCGATCGCGGTGGCGAGCACGACGTCGATCAGCGCGGCCAGCCCGCAGTAGGCGAGCGTGTTCCCGATCATGCGTGGAGAGTCCTGGAACACCGTCGCATAGTGCTGCAGCGTGAAGCCGTCGGGGACCACGCTGAAGCTCCATACCGTGCCGAGGGAAAGCAGCAGGATGCCGAGGTGCGGCGAAAGCACGAGCAGCAGCACGAGCGCGATCCAGGCGTAGGCCGCCGCAGCCTGCCAGGGCTTGAGCGCGCGCATGGCGAGGCTCGAGCCGCCGCGCTGCAGCGTGGCGTAGTCGCGGCCCCTGAGGGCGAGCGCCGCGGCCCACAACGCGAACAGCGAGAAGCCGATCAGCAGCACGCCGATCACGTAGCCGATGGGGTCCTCGATGCCGACCGAGGTGATGCGCAGGTAGGCCTGCGGCGCGAGCATGTTGGTGACGTTGAGCACGAGCGGCGTACCGAGATCGTCGAACACCTTCACGAACACGAGCGATGCGCCGGCCACGTAACCCGGCATGGCGAGCGGAAACACAATGCGGCGGAACAGGCGCCAGCCGCTCGCGCCGAGATTCTGCGCCGACTCCTCCATGGAGGCGTCGATATTGCCCATCGCCACGACCAGGTTCATGAGGATGAACGGGAAGTAGTGCAAGGCTTCGACGAAGATCACGCCGTTCAGCCCCTCCATGATCGGCAGCCCGATGCCGAACCATTCGCCCAGCAGCAGGTTGACCGAGCCGCTGCGGCCGAAGATGAGCTGCATCGCGACCGCGCCCACGAACGGCGGCATGATGAGCGGCAGCACGCCGAGCGTCTGGATGATGAGCGCGCCGTGGAAGCGGAAGCGCACGGTGAAGTAAGCGAGCGGCACCGCGATCAGGCTGGCAAACACCACCGAGGCCGCCGCCACGTACAGGCTGTTCCAGAACGACTCGCGCATCAGCGCGAGCTCGAAGAACGTGGCGAAATGCGAAAGCGTGAAGCCGCCGCCGGGCTCGGCGAAGGCGACGTACACCACGGTCGCCACCGGGACCGCCAGGAACGCCAGCAGGAACGCGGCGATCAGCGCCGCAGCGGCGAGCTGACCCGGGGTATAGCCCCGCACGCGCGGCTTCAGCGCGCCATCGCTGCCGCCTGGTTCGCGAGCTCGGCGGCGCGCGTGTAGTTCTTGAGTGCCTGCCCGTTCCAATAGCCCTCAAGGCCGGTCACCTGCTTGGTCTTCTCGGCGGTGCGCTTGGTGTCGCGGAACAGCGCGAGGAACTCCTTGTCCTTCGCCTTGTCCTCGCCGACCACCGGCGAGAATGCGAGCTCGCGCGCCTCGGCGAGCAGTTTCTGGCCCTGCGCATTGGGCTTGGCGGCGAGCCTGGCCGCGGCGTTGTGGATCGCCTTCGACGCGGCGACCAGTTCCTTGTGCCGGAACGTGATCGTCTGGTCGAAGATCGCGCTCACCAGGTAGTAGCGCGTCTCCGAGAGCTCGGAGTCGAAGTTCACCTTGGCCTTGATCTTGCCGCCGTACGGGTTGGGAAAGTCCTTGGGCGCCTTGGCATACACCGCGGGCAGCACCGGCAGGCGGCTGATCTTCGGGTCGAGCAGCAGCTCCTGCCCTTCCTGCGACAGCGTGAAGGCGATGAAGCGCTTGCCGAGCTCGGGGTTCCTCGCGTTGGCGATCAGGCCGATGTTCGCCGGCACGATCGCGGTCACCGACGGATAGTGGAACTCGACCGGGAAGCCCGAGGCCTTCGCCGACAGTCCGAAGAAATCGATCACCAGCCCGATGCCGTACTGCCCGTTGTTCACGCCTTCGGGAACGCCGAAGCTGCGCTCGGTGATCGCCGCGCAGTTGCCGGAGATCTGCAGCATCTGCGCCCAGCCCTTGGTCCAGCCTTCGCCCTGCAGGATGGTCTCGACGGTGAGGTGCGTGGTGCCCGAGCGCGAGGGCGAGGAGATCGCGACATGGCCGTGGTAGACCGGCTTCATCAGGTCGGCCCATTCGCGCGGGTCGGGCAGCTTGTTCGCGCGCATGTAGCGCGTGTTCCACATCAGCCCGTAGCCCGCGAGCGCCTGGCCGTAGTACAGGCCCTCGGGATCGTTGATCGGATAGGCGCCGATCTTGGCCGGCACGGCGGGATTCCGGCCATCGAACTTCTGCAACAGGCCGTCCTTGGAAAGCACCTCGAAGGCGTCGGGCGCGGAGGCCCAGAAGATGTCGGGCTTGTTCGCCGCCGGCGCCTCGCGCACGTACGCGACTGCGGACGATGTGCCACGGTTCATGACCTCGACGCGCACGCCGGGATTGCGCGCCTCGAACGCGCGCTTGTAGACCTCGGTCAGGTCCTTGGGGAACGAGGTGATCACGGTCAGCACCTGCTGCTGCGCCTGCGCTGCGCCGGCGAAAGCCAGCACCGCCGCGACGAGCCAGCCAACCAGGGTCTTGAGTGTCATCTAGCCTCCTATTTCTCCGCCGTCGTTTCGGGTGATCGCCACCACCGACGAGCGCGGCGGCAGGTCGCCGCGGAAGTCGGGCCAGCGCGTCGAGGGTTTGTCGAAGGTCGAGCCCTTCTCGTCGCCGGGGTGCTGGACGGCGAGGAACAGCGTCCTGCCGTCGGGCGCGAACTCGGGCCCGCAGACCTCCGCGCCGCGCGGCGCGTTGAAGAAGCAGCGCGTGGCGCCGCGGTTCGGGCCGCTCACCTCCGCGCCGTACAGGCTGTCGTTCCACCCTGCGGCGTCGTCCTGCCCGTCGGTCGCGATCCAGATGCGGCCTTTCGGGTCGAAGGCGAGGTTATCGGGCGCGGCGATCCAGCCGTTCGCGCTCACAGGGCTCGCGTAGCGCGCGCCGTGCTCGGCGACCTTCGGGTCGCCGCCGAGCAGGAAGAAGCCCCAGTCGCACTCGGTGGCGGCGTGGTCGGCCTTGCCGCCGACGAGCGGCGGCACGATCTCAATGATGTGGCCGAACTTGTTGTTGGCGCGCGGGTTCGCCGGGTTCACCTGGTCGGGCTTGCGGCTCTCGTTGAAGGTCATCACCACGTAAACGCGGCCCGTGAGAGGATGTGCCTCGACGTCCTCGGGACGGTCCATCGGCGTCGCGCCCGCGGCCTGCGCGGCGCGCCGCAGCTCGATCAGCACGTCGGCCTGGCTGTGGAAGCCCTCTGCCGCCGTGAGCTTGCCCTGCCCGTGCACCAGCGGCAGCCAGCGCATCCTGCCGTTCTCCTCGAAGCGCGCGGCGTACAGCGTGCCTTGGTCGAGCAGATCGCGGTTCGCGGCGAGGTTCGCCGGGTCGAACCTGCTCTCGGTGACGAACTTGTAGACGTATTCCATGCGCGCGCCGTCGCCCGAGTAGATCGCGACGCGGCCGTCGTGGCTCACCGCGTGCGTGGCGCATTCGTGCGCGCAGCGGCCCAGCGCAGTCCTCTTCACCGCCGTGTGGTTCGGATCATAGGGGTCGATCTCGACGATCCAGCCGAAGCGGTTGGGCTCGTTCGGCTCCTTTTCCAGGTCGAAGCGGTCGAAATAGCGGCCCCAGTCGGCATAGCGGCCCTTGCCCGACATGTTGAAGCGCCGGCGCGCGCCGGCTTCCGGCCCTTTGCTCGGGTCGCCGCGGAAATAATTCTGGATATTCTCCTCGGCAGTGAGCATCGTGCTCCAGGGCGTGGTGCCGCCGGCGCAGTTGTTGAAGGTACCGTAGGAGCGCGTGCCGGTCGGATCGGCGTTGGTGCGCATGCGCGGATGCCCGGCCGCCGGGCCCGAGATGCGCATCGGCGAGCCGGTGTGCAGGCGCCGGTTGTAGCGGCTGTCGTCCACCAGCCGCCAGTTCCTGCCCTCCTTCGCGATCTCGACGATCGTGAAGCCCACAGCGGCCATCTGCACCTCGCACTGCTGGCGCGTGAGCTGCTTCGGATTGCCCGGAAACACCATCGACTGCCGGCAGTTCTCGTGGTTCACGCCGAGCAGGCCGCGCGTCGAGCTCTTCGAGCCGCGCGGCAGCGGCATGTAGCAGATGAAGTCGGCGTCGGTGCCGAACTGCAGCTCCTGCTCGGCGCCGGTCTGCTGCCCGGGCCGCCACGCCGGCGCGCCGCGCCGGATCGGGTCGCCGTCCCGCAGCAGCACCTGCACGTTGTAGCCCGGCGCGACGTACGCCTTGTCGTCAGTGGTGCGCGGCAGCTCCTTGAACGTGAGCGGCGCGGAGCCGTCTCCGCTTTCGGCGCCACCGAGGGTTGAACAGCCGAACAGGCCGAACGCGCCGCCGGCGGCCATCCCCTTCAGCATCGTGCGCCGGGAAATGACTTCGCCGATCGTCGGCTCGGTCGAAGGGTTGACGGCCATTCCGTCTTGTTCATCGAAGTAGTCGTGTGCCATGTCAGTTCGCCTTTATGCCGGCCTTCTTGATGAGTTCCGCGTTTTCCTTCAGCTCGCGCTGGATCATGGCGTCGAACTCCGGGATCGTCAGCGAGAGCGGGTCGGCGCCGAGCTTGGTGATGCGGTCGGCGATGTCGGGCGACTGCACCAGCGCGTTGATCTCGCGGTGCAGGCGCTCGACGATCGGGCGCGGCGTTCTTGCGGCGACCAGCGTGCCGAGCCAGAAGTTGTAGTCCGAGCCCGCGTAGCCCGCCTCGACCGTGGTCGGCAGCTCGGGCATCAGCGCGGTGCGCTTCGGCCCGCTTACCAGGTGCGCGTCAACCTTGCCGGCGTCGCGCATCTTCTGCGCCTGGAACACGAGCGCGAAGTAGCAGTCGGCGCGGCCCGAGACCACCTCGGTCAGCGCTTCTCCCGCTCCCTTCGTGTGCACGTTGAGGACCTCGAATCCCGCGGAGAAGCGGAAGCGCTCGAGCGCCATGTGGGTGGCGCTGCCGACGCCGGCGGTCGCGCACACCAGCTTGCCGGGCTGCGCCTTCGCCGCGGCGACGAAGTCGGCGTGCGACTTGTACTTGCCCGGCGGGGTGATCAGGAGCGTCGGGATGGTGGCGACCGTCGCCACCGGCACCAGCTCCTTCGGATCGAGCCCCGGGTTGAGCAGCGTCGAGACGGTGAACGCCGACGCGTACATCATGATGTTGTGCCCGTCGGGCTCCTGCGTCGCCACCCATTTCGCGCCGACCAGGCCGCCGGCGCCGAGGCGGTTCTCGACGATCACCGACTGGCCGAGCGACGCGCCCAGCTTCTCCGCCAGGATGCGCGCCATCGTGTCCGAGGCGCTGCCCGGCGTGACCCCGGAGATGAAGCGCACCGTCCTGGTCGGATACGTTTGTGCCTGGGCGGCGGCGGAAAGCGCCAGCGCCAGGATCGCCAGAAGCACTCTCATTGCGTCCTCCTCCTTTACACCCTCGGCAACCTGAACTGCTCGGCAAGCCAGTCCGCGGTGCGGCTGCGGTAGCGGTAGGGGCGGTTATTGGCATTGTGCCCCCCGTCCTCGACGATTAGAAGCTCGACCGGGCCGGATACCGCCCTGGCGAGCTGCTCGGCGTGCGAGGCCGGCACGAGGCGGTCCTGCCTTCCGGTGACTATGAAGATCGGGCAGGTGATCCGCGCCGCCGCGTCCTTCATCGTAAGCGCTTTTGCCACCTCCCGAGCCTGGATTTCATCTTTCGAGTGGCTGCGCACGCGGAAGGTCTCGCGCGTGAGCTCGGGCAGCCCGTCCCAGATCCGCTCCCATTCGAACGGACCGGAAAGCGCGATGCAGGCACGGATGCGCTTCTCGTAGGCCGCCGCGCGCGGCGCGTAATAGCCGCCGAGACTGACCCCCCAGATGCCGACCCTTTTCGAGTCCAGGTCCGGCCTTTTCTCGATCCAGTCCACCACCGCGTGCGCCGCGCGCTCGTAGTCGCCGCAGATCGGGATCTCGTACTCCGCCTCGCCCTGCCCCGGCCCGTCGATCGCGAGCACCGCGATGCCGCGCGCGAGGAACGGCTCCTCGTAGGCGTGGATCTCCTCCTTGGTGGAGTCGAGGCCCGGCGCCATGATCAGCACCGGCGGAGCCTTCTTTCCTTCCGGCATGCGCAGCACCGCCCTCAGCGACTTGTCGCCGAAAGGAATCGACACGTAGAGGCCCGGCGGCCGCATCAGGTCGAGCGCGTTGCGATAGCAGCTCACCGCCTTCGCGTGCGCGGCGCGCATCTGCTTCGGGTCCTGCACGAACACGAACTTGGCAAAGTGGTAGTAGATCGCCGCGCGCACGAAGTGCTCGCCCGCCGTGAGGCGGTAGCCGCCGTCCATCGACTTCGTCGCGAGATCTTCGTGCACCTTCGCCCGCGCGCTCCACGCCGCGCACCAGTCTTCCCAGCGCTCGACCGAGGACGTCACGTCCTCGAAGTCCGCGAGCAGCACGCCGTTCGACACGAAGCGCGGCGCCCAGTGGGAGATCGCGGATGCGACGCGCGGATCTCTCTTACTGGTTGTCATCGTGAAACCCGACCGCGCGTTGGGACGGGTGGCTGTATGAAAACGACGGAATACTTCCGAAGCACGCGTCGTCGGCGTGACCGCGCGGGGATCCTCGATGCGTGGATTACCCGAGTAGTGGCGCATCCCGAGTATGAGCGCGTGCAGTCTGACGGACGCATACGCCGTTGGCGGAAGATGCGAGAAGCAGGAGGGCGCTGGCTTCGTGTGATCGTCCTCGCCGATGGCGAGACGGTGCATAATGCCTTCTTCGACCGAGGCTTCAGGCCGTGAAGATCAGGTATTTCCGCGATACAGATACGTTGTATATCGAATTCCGTGACGTGCCGGTGGCCGAAACGCGCGATCTCGATGAAAACACGCAAATCGATGTCGATGAGCGCGGCATCCTGTGCGGGCTCACGCTCGAGCACGCCAGCAAACGCGCGGATCTGTCCGGAATCGATTACGAGCAAGTTCCCGCCTAGACTTTCTTCAAAGCCTGGAGGATCCGCTCCGGGGTAAAGGGCATGCGCGTCACCCGCGCGTTGAGCGGCGCGAGCGCGTCGTTGATGGCGTTCATCACCGCGGCGGGCGCGCCGGCGGTACCGGCCTCGCCGACGCCCTTGGCGCCGAGCTGCGACTGCAGCGTCGGCGTCTCGATGTGCGCGCACACGATGTCGGGCATCTCGCCCGACATCGGCACCAGGTAGTCGGCCATGTTGCCGTTGAGGAGCTGGCCGTCGGGGCCGTACAGGCATTCCTCGTACAGCGCCGCGCCGATTCCCTGCACCACGCCGCCGCGGATCTGCTCGTCGACCAGCATCGGGTTGATCACGGTGCCCGAGTCCTCGACGCACCAGTGCTTGAGCAGCTTGACGAACCCGGTGTCCGGGTCGACCTCGACCAGCGAGGCCTGGATGCCGTTGGTGAACGTGAAGCCGTACTGCCGCGGCGTGTAGTGCCGCGTCACGGTGAGCTCGGACTGGAAGTCGAGCGGCAGGGTGTCCGGGCGGAAGTACGCGACCCGGCCAAGCTCCTGCAGAGGAAGTTTAGGTTCGCTCGTTAACTTATTGATAACACTGTTATCTTTTATATCCAATTCTGCCTTCTCGAGCTTCAGGATCTCGGCGGCCACGTCGAGCATGTTCGAGCGCAGCGCCCTGCCCGCCAGCAGCACCGCTTCGCCGCCGATGCCCGCCCCGCGCGAGGCCCAGGTGCCGCCGCCGTAAGGCGTCACGCCGGTGTCGCCGGTAATGACTCTTACCTTGTCCATGGAAACTCCGACAGCGCTTGCGGCGATCTGCGCGAAGATCCCTTCGGTGCCCTGCCCCTGCTCGGTGACGCTGCACATCACCGTCACCATGCCGGTGGGCTCGAAGCGCAGCGTCGCGCCGTCCTGTGCCGAGATGCGCGCTCCGCCGACGCCGTAGAACGCGGGCGAGGGATTGGTCACCTCGATCATCGCCGCGAGGCCGATGCCCCGGTAAACCTTCTGGTTCCGTAGCCGGGACTGCTCCGCACGCAGCTGCGAGTAATTCATGGTTCTCAACAGCAAATCGAGAGCCTTGTGGTGCGAGAGCTTCTCGAACTTGATGCCGGAGGGAAACGTATATGGATAGGCGTCGTCCGGGACCAAATTGATTTTTCGAAATTCAGCAGGATCCATCCCAAGCTTCTGAGCCGCCAGGTCGACGATGCCTTCGGTGAGCGCGACCGCGATCGGGTGGCCGACCGCGCGGTACTGGCAGGTGACGTTCTTGTTGGTGAACACCACGTGCATGCGCGCCTTGTACTTCTGGTGCCGGTACGGCCCGCCGGTGAGGTTCACCACCTGGTTGCCCTCGATGCCGCTGGTGCGCGGGTAGACCGAATACGGGCCGATGGCGGTCAGGTCGTCCAGGTCGAACGCGAGGATCTCTCCCGCCTTCGAGCAGGCCAGCCGAACGCGCGCCCGATGCTCCCGGGCGTGGATGTCCGAGAGGAACGACTCCAGCCGGTCGGCGACGAACTTCACCGGCCGGCGCAGGATCACCGAGATCGCGGCGGTCGCCATCTCGTCGGCGTACACGTGCACCTTGATGCCGTAGGAGCCGCCGATGTCCTTCGCGATCACGCGGACGTTCGCCTCGGGAATGCTGAGGTGCCGCGAGAAGATGTCCTGCATCATGTGCGGCGCCTGCGTCGCGTGGTACACGGTGAGCGAATGCTCGGCGGCGTTGTAGTCGGCGACGATCGCGCGCCCCTCGGGGCAGACGCCGGTGTGGCGGCCGAAGTGGAAGGTCTCCTCGACCACCACATCGGCGCTTGCGAAAACCTCGTCGACGCCGCCGGTGTCGTGCTCGCGCTTAAAGCAGATGTTGTCGCCGAGGTCGGGATGAATCACCCTTTTGCCGGCGAGCGACTCCTCCATGTCGACCACGACCGGCAGCTCTTCCCATTCCGCCTCGATCAGCTGCGCCGCGTCCTCGGCCTGGGTGCGCGACTCGGCCACCACCGCGGCGCAGGCCTCGCCCTGCCAGCACGCGCGCTCGACCGCGATCGCGTACTGCGGCGGCGACTTGATGCCCTTGAGGTGCGCCAGCACCGCGACCCACGGCGTGCAGTACTCGGCGACCGTCGGGCCGTCGAAGACGGCGATGACGCCAGGCTGCTTTACCGCTCTCGAAAAGTCGAGTTTCTTGATCCGGGCATGCGCGTACGGGCTTCTGAAAAACGCCACGTGCGCGAGGCGCGGGAAGCGCAGGTCGTCGGTGAACGCCCCGCGTCCCTGCAGCAGGCGCTGCGCGTTCGGCCGCGGCACGCTCTGGCCGATGTAGCCCTTGTCGACCTGGGTGCCCGGCGCGTGGAGCGGGAGCTCGGCCTTACCCATTGATCGCTTCCTCGATCGCGTCGACGATCGCCTGGTAGCCGGTGCAGCGGCAGTAGTTGCCGGAGATGTGAGCGCGGATTTCTTCCCGGGTGGCTTTCTTCTTGCTGCGAACCAGGTCCTGCGCCGCCATGAGCATTCCCGGCGTGCAGAAGCCGCACTGCAGCGCGTTCTTCTCGTGGAACGCCTTCTGCAGTTTCTCCAGCTCCTTCGAATCCGAAAGGCCTTCGATGGTGTCCACGCGGCAGCCGTCCGCCTGCACCGCGAGCATCAGGCAGCCGCGCACGATCTCGCCGTTGACCCGCAGCGTGCAGGCGCCGCACACCCCGTGCTCGCAGCCGATATGCGAGCCGGTGAGGCCCAGTTCGTCTCTCAGAAAATCCACCAGGTGCTGTCGCGCAGGAATGCTGCGCGTCACCTGCGCGCCGTTCACCGTCATGGTGACGTTCAGAGCCTGTTCCATGCGCGCTCGAGGAGCACTCTTGCGAGGTGCAGCTTGGTGGACGGGGAGTGGTAGAGATCCGCGGCCGGCGTCGGAAGGGATGCTTTTCCTTCCTCAAGAGATTTGGGCTTGAGGAGAATCGGCTTGCTGCCGATGCCGAAAAAGGCGAACCGGCGCTCGTTTCCCCTGGCGATTCCTGCCAGACCCACGATCGCGTAGTCGCCCTGCCGGCGCGTGAGCTCGAGGAACACCGACTTGTCGGCCTTCGGGAACTCGGCGCCGGCCAGGATCTCGCCCGGCTTGAGGTCGGTCTCGAACAGACCCTTGAAGAAGTCGGCCGCGGCTACGCGCCGCTCGCCTTTCTTCGTCGCGATGACGAGGACCGCATCGAGGGCGAGCGCGCAGGCGGGCAGTTCCGCCGCCGGGTCGGCGAGCGCGAGGCTCCCGCCGAGCGTGCCGCGGTTGCGGATCGCCGGGTGCGCGATGTGCGCCACCGCCTCGGCGACGAGCGGCAGGTGCTTCCCTATCTCTTCGGACTTATCGATCTGCGTGTGGGTGCAAAGCGCACCGGCCCGGACGGAGTCCTTCAGTATTTCTATTCCCGATAAACCGGCAAGGCCGGTGATATCGACGAGGAGCTCGGGCGACGAGAGGCGCAGGTTGAGCGCGGGGATCAGGCTCTGGCCGCCGGCCAGGATCTTCGCCCCCGGCCGCGCGGCGAGGTCGAACGCCTCCGCGAGCGAGCGCGGTTTCGCATAGGCAAACGACGGCGCCTTCAACCGGGACCTCCTCCTGCCGCTATCATAATCACAGGAGGAACCATGCTGAGGATCTTGTTTTGCGCAGCCGCGATCGCCGCGGGATTGCCGGCTGCGGCGCAGACCTACCCGAGCCAGCCGATCCGGCTGATCGCGCCGTTCCCGCCCGGCGGCAGCGTGGACATCATGGCGCGGCTCATCTCCGAGCCGCTCGGCGGGCAGCTCGGCGGCAAGATCGTGATCGACAACCGCAGCGGAGCGTCCGGCAACATCGGCATGGAAGCCGCGGCGCGCGCCAAGCCCGACGGCTACACGGTGGTGCTGAACACCATCCCGCTCGCCACCAACCCGGCGCTGTTCGACAAGCTCACCTGGGACCCGGTCAAGGACTTCGCGCCGATCGGCATGGTGGCCACCGCGCCGCACGTGCTGGTGGTCCCGGCCAAGGTGCCGGCGCACCAGGTCGCCGATCTCGTGCGCCTCGCGCGCGCGAACCCGGGCAAGCTGAGCTACGCCTCGGCGGGTGTCGGCACCACGTTTCACCTGTGCGCCGAGATGTTCAAGGACTCGACCGGCACCTTCATCCTGCACGTGCCCTACCGCGGCGGCGGCCCGGCGCTCCTCGACACGCTCGCGGGGCAGGTCGACATGAGCTTCCCGACGCTGTCGGCCGCGCTGCCGCACGTCAAGGCGGGAACGATCCGCGCGCTCGCGGTCACCGACACGAAGCGCTCCGCGCTGCTTCCGGACGTGCCGACGATGCAGCAGGCCGGCGTCAAGGACTTCCAGTTCACGCAATGGCTCACGCTGCTCGCGCCCGCCGGCACGCCGCGCGACGTAATCACACGCCTCAACACGGCCCTCATCGCGACCCTGAACTCGAAAGAGATGCGCGACAAGTTCGCGCAGCAGGGCTTCGACGCCTTCACCAGCACGCCGGAGGAGGCCGGTAAATTCATCGCGGCCGAGCTCCAGCGCTTCGGCAAGCTCATCAAAGCTCGCAAGATTACAGCGGAGTAGCCATGGATCTCGGACTGAAGGACAAGAAGGTTCTCATTACGGGCGGAAGCAAGGGCATCGGGCTTGCCTGCGCCAGGGCTTTCATCGCCGAAGGCGCTCGTGTGGCTTTGGTTTCCAGATCAGCAACCAATTTGGATTCCGCGCGCAAAACCCTGGGCGATGCCTACACGATTGCCGCGGACCTGACCGACCCGGCAGCCGCCGGGGCGATGGTCGAGCGCGTGGAGAAGGAGTTCGGCGCGCTCGACGTGCTGGTCAACTCGGCCGGCGCCGCCAAGCGCACCGACGCCGACGACCTCACGCCGGCGGCGTGGCGCGCCGGCATGGACGCGAAGTATTTCAGCTACATCCACGTCATCGACCCGGTGATCAAGCGCATGGGCAAGCGCGGGCGCGGCGCGGTGATCAACGTCATCGGCAGCGGCGGCAAGATCGCCTCGCCCACCCACCTCGCCGGCGGCGCCGCCAACGCCGCGCTGCTGCTCGCAACGGCGGGCCTTGCGTACGCCTACGCCGGGAAAGGCGTGAGAGTCGTCGGCGTGAGCCCGGGCGTGACCAAGACCGAGCGCGTGGCCGAAGGCCTGAAAGCGGAGGCAAAGCGCGCCAACATCTCGGAGGAGCAGGCCTACAAGCAGATGATCTCGCGCCTGCCCATGGGCCGGCCCGCCGAGCCCGAGGAAATCGCCGACATCGTGGTGTTCGCCGCCTCGGAGCGCGGGCGCTACCTGAACGGCGCGAACATCAGCACCGACGGCGCGGCTTCACACGTGGTGGTCTAGAAGTAGTACGCTGCCGCTCGAAAGAGGAGGTCACATGGGGAATCTCAAGCGTAGAAATCTGCTGAAACTCGGCGCGGCCACTGCCGCGCTCGGCTTTCCGGCGATCATCCGGGCACAGCCAAAGGAAGTGGTGGTCCTGGGCATCTGGCCCCAGACCGGCGCGTTCTCGGACGTCGGGCCGATCCTCGACCGGGGGATGCGCATGGCGCTCGAAGAGCGCGACATGAAGATCCAGGGGCGCCCGGTGAAGTACGTCGTGCGCGATTCGGGCACGCAGGCGGGCGCGGCGACGCGGCGCGTCGAGGAGGCGGTCGACGGCGAGGGCGCGAAGTTCGTCATCGGCCCGTGGTCCTCGGGCGTGGCGCTCGCGGTCTCCGAGGTGGCGAAGCGCAAGAAGGTGTTCCACTACTTCAGCGGCGGCACCGAGGACATTTCCGGCTCGCGCTGCCACCGCTACTCGTTCCAGTGGGCCGCGAGCCCGTACACCGCGGCCAAGACCGTGGTCGACAACTTCATGAAGGCCAACCCAAAGGCGCGGCGCTGGCACCTGCTGGTCGCCGACTACGCGTTCGGCTGGTCGGTCGAGAAGTACATCAAGGAGGTCGGCAAGACCCACGGCCTCGAGTTCGTCGGCGCCGACCGCCATCCGCTGGGCGAGCGCGAGTTCTCCAACTACGTGCAGAAGGCCGCGGCCAACCGGCCCGACGCGGTGGCGATGATCAACTTCGGCCTCGACGCGGTGTCGGGCGCGCGCGAGATCTTCAACTTCGGCCTCACGCCCAAGGTGCCGCTGATCATGACCTGGTCCTCGGGGGTGGAGGAGCTGGTGCAGCTCACGCCCGAGATCCGCGAGAACATCTGGGTCGGCTCCAACTTCTACTACACCGCGGACACGCCGGTGGCGAAGAAGTTCGTGGCGAGCTACCAGCAGAAGTTCGGCAACCCGCCGGGCTACGCGCCGTCGGCCGCCTACGGCATGACGCGCATGATGCTGCACGCGTTCGACAAGGCGAAATCGGTCGAGGTGCGCGACGTGATCACCGCGCTCGAGGGCATCGAGGTGAACGACCTCGTCGGCCGCATGCGCGTCGATCCCAAGACCCACCAGACGCTGCGGCCTTACTTCTTCATGCGCTGCAAGCCGAAATCGGCCATGAAGCACGCGACCGACTTCGCCGACATCATCGCGACGGGCGACACGCCGCTGCCGGCGGAATACGCGGCCTGCAAGGACCTCGGCGGCTTCTGAGCGCTGATTGAGCCTGCTCGCGGGTCAGATCCTTAACGGGATCGCGACAGGGATGCTCTATGCCCTGATGGGGCTGGGGCTGTCGCTGATCACGGGGGTCCTCAACATCCCCAACTTCGCGCACGGCGCGCTGTTCGCCATCGGCGCGTACCTGCTGGTCACGACGGTCGGTTTCATCGGCAACTTCTGGCTGGCGCTGCTGGTGGCGCCTCTCGGGGTCGCGCTGGTCGGCTTGCTGATCGAGTATCTGGGGATCCGCCGCCTCTACGCCGCGGGGCACGACTACCAGCTCCTCTTCACCTTCGGCCTCGCGCTGATCCTGAGCGAGGGCATCATCGTGATCTGGGGACCGGTCGGCTTCAGCCACCTGCCGCCGGCGATCCTGCGCGGAGGCGTCGACCTCGGCTTCACCTTCTATCCCAAGTACAGGCTGTTCGTGATGGGGGCGGCGGGCCTGCTGATACTGGCGACGTGGCTGTTCCTCGAGAAGACGCGCTACGGCGCGATCATGCGCGCCGGGATCGAGAACAAGGAGATGGTGTCGCTCCTCGGCATCGACATCCACAAGCTGTTCACCGCGGCCTTCGCGCTTGGCGCCTACCTGGCGGGAATCGCCGGCGCCCTCACCGCCCCGATCCGCGGCATCAACCCGAACATGGGCGTCGACATGCTCGGCATCGCGTTCGTGGTGGTCGCGCTCGGCGGCCTCGGCAACCTGCTCGGCGCGATCGCGGCCGGGCTCCTGATCGGGATCGCGCAGGCGGTCGTCGCGGCGTACTGGACCGAGGCCTCGACTGCGGTGATCTTCGCGGTGATGGCCCTGGTGCTGCTCATCCGGCCTCAGGGTTTGTTTGGAATAAGGTGATGAACCGGGCAACGATCGCGATTCTCGTTGCGGTGGTATTGCTGCCCTTCGTCGTACGGCCGGTGATCGCGGCGGAGATCTGGCTGTTCGCGATCTTCGGGCTGGGGCTCAACCTGTTGCTCGGCTACACCGGCCTGCTCTCGTTCGGCCAGGGGACGTTCTTCGGCTCGGCGGCCTACGTCGCCGGCTGGCTGCTCAAGCACTACGCGATCAACGTGTTCTTCGCGCTCGGCATCGGGATCGGCGTCGGCGCGCTCTCCGCCCTCCTCGTCGGCTACCTGTGCGTGCAGCGCTCGGGCCTGTACTTCATCATGCTCACCTTCGCGCTGAACCAGCTCTTCTTCTTCATCGCCTACCAGTGGACCAGCGTCACCGGCGGCGAGGACGGCATGCCCGGAGTGCCGCGCCCGGCGCTGCTCGGCATCGACTTCAAGGACCCCCTCGCCTACTACATCTTCGTCGCGGCGCTGTTCCTGATTTCCCTCTGGATCATGAAGCGCATCGTCGAATCCCCTCTCGGCAGGATCCTGCAGGCGATCCGCGAGAACGAAGTGCGCGCCGAGGCGGTGGGCTACAACGTGGCGCGCTTCAAGCTGCTCGCGTTCGTCATCGGCGGCGCGTTCAGCGGCCTGGCCGGGGTGCTGTACGCGATGCTGTTCGGCATCGTGCCGCTGGAGGCGATCGGCTTCGTCAGCTCGGGCAACGTGGTGTTCGCCACGCTGATCGGCGGCTCGGGCTCGCTCTACGGGCCGATCATCGGCTCGTTCGTCTTCATCTGGCTGTCGGAGTCGATGAGCGTGGTCTGGGAGCGCTGGCCGCTGCTCCTGGGAGTCGCGTTCGTGATCGTGGTGCTGTTCTTCCGCGGCGGCGTGGTCGAGGCTTGGTCCAGGTTCTGGCTATGGCAATCCTCCAGACAGAAAGCCTGAGCAAGTCCTTCGGCGCGCTCGCCGCCGTGAAGGACGTGAGCCTGTCGGTCGAGGCCGGCACGCTGCACTCGATCATCGGCCCGAACGGCGCCGGCAAGACCACGCTGTTCAATCTGCTCACCGGAACGTTCCCGCCGACCTCCGGGAGGATTTTTCTCAATGAAAAAGACATTACCGGCACGCCCGCCAACCGCATCGCGCACCTCGGGCTCGCGCGCTCATTCCAGCGCACCAACGTGTTCCCGGCGTTCTCGCTCCTCGAGAACGTGTGGGTCGCCGCGTTCGCCTGTGGCTCCTCGTGGAAAGGCCTGCTCTGGAGAAGGACCGATCGCTATCCCGAGGCCATGGAGCGCGCTCGCCACGCGCTTTCAGACGTCGGGCTGGAGCAGAAATCCCATCAGCTGGCCCGAGAAATCTCGCACGGCGAGCAGCGCCAGCTCGAGCTCGCGATCGCGCTCGCCGCCGCGCCGCGGGTGCTGCTGCTCGACGAGCCCGCCGCCGGGCTCTCGCCCGAGGAGACGCGCAGGATGGTGGCGCTGGTGCGCGCGCTCAAGGGCCGCTACACCATCGTGCTGATCGAGCACAAGATGGACATCATCATGAGCGTCTCCGACCGCATCTCGGTCATGCACTTCGGCGCGCTCATCGCCGAGGGGACGCCCGCGGAGATCCAGCGCGACCCCGAGGTGCGCCGCGCCTACCTTGGCGGCATCGCCGCATGATCGAGCTCAGGAAGATCAATACGTTTTACGGTCTGGGGCACATCCTGCACGACCTATCGCTCAGCGTGGCCGAGGGCGAGGTGGTCGCGCTCCTGGGACGCAACGGCGCCGGTAAAACGACCACCTTGCGCTCGATCACCGGCCTCACTCCGCCGCGCACCGGCGAGATCAGCTACAAGGGGCACAGCATCGTCGGCCTCGGCGCGCACCGCATCTCCCGGCTCGGCATCGCGCTCGTGCCCGAGACGCGCGACATCTTCAGCTTCCTGACGGCGATGGAAAACCTGTCGATCGCGCGGCGCAGGGGATCGCGGTGGCAGATCGACACGGTGCTCGAGCGCTTCCCGAGCCTGAAGGAGCGGCTGAACAACAAGGGCCGCCAGCTCTCCGGCGGCGAGCAGCAGATGCTCGCCATCGCCCGCGCGCTGCTCACCGGGCCGGAGCTGCTGCTCCTCGACGAGCCCTCGCAGGGCCTCGCCCCCCTGGTGGTCAGCGCCGTGATGAGCACCATCCGGGAGCTCAAGAAAGAGCGCGTCAGCATGCTCCTCGTCGAGCAGAACGCCGAGCTCGCGCTCCAGCTCGCCGACCGCGTCTACGTCATCGACCACGGCACCGTGGTGTTCGAAGGCACGCCCGAGCGGCTCCGCGCCGACCGGCAGGTCACGACGACCTATCTGGGCGTCGGCTCGTGTTGATGAATATCTCAATTTAATATATACTTCATTGATGAATATGTCAACACGCCTGACGCCCGCTGGGCTGCTGGATCAGATGTCCAAGGCGGCAAAGACCAAGTTCTCCAGCTACGGCGCCTGGGCGGAGGCGTCTGGCCTGCCGCCAGAAACGCTTTCCCGGCTAAAGACGCAGGCATCTTGTGATTTGCGAACGCTTGGTGCGCTGGCGCAATCAGCCGGCTACACCGTCGTTGCGGTACGTAATCTGACACAAGGTAGCGCTCACATGCCTGACTCTTTTGGCCGCGAGTACGAAGAGAACCTTCTCGACCTCTGTGCATCCGGGAATGTGGACCCGAGCACTTGGAGCGCGCACGGACCGGGTTTTTTCATGGGCGGGTTGGCCGTAATGCTTGCAAGTGCCAAAGGATTCGAGCGAGAGCGATATCTGAGACTCGCGGAGAGGCTTCATCCGGGTGTTTCCACACCGGAGGTATTCAGTACCTGGCTGGAGAAATCTCCGGTACGTCCGGTTCGATTTCTTCCGATGGCAAGAAAACGCAAGATACTCCCGTGAAGAAACGCGGCGTACATGCGGAATACGAACGTGCGCTTGCCCAAGTGCTTTCGCGAGTACAAGAGTCCCTGAAGGGCTCGCATCCGTCCGTATTCCCGGTTCGCATGTACATCGCCGGAGGCGCCGCGCTCCATCTGCTGACGGGAGCGCACGTTACCGAGGATATAGACGCGACCTTTTCGAAGCGCATTCTGCTGAGCGACGACATCGAAGTCTCCTATCGCGACCCCGATGGCAGGGCGCGCCTGATGTATCTCGATCGCAACTACAATGACACGCTTGGCCTTCTCCACGAGGACGCCTACGAAGACTCGAGACCGGTCGGTATTCCGGGTGTCGACAGGAAGCTGATCGAGGTCAGGGTGCTCTCGCCGGTGGATCTGGCCGTGACCAAGCTTGCTCGCTTCGGTGATCAGGATCGCGCGCATATTCAGCTCCTCGCACAAAAAGGTCTTGTCGACTCGGCCTCGCTGCGCAAACGCGCCGAGGAGGCACTCGCCGGCTATGTCGGTGATACGCGCTCGGTACGAACTTCCATAGACGTCGCGTCGCGTCTGGTAGAGGCGGCACGCCCCGTGGCGCGCCGCAAGCGGCGAAAGACCGTTTAGGGCGATTTAGGCGGGATGCCGCTACCGTCCGACGGACCCTTGAGCTCCACCGTGTTGCCTTCGGGATCGCTGACGTAGATCGACAGGCCGTTGCCCTCGGCGCCGAAGCGGCTCCTGATCTCGCCGACCTGGACGCCGTGCTTCCCGAGATGCGCGACGATCGCGTCCTGGTCGAACGGCTCGACGCGCAGACACAGGTGGTCCATGTTGCGGCCTTCCCTGCCCGGCGCGGCGCCGCCGGGCTTGCCGAGCGCGCCTGTCACTTCCACCAGGTCGATCATCGCGGCGCCGATGCGAAGGTGCGACATGCCGAACTCGGGCCGGTAGGCCACGTGGTCGGCGCCGAGCACCCCGCAGTAGAACTTTCTCATGCGCTCGATGTCGCGCACGCGCAGGACAACGTGATCGATGCCACGAATGGTCAGCACGGCATGGGGATTCTGCCCGAACTGCGCGGGTAAAATCGACTCGATGGCGCTGCGCTCGAAAATCTGGAGGACCGTGCGGTTCGCCGCCCTCGCGCTGGCGCTCGCGACGGCGGCGTTCACGCTTTACCTCGATTTCCGGGTGCGCAGCGAGTTCGAGGGCCGGCGCTTCGCGCTGCCGGCGCGGATCTACGCCCGGCCTCTGGAATTGCACGTGGGCTCGCGCGTCTCGCAGGCCGACGTGGAGGACGAGCTCAGGCAGCTCGGCTACCGCGACGTCGCGCGTCCCGGCGAGGCCGGCTGGTTCGCGCGCGGCGAGACCCGCCTCGAGATCGCGCTGCGCCCGTTCGTGTTCTGGGATGGTGCCCAGCCGGCCAAGCAGATTGATGTTCTTTTTGAAAACAACAAAATTGCAGCGATGCGCGACGCCAACGGCGGCAGTCTCGCGCTCGCGCGCCTCGACCCGCTGCCGATCGGCGGCATCTACCCGGCGGGCAACGAGGACCGGATCCTGGTGCGGCTGCGCGAGGTGCCGCCGCAGCTGGTGAAGGCGCTGCTCGCGACCGAGGACCGGCAGTTCTACTCGCACCGCGGCTTCGACCCGCGCGCGATGGCGCGCGCGCTGCGCAGCCTGTTCTCGGAGCGCCTGCAGGGCGGCAGCACGATCACGCAGCAGCTGGTGAAGAACTTCTTCCTCACGCCCGAGCGCACGCTGCAGCGCAAGTTCACCGAGCTGATCATGGCGGTGCTGCTCGAGCTGCACTACGAGAAGGACGAGATCCTCGAGACCTACCTGAACGAGGTCTACTTCGGCCAGGACCGCGACCGCGCGATCCACGGCGTCGGGCTCGCCGCGCAGTTCTACTTCGGCAAGGAGGTGCAGCATCTGTCGCTCGCCGAGTCGGCGCTGCTCGTCGGCATGGTGAAGGGGCCGGCGCACTACGACCCGTACCGCCACCCGGCGCGCGCGCTCGAGCGGCGCAACCTCGTGCTGCGCGAGACGCGCGACCAGAACGCCATCGCCCTCGAGGAATACGCGGCCGCGCGCGCGAGCCCGCTCGGCATCGCGCGCAAGGCGGCGATGGGCACCTCGCCCTACCCGTCGTTCCTGCGCCTCGTGCACCGGCAGCTGCGGCGCGACTACGACGAGAAGGACCTGCGCTCCGAGGGCCTGCGCGTGTTCACCACGCTCGATCCGCGGGTGCAGGGCGTCGCGGAAGCCGCGCTCACCCGGCGCCTCGCGCAGTTCGACAAGGAGCGCCGCTTCGGCCAGCCCGGCCTCGAGGGCGCGGTGGTGGTCACCGACCCGCAGAGCGGCGAGGTGCAGGCGATGGTCGGCGGGCGCGACGTGCGCTACGCCGGCTACAACCGCGCGCTCGACGCCGCGCGACCGGTGGGCTCGCTCTTGAAGCCCGCGATCTACCTGACTGCGTTGAGCGAGCCTTCAAAGTTCACGTTGCTCACGCCCATCGACGACGGCCCCTTCGTGTGGAAGAGCCGCGGCGCGCCCGACTGGGAGCCGGCGAACTACGACAAGAAGCACCACGGCGCGGTGCCGCTGCGGCTCGCGCTCGCGCACTCCTACAACGTCGCCGCCGCGCGCCTCGGCACCGACCTCGGCGTCGAGCGCGTGCTCGCCAACGTGCGCAAGCTCGGCATCGAGCGCGAGCTGCGGCCCTACGCCTCGACGCTGCTCGGCGCGGTCGAGATGAGCCCGTACGAGGTGGCGCAGATGTACCAGACCATCGCAGCCGGCGGCTGGCGGGCGCCGCTCAGGTCGATCCGCGAAGTGACCACGCAGGACGGCAGACCCCTCGCGCGCTATCCGCTCGCGGTCGAGCAGGTGCTGCCGCCCGAGCCGGTGTACCTGCTCGCGGCGGCGCTGCAGGGCGTGGTGCGCGAGGGCACCGGGCAGGGCCTGAAGAGCTTCCTGCCCGCCGAGACCGCGGTCGCGGGCAAGACCGGGACCACCGACGAGCAGCGCGACGCATG
>Ga0187893_10002627_pt1 | contig 38943 bp, 33 predicted proteins | sample MA1701074metaG_FD_139574 | JGI IMG/M metagenome (GOLD analysis project Ga0187893, IMG submission 139574) | White microbial mat communities from a basaltic lava cave in the Kipuka Kanohina Cave System on the Island of Hawaii, USA - MA170107-4 metaG ... | reverse complement strand
TCGCCTGTTCGATCGTCGCGCCTGCCCGGAGGCGTCCAAGGACGGACACCCAGCTAATGCCGGGCTCGATGGTCCAAGACCGGCCGCCTCTGATGGCTCCGTCCATCGACATCGGAATCATGATGTCCGGCACGACACCGGGCGCCGTGCCGAAGAACTCCGCCGGCATCACACCGGCGATCGTCAATACAGCCTTGTTCAGCCGAAAGGATTTGCCGATCGCGGCGGCGTCGGAAGCAAAGCGCCGCGTCCAGTAGCCATGACTGATCACTGCCACGGGACCAGCGATCTCACCGCGGAACGTGCGCCCCAAGTGAGCATTCACGCCGAGCACCTGGTGGTAGTTGTCAGAAACCAGCTGCGCTTTGACGGTCTCCTGTCGTCCGTCGATGACAACCTCGCGTTCCTGGATGCCAGACTGCCCGAGCAAGGCATCGAAGCTACGAAGATCGCGGCGAAGCTCGTCGAACATCGGATAAGAGAGACTGCCGCGAGTCGAGTCACCGTGAAGCTTCTGAAGCTGTACCAGGCGGTGAGGTTCGCGCACCGGAAGCATGCGCAGCATCACCAGATCCATCAGCGAAAAAATGGCTGTGTTCGCTCCGATTCCCAGCGCTAGGGACACGATCGCCGCGCCGGCAAACACTGGACTTCGCCGGAGCAGTCGCGCACCGTATCGCAGGTCGCGCACGAAGTTCTCGGCCAGTGTCCAGCCCCACATTTGCCGGGTGGTTTCTTTCACCAACATCACGTTGCCAAAGTCTCGACGCGCGGTCCGCATCGCCTTCTCGGGCGATTCTCCCCGATCGATTCGCAGTTGCGTCTCCTGATCGAGGTAGAACCGGATTTCCTCGTCCAATTCGGCGTCAGACTTGGCTCGACGGAATAGTCGCTGGAACCAAGACATGCGGAACCTCCTTGACGCGGATCATGATCCGCGCGATGGCGCCGACAAGCAGGCCCCATCGGGACCGCTCGACGGCGAGTTCGTGACCAATGTCCTCATTGGTCTCGCAAGGCGGATGCCGGATCGGCGCGAGCGGCGTTTCTCGCGGGCCCCCACGTCGCCAGGGCGCCAGCCACGACGATTGTGCCGGCCGCGACCAAATACGTTGCGCTGTCATAGGGCGAAATTCCGAACAGCAGACTGGCCGCTACGCGGCCTGTGCTCACCGCGAGAATCGCTCCGAGCAAGAGCCCCGCGACGAGGGTCCACATCGTTTCGCGAGCAACCAACCGCTGCACGTCTGAAGCGCTAGCGCCGACCGCGATTCGCACCGCAAACTCCTTTGTCCGCTGTCTCACTCCATAGGCGAGCACTCCGTACAGGCCCAGGCAAGCCAGCAGCAACGCGAAAAGCGCGAAGAAGCCCGATATCGTCGCGAGCAACCGCTCCCGATTGAGCGAACGGTCGATCTGCTCACGCATCGTCCGGAGGCTGGCGAGCGAAACGGTTCGGTTCGTCTGGTGGACAGCGGCTTGAATCAACGCCATGACCGCCTCTGGATTCCCCACTGCGCGCACGGCCAGCGTTGCTTCGACCGGCGAGTCGCGGATGAGGCGCGGGGTGTAAACGATGTGGCGCGGCTTTTCCCAGAGTTGACCGTCCTTCGTATCCGCAACCAGACCGACGATCTCGATTGTGGAACTGGCGCCGTCACCCCCGAAGCCGAATGTTCTTCCAAGCGGCTTGGCAGAACCGAAGTAGTAGCGAGCAAAGCTCTCGTTCACAACCGCGACGCGCACCGATTCCGAATCTTCGTCTCGCTGCGTGAACGACCTGCCGGCGATCAGGCGAACTCCGATGGTCTCGAAGAAACCTTCCGAGGCGGTGATCACGAAAGGATTGAGGTCTGCGCCGGGCGGCGGTACATAGTCTCGGACCGAAATGTTTCTCTGACCTTCGCCGCCGCTGAAGAAAACACGACTGGAAAGGCTCGCGGAGAGCACCCCGGGCAAGGTCTCGACGCGGTCTTTGATCTCGCCGAAGATGCGCCGCGAAGCTGCGCGGTCGCTAACGGCTCGTGAGTCGATCCTCGCCAGGACAACGCGAGCTTGGTCGAAGCCGGGGTCAAAGGAACGGAGGTTCCATAGACTCCTGGCGAATAAGCCGGCGCCTGAGACCAGTGCGAGAGCGATGGAGACCTGAGAGATGGCGAGCGCGCGACTGAACCGAGACCGGCGTCGTACCGCGGCTTCCTTCAGCGCCTCGGTCAGATCGGTCCGGGCTGCTTGGATAGCGGGCGCGAGACCGAACAAGATCCCGGTTAGCAGCGCAACCGCTGTGGCGAACGCTAAGACGCGCCAATCGGGCCGCAGAGCGAGGGCGTCCGGACGGGCATCTGGAAGGGTCAGATGGGCCAGCGATTGGCTTCCCCAAACGGCGAACAGTACCCCGAGACTGCCGCCGATGATAGCAAGCAGGACACTTTCAGTAAGAAGCTGGCGGACCACTCGCAGTCTCGCAGCTCCAAGGGCGAATCGAAGGGCAATCTCCCTGCTCCGCCGCGACGCACGTCCCAGGAAAAGGTGGGCAACGTTCGCGCAGGTGATCAGCAGGGCCAATGCCGACGCACCGAGCAATACACGTAGCGGGCGGGAATATCTTTCGCGCAAATTGGACAGGCCAAAGCCGCCTTCGACAAGCTCGACGCGTTCGGCGAGAAGATTGTCGCGACTGGCGCCGGTCATTCCGCTTGCCCGTTGAACCAGATGGTTTCGGAAGACGGCATTCACCCCATCTTTCGCTTGTGTGAGGGAGACGCCGAGATCGAGTCGTCCCATGACTCGCAACCAGTTATCTCCTACTGAGTTGAGCATGCTCCGGCCGCCCATCACTTGAGAGTGCATCAGCAGCGAGAGCCAAATCTCGGCAGAATCGCCGGTGCGTACACCGACGAAATGTGTTGGGGCGACACCAGCGATGGTGACGCCGACGCCGTTCACGGACAGCGGCTTTCCGAGCACTGATGGGTCACCACCAAAACGCCTCGTCCAGTAGCCATAACTGATGACGGCGCTGCCGGGATCGAGTGTGAGGTTGCCCAGGATCGGAGCCAGTCGCAACACCGAGAAGTAGTTTGGCGAGACAAGCTCAACACTAGCCCGCTCGGCCGGTCCAGAGCCAACGGAGACGCTCCATCGAGAGACCCAGTTCGTTGCCAGCATGTCTTCGAAACCTGGGCTCTCCCGAATGAGCTGATACGTCGGATAGGAGACTACCGGTCCGGCGCCGCCGGGACCGACGCGGTTGATCTGGACCAACCGATCGGGTTCGCCAACCGGCATCATTCGCAGCATTATGGCATTCGCAAGTGTGAAGATCGCGCTGGTCGCGCCGATGCCAAGCGATAGCGACAGCACTGCGACCGTGGTGAACACCGGCGCCCGCGCCAGGAGGCGCACCGAGTGCCGCAGATCGCGCACTAAATCCTCGACCAGCACCCAGCCCCACATCTGACGCGTGGTCTCCTTAACCAGCGTGACGTTACCAAAGGCGCGCCGCGCCGCCCGCGTTGCCTCCTCGGGTGATTCACCTCGGTCGATTCGCAGTTGCGCTTCCTCGTCGAGGTGAAACCGGATCTCCGCGTTCAGGTCGGCCTCAGCCTTGGCCCGACGGAATAGTCGGTTGTACCAGGACATGCAGAGCCTCCTTAGGCCGGGCCCATGATCCGGGCAATGGCGCCGACGAGCTGCCCCCATCGCGACCGCTCGGCGACGAGTTGTCTCTTTCCAGCGGCGGTGAGCCGGTAATACTTGGCGCGCTGCTTGTTCTCCGTCATCTTCCACTCTGAAGCGATCCAGCCCTGCCTTTCCAATCTATGCAGCGCCGGGTAGAGCGAACCGTGCTCTACCTGCAACACGTCGTCGGACCCGGACCGAATGGCAAGCCCAATCCCATGTCCGTGCTGGGGTCCCCACTGGAGCGTGCGCAGGATCAGCATATCGAGCGTTCCCTGAAGCAGCTCGATCCGATTTTGGTAGCGTTCCTTTTGTGGCATCCGGGTGGTAGCAGACAGTCTACCACATTGGGTGGTCATTCTTCTACTGATCAAGTAGGGCTTGACGTGCGAAAGGACCGGATATACCATGCCTCCGACCGGGTCGAAATATCGAATTCGGCGCCGAAACTGCCATGGAGGTCTTCGATGACTCTCAAGCGCCCCGTTATTGTGCTCTCCCTTCTCTCGTTGTTCTTGCCCTGCGCCGCGCGCGCTCAGGAAGCTCGCGGTAGCATCGCTGGAAAGGTCACCGATCCGCAAGGCGCCGCGATTGCGGGAGCCACCGTCATTGTGACCAACACCGAAACCAATGCTGTAGCTCGCACACGTTCCAATGACACGGGCTACTTCGAGGCCACGCTCCTCAACCCCGGCCAGTACTCGGTCGCTGTCGAGGCTCCCGGCTTCAAGCGCTCGGTCCGCTCTGGGCTTGACCTTAACGTGGCTGGACGCCTCGATCTCGCCTTTCCACTCGAAGTCGGCGCCGTCACCGAGTCCGTCGAGGTGCGGGCGGCTGCTCCGTTGCTCGACACGACCACGGCCTCCGGCGGCCGCGTCATCGACAGCCGCCAGATCCTCCAGCTTCCTCTCGGCGACATGGGCCCTTTTTCCCTCTCCGCCATGACCCCTGGCATGGCCCCCACCGGTTCCTCAGCCGAGCGCCGCGTCTTTGACAAGGGCGGCACTTCCAACTACTTCACACTTGGAGGCGTCGGCCAGAACGAATACACGCTCGATGGCGCCCCGGTCTCCGGCACCAATCGTCGCGTCGGCTTTGCGCCTCCGGGCGAAGCCGTCGACGAGTTCAAACTTGAGACCATGCCGTTCGACGCTTCCTACGGCCACACCACCGGCGCTACCATCAACGCCATCACCAAAGGCGGGACCAACAACTATCACGGCTCTGTCTACGAGATGCACCGCCAGCAGCGCTGGAACGCTACCCCACACTTTGTCCGTCTCGCGTATGAAAATGACGTTCGCCAAGGGCGCAAAAGCTCCAACGCCCCCCGGCAGCCCGGCGGTGGCACCAACAACTTCGGCGCCTCTATTGGCGGGCCCGTTCGCATCCCTCGCGTCTACAACGGCAAGGACCGCCTGTTCTTCTTCTTCAACTATTACGGGTTCTACGAACGCCGCCCGGAAACCTTCGACTCCACCAGCCGCACCGTTCCCCGCACCTCATGGCGCCGGGGCGACTTCTCGGATCTGGCCGCCCTTGACCCGGTAAAGTATACCGTCTACGATCCTCGCTCTGCCCGCCGCGTCGGCGATCGCGTCGTCCGAGATCCCTTCCCTGGCAACCGCGGCGTCCCCATCCTCAATCCGATGGTTCGTTACTACGAACCGATCTACCCGCTGCCCAACGACCCGCCCGGCCTCGTCTCGCCTGAGGGCAATAACAACTATCTAGTCCCCGGCGGACTGCGCCAGAACTGGGATGTCAAGTCCCTCGTCAACCGCATCGACTACAACCTGTCGGCCCGGCATCGCATTTATGGGCGCTGGTATTGGGACGATGCATTCGAGCATGGCGCCGACTGGACCATCGAAACCTCGCCTGGCCTCCATATCGGTGGTCTCAAGCGCGTCAACAAAGGCGGGGCCGGCCGCTACTTGTGGACCCTGTCCACAGCTACCGTTCTCGATCTAGGCCTCAGTTTTACGCGCTTCAATGAAGGCAATATCCGGCCGGCTCAGACCGCCTTCAAGCCCTCAGACGTCGGCCTTCCCGCCTACCTCGACGCCAAAGCGGGCGATTACCACGCACTCCCCGTGCTGAATGTAGGCGGTATGGCGACCATTGGCGCCGCCTACCCGACGATCACAGGACGAGGATCCACGGGCGAACTTGCTCTCGCCATGGCCACTTTCCGTGGAACTAACTCCCTCAAGTATGGCTGGCAGGAGCGCCGTTATTGGTTCACCTCCGCTGGCCCCGGGTTGTCCTCCGGCAGCTTCACTTTCAATCAGAACTATGTGCGCGCCGCCGACAACACGACCACAGCCGCCGACCTAGGCCTCGGCTGGGCCGCCTTCATGATGGGCGTCCCCAGCACCGTCACCATCGACACCAACGACTCCGGTTATTGGTCGACGCGCTTCCGCGCTCTCTACATCCACGACGATTGGCGCCTCACCGGTCGCCTGCGTCTCAGCTTAGGGCTCCGCTACGAGCGTGAAGGGGGTATCACCGAGCGGTTCAACCGCGGTATCGCGGGCCCGTTCCTTTTCGACGCCCAGCTTCCTTTCTCCTCAGCTGCTGAAGCCGCCTACGCCCGAGGTCCTCTCGCTGAACTTCCCGCTTCTCAGTTCAAGGTCCTCGGCGGCGCCGGCTACCTCGGCTCGCAACGGAAGACCTTTACCGACGGCACCCACTTCCTCCTGCCGCGCATTGGTGTCGTCTATCAGATCAACAACAAGACCGTGCTGCGCACCGGCTACGGCTGGTACTACGACACCTTCAACGCTAACAACACGCGGCCCAACCAGCTCGGCTACAGTCTTCCCACCAACACCCCGATCACCAACGATAACGGCTTTACCTTCTGCTGTAACGTCGGCGACGCCTCCAGTCTGGCGTCCGGCCGCAACCCGATGCTCGATCCCTTCCCCGTCCGGGCCGACGGCTCGCGCTTTGACACTCCCTACGGCAATAGTCTCGGGCTCGTCGCCTTTGCCGGGCGCGGCCTCACCTTCACCCCTGGCGACTTCCAGCCCGCGCGCCAGCAGCGGTGGCGCATCGGCCTCCAGCGTCAGTTTGGCAACGATATCCTTCTCGACGTTTCCTACAACGGGGCCTATGCCAGAATCCCGGTGAACCAGCCCGTCAGCTTCCTGCCCCAGCAATACTGGGCCACCGGAAGCGTTCGTAACCAGGCAATTGATGACGACATGAACCGCAATGTCCCCAACCCATTCAACATCAACAACCTTACCGGCCTCCAGTCCTCGAACCCCGTGCTCTACAACTACCTGCGCACACAGGCCTTCTTCACAAGCTCCACTATCCGCAAGAACCAGCTCCTGCGCGCCTTCCCTCACATGAATGGCCTCACCGGTCTCCGGCCCGGTATCAACTTCACGGATGGGATGGGCCGCAACAAGTACCACGACTTTGAGCTACTGTTCGAAAAGCGCTACTCCCACGGCCTTCACACCGCCGTCCTCTACACCTACAGCTACGCGGAGTCACAGGATTTCTACTACAACGAGTTCGACACCAAGCCGTCGTACCAGCCCAACAACCTCAATCGCCCCCACCGCTTGGTGTGGACCGCCATTTACGAGCTCCCCTTCGGCAAGGACCGTAAGTGGCTACAGACCGGGCCGCTCCAGCATCTGGTCGGCGGGTGGCAGTTGAGCTGGATCTACCAATTTCAAAGCGGTCCCCCTACCACTTGGGGCAATCTCTTCTACTACGGAGACATCAACAAGATCGCGGATGCCTTTAAGCACAGCGAGTCTCATAATCGCGACGTGCACCTTTGGTTCGACCCCTCCATTGCCCACCTGGGTACGGCGCCGATTCCATCGGGCTTCACCGGCTTCGAGGGTCGCAGCGCGAACCAGCCTGGCGTCTTTCATCAACGCGTCTTCCCCGCCCGGCTCGGATCACTCCGCGCCGACGGCTTTCGCGGCTGGGACGTCAAGATCCTCCGTCGCTTCCGGCTGGCCGAGCGCGCCAACTTCAGCATCGCCGCCGACATGCTCAACCTGACCAACCACACCAACTTCGGCGTGCCCGTCACCAACCCAACCAACCGCGACTTCGGACGCGTCACCGGGCAGCAAGGCGTTGGGCGAACGCTTCAGTTCACCGGGCGGCTGGAGTTCTAACGACGTCGCGGACGTGGCGCGGGCACGCACCAGTACGGACGCTACGTGTGGCTCATGCTAAATTTCACGAGATCACGAATTCGGAGACTTGTCTCGACGCTCGGTTTGTGAGAAGTCCGGATTCGCGCCTGAATCCTCCAGCTTGTGAATCCGGCTTATTCCCTCGAAATTGGTCAGGAATATGTTAGACCGGCGTTTTGTGGCCGATGCGAAAGTGAGTAGCGCCGCACGCTTCAGCGTGCCGCTGCCTATCAGGCAATGCGGGCTTCGGCCTACGGTCCGCACGGCGATTTGAAACTCGCGGCAGCACCCTGAAGCCTGCGCCGCTTGAAAGTGAGGTATCGAGTTTCCAGTGAACGCATTGGTTGTATCAAAAGCGGCAGCCGATCCGGCCTCGGCGAATCGGCCAAAGGCGCTGGCGAACCTGCCGCCATTCCCGGCCATCGCCCGGAAATTGCTGGCGGCAGTTTCAAGGGAGAGCGTCACCATCCCTGAGATTACGCGCTTAATCAAGTCGGACGCGGCGTTTACCGGGGAGGTGCTACGGCTGGCCAACTCGGCGATCATCGGGCTTCGATATGAGGTCGTAAGCATCCTTCACGCTGTCTCGGTACTGGGGATGGACCGTCTGAAAGCCCTGGTCCTTACCGTGGGTATGAGAGACTTTTTGCAGAATGCCAGGCACGCCCCATTCCTGAAGCAGTGTTGGCGGCATCAACTGGCATCCGCGCTGATCGGCGAGTGGCTGGCCGAGCCTTGCTGGCTGGATAGCGCCGCCTGCTACACGGCTGGGCTGTTGCACGATGTGGGCAAACTTGCACTCGGTTCGATCTATCCCAGCCAGTATGACGAGGTACTGCGCCGTGCGCGTGCTTCCGGGGAAGACTTAAGGCAACTGGAGCAGGAAGCCATGGGCATCGATCATCGTGAGGCCTCGCGGACGATCGCCGACGAATGGGCGTTGCCGCGCCAGTTGCGTAAGGTGTTGTGTCTCGAGGAATCGACGGGTGGCGATGAAGCATTCACCGACGCGACCTTGATTCTTCTTTCCTGTCATATAGCAGACCGCATGGGATTCCAGATCGCCGGAGAAGATGCTGAATGGGATGTGAGCCTGCTCGAAGAGGGGCTGCCGCCTGAAGCGTGGAGTGCTGTTTCGCCGAAGGTACGCGAACTTCGTGAGGCCGTTCCGTACAAGATCAATCTGTTTGAGTGCGAGTTCTTGAATCACTAAAAAACGCGCCGCGAATGAACACAAATAGAATAGAGAGTAATGTGTGCTCGCGTCTGGTTCCTCGTGGCTGTGAGTGGTGTGCTTTGCGCGGAGGACTGGCCTGAGTGGCGCGGCGCCGGCCGGCGCGGGGAATGGCGCGAAAATGGCATCATCCGTCAGTTTCCCTCCGAAGGTCTGCCGGTGCGCTGGCGGGTTCCTGTCAAGGGAGGCTACTCGGGTCCCGCGGTCGCCGGCGGTAAAGTGTTCATCACCGACTATGAGAACGGCTCCGAGCGGCTTCTAGCCATCGAAGAGGCCACGGGCAGGATTCTGTGGTCGCATTCCTGGAAGGCCGAGTATCGTGGCCTCGAGTATCCCAGCGGGCCGCGCGCCACTCCAACCGTGGATGGAGATCGGGTCTATGCCCTAGGAGCCATGGGTCATCTATGGTGCATGCGGGCGAATGACGGTCGTGCCGTTTGGAGCCGGGATTTTCAGAAAGAGTTTGGCACAATGGTTCCCGCATGGGGAATGACCGCGGCTCCACTCGTGATTGAGAACATTCTGATCGCTGTTGTGGGTGGAAGACCGGACAGCAAGGTGGTGGCCTTCGACAAGAAGACAGGCAGAGAATTATGGCGGGCACTTTCGTCCGAGGATTCTGAACCCGGCTATTCCCAGCCGTTCCTGACTTCCACCGGGAGGCTTATTGTGTGGCACGCGGGTGCTATTTCCTGTCTGGATTCGCGTTCTGGGAAAGTTTTCTGGGAGCACCCCTTCCGGATCCATATGAGCACCCCGATCGCCACACCAGTGGAGTCCGGTCCGTTCGTTTTGGTCTCGGCGTTCTTTCAAGGCTCCCGGCTGTTGCGGCAGGATTCCGGTGAGCTGATCTGGGGGGGGACCAGCGATAGCGAGCGGAATACGGACACGCTGCATGCATTGCTGGGTTCACCGGTCATCAACGATGGTTACATCTACGGTGTGTGTAACTACGGCCAGCTCCGGTGCCTGAAACTTTCGACCGGCGAAAGGGTTTGGGAGAGCCAACAGGCGACGGTGGAGAGAGCTCGAAACGTGAGCGCATATCTGGTTCATCATCGCGATCGAACCGTCATCTTCAACGATCGCGGCGAGTTGATCCTGGCCCGGCTCCGGCCTGCCGGATACGAAGAAATCAGCCGGACCCAATTGATTCGTCCCACTTCCAAGCAGGGGTCGCGGCGGGAGTTGGGGGCCGTGGCTTGGTCGCATCCGGCGTTCGCCAACCGGCATATCGTGGTGCGCAACGACGAGGAAGTGATTCGCGTCTCGGCTGAGCAAATTGGGGCCGCGAATTAAGGCGAATATACGAGGGTCGGAGTCACGGGAAGGAGCTGTGTTCCGGAGATCGGCCGCGGTGTAAGGTTCAGCTATCCCCTGCAGTTCTCCTAGAGATCGGAATAGGGAGCCACAATGTCGCGCGAAGCTAGGCTGCCTTGGCCACCGGTAACCGTTTGACGCGCGCGAGGCCAAAGCTCTCCATCAAGCGGATAATCGGCCATGCGGGGTCGATTTCCCTCTTGCCCATCGCAAAGTGCGCCGCGGTGGGAGCCTCATGGTGGTTATTGTGCAGGGCTTCGCCGCCGGTGAGGAAGGCGAGCCAGCGAACGTTGGTCGCGAGGTTGTCAAAGTTCCGGTAGCCGATCATATGGCAGATGCTGTTGATGGAAGAATTCAGCAGTACGTATGCGACTGCCTGGAACAGAAAAACGCCGGTCCCCCACGCCCATCCGAACATCAGGCAGAAGATCAGCCACCCGATCGAGATGCCGTAACCCTGCCATGAAAATCGATCGATGAAGGTACCCTTGTAGTCCTTCGTGTACTTCCTGACAGCAGCGGGATCCTTCGCCACGCGGCGATAGTAGAAGGCGTTGCCGAAGAAGACCTGCCACAGGCCGAGCAGATATGGACTGTGCGGGTCTCCTTCTTTGTCGGAAAACTGGTGGTGCTTGCGATGTACCGCCACCCACTCGCGCGGGCTGATGCCGGTGAACACGATCAGCCACAAGTGCATGAAGAACGCCATACCCGGGTGGACTTCCATCCCGCGATGCGTCAAGGTGCGGTGTAGATAAATTGTTGTGCAGAAAACGGAAACCTGGATGATCACGGCAGTGATCACACACATCCAAAGAAAGGACAAAGGAAATCTCCTCGCTTGAAACTACGACCCGGACTGGATCGCCCTCGGTGGGGTTGCACGGGCAGGCGGGACTTACCGGACCGATTGTATTATATCAGATACCCTTGGCGAGGAATCCGCCGTCCACTGCAATCACCTGACCGGTCAAGAAACTACCGGCGCCGGAGGCAAGGAGCAGCGCCACGCCCTGTAACTCCTCGACTTTGCCGAAGCGCCCCATCGGCGTCTTCCCCAAAATCGCTTGCGCGCGCTCGGGGATATCGAGCGCCTTGGTGTTGAGCGGCGTGCGGAAAACGCCCGGAGCGATGGCATTGACGCGAACATTGTGCTTGGCCCATTCACAGGCCAGTTGCCTGGTCAATCCTGCGACACCGGCTTTACTCGCTCCATAAGAAGCCACCTCGTTGAAACTCACGAACGTGGTCATAGATGCGATATTGATGATCGACCCGCCGTTTTGCGCGATCATGTGGCGACCGAAGATCTGGTTCGCGCGAAAGCTGCCGTTGAGATTAATGTCGACAACCCGGTGCCAGTCAGCGTCGGAAAACTCCGTAGTAGGGCCCTTTTGCAACGCACCCGAAGTCACCACGAGCACATCGATGCGGCCAAACTCAGCGGCAGCGGCCTGACTGAGCGCTTCCATGCTTCCGCGGTCCTGCACGTCGCTCGTGATTCGTAGTGTCTTCGAGCCGAGCTTTTCAAGCTCCGCGGCTTCGGCATCGACCTTGACGGCGTCGCGGCTGGAAGCGATCACTGTTGCTCCTGCTTGAGCGAATCCACGCGCAATCGCCTGCCCGATGCCGCTGGTGCCGCCCAACACGACGGCGACCTTGCCGTGAAGAGAGAAAAGCTGATCCAGGTAGCTCAAACACGTGATGATACAATAAAAGCCTTTCAGAGGTTTTCCTCCATCATGAAACTTGTTACTTTTGCCCGCCCGGATACTGCGCCGGAACCAGGTGTCTTGGACGGCGATCAGATCATGCCTCTCAGCGGCGCGGGATTCCCCACCATGTTGTCCATCGTGGGCGCCGGAGCCGAAGCACTCGACCGGGTTCGCGGTGAATCCGGCGTTGCCGTAGCTTTATCCGACGTGAAGCTGCTGGCGCCGATCCCACGGCCTCCAAAGATCATCTGCGTAGGCCTCAACTATCGCGACCATGCGATTGAATCGAACATGCAGATTCCCATTGTGCCCACGATCTTCTGTAAATTCCCGACCGCGATAACAGCGCCCGGCGACCCGATCGTGCTGCCGAAGAATTCCAAGCAGCCGGACTACGAGGCCGAGTTCGCTTTCGTGATCGGCAAAGGGGGCCGCCACATCGTCGCCGAAAACTGGCAGCAGCACGTGTTCGGCTACATGAACCTGAACGATGTGAGCGCGCGTGATTTTCAGATGGCGACCACGCAGTGGATGATGGGCAAGACGTTCGACACCTTCTGCCCAATAGGCCCGTACCTGGTCACGGCTGACGAAATCGCGGATCCCCACGCGCTCGACATCAGCATGACAATCAACGGCGAGGTCTTACAGAGCTCGAATACCGTGCACCTCATCTTTCGGATTCCCGATCTGATCGCGCATCTTTCGAGCGTGTTCACACTCGAGCCTGGAGACGTGGTTTCCACCGGCACTCCAGCGGGCGTGGGCCTGGCGCGCAAACCGCCACGATGGCTGAAGGCCGGTGACGATGTTGTTGTCCGCGTACAGGGATTGGGGGAACTCCGCAATCCGGTAGTCGCTGAAAGCTAGGCTAGGCTGGAGGCTAAGCTAAGCCGTCCGGAAAGCCGGCCGCTAGGACTGGCAGCCGCACAGAATCAGTGAACCATGATGTCGACGGATGCGATCGTGTCGTCCCACATGATCTTCAACACTCCCTGGCTGTCGCTCTTCTTCTCAATCTCAATGGTGTGCTGCTCGATCGTCGTAGGTGACTTCACGACCTTCATCGCTGTGCGGCCGTAATCCTGCGCCTGGTCGTACTTGAAGGCTCCCCACTGCTTGGCGACCTTGTTCAGAATCAGCGTCCACTCTTTCTCGTTGGGGATCGTGAACAGGCCGTACGTGCCGGCTACCACGTGCATGGGGCCGACCATCAGATCCGCATCCGTCGTGAACGTGGTGGCTTCATCAGCCCCTGTGCGCCACACCTTACCCCAAGGCTCGAGACCGCCGAAAATGACGCGGCCCTTCTTGTACGGACGGCCGTAGTTGATCGTGATCTTCTTAGTCCCAAAGCTCCAGGATTTCTCCTCGTGCGGGCTCGCCCGATCTTTCTTCTTCTTCTCACCTGACTTGGCCACATCCTGGGCGGTCATCAGACCGGCGGCTCCGATAATCAGCAGAGTCACTCCAGCAAAGGCAATCGCAAGTTTCTTCATCGTCTTGATCCTCATTAAGATCTTAGCAGTCTGCCTAAATTGCGTGGGCGGCCTTAGTACGCCGGATGCATGACCTCGGTAGTGGCAAGGTCTGCCTATCGATTTAGCGCCTCTTTCCTATTCGAGATTACTTGTCTGACGGTTACTTTAGATCCATAACGCGTTGGACACGGCTCTTAATTCCGACCTGTTCATTGATGGCCTGAGCGGGATCGCGGAGATTCCAGAACCGGGGACTTTCGCTTTAGTGGCTGCGCGGCTGTCTTGTTCGGGTTGCTCCGGCGCAGGTAGGCCAAGCTGACCGCACTCCCTCATCCGAGTCACAGTAAAATGAAGGGTGATGAGTGACCACGCACGACGTGATTTCATAAAGGCCGGCGCGCTCGCATTTCCGGCTGTCCTTCGGGGCGGACAGGATCCGAAACCCATCAAGGTTGGTTTGGTTGGCTGCGGGGGACGTGGGACGGGCGCCGCGGCCCAGGCATTGAAGGCCGACGACTACTCGGAGCTGGTGGCGATGGCGGACATAGCACCTGAGCGCATCCACGATTCGTTGGAGCGGCTCAAGCGCGTCGCCGCCACCAAGGTGAAAGTCGATCCGGACAAACACTTCGTGGGGCTGGACGCGTACAAGAAGTTGATCGCGTCGGGTGTGGACGTCGTCTTGCTCGCGACGCCCCCGGGATTCCGGCCGTTACATGTGCGCGCCGCCGTGGAGGCGGGTAAGCATGTGTTTTGCGAGAAGCCGGTAGCGGTGGACGCGCCCGGAGTACGGAGCGTTCTTGAGACGGCCAAGCTCGCAATTGAGAAGAACGTGTCGCTTGTCTCCGGTTTCTGCTGGCGCTATAGCAACTACATTCGCGAGACGATGAAGCAGGTCTCCGATGGCGCAATCGGAGACATCGTGGCGTACTACGCCACCTATTACACAAATCCGGTGAAACCCATGCTGCCAGCCACGGATCGCCCGGCGGGCATCAGTGACGTCGAGTGGATGATTCGCAACTGGTACAACTTCACCTGGCTCTCCGGCGACGGTCTGGTGGAACAGGCTGTGCACAGCGTCGATAAGATCGGCTGGGCCATGAAGGACCGGCCGCCGGTGAGCTGTGTAGCCACGGGTGGCCGCCAGATCCCGGCGCAGGGCGGCAACATTTTCGATCATTTCCAGATCAACTATCTCTATCCCAACGGAGTACGAGCGTTCCTGGGCTGCCGTCAGATCGAGAACTGCTACAACGAAAACTCGGATTACATTCTGGGATCGAAGGGGCAATGCATGATCGGCCGCGGGCCTCTGCCGCGAATTTCCGGTGAGAAATCCTGGCAGTTTGAGGGTCAGAAGAACGACATGTACCAGGCAGAGCATGACGCGCTGTTCGCATCGATCCGGCAGGGCAAGCCAATCAACGACGCCGTGTGGATGACCACCTCGACGATGCTCGCGATCATGGGCCGCATGGCCGCTTACACGGGCCAGCAGATCACCTGGGACCAGGCATTGAATTCGCAGGAGAAGCTGTTCCCGGACACACTCGATTGGAACGGAACGGTTGAAGTACCGGCTCTGGCTCGGCCCGGGATTACAAAGTTTGCTTAGAATAGCTTTGGGACTGCTGTTCCTATCAACCCTCCCCGCTGCCATCGACTTCGACAAGCAGATTCGCCCGTTACTGGAACAGGCATGCCTCGGATGTCATGGAGCGGAACGGGCCTATGGGAATCTCAGGGTTGACTCCGGAACGGCTATCCTTAAATCGATCGTCGCGGGACAACCTGCCAAGAGTCTACTCTACACGCGAACATTAATCCCGCCAGGCAAGCCGGGAGCTATGCCGCCGGCGGGTCCTGCCTTGGCCAAGGAACAGACGGAGACCTTGCGAGTCTGGATCGCGGAGGGAGCGCTGTGGCCTCCAGGTGTGGTGATCGGAGGGAAAAAGCCGAAGCGCGCCGACGACCTGACACTTGTAACCTCCTTGCGGGAACGAATTGCTGCAGGCGCCTTGCCCCCGTTCCAGACCTACAAGACAACTATTCCCAAAACGGACGTTCATTACGAAATGGTCCCTATTCGTGGGGGCGAGTTCATGATGGGAACGCCCGATACAGAGCCCGGCAGGCGTAAGGACGAAGGCCCACAGCGCAAGGTGAAGGTCGATGACTTCTGGATGGGAAAGTTCGAGGTCACTTGGGATGAGTACCGTCTGTTCATGTTTCCCAAGGACCCTGCGGACGAACTGGTTGACGCGGTGAGCCGGCCGACGCGGCCTTACGTCGAAATGAGCTTCGGCATGGGAATCGACGGATATCCCGCGATCAGCATGACCCATCACGCTGCCAACAAGTATGCGCAGTGGCTCAGTGCTCGCACCGGTCATTTCTATCGTCTGCCGGTCGAGGCTGAGTGGGAGTATGCATGCCGGGCTGGTTCCACAACCCCGGCGGAGATCGGCGAATACGCCTGGTATTCCGATAACAGCAACGGCAAGTATCAAAAAGTGGGGACGAAGAAACCGAACGCCTTCGGTTTGCACGACATGCTCGGCAACGTAATGGAATGGACGCTCGATCAGTACATGCCCGATTTCTACGGCAAAGCGGGCACACTGACCTGGGCTAAGTCGACGAAACCTTATCCGCATTCCGTGCGGGGCGGGTCATGGAACGACGATGCTTTGCAGTGCCGTTGCGGGGCGCGCGTGGCTTCCGATCCATCGTGGAAGATGCAAGATCCGCAACTGCCCAAGAGCATCTGGTATCACACCGATGCGCAATGGCTGGGATTCCGGCTGGTACGGCCACGAAACCTGCCCACAGCCAGCGAGATGCATCAATACTGGAATAGTGGCGTGGAACCGGAGTAGCGCGGCAGTCACGTGGTTGGCGTGCAGCATTGCATGCGGGGCCTCCGAGCGCCTGGAGGCGGTGGAGCCCTGCATGGGCACGCTGTTCCGCATCACCTTGCACGCCGAAGATACGCCGCGGGCGCGAGAGGCGATGGCAGCCGCGTTTGCCCGCGCCCACCAATTGGATGCAATCTTCTCCGACTACCGGCCGGAGAGCGAGTTGAACCGGCTTTGCCGGGCGGGGAGTGCTCGCGTGAGTCCGGATCTGTTCGCGATTCTCGAGCGTTCCAGTGAGGTTTCGCGGAAATCGCACGGAGACTTTGACGTGACTGTCGGGGTGCTGGTCCAGTTGTGGCGCGAATCGCGCAAGTCAGGCCGCCTGCCATCGGAGGCGGAGAGGCGCGAGGCGATGAAGAAGACTGGCTGGAAGAAGATTCATCTGAACCGGTCGACGCGCACGGTGAGGCTCGCAGCAGACGGGATGCGCCTGGACCTGGGTGGAATCGCCAAGGGCTATGCTGCCGATGAAATGATGCGTATCCTCCGTGGATGGGGTTTTCCAAGCGCCTTGATCGCCGCAAGTGGCGATCTGTTGATCGGCAAGCCGCCTCCCGATGCCGCCGGATGGAGCGTGTCGGTCGGCAATGACGTTCAGGTGCTATCGAACATCGCCGTGTCGACGTCCGGCGACTCGGAGCAGTTTTTCCTCATCGATGGCGTTCGTTATTCCCACATCGTCGACCCAAGGACCGGATTGCCGCTAAACCAGTTCAAACTGAACCAGTCCATGGTTACGGTACTGGCGCCAGAGGGCTGGCAAGCCGACGCTTGGGCCACCGCGCTCTCTGTATTAGGAAAACGCCCTAAGTCATTGAAAAATCTCTCGGTTTCCTTTCATCCCAAGCTGGAGTAGAGTGGGAATCAAAGGAGAACTCTCATGAAGCATCGCTTCTTGATCGGAGGCTTGTCGGTGGCCCTCACCGTCGCAATAGCGCCCGCGCAGAACTGCGTGGGTAATCAGGACATGTTCGGAACGTTCGTATTCTCGGCTTCCCGGGGATTCTTCACGGCTCCTCTTCCGGAGCCGGGTCCCGGCGAGCCAGTTCCCGTTTTCTCGGCAACGGCCGTGGGCCAACTTGTAAAAAATGCTTCCGGGAATGGTCCCTTCGCAGTCGCCGGCCGGATCGTCGCCGATGGTACGGGCAACCTGGTGACAGGGCCTCCGGATGCGACAGTGTTGAGCACCAGAGCCGGTAGCTATCAGGTGAACCCAGACTGCACCGTGACGATGACCATAGTCGACGGCTATACGCAGAACGTGCTTGGCGACGTGGTGGCACGAACCAGCGTCACATACCAAGGAGTCCTTCGCGACCGGAATAATGAAGCAAGCCTGGCGCAAACCAGCCAGGGAGGAGGCTCCGTGATCCACCTCGCCCGCCCGTTTCTCGCCGATAGCTGCCGCGATTCCAGCCTGAGCGGCCAATACGGTGTATGGGCGGCCGGTGGACAGGTGATCGAGACTGTTACTGAATCGGGAACGCAGGTGAGTCTGATGCCGTTCTCTCTAGCTGCGCGATTTTCCTCGGAAGGCTTGGGCAAGCTCGAATTAGACCTGGCCGGGAGCGCCTCTCCCATGCCTAAACGCCAGATCACTGGAACCTACCGTGTAGAGAACGATTGTACTGGAACGGCAAAGTTCATCCTGGATGGAAAGACCTACAACGTATCGTTCGTGCTGGTCCGTGGGGGAGTCAATTTGGGACAGTTCTCCCGCGCGGCGATGATGCTCGCGCTGACGGATCCGAAGATGGGCGTCGCCGGAGAAGCGAAGTAGGTTCGCCTATTCCCCGCATAGCTTCACAAGCATCTTACCGGTATTGTTGCCCTGCATCCTGCGGTGAACGCTTTCAGTGTGTTCTCGAAGCGCATTCATAGGTCGGGGAAGGTCAAGGTCGCACACTGTCATCGCAGTACAACTCGCTCCAGATCAAGTCCGAGCGCCGCTTCTCGGGCGGCTTAGCTTTCTCGGCGCGTTCGCTTGGTCCAAATCGATCGATGTGGGCTATCAGGGCTATCGCGATCCGCTCAACAACCGCAACCTCGATCGTGGAATCGGTATAACATGACGAACTCTCCGTATTTCTCGGATCCCAACGTCACCTTCGGCGCCAACACTTTCGACCGGGTCACCGCGGTGTCCAACTCCGCGCGCCAGATAGAGATGGCGTTAAAGCTCTACTTCTGAGTCGGGGTCGCGGACGCGACTGTGGTTTGCTGGATCCCAAGGTCCTCTCGGACGGCGGAAAACGCCGCCGTGGCGCGTTCCAAATCCTCTCGGGTATGCGCCGCGGACATCTGCGTCCGGATTCGCGCCTTGCCTTGCGGTACTACGGGATATGAGAAGCCGATGACATAAACTCCCTTGGCCAGCATTGCTTCAGATATTCTTCCTGCCACGGCGGCGTCGCCGATCATCACGGGAACAATCGCATGCTCGCCTGCCAGGATGTTGAATCCCAGCGCTGTCATCCTGGCGCGAAAGAAGGCTGTGTTTTCCCGCAGACGGACCATGCGCTCGGTGGATTCGGTAAGCAGGTTCAATGCTTCGATGGATGCTGCGGTGATGGATGGAGCCAGCGAATTCGAAAACAGATACGGCCGGGACCGCTGGCGCAGCAGCGCGATGATCTCACGCCGGCCGCTGGTGTATCCGCCACTCGCTCCGCCCAATGCCTTGCCAAGTGTTCCCGTGAGGATGTCGATCCGGTCCATCACCCTGTGATACTCATGCGTACCGCGGCCGCGTGGGCCCGTGAAACCGACGGCGTGCGAATCGTCCACCATCACCAGCGCGTCGTGCGCTTCACCAAGATCACAGATATCGCGGAGCCGTGCGATGTAGCCGTCCATTGAAAAGACACCGTCAGTGGCGATCATTCGGAACCGCGCCCCGGCCGCCTCCTTCAGCCGCGCCTCGAGGTCATCCATATCGTTGTTGCGATACCGGTAGCGCGCCGCCTTGCACAAACGGATGCCGTCGATGATGGACGCATGATTCAGCTCATCGGAAATGATGGCATCCTGTTCGCCGAGAAGCGTCTCGAATAATCCGCCGTTGGCGTCAAAGCAGGAGGAGTACAGGATCGTGTCCTCAGTTCCAAGAAAAGCGCTGATTCGCGCCTCGAGCTCTTTGTGAATCTCCTGCGTCCCACAGATGAAGCGGACCGAGGCCATTCCGTAACCCCATCGTTCGAGCGCCCTGCGAGCGGCTTCGATCACGCGTGGGTGGTCCGCCAGACCGAGATAGTTGTTGGCGCATAGGTTCAAGACTTCCGCGCCTCCCGCCACGCGAATCCGCGCATTCTGAGGAGAGCCGATCACACGCTCGGGCTTCCAGAGACCCGCGTTGCGGATCTCGCCGAGCTGCGCCTCCAGGTGCTGCTTAATCGTCCCGTACATCGTTTACGCCTCCTGGTTACGCCTCCCGCCAGTTGAGGATCACTTTGCCCGAATTACCGGATCGCATCACTGCGAATGCCTGCTCGTATTCCGTGTAGTGGAAACGATTGGTGATCACGGGTTTGATGTCGAGCCCCGATTGCAACATGACGCTCATTTTGTACCAAGTCTCATACATCTCGCGGCCATAGATTCCGCGGATGGTGAGCATATTGAACACAACCTGGTGCCAATCGATGGCGATGGGCTCGGAGGGAATGCCCAGCATGGCAATGTGGCCGCCGTGGCACATGTTGGCGAGCATATCGCGGAATGCGGCCGGGTTGCCCGACATCTCGAGGCCTATGTCGAAGCCCTCGTGCATCCCGAGCTGTTTCTGGGCTTCGGAGAGAGAACTCACGCGCGGGTCGATGGCGAGATCGACGTCCATGCGCTCCGCGAGCTCCAGACGGCAGTGGTTCAGGTCCGTGATGACCACGTATCGCGCTCCCGCATGGCGGACCACAGCAGCCGCCATGATGCCGATGGGACCAGCTCCGGTGATGAGAATGTCTTCTCCCAGCACCGGCCATTGCAAGGATGTGTGGACGGCATTGCCGAACGGATCGAAGATGGCGGCAACGTCGAGGTCGATTCCATCATGATGGCGCCATACATTCGACATCGGCAGAGCGATGTATTCGGCGAACGCGCCAGTCCGGTTCACGCCGACTCCCTGCGTGTGCGCGCATTGATGCCGTTTGCCGGCCATGCAGTTGCGGCAACGCCCGCACACAACGTGACCTTCTCCACTGACGATTTCCCCGGGGTGAAAATCGTTGACGTTCGATCCCACCGCTACGATTTCTCCCACGAACTCGTGACCCACTGCCATGGGAACGGGAATCGTCTTCTGCGCCCAGGCATCCCAGTTGTAGATGTGCACATCGGTGCCGCAGATTCCTGTGCGGAGCACCCGGATCAACACATCATTGATGCCGATTGAAGGTTCGGGAACGTCCTGGAGCCACAGTCCTTCCTCAGGCTTGGCCTTGACTAGGGCTTTCATAGCGCGTGTAGATATTAAGGTACCAGGAGTACGGTGAACAGGAATTAATCAGAACTTCCCGTGGACCTTGGTGTTCGCGATAAACAAGCGAGTCGATAGGGTGTCGGGTGAGGCATCTAGGGGAAAGCGCGCATTCTCCCCAGTCAATCAACCTGATATACTCAACTCACGCTCTGTTCACGTTTGGATAGGCTAGCTGGAGGGAGGAGTGCAATGAACGGGGTTGGTCTGAGACAACTATCCTGTTTGGTTGGGTTTGGAGCGTTGCTTTGGGCACAGGATTCAAGCAATGCCTCAAGCAATGCCTCAAGCACCGCCTCGGGTGAAAACTGTACCTTCCGCAATGACCCGGACGCCTACTTGAGTCGCGAAGGGCGGGCGAGAAAAGCTGTCTTCGAGCAGGCGGGCAAAATGAGCCGGCATCTCGCGGGGGCATCCCGATCAGTAGCCCCCAGCACAATCCCTCGCCGCAACTTCATTGATGACCAAATCTTTGGCCGGCTGGAAAAGGCAGGGATCCGTTCCGCGCCCGTCGCCGGCGACGAGGAATTTCTACGGCGCATCTACCTCGACCTCACCGGACGCATTCCATCGCCCGAAGACGTGCGCAAGTTTGTGAGCGATCCGTCCGTGGGTAAGCGCAGCGAGGTGATCGACCGGCTGTTGTTCTCTGAGGAGTTCATAGACAGGTGGAGCATGTGGCTGGGAGATTTGTACCAGATCAACATATCGACCACCAACGTCAACCGGGGAGTGGAGGGGCGAAACAAATACAACGACTGGGTGCGCAAATCCATAAACGAAGACGTGCCGCTCAAGGACATGGCATACCAGGCCATTACCGCGCGAGGCAACACCTATAATCCCGACCAGGGTGCGGCGAACTATGTTCTCCTCGGACGTCAAGTCATGGGACCGAACCAGGATTGGTATGACCTCATGTTCTCCCAGGCAGCGGAGAAGTTTTTGGGTGTGTCGCACTACGACTGTCTGTTGTGCCACGACGGGCGGCGGCGCCTGGATGAACTCAGTCTATGGGGGAAGGGCATTACTCGTACGGAAGCGCAGCGCATGGCAGCCTTCTTTTCCCGAGTCAGCCTGGCACAGCCCTACAACGCGGATCGGTTGAATCCGCTCAACGGCAGTTGGGAGGTGTCGGATCGCACTACGGGCAACTATGTCTTAGGAACAACCTTCGGCAACCGGCCGAATCGGACTATCGTCGGTACGGTCCGGAATCTCGATCCGGAATACCGCGATGGAAGCAAGCCAAAATCGGGCGACTGGCGAAGCGAGTTCGCCGAGAACGTGATGGTCGATCCACTGTTGCCGGTGAACTTCGCGAACCGCGTGTGGAAGGCGCTATTTAACTATGGACTCGTCGAGCCCGTGAATTCGCTCGATCCGGCGCGGCTGGACCCGGACAATCCACCGCCGGCTCCCTGGGCGCTGCAGGCATCGCATCCGGAGCTTCTACGCATACTGTCACTCCAGATGTGGCGGGTGAACTTCAGTCTGCGCGAGTTCGTCCGGATGTTGGTGGAATCATCCGCCTACCAGTTGAGCACGCGTTATGAGGGTGAGTGGAACGTGAGCCAGGTACCGCTGTTTGCGCGTCATTATGCCCGCCGCCTGGAAGGTGAGGAAATTCACGACGCCATTGTCAAAGCCACCGGTGTCTTTCAGGAATATACGGTTGGCGCGTGGGGAGGCACGACACCCTGGGCGGGCCGTCTGCCCGATCCTCAGGAGCCGCGATCCAACGGCGCGGTTCTCAACTTCATGAACTCCTTTCTGCGCGGTAATCGTGACACGGTGCAGAGAAATCAGGCGGGATCGATCCTGCAAGAGCTGAACATGATGAACGATCTATTCGTCCTGAACCGGATTCGCGTGGCCAGCTCGCCGACCTTGCGTGCTGTCTCTCAGTTGAGCGACAACGCCGCGGCGGTGGACGAGATGTTTCTCTTGTTTCTGGCGCGTACTCCTTCGGCGTCCGAGCGATCGGCCGCAGTGGCGCATCTGGCAAAGGGAACCAACGCGGCTGCGCGAAACGCCATGATCGAGGACCTGGCCTGGGCTTTGATCAACAAGGCCGAATTTCTGTTTAGTTACTGAGGAGGCCCCGCCATGAAAGACCGCTTCGGATTCGACTGGAGCAAAATTCAAGGAACATTGTTCTGGCGGCGGCCCCACCTCGAACGAAGGATGTTTCTACGCCACGCCGTGACCGCCGTGGGAGGATACATTCTGCTCCCGGGCCGTCCCATGGAGACTGTCGCACGCGCGGCTGCTGAGCCGATTTCGAAAGCGAAAAACTGTATTTTTGTTCAGATGAACGGCGGCGCCAGTCACGTCGATACGTTCGACTTAAAGGAGGGGCCTTGGACACCTGCATCGTTCAATCCGACCTGGTTTGAGGGGCTGCGCTGGCCGCAGGGACTACTCCCGAAACTCGCCGAACAAATGGACTCGGTGGCGGTGGTGCGATCGGTGCGATCCTGGGCGGCGGTGCATGAACTTGCGCGCAACTGGATCCAGTTGGGCCGGAATCCGGTCGCCAGCACCTCGCGTATCGCGCCGCATATCGGATCCGTGGTGAGTCTCGAGCTCGGCGGCAAGGCGACCGAGCGCACGCTCCCCACGTTTATGGCGCTGAATACGGGCACTGATATTCCCGGACCCGGCTATCTGGCTCCCGAGAACGCTCCGTTTTTTGTGAGTCCCGGCGGCGCCGGATTGCCCAACTCGTTGCATCGCGATGGTCCGGCGGTGTTCGACCGGCGGTTCGATCTTCTCCTAAAGCTGGAAGAGCACGAGCGAGCCACCAACGAGTTAGGGCCAGGCACTGCCGAGATGCAGCAGTTCAACCTGAACGCGCGGATGCTGATGTACAACTCGAAGGTGGACGAGACCTTCCGGTTTTCCAACGAAGACAGGCTCAGGTATGGAAACACGGCCTTCGGGAATGCCTGCATTACGGCGCGGAATCTGCTGCGAACAAATCTCGGCACGCGATTTATCCAGATTTCGGTGGGCGGGTGGGACAACCATTCGGCAATCTACCAGGGAGCGTTCAACGCAGCCAACCAGAATTCCCTGGCGAGGCAGTTCGACAATGGAGTTGGGAACCTGGTCGCCGATCTCAAGCGCGATGGATTGCTCGATAGCACCCTCGTATTCTGCATGGGTGAGTTCGGGCGGACAGTCGGAAATCCGAACGGGCAGGGCGGTCGCGATCATTTCCTACAGCAAGCAGTACTGTTCGCGGGAGCGGGGATCCGGGGACCGAAAGTGATTGGCTCCACGAACGATTTGGGTGCGAGCACAAGCGAGCCGGGGTGGTCGCGCGAGCGCGACATTCGCGCCGAGGATATTGAGGCAACGGTATATTCAGCGCTCGGAATCGATTGGACGACGGTGCGGCGGGACGATCCGCTTGGCCGGGGCTTTGAATATGTCCCCGGGCAGGGTTTCTACGGACCGGTCCACGAGCTTTGGAGTTGAGTCAATTACCGCTGCTCGGCGAGGCTGCGTTCGGCAAGTTCCCCAAACAGCGGCAGCCGATAGTTTTCATTCTGGCTAGTCTTCACCATCATGAAAATCCACCCGGCAATGAGGGTCAACTTCAGCAAATCGTCGATGCTGGCCCGAAGCGATCGGCCTGGAAACCAATGCAGGAATGGCCCCACACCCCAATCCAGGATGAGCCACGCTACAAACAAATAGAGACCCTGGAAGGCGTGAAAGCGAATGCCGCGGTCCTGAAACCGGTCCGACGCTAATACAGCGATACACATGATCCAGCCCAGAAACGGCACGTAGCAAAGGATGGATGCCGTACGCGGACTCACCCCGTCGAGCACACCCTTGGTAGCTGGTTTGGCTGCACCCTGCCGCGCCCCGCACTGCCCACAAAAGGCTACTGTTTCCCCGACTTGGCTCCCGCATTGCGTACAGAACGGCATGGCGAAACTCTACCCTATCAGGATTTACGTTAACCCGGGTCGCCAGGTTCCGGTAAATCCTCATGCCGTGACAGGTATGTGGGCAGCGCCCAGTTCCCGCGCGGGCAGGTCAACCTGAGCCCGCTGAGACTCGCTGAGCTCACTGACGTACGGTGGGATCGCACCCGTTCGAGCGATCCCCGCGAGTTCCACCGCCGCGTGCAGAACCCGCGCCGGACCCCACGTGTCGCGCAAGTCCTCCAGAGGTAGGAACTGCTGGCGGACGTTTTCCGCCCCTACCCAGTCCCGAGCCGTGTTCATCTCAAATAGGGCGCGGGAGAGGGCGGGAGCCACGCAGCCGGAACCAGTGGTGAAACCGGGCAACCCGAAGTCGCGCATGTGCGCGATGGCGGGCCGCTCACCGATGCCGCTGATGACGTTCTTGCGGTCCACGCGTTTCAACAAACCTTCGAGATAGGCGTCCTCGATCAGATTCTTGCGCACAACCGCGTACTTGATTCCAATACACACACCGTCACGCACAAGGCGCGCGACGGCATCGAGGCCTGCTTCCTTGTCCGAGCCGAAGTTATTTTCTTCCTTCAGGTAGACGATCAGAGGCAGGCCACAGGCATCGGCGAAGTCACGGTAGCCGCGCTCGAGCCCGGCCGCGTCGCGCGGGTCGGCGCAAGGCAGCAGCATGACGCAGGGAAAGGTATAGCGCTTGAGCAGGGAAGCCTGGTCCAAGGCACGGCCAAACGAGGGTCCCGCGCTGGGAATCACGAAGTAGTCGTTGTCGAGACCGTTGCTCCACGCGAGCAATTCCTCGTACTCGGCAAGCGTGATGTGGTACAGGAAGGCATTGCCGCCATAGAGAAAATTCCTGATGCCGCCGGCGGCGATATTTTGTATGATTTTCTCCGTTTCCGGGAAGTCGATTGTCCGCCGCGCGTCTCGGCGGCGGCAAAGGGGTGGTACCGGGAAGACACTGCGGAAATCATCGGTAGTAACGGCTCGGGTTCTCATCGTCGAACCATTATGCCATCCCTCTGAAACAACACGCTGGAGCAGATCTGCTCTATTGCGTGCGCAGCGGCGCCATCAGCCGGCAATGCAGCTAAGGTCGAAGGCTGTGAGGACGTGCTTTCTTTCTCGTCCAGGGATTCGAGACGCGCGGAGACTACCTGTCAGATTATAGGATGATCTCGCCCCAGGGAACGCGAGCGTCTCAAGGAGTCGGGACGCGGCAGACTAGAGTCCGCGCCACAAAGGTTTCTAGTTCGCGGCGTCGAAGTAGCCGGTTGCGAGCTCCGGCTTGGCGGCCAACGCCTGCGACCAGTACAGACGCGCTTCATCGGAATGGCCCTGCGACTTCAGCGCGTGGCCGAGGTTCAGGAGCGCCTCGGGAAAATCCGGTTTCTCGTTCAATGCCTCACGATAGAGGCGGATGGCATCCTCGAGTTGCCCGGACTTCTGCAGGATCAGACCGGTGTTGTAGAACAGCTCGGGGCTGCGCTCACCCTTGTCTATGAGCTTGGCCTGGCAGTCCAGCGCCGATTCGAAGTCTTCCCTTTCGATGGCAAGCGCCGCCAGTCCACGAAGTGCATCGACTGAGGCAGGATCGGATTCAAGTGCGCCCTGGAAGGTGATGCCGGCCGAGTCGCGGTCACCCATCTTCCAGTACGCCAGCCCCAGGTTGACCTGGGCTTCGGGCCATGTAGTGCGCTTGCGAAGGCAGTTCTCGAAGGCTTCGATCGCGCCGCGGAAATCGGATCGCTGTAGGCGCAGATAGCCGAGGCGAAACCAGGCGTCTTCCCAATCGGGATTGCCGCCGAGTACTCGCTCGTAGAGCTTTTCGGCTTCGTAGGCGGCGTCCTGCTGCTCGTTGAGCAACGCGAGATTGTACAGGACCGCGGGTATGTCGGGCTGGATCTTCAGAGCGCGCTCGTAGGCATCGCGGGCGCCCTTGGGATCGTTGAGCTCGTGCAGAACGACGCCCAGGTTCACCCAGGCGTTCTTGGCATCCGGCCGGAACCGGATGGATTCCTGATACGCCTTGGCAGCCTGATCCAGCCGCGCCGTGCGCTGATAGGCGACTCCCAGGTTGAACCAGCGCTCGAAGCTGTCCGGCGTGAACTCGACCAGCTTCGCGCAGAACTTGGAGGCCGCTTCGTAATCGCCACTGGCAAAAGCGCAGGTGGCCAGGCCTTCGACCGCGGCCTGCGAGTAAGGACGGAGCGTGAGCAGCTTTTCCGCGTTGTCGCGGATGAGGTCGTAATCCTTACGGGCGATCCCGATCGAGATCAGGTTGACCAGTGCATCTTCGGAGTTGGGATTTTTGGCGAGCGACGCTTTGTAGACGTCGGAGGCCTGGTCCAGTTGTCCCGTCAGTTGCAGGGAGACGGCCTTGCCGAACATCGCGGTCTCATTATCGGGCTGCTGCGAGAGGACCTTTTCGAAGCTGTCGAGCGCGGTCTGGGCGCGGTCCAGGTGAAGCAGGCATACGCCAAGGCCGACGAGCGCGTCCACTCGCTTGGTGTCGTTCTCCCATGCCTTTTGAAAGCCTTCCACGGCTAGGGCCCATTTGCCGAGCTTTTCGTGGCAAACCGCGAGGTTAAATACAGCCGCCGGATGTCTCGGATCCAGATCGAGCAGCTTCGTGTAGCTAGTCGCCGCGTCTTCAAACAGCTCGAGCTCGAATTGAATGTGGCCGCGAGCCGAATGAATCTCGGCCGTGGATTCCCCACGGTCGACAGCCAGGTCGAGCTCGCGCAAAGCTTCCTTCAGCTTGCCTTCCAGGTGCAGCGATACGGCTTTCCCGAGAGCGTTCTGCGCACCAGATGTTTCCTGTAACTGCGTCTTCTGTTCCGAACCTTTTTTCTTCATTGTCATGGTTGGGCTCCTCTCTCTTTGCCCGGCAGGGAGTTCGGCGCGAGGAATGCGCATAGCCTGCCCAAAGTATCGTATTGATGCCAAACGCCGACCCATCGGACCCGCGCCTGGTCTCCTCTCGTGCTAAAAAATCCGACGCCGCCCGAAGGCAATGCGTCCGTCGACCAGGAGTCAACAATTTGACCCTGAATGCTCACCACGAAGTTGTTGCCGCGCACCTCGTTCAGCACGCGGTAGAGCGTATCCTGGCGGACCTGGAAGGGCAGCGGTCTCGACACGGCCTTTCCGGCGACGCCATCAATGACCGGATAGCGGATTATCGCTACTTCCGGCACCGGTCCACTTTCGACGACGGACAGCTTGACGGCATAGTAATTCTTGGCATCTCGTGCTCGCAGAGCCCACGCCAGGCTTCGCTTTTCGATCTGACCTAAGAACTCCATGCGGTAATCAATCAGCGGCAGCGTCGGTGAGTACAGAGCAAAGGAGCCAACGCGGACGAAGCCCGCCGCATCATAGGCCCAGTTCTTCGCCCATTCACCCTCCCCTTCCCACTCCGCCAGGCCAGCGCGGAAATCGTCGGTCAGGCTGATGGCGGCCCGCTTCAGGATCCCTTGTTGTAGCCGTCCAAACACGTTCGAGTCGTCGGTGGTGGGAGACGCCATGGCGCGATTGGTGGAGCCGCCCGGCCAGCCGGCAATGGCCGCCAGCAAGAGGGCCATCATGATGCCGGCGCCGCGGAGACCTTTGACGATGACGGGCCACGAGCCGGCGTGCTGTGTCCGGAAACGTTCCCACAACGTTCCCTGAACTTCGCTAATCGCCGATAGTCCCCAATCCGGAATCGCCGCGATGCGCGCCTCGCGGATCTGAATCCCGAGTTTGGACTCCTCGTAGTGCAGCACCGACAGTGGCCGATGATCGAAGTTGTGCGCGATCGATCTCTCCAGACTCAGCCGCATCTGGCGTTTCGCACAAGCGTCCAGTCCCCGATTCGGCCGCCGGCGCAATCCAGAAGGAGGCGCAGAAGGAGTCGCTCCTTGTTGTTCTGATTGTGGGCGCCCATCCCGGCGAAGGCGGCAGGCATGGGGGCGCGCCTGGGGTGCGGAAACGGGCAGATTTCCCGCTATCCCGGGAACGAAGTCGGAGGCCGGCCGCGCCGACAGCCGGCGTGGTTTCGGCCGCGCGCAGGGAGTGGCAACCGGTTGATACGAGGGTGCGGCTGGATGCGCCGCGATCGACTGGTGCAGCGGCAGACTCATCGCCGAAAGATCGGGATGGGGTGGATCAAAGGAGATGCCGGAAATCGATAGCGAACGCGGCGGCACCAGGAATGCTTCGACGGGTTCCGGCGCGATCGCATCGTCCCGAATGTCTGTACCATCCATCGCCAACGGCACCGCGATCGCCGCCTTGACGCAGTCCCGCAGTCGAGTCGATGTCGGGACTCGCATGCCGGGCCGCACGCAATGCCCGCAGATTTCGAGTGGCATTGACGCAATCAGCATTAGTTGCAGCGGCCCAAGGGCTTCCCGGAGCGTGAGGGGCAGGATTGGCCCACCCGCAAGAAGACCCGCGCCCGATACTCGAAGGGGCACCGGGCAGCACGTCAGCAGTAGCGATCGCAAACAGTCGGAGAAGGCCGCCGGGGCCAGGCGTTGCGCCATTCGCATTGGCGTCATCCACGCCGGCGGAAACTCAACCAATCGTGCCGGCTGGAATTCACGAACTTCGGGTCCAGTGCCGGGAATTGCGATCAGGCTAAGCCGCGCCGAAGGCAGGTTCGGGAAACAGGAAAATACCAACTCCTCAGGAAGGATGTGTTCCCACAGAGCGGAAATCGTCTGGAGGGTCCATTCCGCCGCCCGCCGAACGGTACCGGCAACCGGTGGATCGGGCAAGGTCCATCCATTCGAAGCACTGCCCGAAACAGTGGCAACGCTCCAAACCGGCTTCGGGCTGAGAAGCAGGAAATCCTCTAAGTTACCCCGTCTCTCGAGGACCCCCGCGTGGGCGCCGGGCCAATGCGGCATCTCCACCTGGTCTCCCACCTCCAGGGTCCAACGGCGTCTGGCTCTTTCGTAGACCGGAAGGCAGGCGGCAAGTGCGCTTGCCACGGGATCGAGGTCATCGGGACAGTGTCTCCTGCTCGTTGGCTTTTGCCAGGGAAGCGACTCCTCTAAGAGTCCGGCATGTGCTGGCTTGAACTCACCTTGGCCAACCGGGTGGCTGCTGTCTTCCAACGGTGAACCGAGGTGGCCTTGCTGCTGGCAATCAATCAACCGGGCCAGTGCAAGTTCCTCGTGCTGATGGAGGAACAGTTGTTTGTGTTCCTCCGAGCAGAACTCGGCGTCTTGAAGCTTGCGAAGCAAGGGCAGACGCTTGCCGCAGAGCAGGCAACGCATGGAGACTCTCCGATTTTCCTTTTCAAGCCAATATTAAGGAAAGGCGGACAAAGTTACTAGGCGGCGAAAGCCTTAGTTCTATACCGGATTAGGGAACAATGGGTGGGGAAAACCTCTTAGGAGGAACGCTCGATTTTTTTTACGGCCACTCGTGGATGGCTTCGGACAGACGGATCCAACTCCACGCCCAGCCCTCGGCCCGCAGGCAAGGACAGACGGCCTTTCTGAGGGACAAGGCTCGCAGTGAGCAGTCCGCGGTACTCGTCGGCGTAATGCCGGCGCACGGTTTCAAGAATCAGCAGGTTGGTAAGTGACGCCGCCAAGTGCGCCGAAGCAAAGTGAAGCACGGGGCCGCCACAGTTGTGCGGCGCCACCGGCAGATAATAGGTGTCGGCCAGCGCAGCGATCTTTCGGGCCTCCGTAAAGCCGCCGCACCAACACAAATCCGGCATGATGACGCTCGCGGCGCGCAGCTCCAGCAGCTCACGGAAAGCGAATCGGGTCATCAGCCGCTCGCTGATCGTGAGCGGCAGCCGGGTATAAGCCGCCAGCTCGCGATAGGCGGAGAGATTGTCCTGCGGAAGAATCTCCTCCACCCACATGGGATCGAGAGGCTCGAGCCCGCGAACGATCAAGCGGGCGCAATGCAGGTTCCAATAGCCGTGGAACTCCATAGCCACCTGCATCGAGTCTCCGAATTCCTGACGAATCAGGCGAAGCGGCTCGAGTCCTTGCCGGATCTCCTCAGCCGAGATGGATTGGCCGCCCGTTCTCTTGGCCACCGGATCGAAAGGCCAGATTTTCATCGCATGGATGCCGGAGTCCGCCAGCTCCCGTGCCAAACGAACGGGCTCGGTGAGGAAGTCGATATGGTCGTAGCAAGTGTTGTAGACGGGAATCGAGGTTTGAGATGCACCGCCGAGGAGTTGATAGACCGGGATGCCCGCCGACTTTGCGGCCAGGTCGTGAAGCGCGATGTCGATCGCTGAAATCGCCCGCATCTCCGCGCCCGCCCAGCCGTGGTATGAAACCGCCAGGAACATATCTGCCCACAGCCGCTCGATCCGCCGCGGATCGCTGCCCAGAAGGACCGGGGCTAGAGAACGCTCGATGACCGCAGATTCAACATCCGCACAAGGATAGGTTTCGCCAAGCCCGGTGACTCCCTGGTCCGTATGAAGGACAACCCACAGCCAATCAACGGGACCGGCGTGTACTGTGATGGAGCGCGAGAACCGGAGCAACTCGATGGAGGTGATCTTCATCGAGCTCTGGGAGAAATCTAAAGCGGTTCCGGCATCGAAAGGTTCGCCTTACCGAGGGCCTTGCGAAGGACGTCGACGGCTTGATCCATGGAGGCAGCCCGCGACGAAGATATTTCCGTCAGAAGCATGTGGCGTGCGCGGTCCAGCATCTTCTTTTCACGGAAGGACAACGGCTTGTCTCTCTGCTGCAGCAGGAGGCATTTGAAGACTTCGGCGATGTCCAGCATGGCGCCGACCCGCATTTTTTCGGAGTTTTCCTTAAAGCGGTTCTTCCAGTCCGAACAGCGGCTGCAACGGCCATGTGAGAGGAAGTCCAGCATCCGTTGAATATCGATGTTCTTGGTTACTTTCCGCAGGCCTACGTCTTCCACATGCGAGAACGGCACCATCACCGTTAGATGGTTCGCCGCCATCCGCAGCAGATAGAAGCGCTCGGTTCGAGGTCCGAACGTACGGGTGCTCACATTTTCAATTGTGCCTACACCGTGATTCGGATAAACTACGCGCTCGCCGATCTGGAATGTCATGCTCGGACTCATGTACACCTCTCGACGGTTGTAATAGACTCCCTGGAAGCCAGAAGGAAATGGTAGCCCTAAGTATTATTTCTGTCAACAGAAAAGTGTTCGAAAACGCCCATAAAAAGCGGTTTGGCGACCATTCGCTGGATTTGACCATGAAAGCCGATTCAGAAATCGACCCTCGGATCGCCGACTCGACCGGCCAACTGCCACCTTCTCCAGGTGGTGTCATTAGTTACATTACAATTGGGTTACAATACGAACGCGCCTGACACGCCGAGGGGTCAACATGGGAGAATATGCCTGGTATGGTCTGGGACCCCGATACAGGGTTGGGTGGTGCTGGTGACCGATTCCCGTCTACGCGCCGATCCTTGCTCAGCGAGGCACGCAACGGCGCGGGCCCCATACGGCGCGACGCGCTGGAGGAAATTCTCACTATTTATTGGAAGCCGGCGTACAAGCATATCCGTCTGAAGTGGAATCGCGATAACGAACAGGCCAAGGATCTGACTCAGGGCTTCTTCACCTCAGCGCTGGAACGGGGGTTGCTCGAAAGGTTCCAACCGGACAGGGCATCTTTTCGCAGCTATCTCAAAATGTGCATCGACGGCTATGTTGCAAATGAAGCGCAGTCGGAGCAGCGTTTGAAACGGGGTGGAGGAGTCTCGGTGGTTCCGCTCGACTTTGACCAGGCGGAGCGCGAAATCACAATAGCCACTAGCGATGCATCGCTGGAGGATGTCTTCCACCGGGAATGGCAGAGGCAGATGTTCATCCTGGGGATCGAAGAATTGCGGCGGGTTTGCGCGGAACAAGGCAGGGACGTTCAGTGGCGGATCTTTGAGCAATACGACCTTGCTTCAGGCGACCGGCCCACCTATGAAGCGTTGAGCCGGCAATTCCAGCTTCCGGCCACAACGATTACCAATCATCTGGCTTGGGCCCGCCGGGAATTGCGGCGCATGGTGATCGAGCGTCTCGCGCGCGTCACCGGTGGAGAAACAGAAACGCGGGGCGAGGCAAGCCAGTTGTTCGGATAACGCGAATGCCTTATTTGCCGGATTCCGTCCTTTCCCATTTGAGAAAAGTAGCGGAGCTTCCCGACCTCAGCGGAACCAGATACCAGGTGGAGAGTGAGTTGGGGCGAGGGGGGATGGGCGTCGTGTATGCAGCTATGGACGAGCAGTTGGGGAGGAGAGTCGCCCTAAAGGTCACCGCGTCCGGTTTCTCCGGCGGAGCCGCCCAGCGCCTGATGGACGAGGCGAAAATTGTGGCATCGCTGGAACACCCGGGCATCGTGCCGGTCTACGATGCCGGTTGTCTCGCCGATGGGCGCTTTTACTGCGCCATGAAACTGGTAGAGGGCAAGCGACTGCGCGAGCACGCCCAAGATCTCACGCTTCGCGAGCGCCTGCGTGTATTTCAGAAAGTTTGCGAGGCAGTGGCGTTCGCCCACAGCCGCGGCGTTATTCATCGCGACCTGAAACCGGAAAATATCATGGTGGGAGCTTTTGGCGAAGTGTTCGTCATGGATTGGGGCGTGGCGCTCGCCGGAACGAACGAGGAGTCCGGAGTCATGGCCGGGACGCCGCGCTACATGGCGCCGGAACAAGCCTCTTCGAACGGCATCCACCTCGATTCGCGTGCGGACGTCTATGCGTTGGGAGTCATCTTGCGGGAACTAGCTGGTGAAGACGCTCCCAAAGCATTGAAGGCCATAGCGGCGAAAGCCAGCAGTGTGAGTCCGGACGAGCGGTATCCCACCGCGACCGGTCTGCGCGCCGAAACCGATCGTTACCTCGACGGGCTCGCCGTCCAGGCTTATCGGGAAAACGTCTGGGAGCGCGCTACACGGTTCGCGGCGCGCAATCAAACGCTGCTGCTGTTGCTTGCAGCATACGTGGTGGTAAGATTCCTTCTGCTTTTCTTGCGGCCGGCGACGTAAAATTCTCATTTTTTAGAAAGGATCTCCGGCCGCCACTGAATGAGAGAGGGAACGAGGTGCGCTATCAATGACCACGATGAACAAAGCGCTGGTGGGCGTGATCTTCGGTGCGGTGTTGGGATTCTTCGACGGCCTCACTGCCTGGTTCACTCCCGCCGTCCGGCCCTACATTGCTGGCATTCTCATCGGCTCATCGGTCAAAGGGATGGTTGTCGGCGTGTTGAGCGGGTTCTTCGCGCGAAAGGTGCGATCCGTCCCCGCGGGAATCGCCTTCGGAGCGGCTTGTGGACTGTTATTCGCCTATCTAGTGGCCATGACCCCGACCGACGGTAAGTACTACTATGCTGAAATCATGTTGCCAGGGTTTATTGTCGGTGCAATGATTGGATTCTTCACACAACGCTATGGCAAGACCGCTGTCTAAGGAGAAAGAATGGCTAACCGAGTAATTCACTTCGAGATCCCCGTCGACAACGTCGAGCGGTGCATCGAGTTCTATCAGAAGACTTTTGGCTGGCAGTTTCAGAAGTGGGAGGGTGGCGAGATGCCGTACTGGCTGATCACGACTGGTCCCAAGGACCAACCGGGCATCGACGGGGGTATGTTGCCGAAACGCGATCCCAGGCAACCACTGGCCAATACGATCCAAGTCGAAAAGCTGGACGCTACCGTCAAAACGATTGAGGCGAACGGCGGCAAGATTGTTGTTCCCAAGATGCCGATCCCGGGGGTCGGTTGGCTGGCCTACTTCACCGATCCCGACGGCAACATTCACGGCATCATGGAGCCGGATGCAGCCGCTCGCTAGTGTATCGACCGCTCTCTAAGAGGATTATTTCTGGAACTCGAAATAGGACGAGTAGCCAGCGATGATCGTGCGCGCAAGCCAAAGCTGATACTCACGGCTCGATAGCCTGGTGAGGTCGCGCCGATCGATGGGATCGGTGTTGGTGAACACATAGACAGCGCGTCGTGCGGGCGCATTTGCCGCGGCACCCACTACCGCGACGGCCTTGGGCAGCGGGAGCGGCAGGCCCCGAGCACACCAGTTCATCCCGGAAGTCGCCGGCCAGATCGGCGGCAAGATTACAGCCGCCACCGCCGAAGCCGCCGCTTGCCGTAACCGGCAGCTCGTTGGGACCAGGCGTCTCGAGCGGCACGATTTCCTTACCGTTGAATCGTCGCGCCTGGCGCCCACCGTTTATACGCGTTCGAGAAGCGGGTGCGTTCAATCCATTCTGTGATCCGGATGCAGTCAAGAGCTTCGAGAGCAGGGCGCAGAGGGTTACTGTCAAAGAGGCGGCGCGCGAACAGGCAGCGTAATCCTGATCAAGCCGTAGCCGGGCAGGTTCGGCGGCGCGGTAGAATGCTTAAGACCTGCGAGTGCTTCCGGCTGCTTCCTGCATAAATGTTCAGATGCCAGGCCGGACGAAGTCGATGAGGAACTAGAGGGTTGGACTGCTATCCTAGAGGAATTGTAGGTACCAGTACATGGCAACAATGACACAGACACGGTCGCTCGTGGAACTACAGGCGATCGCCAAGACAATCCGGCGCCACATCATCGAGATGACGGGTGCGGCGAAGTCGGGGCACCCGGGCGGGTCGCTTTCAGCGGTGGAGATTTTGGTTTCCCTTTACTTCGGCGGTCACCTACGGCACGATCCAAGGAATCCGCAGTGGAAGGATCGCGACCGGTTCATTCTGTCCAAGGGGCACGCCTGCCCGGTGCTTTACGCGGTGATGGCCGAAAGCGGCTATACGCCAGTGGATCAGTTGACGACGCTGCGCAAGATGGGCTCCCTCTATCAGGGCCATCCGGACCGGCGGTTCATTCCCTCCCTGGAAGCTTCGACAGGATCGCTTGGACAGGGCCTGTCGCTGGCGTTGGGAATGGGATTGGCGGCGCGGTTGGACCGTTCCCCGTCGAAGACCTTTGTCGTGTTGGGGGATGGCGAGATCCAGGAGGGGCAGATTTGGGAAGCAGCCATGTTTGGCGCCTACCACAAGACCGACAACGTGTGCGCAATTGTCGATAACAACAGGATTCAGCTTGACGGATTTGTCAAGGACATCATGGCAGTGGAGCCGCTTGCCGACAAGTGGCAGGCGTTCGGATGGAGCGTAATCGAGGTCGATGGGCACAGCCTGGAAGAGCTCGATAAGGCGTTTGAGCAATTCCGGTCCACTGAAGGAAAGCCGACGGCGGTGATCGCACACACGGTCAAGGGCAAGGGCGTGAGCTTCATGGAGAATAATCCGAAGTGGCACGGCACGGCGCCGAATGCCGAAGAAACAGCGGCCGCGTTGAAGGAGCTGGCAGGATGACCAAAACCAAATTCGAGTTGAAGATGGGGCCCGCCACCCGCGAAGCTTTCGGCAAAGCGTTAGCAGAGTTGGGACGCGAGAACAAAGACGTCGTTGTGTGCGACGCGGATCTATCGAAGTCGACGTATACGGCTGCGTTCGCCAAGGAATTTCCGGACCGGTTCTTTTCCTGCGGCATCGCCGAAGCCAATATGGTCGGGATCGGCGCGGGACTCGCTTCGAGCGGCAAGATCGCGTTCGTTTCGAGCTTTTCCTGTTTTGTGATGAACAAAGGTTTCGAACAGTTGCGCGTGACCAGCGCGTTTCCGCAGGTTCCGCTCAAGGTTGTGGGAACGCACAGCGGAATCTCGATCGGCGAGGACGGCCCGTCGCAGATGAGCATCGAGGATATCGCGCTCGCGTGTTCGCTGCCGGGTTTCGCCGTCATCGACCCATGCGACGAAGTTGCGATGAAGGCGCTGGTGAAGGCGGCCGCGTATCATCCGGGTCCTGTGTTTCTGCGGGCGGGCCGCGCCAAAGCAGCGATCGTGCATGCGCCGGATCAGGAGTTCGAGATCGGCAAGTCTATCGAGCTGATTCCGGGCAGCGATGTGACAGTGATCGCGCATGGCTTACTCGTCGCCGAGGCTATCCGTGCTTCGGAGGCGCTGGATGCGGAAGGGATTTCCGTTCGAGTGATCGACATGCACACGGTGAAGCCGCTGGACGCGGATGCCATCGAAATAGCGGCCCGGGAGACCGGCGCGATTGTGGTCGCGGAGGAGCACCTTGTCGACGGGGGACTGGGCGTTCGGGTGGCGCAGGCGGCCAGCCAGTCGTATCCTTGTGTCATGGAGTTCGTCGGGATCAACAACTACGCTGAGTCGGGGACCCCGGAAGGACTGCTGGACAAGTATGGATTGGTGGCGCGGGATGTGATAGCCGCCATCCGGCGGGTTTTGCCCCGAAAGCGCGGCTAGCTCGATGGGAGCCGCTGCAACAGGTGCGGCGCTTGAGTCGGTGGTGGCCGCATTCAGCGAAGCCCGCCGCCGCGAGCGGGAACGGCTCGCCAAGATCATTCATGATGAGTTGAGCCAACTGCTCACAGCCACAGGGCTGGAACTGGATCTGCTGAAGCTCGATATCAAGGAAACCCAACCCGACACAGCGATAAAACTGGCCGCGAGTCAGGACTCACTCGAGCGCGTGTTCACGCGATTGCGAGAGCTTAGCCGGGAGGTGGACCCGGATCCGGTTGGAAGGTTCGGATACACCCAAGCCGTCCAGAAACTGGTGGAGCGGGTCCGGCCGAACTTGTCGTCCGATATCGACGTTCGCCATTGCGACGGTGCTCCCAGCCAGGCTCGCGCGTTCTATACCGTCCTCGAATGCGCCCTGGATAACATCGTGCGGCACGCGCACTGCCGAAAAGCTACCGTGGCCACCAGACGCGAAGGACAACTCTGGCGGCTGGAGGTGACCGATGACGGAGTCGGGTTTGACACCGAGACGGTGAACCGGGGGACCGGTTTATTATTAATGTTGTTTAATGCGACAAAAGAAAAGTTGGACTTGAAGATCAGGACCGCACTAGGTCGTGGTACTATAATTCAGCTTACCAGTCGCATGCCCTAGTTGTAGAACTCGAGGGGTGACGCACTAGTCTGTTCTGGTACAACTGATGCCCTTAGATGTCTTGCTTGTGGAGGATCACGCCATTGTGAGGGATGGCATACGCTCGATGCTGGAGCGCGGCGGTGAATTCCGTGTGATTGGAGAAGTGGAAACAGGCACCGAAGCGATCCAGGTTTGCAAGCGCAAAACACCTCATTTGGTTCTGATGGATCTGTCGCTGCCAGGTCTGGACGGGATCGAGACGACAGCGGAGATCTTGCGCCACAGTCCCGACACGAAAGTCGTCGTGCTGTCGATGTACGACGATGAGATGCGGGTGATGAACGCAATCAAGGCTGGGGCGCGAGGCTTTGTACTGAAACGCGCTTCGCTGGCGGACTTGCTGGACGCCCTGCGCACGATCGCCAAGGGTGGATCCTATCTAAGTCCGCAAGTCTCCGACAAGCTCCTGAAGCGGATACAGAACGGAAAGCTCCACGGCCCGCAGCAGTCCTCGGTGATTTCGGGACTTTCGCCCCGCGAAGTACAGGTGTTGCGGCTGGTGGCCGAGGGCAAAAGCAGCAAGGAGATCGCTATCGTGCTCGACCTCGAGCTTGAAACCGTCCGAAGCTACCGCAAGACAATGATGAAGAAGCTCGGGGTGAATAATGCGGCGCGCCTAACGAAGGTGGCGGTGGCGGCGGGATTGACGCACGTCGAGATGAGTTCCTAGTACTACTGTGTTAAAAAGCTGTAGACTTGGCCCTTGTGGGGCAGGATGGCATCCAGCGCGGCGGTTGGTAACCGCCGCTTCTCGACTCTCCACGAAGCACAGCCAAGAACGCTTTGTTCCGCCAGGGGCGGGGCGGTTCTCCGCAGGAGGCGGCAGGTCGCCCCGCCAGGGGCTCGTGTTGAGCCCGCGCGAAAGCGGGCTGACGGGACGCTAAAATGCAGACGCCTTGGGGCGATCTGCGTGTGGCGGATGCGCACGTTCATTTCTTTTCACACCGGTTCTTCACGCTTTTGGCGGAGCAGAGGCGGGTTTCCGTGGAGGCTCT
>Ga0187893_10002626_pt1 | contig 38955 bp, 41 predicted proteins | sample MA1701074metaG_FD_139574 | JGI IMG/M metagenome (GOLD analysis project Ga0187893, IMG submission 139574) | White microbial mat communities from a basaltic lava cave in the Kipuka Kanohina Cave System on the Island of Hawaii, USA - MA170107-4 metaG ... | reverse complement strand
CACCGTCTCGATCCCCGCGACGTACTCGGTGAGGAAGGCCTGGTTGCGCGCGCCGAGGAGGAACTGCTGGTTGAGCCGGGCCCGCAGGATCGGCGCCACGAGAAAGCTGATCGTTGAAATCAAAAGCAAAAAAACAATTGACATCAATGTGAGCTGCCAGCTGTAGGCGAACATCACCGCGAGGAAGATGAGGAGGAACGGGAAGTCGAGGACGAGCGACGCCGCGGCGCCCGCCATGAACTGGCGGATGGTCTCGACCGCCTGCAGCCGCGCGATGAGGACGCCGGTGGGGCGGTGCTCGAAATAAGGCAGGTGGAGGTTCAGCAGGTGGCCGAAGACCTGGCTGCCGAGCACGGCGTCGACGCGGTTGCCGGTGTGCAGGATCAGGTACTGGCGCAGCCAGCTCATGCCGGCGTTGAAGAGCATGAACATGGCGAGGCCCGCCGCGATCGCGATCAGGGTGCTTTGGGTCTGATTTATGACGACCTTGTCGATGATGATCTGTGTCCCAAGCGGCGTCGCGAGACCGAGGAGCTGGATGAAGAGCGAGCCCGCGATCACGTCGCGCCAGATGCGCTTGTGCTTGAGCAACTCGGTCGCGAACCACTTGAAGCCGAAGCGCGAGGGGCCGGCGGCGCCGTCGGCGTCCTCGGCCTGCGCGCTCTCGTGGCGCACGAGGATGAGCGTCGGCTCGAAGCGCTGCGCGGTCTCGGCGAGCGGCAGGACCGTGGGGGCCTGCGAGCCGGCGCTGAAATAGAGCAGACGGTCGCGGTCGGCCTTGACGAGGATCGCCGGGCGCGGCGCCTCGCCCCTGACGAAGCCGATGCACGGGAAGCGCACACCATCGAGGAGGGAAGACAGGGCCCCTCCCCCGTCTTGGGCAGTCCCATTCATCGTGTGATCGCCGGTCCTGAAGCCGAGGGCCTGCGCGGCCTCGACGAAGTGGCGCACCGAGTGCGGCGGCGGAAAGCGCTGGACCAGGAGCTGGGGATCGAAGGGAATGCGGTTCAGCTGGCAGAGGCTTCCCACCAGCCAGACGAAATCATTGCGCTCGACCGCCGCCCCGAGCAATCGGACCTCCCCGAGGGGCTATTCTCACCGTCCGGAGGAGCGAATGAAATCCTCCCGGCGTGCTAGTACTCTCCGTGAAACCGGGACCCGGTTCTAGAACCTTCGGGCGGCCGCCTACTTGATGCCCAGGCGCGCGGCGGCGGCGGCCGCCTCGGCGCGCGTGCCGACACCGAGCTTGCCGAACACGGCGTGCGCGTGCTGCTTGACGGTGTTGCGGGAGATGCCCATCTCCTTCGCGATGCGGTCGTTGGGAAGGCCTTTCACGATGCGCCGCAGGACCTCGAGCTGCCGGGCGCTCAGGCCCAGCTCCGGCGCGCGGCTCGCGAACGCCTCGGCCGGAAAGAACGGCTCGCCCGCGGCCACGAGCGCGAACGCCGCCTGCACGACCGCCGGCTTCGAGGTCTTGAGCAGGTAACCTGCCGCCCCCGCCCGCTTCACCGCGCGTGCGACGCCCGGATCCTCGTTCGCCGTCAGGACGAACGTGCGCACCCCGGGAAAGGCCTCGCGAAAACGGCTCAGCGCCTCGATGCCCTTGCAGCCGGGCAGGCCGAGGTCGAGCACGGCGAGATCGGGCGGGCCCGCGCTGTGCGCGTGGTCGAGGCCCTCCTCGAGGCCGGTCGCGCAGTGGACCTCGGGACCGTCAAACGCCTTGGCGAGCACCGCGCGCACGATCTCGAGCATCAACGGGTGGTCGTCGATCACCAGGACGCGCATCGCCATGCCGGTATTAGAACCGATTCCCGGCGCGGCCGCATTCAGGCCCACGACGTGATTCTGCCGACCCAAGCACACGGCGAGATCCGTCTGCGTTGCGTCACGCAGCCCGATGCCGCTCACTATCGCTCCAGCGCTGATTCTGCGCAAGTCAGGCTAGCGCCGGTTGCTGCCGGCGACGATGCGGATTTCGAACAGCCGGCACTCGAGCGCGCCGTTGTAGAGCGGCACGCGGCGCGCGGGCTGCAGGCGCACCAGTTTCGGCAGCCGCAGGTCGGCGGTGAAGAAGTGGCAGCGCCAGCCGGGGAAGTTTTTCTTGAGCGCGCTGCCAAGTTTCGGATAGAAGAGCGCCAGCTCTTCCTTCGAACCGATGCGCTCGCCGTAGGGAGGATTGGCCACCATGACGCCCGCGCCGGCGGGCGCGGCCCGCTCCAGGATGTCCGTCTGCTCCAGCTTCACCCAACGATCGACACCCGCGGCGGCGATATTGCGCCGCGCGTCGCCGAGCACGCGCGGATCGTTGTCACTGCCGAAGATCTGCAGGGCTTTGGGCGGGTTGCGGGGTTTCAGGGAGTCCTTCTTTACGCGTTCCCAGAGCGATGCATCAAATCCTTTCAAATTCTCGAAACCGAAGCGGCGGTTGGCCCCCGGCGCACGCCCGCGCGCCATCGCCGCGGCTTCCACCAGCAGGGTGCCGCCCCCGCACATCGGGTCCAGCAATGGCTCCTCCGGCTTCCAGCCCGAGAGCAGCACGATGCCCGCGGCGAGGTTCTCGCGCAGAGGCGCCTCGCCTGCCCCGGTGCGCCAGCCGCGCTTGAAGAGCGGTTCGCCCGAGGTGTCCAGGTAGAGCGCGCAGCGGGTGGCGTCGAGGAAGGCGTGCACCCGCACCTGCGGATTGGCGCGGTCCACGCTCGGCCGGCTGCCGAGTGCGTCGCGAAAGCGGTCGCAGACCGCGTCCTTGATGCGCAGCGTCGCGAAATCGAGACTCGTGAGCGGGCTCTTTTGCGCCGAGACATTGACCCGCAGCGTGCGCTCCACGGTGAAGTGCCGCGGCCAGTCCAGCTTTCGCGCCGCCTCGTAGAGATCGTCCTCACCGGCATAGTCGAACTCCGCGACGCGCCAGAGGATGCGCGAGGCGAGTCGGGACCAGAGATTCGCCGAGTAGCACAAGCGCCAGTCGCCCGCGAACGCGACGCCGCCTGGCACGTCACGCACGTTCTGCGCACCCAGGGACGCCAGTTCGGCAGCGAGAAGCGCCTCCAGACCGCGCGGCGAGGAGGCGAAGAAGTGCTCCACTACTGCGGCTTGAAGACGGCCAGCAGGACGACCGCGACCAGGACCACGACCGGAAACTCGTTGAACCAGCGCAGCCAGACGTGGCTCCGGGTATTGCGCCCTGCGCGGAAATCGAGCAGCAGCTTGCCGCACCAGACGTGGTATGCGACGAGCAGCGCAACCAGCGCGAGCTTGGCATGCAGCCAGCCGCCCGCGCCCTGGTACCAGCCCACCCAAAGCCAGAGACCAAATACCAGCGTAAGCACGCCGCTTGGCGTTGCGATTCCCCAGTAGAGCTTGCGCTCCATGACCTTGAAGCGCTCGAGAGAAATCGGATCGCTCGCCTGCGCGTGGTAGACGAAGAGGCGCGGCAGGTAAAAGAGGCCCGCGAACCAGGTCACCATGAAGACGAGGTGCAGCGACTTGACGAGCAGCATGGCTAGGCCCGCTGCCAGTTGTTGCCGACAATGGCGCGCAGGATGTTCAGCCGCCGGTGGAAGAAATGGTCGGCCCCCGGCACCACGACCACCGGCAGGTCCTGCGGGCGCGCCCAGGCGAGCACGTCGGCGAGCGGCACCGTGCTGTCTTCCTCGCCGTGGATCAGGATCGTATCGGCCGGCACCGGCATCGCTTCGAGGTGTTTTACCGCAAGCCCGACCAGCACCATGCGCGACGGCGCATTTCCCTCCTGCCCAATGCGCTGCGCGAGCCTGGTCTGCACCGAGGCGCCGAACGAAAATCCGGCCAGCACCGGTTTCGACACCTTCAAGTGTGCGATCACGGCCTCAAGGTCTTCGACCTCGCCACGGCCCTCGTCGTGCCGGCCCTCACTCGCGCCCACACCGCGGAAGTTGGGCCGCCAGGCGGCGTAGCCCAGATCGACGAACGCGCGCGCGAGACTCTGCACCACCTTGTTTTCCAGCGTGCCGCCGTAAAGCGGGTGCGGGTGAGCGACCAGCGCCACGCCGCGTGCGGATCGTCCTTCAGGTTCGTCGACCGCACATTCTATTTTTCCTGCCGGACCCTCGAGCATCTCGCGCCGGGTGGAAGCACGCATCAGATGCGAAGGCGTTCGACGATGCGGCCCTGCCGCAGGTGCTGGTCGATGATCTCGTCCACGTCCGCCCGGTCGACGTAGCTGTACCAGATCGCCTCAGGATAGACGACGATGCAGGGACCTTCCTCGCAGCGATCGAGGCAGCCGGCCTGGTTGACCCTGACTTTGCCGGCACCTGCGAGCCCGAGCTCCTTGACGCGGCCCTTGGCGTAATCGCGGATTTCGCTTGCGCCCTTGTCGTTGCAGCAGGTGCGCCCGCCTTCGCGCTGGTTGCAGCAGAAGAAAATGTGCCGCTCGTAGTACGCCATGGCCGGCAATTTTACCGGAGCGGCTTGCGCCGCTGACCCGCGGCGAGGTAGACCAGATAACCGAGCGCCGCGAACGGCCAGATTGCCGACACCAGCCAGGTGAGGCCGTTGAAATTGAGGAAATGCCCCTGCTGCCAGACCTTGAGCATGGCGGCGAAGTAGGGATTGGGCGGCGCCAGATTGACCAGCACCGTGGCCGCCATGAGCAGGATCGCGGCAAGCGCAAGGCGCGCCGTGCGCGGCAGCCAGATCGCCGCGAGCGCGAACGAGAGGCCAGCCGTGAGGCCCAGAACCGCCCCGGGCGTGAGCCAGGCGAGCACGGATTCGGCGCGCATCACGATCGCGATCGCGAAGGTCTTCACCACGAGCGCCAGCGTGATGAGCACGGCGATCACCGGAAATACGGGCGCCCCGGGACGCGCCCCCGCCGAAGCCAGCAACGCCACCGCCGCAAGATTCGCCGCCGTGATCGTCGCCTCGATCGACACGAACAGTTCGGCTTCGTGGCGCGCACCGACGGCGCCTGCGAACACATCGCGCAGATCGCCGCTGCCGAACAGCAGCGTCGCGGGGTTGAGCTGCGCGAACAGCCAGAGACCGAGCAAGGCGAGCCCCAGGTCCGCTTCGGCGCCGGGTATCAGGACGTGCGCGCGCAAGCGTTGCAAGGGCCCGCCAAGCAGCCAGCGCCCGAGCAGCGCAGCGGCAAACGCGCCGGCCGCCGCGCCGGCCACATTGGCGATCACGTCAACGCTCGAAGGAACGCGCGCGGGCAGGAAGCTCTGCGCCGTTTCCAGCGTCAGCGACAGCGCCGCGGCGCTGAGCGTCGCAAGGACCGCGGCCAGCCCACCCGCAAGGCGCGGCTGCAGCGCCAGCACGCACAGCAGGCCATAGGGGACATAGCCGAAGAAATTCGCCGAAAGATCAAAGGCAGTGAGGTAGCGCGGCCAGCTTTCGCTTAGGTAGGCATAGGGCGCGGCCGCCGGGACGCGCCAGCCGCTCAGCGGGTATAGCGTCGCATAGACGACAAGCAGGGCGTAGACGGCAAGGAAAAAACGCCTCAGGCTTGTCTCGCTTGCGCGCGCGGTACGAACGAGCCTGCCGCCATGCCGAAAACCGAAAACGCCAGGCCTACCAGCTGAGGCGGCACGGTGGCATCCCCGGCGACCGCCTCGGCCACCGCCCAGGCGCCAAGCCCGAACACGACCGAGAGCATCGCCCCCGGCACGTTAGCGCGCCGCCAGTAGATTCCCGCGGCCAGCGGCACGATGCACGACACCAGAGTCACCTTGTAGGCGTTCTGCACCATCTCGTACATGGTGCTCTTGGAGTTCAGCGCAAACAGCAGCGCCGCGAGCGTGAAAGCGACCAGCACTACGCGCAACAGCAGCAGGAACTGCCTGTCGCCCATGCGCGGCGCGAACGGCCGGATCACGTTCTCGGTGAACAGCGCCGTCGGCGCGAGCAGCGCGCCGGAGGCGGTGGAAAGGATCGCCGAAAGCAGCGCGCCGAAAAAGAGCACCTGCGCCCACATCGGCGTGCGCTCGAGGATCAGCTGCGGCAGGATGCGCTGCACCTCGCGCGCATCCTCGCTGGCAAAGAGCTTCGCGAACTGCGGTTCGATCACAAGCGCCGCGTAGGCGATGAAGATCGGCACGAAGGCGAAGCAGAAATACACCGCGCCGCCCGCCAGGCAGCCGCGCACCGCGGTCTTCTCGTCCTTGGCCGAGGTGACGCGCTGGAACACGTCCTGCTGCGGAATAGAGCCGACCGCCAGCGTCATCCAGGCGGCGAGAAACCAGAGCCAGTCTTTAAGATTTGATTTTGGAAAAAAATCAAACTTCCCCGCCTCGGACGCAGCGGCGATCACCTTGCCCGCGCCGCCGGCCATGTCGCCCACCAGCCAGGCCACCGCAACCAGGCCGATCAGGATCACCACCGACTGGAACAGGTCGGTCATCGCCACCGACCACATGCCGCCCCAGATGGTGTAGCCGACCACGATCACAGCGCCAATGACGATGCCTGCATTGAGGCTGATAGCGCCGTCCGAGAGCACCGAGATCACGAGCCCCAGCGCCGTGAGCTGGGCCGACGTCCAGCCAAGGTAGGACGCGGTAATCGCGAGGCTGGTAATCACTTCGACGGGCTTGTTGAAGCGCTTGCGGTAGAAATCCCCGATCGTGAGCAGGTCCATGCGATAGAACGCGCGCGCAAAAAACAGCGCCACGAACAGCAGGCAGAACGAGGAGCCGAACGGGTCGGCGATGATGCCGCCCAGGCCATCCTTGGCGAAAGTGGCGGACACCGAGAGCACGGTCTCGGCGCCGAACCAGGTGGCGAAGACCGTAGCCGCGCTCATGTAGAGGGGCAGGCTGCGGCCCGCGACGAGGAAGTCCTTCGAGTTGCGCACGCGGCGCGCCGCCCACAGGCCGATCGCGATGGTGAAGATGAAATACAGAATTACAGAGGCGACCAGCATGATGCCGGAATAATACTAGAACGGAAAAAACGCGAGCAGCAGCACTACCAGCAGCGCGCCGCCTACCGCCAGCAAGCGCGCAAGCAACCGGTTGCGGCTGCGGTTTTCCGCCGACAGGCGTTCGAGCGCCGCCTGCAACCCGCCGGCGCGATCCTCGGCAAGCAGCTGGTGCACGAGGCGCGGAATCGCGGGCAGCGTGAGCGCCCAATGCGGTGCTTCGCGCCTGAGGGTACGCGCGAGGCCGCGCCAGCCAACCTGCTCGCTCATCCACTTCTCGAGAAAAGGCTTCGCCGTCTGCCACAGATCCAGTTCGGGGTCGAGGTCCCGGCCGAGGCCCTCGATGTTGAGCAGCGTCTTCTGCAGCATCACGAGTTGCGGCTGGATCTCGACGTTGAAGCGGCGCGAGGTCTGGAACAGGCGCAGCAGCAGCTTGCCGAAGTAGATCTCCTTCAGCGGCCGCGCAAAAATCGGCTCGCACACGGCGCGGATCGCGGCTTCAAAATCGTCCAGCCGGGTGCCCGCCGGCACCCAGCCCGCGTTCAGGTGCGCCTGCGCCACGCGCCGGTAGTCGCGCTCGAAGAAGGCGAGGAAATTCTGCGCCAGGTAGCTCTTGTCGCCTTCGGAGAGGGTCCCCATGATGCCGAAATCGAGCGCGACGTACTTGCCGCGCGTTTCACCTTCGGTGGACACGAGGATGTTGCCCGGGTGCATGTCGGCGTGGAAGTAGCCGTCGCGGAACACCTGGGTGAAGAAAATCTCCACGCCCGCGCGCGCCAGCGTCGGGATGTCGACGCCCTTTTGCCTCAGCACGTTGACCTGCGAGATCGGCGTGCCTTGCATGCGCTCCATGACCATCACGCGCCGCGAGCAGAAATCCCAGTGCACCGCCGGCACCAGGAGCAGCGGCGACGCGGCGAAATTGCGCCGCAGCAGGGATGCGTTGGCAGCTTCGCGCACCAGGTCCAGCTCGTCGTCAAGATGGCGCGCGAACTCCGCCACCACTTCCCGCGGCTTCAGTCGCCGTCCGTCAGCCCAGAGGAACTCGACCAGCCTGGCCGCACTCTCGAGCAGCAGGACGTCTTTCGCCACCGCCTGCTCGACGCCCGGCCGCAGCACCTTGACCGCGACTTCGGTGCCATCGCGGAGCAACGCGAGGTGAACCTGCGCCACCGACGCGCTGGCGATCGGCTTTTCTTCAATGCTCCTGAACAGTTCCTTGACCGGTTTGCCTAAAGAACTCTCGATTCCTGTAACGGCAAGAGCGAACGGGAAAGGCGGCACCTGGTCCTGCAGCTTCGCCAGTTCGTCGGCGATGTCGAGGGGCAGCAGGTCGCGGCGCGTGGAAAGAATCTGGCCGAATTTGACAAAGATCGGGCCGAGTGCTTCAAGGGCCTCGCGCAAGCGAACCGCTCGGGATGCATCGGACACAGACGAAAACCGCGGCAGCAACAGATAAAGCCGGAAGCGCAGCCCGATCCACAGAACCCGCAGCAGACGCAGTAACGACACTCAACGGCCTTCTGCGATGCGCTCGATGCGCTTTTCGAGCCGCTCGAGACCGTCGCGCAACTGCGCATGCGCCGAGGCGATTTCCTCCAGCGCGGCGCGCTTGACGAGCAGCGGCTTTTCCTCGGTGGCGTATTCCACCAGGCTGCCGGCGATGCGCTGTGCTGCGTCGGCGTGCCAGGCGGCAGCTTCCTTCGCCATCGCGACCAGGCGATGCGCGGCCGCGTCGCCGACGAACTGCGACAGATTCTCCTCCGCATCCCAGCGCAGGTGGCGCGCGAGGAAGAGTATTTCGGCCGCCAGTTTGGCATTTCCGGCGACATCGATTGAACGCAGCAGCTGGTCTTCGCCCTGGACCGCCGCGGCAAGCGCTCCGGGGCCGATCGTGATCACGAGCGAGGCTTCGGCCGCCGGCAGCGCGGCACCAAGGCGGCCGTCGGCGCCGATCCTGAAGCGCAGCCGCGGCAAGGGCGGTGCGCGCATTTCCAGGGTTTCGGACGCGAACGGCAACAGGCGCTCGCGCGCCCAGGGCTCGGCAGCGAGCAGACGGTTCAGCGCAGCGACAAAGGGCGATTCGACAGTGAACATGCGCAAAAAAGAAAAGGCCACCGCGCGGTGGCCTTTCTTCCTCCGAGCGGGACTCGGAGATTAATGCATCTGCTGGATGCCGGCGAGTTGCCAGCCGTGTGAACCGCTGACCGGTTTGGCGAGGTTCCAGACCTCCTCGAAACCGGTCGGCGCGTCGCCCGGGGACTCGCGTACCGTGCCCGAGAAGCGCACGCTCGCCCAGTGCCTGTCGCCTTCGGTCACGACTTCGAGCAGGTCCGCGTTGAGGTTCAGCACGTCGGTCTGCTGTTTCGCGTTGCCGCGCGCGATCACGTCTTTCTTCAGCTCCTCGAACAGCTCGTCGCTGGTGAATTCGCGCAGCTCTTCCAGATTGCCCTGGTCATTGGCGATCTGCAGCCGCATGTAGTTGAGCTTGGCGCCGCGCAGGAACCCGGCGACATCGAAACCGGACGGAACGTTGGCGGCTGGGGCGCCAGCCGCTGCCGGCGCGTCGAAGCCGGCCAGCTGCGAAGGCGGCGGTGCGGCAACGGTTTCATTTCCCATACCGCCGGCGTACTGCATGCGCTGCGGCTCGGCGCCGCGCTTCTGCATCAGCAAGCGCACAACGAAGATCGCCGCGAACCCAAGCAGCGCGGCGAGCATCAGGCCGACCATCAGGCCGCCCATGCCGTTGGCGCCCATCAGCCAACCCAGCGCGCCGCCCAGGGCAAGTCCGCCCAGCAGCGGGCCCCATTTGCTCATTGCGGAAGGCGCAGGCTGCGCCGCGGCGGGAGCAGCAGACTGCTGCGCCTGCTGCGCCTGCGCCGGCTTGGCGGGTGTTGCCGCCGGCGGCGCATTGCTGATACTGCGCTGTGTACCCACGGAACGCGCACCGCCGAGGCGCGAGGCGGCGTCCGTCTCGCTTGCCACGAACGATACGCAAAGCAACGCTGCGGCGAATCCCAGTACGAGCTTTTTCATGTCATTCCTCAGGCTGAGGTTGTCAGCAACATGTCAGTATTTCCATATTACAGCAGTTTGTAGCCGCGATGCACGGCGACCGCTCCGGCCGCGAGGTTGAAGTATTCGACCCTTTCCAGCCCCACCAGTTCCAGCATTGCCGCGAGCGCCGGCTGGTCGGGGTGCATGCGGATCGATTCGGCCAGGTAGCGGTAGGCGGCGGCGTCCCCCGCCACCTTTTCGCCCAGCCAGGGCAGCACGTGGAAGGAATACAGGTCGTAGGGTTTCTGCAACGGCTTCCAGACCCGCGAGAATTCGAGCACCAGCAGCCGCCCGCCCGGCTTGAGCACCCGCGCCATTTCCGCGAGCGCCGCGTCCTTGTGCGTCATGTTGCGCAGTCCAAAGCCCACGCTCACGCAGTCGAAGCTCGCGGCGCCGAAGGGCAATCGCTCGGCGTCGCATTGCACCGCCGGCGTCGCGTGCCCCGCGTCGAGCAGGCGGTCGCGCCCGCGCGCGAGCATCGGCCCGTTGATGTCGCTCATGCAGACCTCGGCCCCGCGCGCGGCGAAGGCGCGCGCGAGATCGCCGCTGCCCGATGCGACATCGAGCACGCGCTCGCCGGGGCGGACACGGGCGATCGAAACCGCGAACAATTTCCACAGCCGGTGCAGGCCGAACGACATCAGGTCGTTCATGAGGTCGTATCGCCCGGCGACGCGATCGAAAACCTGCTCTACCCGCTTTGCCTTCTCGTTCTCTGGGAGGCGCTCAAAACCGAAGTGCGTGTCAGCCATGGCGATCGCGGCTGGCGCCGGCTTTTTCGAGCCGCTCGAGGTACTCCGCCCACATGCGTTCCTGGTTCTCGCCGAGGTGGTACAGGTAATCCCAGGAGTAGATGCCGGTGGCGTGGCTGTCGGAAAACGCCGGCTGCACCGCGTACGACCCGACCGGCTCGAGCGAGCGGATCTCGACCTCGCGCTTGCCGACCTGGAGCACCTCCTGCCCCGGACCGTGCCCGCGCACTTCCGCCGAAGGCGAATACACGCGCAGGAACTCGTAGGGCAGCCGGAACGTCCTGCCGTCCGAGAACACGATCTCCATCAGGCGCGATTTCTGGTGCAACCTGATTTCAGTCGGCGCCGCGGCGACACCGGCGCCTTGTGCCGGTCCTGCCCGGGGCGCTTCGGACATCAGGTCACCATTTCATAGGCAACGCGTTCGTAGTCGCTGCCGCGATCGATGAGCTCGGTAAGCCGCACCCTCACGTGTCCGTCGACGTACGCCTCGACGACCCGCTTGGGCTTGAACCAGCCTGAAGGCAGCACCAGCGACGGCGGCGCGTTAAGGGCCGTGACCGAGGTGAGCGAGAGCGCCTGCACATACTTGGCCCCGACCACGTTCAGTCCGGTGGGGCGTACTGCGGTTGCAGCCGGCAAACCGGGCAGGAGCCGGACACCGGCGTAGAGATCGCCGGCGTCGTTCTGCACCAGCCAGCGTATCTGCCCGAGCAGGAAGCTGCTCGAGTTCTTCGGCTTCACGCCCGCCAGCATGCCGTGGCTGTAGCGCTTGCCCGCGCTGGCCGCGCGGCGAATCATTTTCAGCCCTTGGGTGCTCTCGTCCTCGATTTCCCAGGGCTCGAGCAGGTAGCCGTGCACCACGCCGTAGTTGTCTTCGTCGCGCGTGCTGACGCGGCCGAAGGCGGCGATCTGGTCCCGCTCCGCGCTGCTGAGCTCCTTCGCCTCGCCGGGTTGCTTGAACACGCGGCCGGAGACGTAGTAATGAATCGCCTCCATCCCCTGGCAGGCCTGGCCGACATCGGCGACGCGTTTTCTTTCCGTGGCGCGCGGCAGTTTGACCTGGCACCACTGGCGGTAGAGGAACACCAGCAGGTGCTCGCAGGAGGGCTGCACGCAGTCCTCGCCCAGCGCGAGTTTCGCCGGCGATTCGCCTTTGCGCAGCAGACCGATGCGGTTGCGCAGGCTCTTGGCGAGGCGCTTGACCTCCAGGTACCTCGGCTCGGCCGCGTCCGGGCCCTCGCGCTCGGGGCACGCATCGCCCGCGAGGTCGATCACGAGGGCGGCAACATCCTCCTCGGGCGGCTGCAGCGCCACATCCACTTTCTCGGCCCAGCGCTCCAGCAGGAAGGCGACAAAGGTGAGCTGGCGCTGGCTGAGCTCGTTCGGATTCGCCATGCCGAGCAGTACCGCGCGCAGGTACGCGATGCGCGGCGAGGTGTCATTCACATCCCGGTTCAGATAATCCTTCACCGGGGCATCGGCGACCTCGAGCGCCTCCGCCCGCGCGTAGCCGTCGTGCAGGTCGTGCCACACGTATTTCGGCACTTGCCGGTAGGCACGGTGGTAGTGGAACATCTTCAGGCCGGTGTACGCGAGTACCCGTTGACAGACGAGCCCGCGCTGCGACTGCATGCCGGTCTCCTCCGCGACCGCCGCTGCGAGACAGCGCAGGTAGCCCAGATGCATCTGCTCCCAGAGCGCGAGCGTGTCGTCGAACACCGCGCTCTCGGCCTCGGCCATCGGCAGCGCCCGGTTGGTAAAGCGCCGCGCCTGCTCGATTTCGACGAATTGCACCGCTTCGCGCAGCGCCTCGAGGGTTGCCAGGCGGCTGACCGCGCTGACAGCGAAACGGTTGAACTCCTGCATCTGAGCGAGCAGCTGGTGTTGGGCCGCGGCGACATTCGCGAGCGGCACGTTCTCGAGCCAGGCCTTGGCGGTCGCCGCGTCCATGAATTCCGGCGCGGCCTGGGGGGAGATTTCCGGCAGGTCGAGCTGGTTCATGGCCGGATTGTAGGGGATTTGGGAGGTTCCTCGAACGCGCTACCCGTCTCGCCATCCGCGCTGAAAATGTCGCGATAGCTCAGAAAGGAGCTTGCAAACCAGACCGGCAACAAGGTCCAGATCACCGAGAACAGGGCCGAGTTGGCCTGCAATGCGCCGCTGCCGCCGAATAGCATCGCGCCGCCCAGCGCGAGCATCAGCACGAAGCCGAACAGCAGCATGACCGCCACGCCGTAAACGAGAAAGGCACGCCAGTTGATGAGGGCGGCGGCGGCGCTGAAGAATGCCGCCTTGCTCGCCGAGAGCCCGTCCCAGGCCACCAGCAGCGGCGCGTACCAGAGTGCGCCGAGCAACAGGGTCTGCAATCCGGCGCCGATCAGCATCGCGCGCTGCAGTTCGGGAATCTGCAGGTCATTCAGCTGCAGCTGCGAGCGTCCGATCACGGCCTGCGCGAAGCGGCCATCGTCGGCCAGCGCGGTGCCCGCCAGCACCACCACCATTGCGCCGAGGAAAACCGCGCCCACACGCAACTGCGCCGGCAATTGCCGGCGAAATCCGGCGATGAGCAGGTCGAAGTCCGGCATGGCGCCACCCGCGGCCTTGCGCGCGATTGCGTGCGGACCGACGATCAGCGCCGGAAACAGCAGCCAGATGGCAAGGAAGCCGATCAGCGGCAGCGCAATCAGGACGGTGCAGGCGATCAGGAACAGCAGGTTGAGCAGCAGTTGACGCACCGGTGCAACGCGAAAAATCAGGAACGCCTCGGCCACCCAGCGCAGGCCGCGCACAGCCGGAAGGCGATTCGCGCGCACCGGACTATTCAGCCCAGGGCGCCGGCGACCCGTGCGCAGCGCGCAGAACGAGGATGTCGCGAAAGTGCGCCGGGTTGTGCACCTTCACCAGCTCGCCCGGGCGCGGCAGGTGCATGTCGTGCAGCCGCGAGAGCCAGAAGCGGAACGCCGCGGCGCGCAGCAGCACCGGCCAGGCGTCGCGTTCGGCGGCTTCGAGCGGCCGTCTCGCGTGGTAGGCGTCGAGCAGGGCGCGCGCTTTCGCTTCATCGAGCCGCCTGTCGCGATCCGGGTCGACGAGGCACCAGTCATTGGCACAGACCGCCAGGTCGTAGATAAAGCAGTCGATGCCGGCGAAATAGAAATCGAACACGCCGCTGATGCGCCCCGCATCGAACAAGGCATTGTCGCGGAACAGATCGGCGTGCACCGCACCGCGTGGCAGGCCGGTGAAGCGGTGCTGGGCCTGGAAGCTGAGCTCGGCTTCGAGCAGTTCCGCCTGGCCGGCTTCGAGGAAGGGGCGCAGCTCGCCTGCTGCGCGGCGCCACCATTTCGGGCCGCGCGGATTCTCGAGATAGGCGCCATACGAACGACCGGCAAGGTGCAGGCGCGCGAGCAAGGCGCCAAGTTCGGCGCAGTCTGCCGCGCCGGGATCCTCGAGCGATGTCCCTGCCAGCCGCGTTACAAGCGTAGCGGGCTTGCCGTTCAGCTCCGACAGGTAGCGATCGGCCAGATCCGCAATCGGCGCCGGACAGGGGATGCCGTGGCGCGCGAGGTGCGCCATCAGGCCAAGGTAGAACGGCAGCTCAGCGGCCGGCAGGCGCTCGAACAGCGTGAGGACGTAGTGTCCCTGGCTGGTGGTGACGAAGTAGTTGGTATTTTCGATCCCCGACTCGATCGGCTCGAGCGCGGCGAGCGCGCCGACGGAATAGTTGTTCAGCCAGACGGCGAGCCGGCTTTCCGATACGGGAGTGAAAACCGACAAATCAGTCGAAAGTCTTGATAGTCCACATCGGCACGCGAATGCCCGGATCAAGCGAATCGCGCCGGACATAGTTGCCGCTGCCGTTGAGGTCCATGAGGTAGTAGGGAATGCCGTTGGGCGGCGTGACCTTGAGCATCACGATGCGTCCGCCCTCGCGCATCTCCTCGACACGGTCGCCGTCCTGCGGGGCGATGCGCACGCGCGGTTCATCGCCGCCATCGCGAATCAGGGGCGGCGGCGGCGGTTCGGGCAGCGGCTCGAGTCTGGGCGGCGGTTGCTGCTGCGCCAGGGCAGCGGCCGCCACGGCCGACAGGGCAAGGAACAGAGCGCGACGCATGGAAACATTCTACTCCACTGGATTATTGCGCGGCATCACCCGTAAGATTCGCCCCTCGATGGATAAGACACTTCTGCTGGTCGACGGTTCGTCCTATCTGTACCGCGCCTTCCACGCGCTGCCCGAACTGAAAAGTCCGCGCGGTGAACCCACCGGTGCGATCCACGGCGTGCTCAACATGTTGAAGCGCCTGTCGACCGACTACGGCGCGGCGGCGCGCGCCTGCGTATTCGACGCCAAGGGAAAAACCTTCCGCGACGACGCCTATCCGCAGTACAAGGCGAACCGGCCGTCGATGCCCGAAGAGCTTGCGAGCCAGATCGAGCCGCTGAAGGAAGCCGTGGCCGCGCTCGGCTGGTCGGTGCTGACCGTGACCGGCGTCGAGGCGGACGACGTTATCGCGACGCTCGCGGAAGCAGCGCGCCGCAGCGGCTGGAAGTGCGTGATCTCGACGGGCGACAAGGACCTCGCGCAGCTCGTCGACGACAAGGTTACGCTCGTCAACACCATGTCGAACGAGAAGCTCGATCCCGCCGGCGTGCGGCAGAAATTCGGCGTCGCGCCGGAGCAGATCGTCGACTACCTCGCGCTCACCGGCGACGCGGTGGACAACGTGCCAGGCGTCGAGAAAGTCGGCCCGAAGACCGCGGCAAAGTGGATCCAGCAATTCGGTTCGCTCGACGCCGTGATGGCGCATGCGGGCGAGGTTCCCGGCGCGGTCGGCGAAAACCTGAGAAAGGCGCTCGACTGGCTGCCCAAGGGCCGTGAACTGCTGACCGTGAAGCGCGACGTGACGCTGCCGGTCGGGCTGGACGATCTGGGCGCACGCGAGGCCGACGCGGCAAAACTGGCCGAATTCTTCGAGCGCTACGGCATGAAAACCATGTTGCGCGAAGTGCAGGCCAGTGCGCCCGCTGCGGTCGCGCCGCCGCCGTCTTCTCGCCTGCCTGCGTCGGCGCCGCTCGAGCGTCGAAAGTACGCCACGCTTCGCACCGAGAAGGACCTCGCGGATTTTCTGCCGGGACTGGAGAAAGCGGATCTTGTCGGTTTCGATACCGAGACGACGGGCCTGGAACCGATGCTCGCGAAGCTGGTCGGCATGTCGTTCGCGTTCGGCGACACGGCCTGGTACCTGCCCCTTGCGCACGAGTATCCAGGGGCGCCAGAGCAGATCGGCGTCGAAGCGGCGCTGCGGCTGCTGAAAAACTGGCTGCAGAGCGCGCGCCGCGCGAAGGTCGGCCAGAACCTCAAGTTCGACGCGCACATCCTCGCCAATCACGGCCTGCAGCTCGACGGCATCGCACACGACACGCTGCTCGAGTCCTACGTCTACGAGGTGCACGAGCGCCACGACATGGACTCGATGGCGCTGCGCCACCTCGGCTGGAAGACCATCACCTACGATGAAGTGACCGGCAAGGGCGCCTCGCGCATCCTTTTCTCCGCCGTCGAGATCGGCCGCGCCACAGAGTACGCCGCCGAGGATGCGGATTTCGCCTTGAGCATGCACTCCGTCCTGTACGGGAAAATTTCCGCGGACGCGAAGCTCAAGTACGTCTACGAGAAGATCGAATTGCCTGCGCTCCCTGTTCTGCTGCGCATGGAACGAAACGGCGTGCTGCTGGATGCCGCCAAGCTCGAAGCGCAGAGCCACGAACTGGGCAAGGAAATGCTGGCGGCCGAGCAGAAAGCCTACGCGGCGGCCGGGCAGCCGTTCAACCTAAACTCGCCCAAGCAGATCCAGGAAATCCTGTTCGACAAGCAAAAGCTCCCGGTCAGGAAGAAGACGCCCAAGGGCCAGCCCTCGACCGACGAGGACGTGCTCGCCGAGCTCGCGCTCGACCATCCGCTGCCCAAGCTGCTGCTGGAATACCGCGGCCTCGCCAAGCTGAAATCCACCTACACCGACAAGCTGCCGCGCATGGTGGATGCGAACACCGGGCGTGTGCACACCACCTACTCCCAGGCCACCGCGGTCACCGGGCGCCTCGCCTCGAACGATCCCAACCTGCAGAACATTCCCATCCGCACGCCGCAGGGGCGGCGCATCCGCGAGGCGTTCATCGCGCCCGCGGGCTGCAAGATCGTTTCCGCCGACTACTCGCAGATCGAGCTGCGCATCATGGCGCATCTCTCCGGGGACAAGGGCCTGCGCCATGCCTTCGACCACGGCCACGACGTGCACCAGGCCACCGCGGCGGAAGTGTTCGGCGTGCCATTGGAAAAGGTGACGAAGGACGAGCGGCGTACCGCCAAGGTGATCAATTTCGGCCTCATCTACGGCATGAGCGCATTCGGCCTGGCACAGAACCTGGGCCTGGAGCGCGCCACCGCGCAGGCGTACATCGAGTCCTACTTCACGCGCTACCCTGGCGTGAAGAAATTCATGGACGAAACACGCGAAAAGGCGCGCACGCTGGGCTATGTCGAGACCGTCTTCGGCCGGCGACTGCGCCTGCCGGAAATCCAATCCGGCTCACCTGCCCGCCGCCAGGCCGCGGAGCGCGCCGCGATCAACGCGCCGATGCAAGGGACGGCCGCCGACCTGATCAAGCTGGCGATGGTCGCGGTGCAGGACTATCTGGACGCTGCGAAATTGAAGACGAAATTGATCATGCAGGTGCACGACGAGCTGGTGCTCGAAGTGCCGCAGGCCGAACTGGCCGGGGTGAAGGAGAAAGTGCGCGAACTGATGCAGGGCGTCGCCAAGCTCGACGTCGCGCTGATCGTGGACGTCGGCGTCGGCGATAACTGGGACCAAGCGCACTAATCATCGAAAAATTATGAAAATCTGCATTCATCGCGGAACACAGGAAGTCGGCGGAACCTGTATCGAGATCGAGTCGCATGGAAAGAGAATCGCGCTGGATCTCGGCCTTCCCCTGGATGGCGTCGACTCAATCGAAAGTCTTCCGCGAGTGGCCGGGTTCCAGCAGCGAGATGATTCGCTGCTCGCAGTTGCTATCTCTCATCCTCATCTGGATCACTATGGGTTAGTTTCCTACCTTCCACTCAACACGCAATTGATCATGGGAGCGGCGACTGAGCGCATCCTCAGAGCTTCCACGCTCTTTACGCCGACGGGGCTTGATTTCAACAACGTCCTTCATCTCGAGTGCGGCAAACCCCTCTCCATCGGACCGTTCACGATCACAGCGTATCTGAACGACCACTCGGCCTATGACGCCTATTCGCTGCTGATTTCTGCGGACGGTCGACGAGTGTTTTATTCCGGTGACTTCAGAGGGCATGGCCGGAAGTCAGCGCTCTTTGAGCGATTCCTGAAACGCCCACCATCCAATGTTGATGTACTGCTGATGGAAGGAACCACCATCGGGCGTTCTGGCTCTGAAGCCAAGTTCAAGACCGAGCAGGAGCTTGAACAATGTTTCATCGAACACATCGGCAACAGCAAAGGAATGGTGCTGGTTTGGACTTCCGGCCAGAACATTGACCGACTCGTCACTATCTTCAAGGCGTGCAAGAGATCAGGCCGGCAGCTTATTCTGGACATGTACACAGCTGAGATTCTTCGAATGACCGGAAACTCAAAGCTTCCTCAGTCGGATTGGAAGGGGGTCAAAGTCTTTCTTCCTAATTCGCAGAAGAGGCAAATCATCAGGAAGCAGCAATTCAAGCTCGCTGAGCGGTACAAGCCCTATCGCATTTATCCAAAGCAATTGGCCGTAGAAGCCACTCGTTCCGTCATGCTGTTTCGCCCGTCGATGGTGCGCGATCTTGAAAAGGCCGAATGTTTGCAAGAGACCACACTCATCTACTCCCTCTGGCCCGGCTACTTGAAGCGAAAAGAACTCCGGTCGTTCCATGAATGGCTGGTTAAGCTTGGCATACCGCTTGTTCATTGCCACACATCGGGCCATGCGTCGCCACAGGATTTGCAGCGCTTCGCAAAAGCTATCGCGCCAAAGATGCTGGTTCCAATTCATTCGTTCGCGACCAGACGGTTCGAGGAATTTTTCGAGAACGTAGAAATGAAAAAAGATGGCCAATGGTGGGAGGTGCCTCGTGCCTGATAGTCCCGCTGAATCGGAAGAGAAAGGTATTTTGAAAGATGTAAACGGATTGATAGATTCTGGGTTAGGTCTGAAAATTGGGAAGACACCACGTCATAAGAACGAAACGAGTTGCCGCGATCTTACAAAGACACCGAATATAGAATTCGACGCATCGGTTCTAATCGCGGATATTTATGACCAGATCGGAAAAAATTGGGACGCCTCAAGGTACCACGTGAGATCCGAAGAGAATTGGCGATGGGAAAAGCAGAAGGGTATTGACGCCAATAACGATAGCCCAGAAGTTAGCCTTGAAAGAGCGATCGTGAATATCCCTAAGCAAATATGGGCTGATGCTGATTGCTGGATCAATCAGGTCCCGGTCGCTTCTGGCCTGGTGGCCCCCTATGCCGATGGTGGTCGAATCGACTTGGTCCATGGCTGCGGCGACAATGCATATGAGTTCATTGAACTAAAAGTCGGCAGCGACACCCCTCTCTATGCCGCGATGGAAATCCTGAAATACGGGGTGTTGTATATCTTTTGTCGCGAAGATGAGAGGACGCTGAAATACGTCGATCGACAAAGAGATCTGCTGCAGGCGAAGATGATCCAATTAAAAGTTCTTGCTCCGGCAAAGTTCTATGAAGGATATGGCCTCTCGTGGCTGGAGGAGAAATTAGTTGACGGGCTCATGACATTCCTGAATGGCCGCAAATCCGCGTTTAAGATGGATTTCAAGTTCGAGACCTTGTCGTTGGTTTCGTCACGTACTCCAGTCATATGGGAGCATCCCTGAAACCGTTTTCGTTCGTCTAACGCGGGGCCTTCGCGTTCGCCCTAATTCGGCGAAAGACTACTAACTTGGTGGTTCCCATGTGTTTTGCGGTGAATGAAGGCGCGTTGGGACTGGCGGGATTGACGATAGCGCGCAATTGAAGCATCCGCGGTTGCCGAAATGCACATCGATCGGGCCGACGTAGGCGCAGAGTCGCTTGGCGCCGTCTGCCGTGGTGACTTCGCGCTCTTCTAGGCGTTCGAACTTCAGTTGAGTCGCTACGCGCTCCGGAACGCATAGATGTGGTTTGCCAGTGTCCACGATTGCGTCGACTACGTGCGGTGCGAGATCCACATTTCACAGGTTGCGCAACGTGATCGTGGCGCGCAGTGTTTCGTCAGGAAAGGTCCTGACCTTCAGCTCGCCGCGTCTCCAGCCTTTGATCTCCGTGTGGCCCGCGTCGATCTCTTGGCCGATGTTCCGTCTAGCCATTCAGGCAGCGTGCTCCCGGACGCGCGACTCGGCCTTTAGCCAGGTAGTCCGGCGCGCGATGCGCAGGTCGTAGTCGGCTTGGAGACCCAGCCATATTTCTGGCGATACACCGAAATACTTGCCGAGCCGGAGAGCGGTGTCGGCCGTGATCGAGCGCTTGCCATTCACGATGTCGCTGATGCGGTTTGGCGGCACGTTGATTTCGCGCGCGAGCGCGTTGATGCTCACGCCGAGCGGTTTCATGAATTCCTCGTGGAGGATTTCGCCCGGCGGAATCGGAGAAGGTCTCTTAGCAGCCATCGAAGCACCTATGAGTGATAGTCGACGATTTCGACGTCATATGCATGTCCTTCATACCAGCCAAAGCAGATGCGCCACTGATCGTTGATGCGAATACTGTGTTGGCCTTTGCGATCGCCCTTGAGCGCCTCCAACCGGTTCCCCGGCGGGACAAGCAAGTCCTGCAGGGAGCGCGCCTGGCTTAGATACAGGAGCTTGCGGCGCTCTGGTCGCTCGATGGCCCGAAAACGGGCGACCTGCCCGTCCTGGAACAGCGCTTCCGTATCGGGCGAACGGAAGGACTTGATCACGCGGCAAGGGTATTACGTAGCGCGTAATACGTCAAGCAGGCGGATGCGGGATCACTTCAGTGCGCCGAATACCTTCCTGATGATGTCGCTGCCGGCCTTGACCGGGTCCTGGCGGATTTTCTTTTCCTCTTCGGCCACCATGTAAAACAGGCCATCGAGAGCCTTCTGCGTCACGTAGTCGTCCAGGTTGGCCTGCTCCTTTTTCACCAGCCCGAACTGCACGCCTTTCTGCGCGTACTGGTTGTACTTTTCCGCGAGCTTGACCTTCGCGGTGGCCTTCTTCACGACCGGCAGGAACTTCTCGCGCAGCTGGTCGGTGGTGCTGCGCTTGAAGTAGTCGGTGCCCGCGGTCTGGCCGCCGGTGAGAATACCCTTGGCGTCCTGCACGCTCATTTTCTTCACCGATTCGACGAACAGCTTCTTAGCCTCGGGCACGGCGGCCTCGGCGGCCCGGTTCATGGTGAGAACGAGTTCGTCGGCGTACTTGCCCATGCCGACGCTATGCATGAGCCTCTCGTACTTCTTCAGCGAGTCGGGCAGCGGGATCTTCACCGCGCCGTTGCCGAGGAAGCCGTCGGTCTTGCCGAGCAGGTCAACGGCGACCACGGCGCCTTTTTCCAGCGCCGCCTTGAGCCCGGAGGTCGCGTCCTGGTTGCTTAGGGCGCTGAGATTTGCCAGCGCCGGGAATGTCCAGCAAAACAATGTGATCGCAATGGGTCGCAGAAACATGATCTCTCCTAATCGACGCCAGCGTTGTGGGCCTGCTGATCCGCATGGTACGAGGAGCGGACCATCGGGCCGACCGCGGCGTGGCGAAAGCCCATCGCCGCAGCTTCACGCTCGAAAAGCGCGAAAGTGTCGGGATGCACGTAGCGTTCGACGGGAAGGTGATGCGATGAAGGCGCGAGGTACTGGCCGATGGTCAACATGGCCACGCCGGACGCGCGCAGGTCGCGCATCACCGCGAGTATCTCCGCGTCAGTTTCGCCGAGGCCGACCATCAAGCCCGACTTGGTCGGAATTTCCGGGTGGTTCTTTTTATAGAAATCAAACAATTTAAGCGAGTGCGCGTAATCGCCGCCGGGGCGCGCCCGTTCGTACAGGCGCGGCACCGTCTCCATGTTGTGGTTCATCACGTCCGGCGGCGCGGCCGAGAGCACGGCCAGCGCGCGTTCGAGGCGCCCCCTGAAGTCCGGCACCAGGACCTCGATCGTCGTCGCGGGCGAGAATTCGCGCACCGCGCGGATGCTATCGACGAAGTGCTGCGCGCCGCCGTCCTTCAGGTCGTCGCGGTCCACGCTGGTGATCACGACGTAGGACAGATTCAGCTTCCTGATCGTCTCGGCAAGGTGCCGCGGCTCATCCGCGTCAGGGGCGAGGGGCCGGCCGTGCGCGACATCGCAGAACGGGCAGCGGCGCGTGCAGATATCGCCGAGGATCATGAAGGTCGCCGTGCCCTTGCCGAAGCATTCGCCGATGTTGGGGCAGGAGGCTTCCTCGCAAACCGTGTGCAGCTTCTGCTCGCGCAGGATCTGCTTGATTTCGTGGAAGCGCGAATCGGCGGCGGGGGCACGCACGCGTATCCAGGACGGCTTGGCCAGCTTCGCCCTCGGGAAAAACTTGAGGCGCGCCGTCTTCAGCGCGCCCTTCTCCTTGGCGCCGGCTTCACGCATGCTCGAGGTTTCGGCTCATGATTTGCGCAAGCTTTTCACCTGCAACTGCAGTGGAGAAATCAAATCCCAGATCCCGCGTTTGAGTTACCCGCAGCCCCGGCATGCCGCAGGGATCGATGGCTGCAAACGGCGCGAGGTCCATGTCCACATTGAGGGCGAGGCCGTGAAACGCGCAGCCACGCGAAACACGAATCCCCAGTGCGGCAACCTTGGCGCCGTCCACATAAATTCCAGGCGCCCCTGGCTTTCGCTCGGCGCGGTTGCCGAGCAGCTCGATCACCGATTGTTCGAGCAGCGCCACGAACTGCTTCACCTTGATGCCGCGCCGTGCAAGGTCCACCAGCGTGTAGAGAACGATCTGTCCGGGACCGTGATAGGTGATCTCGCCGCCGCGCTCCACCTGCACCACGGGAATGGCGCCGCCGCTGCGCGGCCCGTGCGCCGGGTCGGCGGCAAGCCCGAGCGTATAGACCGGCGGATGCTCGAGCAGCCAGAGCTCATCGGCGGTCCGCGAGTCCCGGCGCGCAGTGAACTCCCGCATGGCGTCGACCGTGGCCTGATATTTGGCCGTGCCGAGTTTTCTTATGAGGATTCTTTCCGCCACCAGCATCACAGCACCATGACGACGGTCGGGTGATCGCACAGTTCCTGGTACAGGGCGTCGAGCTGTTCGCGCGAGGTGGCGTTCACGGTGGCGGTCAGGCTGATGTACTTGCCCTTGCGGCTGGGGCGCGATTCGAGGCTGGCGGGCGCGAAGTCGGGCGCATGCCGGAGCACGATCCCGATCACGGCCGTCGTGAAGCCGCCTTCCCTGCGCCCGATGATCTTGATCGGAAAAGCGGTGGGGAATGCTAGTACCGATTCCGCCTCAAGCGGCCTGGCGTCGTCTTCCTGCACGCATGACCCTTTGCTTGAATTCCTGGTACAGCGCATGCACGCGGCGGAATACGGGGCCGGGCTTGCCGCCCGCCACCGGCTTGCCGTCCAGCGTGACGATGGCGAGCACTTCCTTGGAGGAGGAAGTGACCCAGATCTCTTCCGCGCCGCGCACTTCCGCTTCGTCGATGTCGCGGAATTCGAGCGGCAGCCCCGCTGCCTGCGCGATCTCCACGATGACATCGTAGGTGATGCCGGGCAGGATCAGGTTCGACTTGGGTGGCGACAGGATCACGCCGTCCCTGACGACGAATACGTTCGAAGCCGAGGCCTCGGTAAGCGTGCCTTCGCGAAACAGGATCGTCTCCGCCGCGCCAACTTCCGCCGAAACCTGGCGCAGCAGGCAGTTGCCGATGAGCGAGATCGACTTGATGTCGCAGCGGCGCCAGCGGTCGTCCGCCGCGGTCACGGCCGCCGCGCCGCGGTCCACCAGCTCCTGCGGCGGATTGACGAGCGGATTGGACATGATGAAGACCGTCGGCACGCTGTCCTTGGGAAACGCGTGGTCGCGCTTGGCGACGCCGCGCGTCACCTGGAAATACACCCCTTGGTCCTCGAACGGCTGTTTCGCGACCAGCTGCAGGATGATGTCGCGCCACTCGTCCCAGCCGTACGGATTGCGGATCCGCACCGCCGCGAGGCTGCGCTCCAGGCGCGCAAGATGCTCGTCCATGCGGAACGGCACGCGCGAATAGACCGGGATAAGTTCGTAGACGCCGTCGCCGAAAATGAAGCCGCGATCCAGCACCGGAACGCGCGCTTCCTCGACCGGCATGAAATTGCCATTCAGAAAAACCGTGCTCACCGGGCGCTCCTGCCTGTCATCTGAACCAGAGTCTCAGTGTATCCCAGGCCCGCACGATAATCCCCGCCGCAGGCACCTCTTCGAGCGCGACGACCGGGTACTCACCGAGCGGCTTGCCGTCGAGCGTCACGCGCAGGTTTCCGACCTGAGTGCCCGCTGCAACCGGTGCCACCAGCGGCGAATGCGACAGCAGTTCGGCTTTCAGTTTGTCGCCGTGGCCCTTCGGCACGGTCACCACCAGATCGCTGCGGAAACCCGCCTTGAGCGTGGCGCGCGTTCCCTTCCAGATCTCGATTTCCTTCACCGCCGCAGCGCCCGCGTAGAGCCGCACCGCGTCGAAAGCCTGGAAACCCCAGTTGAGCAGTTTCTGCGATTCCTGCGCGCGCATGGTTTCCGAGGTCGAACCGAGCAGCACCGTGAGCAGGCGCCGCGGACCGCGCTTCGAGGAGGCCACCAGACAGTACCCCGCCGCTTCGGTGAATCCGGTCTTCATCCCGTCCACCGTGTTGTCCAGCCACAGAAGCCGGTTGCGATTCACCTGAGTGATGCCGTTGTAGCGGTACTCGCGCTGCGAGTAGTACTGCGCGTACATCTCCGGAAAATCGCGCACCAGCGCGCTCGCAAGCAGGTGGATGTCGCGCGCGGTCGAATAGTGCTGCGGGTCCGGCAGCCCCGAGGAGTTCATGTACTTCGTGTTTTTCATGCCGAGCCGCTCTGCTTCGCGGTTCATGAGCACGGCGAACGCCTCCTCGCTGCCGGCGATTTTCTCCGCTAGCGCGATGCAGGCATCGTTGCCCGATTGCACGATCATGCCGCGGATCAGTTCGTCGACGCTCACCGGCTTCCTCGGTTCGATGAACATGCGCGACCCCGGAGCGCGCCAGGCGTGCTCCGACACGGTCGCCTGCTCGTCGAGCGCCAGCTTTTTCTGCTTCAGCGCGCCGAACACGAGGTAGGCGGTCATGAGCTTGGTTAGCGAAGCGGGCTCGAAGCGCTCGTCGGCTTTTTCCGCGGCGAGGATCTGGCCGCTGGAAACATCGGCGAGCACCCAGGCGCGGCCAACCAGCTGGGGCGGCTGCGGCGCCTGCGCCAGAACGAGCGCAGGCAGGAGTGAAATCACGCAGAGGAAGAAAAAAGGCATGCAGGCATCGCGGCGTAAAAGGGCGCGAATTATAAGCGCTTACCTTACGACGAGCACCGTCCTCAGATTGAATTCAGACTGGATGCGATCCGCAATGGCGCGCGCCTCGTCCGGCGAGCGGTAGGGACCCAGGTGCAGGCGGAACATCGCGCCGCCGGCGACGATCTGGATCGCCTCCGACAGCCAGGCGAGCTCGCGGTAGACGCGGACGCGGAAGTTCTCCGCCGCTTCGCGCACGGAAAAGGCGCCGAGCTGCAGAAAAACGCCACTGGTGACGGCTTTTGCTTCCTGGACGGGTTCCGTCATTCCCGGCAGGACGGATTCCACCTCAACGCGCGCGCTGCCGGCTTCTACGTAACCAAGCTTCCATGCAGCCGTGTACGAAAGGTCGATGATGCGATCGGAATGAAACGGCCCGCGGTCGTTGACGCGCACCACCACGCTGCGGCCATTGGCAAGGTTGGTGACGCGCGCGTAGCTCGGGATCGGCAGCGTCGGATGCGCCGCGGTCATGGCGTACATGTCGTAGGGTTCGCCGCTCGAGGTGGGCGAGCCATGAAAGCGCCGCCCGTACCAGCTGCCGATGCCGGTTTGCCGATGCTGCGCCGGGCTCGCCACCGGCACGTAGTCCTTGCCGAACACCCGGTAGGGGCGGTTGGCGAAGCGGTGCAGCGGTTCTGCCTTCGGCACCGCGTCGGGAATCGACGCCAGGTTCGGCGGCGGGTTCGCGCCCGGGCCGTCGTCCTTGTAGTAGGCGCCTTTGCTGCCCGGCGTTGCAGCAGGGGCGGCCGGCGGCGGCTCGTGGCGCGAGACTGTCGCGCAGCCCGAGACCGCGAGGAGCAACGCAACTGCCGCCAGCCTCACTGTCGTTCGTACACCACTTTGCCGGCGACGATCGTGGCGCGCACGCGGCCCGCAAGCTCATAGCCCAGGAAAGGCGTGTTCTTGCCCTGGCTCTTGAGGGCGGCGGGCACGATGCGCCAGAGCTCATCGGCATCGAACAGCACCAGGTCGGCGGGTGCGCCGGGCGCGATGCGCCCCGATTGCACGCCGAGAATCCGCGCCGGATCGCTGGTAACGCGCGCCAGCGCCTTCGTGAGCGGCAATTTCGCCTGCGCGCCCCACTTCAGCGCGAGCGGCAGCAGCAGCTCCAATCCGGTCGCGCCGGGCTCCGCCTCGGCGAACGGCATCTGCTTCTGGTCCTCGTCCACGGGCGTGTGGTCGGATACCGCGCAGTCGATGGTGCCGTCTGCGAGTCCGGCGGCAAGCGCAGCGCGGTCGCGCTGCGCGCGCAGCGGCGGCTCCAGCCGGCAGTGCGCATCGTAGTAGCCGAGATCCATCTCCGACATATGCACATGGTGGATGGCGACGTCGCAGCTGACTGGCAGCCCGTCCTTCTTCGCGGCGCGGATCATATCCACGGCGATCGCGCTGGACAGGCGGCAGACGTGTACACGGCTGCCGGTGGCGCGCACCAGTTGCAGCAGGCTGCCCAGCGCGATGGTTTCCGCAAACGCCGGAATGCCGGGCAGTCCCAGGCGCGTCGCGACGTCGCCGTCGTGCGCGACGCCGCCCTCGGCAAGCCAGCGGTCTTCGGCGCGCAACCACACCGGGAAGCCGAAGGTGGCGGCATACTGCATCGCGCGCCAGAGAATATTGGTGCCGGCGAGCGGCGCGTTGGCCTGCGAGAACGCGACGCAGCCGGCCTCGGCGAGTTCGGCCATTTCGGTCAGGCGCTCGCCGGCCAGCTTCACCGTGAGCGCGCCCACCGGATAGACGCGCGCGCGCGCCAGAGCCTTGGCGCGCCGGCGCAGCATGTCGACCAGGCCCGGCTCATCCAGCGGCGGATCGGTGTCCGGCGGACAGGCAAGGCTCGTCACGCCCCCCGCCACCGCCGCGTCCATTTCCGATTCGAGCGTCGCCTTGTATTCGTAGCCGGGCTCGCGCAGCCGCGCCGCGAGGTCGATCAGGCCCGGCGCGACGACGAGGCCTTTGGCGTCGATGGTCTGGTCGGCTTTTTCCTTCTTGTCGGAAATCTTTCCTTCGGCAACGAAGACGTCGCCCACTTCGTCCCGCCCGCTGGCCGGGTCCACGATGCGCCCGCCCTTGACCAGCAGCTTCATCAGTTTCCCGCCACGATGGACATCACCGCCATGCGCACCGCGATGCCGAAGGTGACCTGCGGCAGGATCACCGAATGCGGACCATCGGCCACCGACGAGTCGATCTCGACGCCGCGGTTCATCGGTCCCGGGTGCATCACGATCGCGTCCGGCCGCGCGAGCGCGAGCTTGTCCGCGGTCAGGCCGTAATGCTTGAAGAATTCCTGCGCCGAAGGCAGCAGCGTTCCGTTCATGCGTTCGTTCTGCAAGCGCAGCATCACCACCACGTCGCAGTCCTTGAGACCGGCGCGCATGTCGTGGAACACGCGCACGCCGAGCGACTCGACCCCTGCGGGCAGCAGCGTCTGCGGCCCGATCACGCGCACCGCGGGCACTCCCAGCGTGGTGAGGCCGTGGATGAGCGAGCGCGCCACGCGCGAGTGCAGCACGTCGCCGACAATCGCGACGGTGAGCTGCGTGAAATCCTTCTTGTAGTAGCGGATCGTGTACAGGTCGAGCAATCCCTGCGTTGGATGCGCATGGCGCCCGTCGCCCGCATTGACGACGTGCTCGTGCGCCTTGACGTGACGCGCGATCAGGTAGGGCGCGCCCGAGGAGCCGTGGCGCACCACGAAAACGTCGGCCTGCATCGCGGAAAGGTTGGCCACTGTATCGAGCAGCGATTCACCCTTGGATTGCGAACTCACGGCAACATTTAAGTTGATGACGTCAGCGGACAGGCGCTTGGCAGCGATCTCGAAGGTGGTGCGCGTGCGGGTGGAGGCCTCGAAGAACAGGTTGAAGACGCTCTTGCCGCGCAGCAGCGGCACCTTTTTCACTTCACGCTCGGTGACGCCGGCGAAAGACTCTGCGGTGTCGAGGATCTGGCTGAGTATTTCCGGCGGCAGGCCCTCGATCGAGAGCAGGTGCTGCAGTTCGCCATTGGCATTGAGTTGCGGGTTAGCCGACACGTTCTAGCTCCAGCGCGAGCTTGCCGTCCGCCGCACGCTTCAGGCGCAACCGCATGCCTTCGGGCACATCCACCTGCGCGCCGCAGTACTGCGCGGCAATCGGCAGCTGCCGTCCGCCACGATCGGCGAGCACGACCAGCGCGATGCTGCTTGGCCGGCCGTAGTCGAACAGTTCGTTCATCGCCGCGCGCACCGTGCGCCCGGTGTAGAGGACGTCGTCCACCAGCAGCAGATCTTTGCCTTCGACTTCGAACGGAATCCGCGTGCGCTTCGGGTCGTGCTTGAGTCCTTCCTTGGCGTAGTCGTCGCGGTAAAAGGCGATGTCCATGAGCCCGAGCGGGTCCTTCAGCCCGAGCACAGCGTGCAGGCGCTCGGCAACCCAGGCGCCACCGGTGTGCAGGCCGATCATCGCGGTCGCCGGCGTGATGCGCGCCTTCAATTCGGCGGCAAGTTTCGGCAGCAGGCTTTCGGCCTCAGGTAGCTTCGCCATGCCGCGCCTTGTCGCCGAAGTACTGCTCGAGGATGATCTGCGCCGCCTGTGAATCGAGCGTCTTGCCGCGCGCGAGGTCCGCGGTTTTCCGCCGGCCGTAGGCTTCGCGCATGCGGCTTTCGACCTCCACGGTGCTGTAACGCTCGTCGACCATTTCGACCGGGAGCTTGAAGCGGCCGCCGAGCTGGCGCGCGAAACGTTCAGCGCGGCGCGTCGCCTCGTGCGGCGCGCCGTCTTCACCCAGCGGACGCCCGACCAGCAGCAGCGCCGGATGCCACTCGCTCACCATTCGTTCGATTGCGGTGAGCCGGCCCGGCTGGGTGCTGGCCTTGATGCCCGGCAGCGGATGCGCGGTGCCGAGCTCGGCTTCGCCCACTGCGACTCCAATACGCTGCAACCCGAAATCGAACGCGAGGACGGTGCGCGCAGCCTTGTCAGGCATGTCCCGCCTGGTCGGCGAGCCGCGCGTAGTCGATGCCGAGCAATTGCATGGCGGCGGCCAGTCGCTCATCGGGCGGCAAGTCGAACAAAATGGCGTCCTTCGCCTCCACGGTGAGCCAAGCGTTCTGCTTCAGCTCATGCTCGATCTGCCCCGCCGACCAGCCGGCGTAGCCCAGCGAGATGAGCATCTTCGAGGGGCCCTCGCCGCGCCCGACTGCTTCGAGGATGTCCTTGGAGGTCGTCAGGCCGATGGTCTCGTGCATCCCGCCGCTTACCTTCAGCGTCGATTGCCACTCGCCGGCTGGCAGGTGCAGCACGAAACCGCGGTCGGTCTGCACCGGGCCGCCGAAATAGATCGGCGCATCGGCATAGGCCTGGTCCTTCAAGCTAAGCGACAGGCGCTCGAACAGCGCCTGCAGGGTCATGTCGATGGGACGGTTGACGACGATGCCGAGCGCGCCCTGATCGTTGTGCTCGCAGACGTAAGTCAGTGATTTCGCAAAGTACGGATCGGCCATGTTGGGCATGGCGATCAGGAAATGATTCGTCAGATTGATCGATGACACGCTTGACGCTATTTTACCGCATCGTCTAGTGCACCGCCGGTATACTCGGGCGCCCCGGGCAAACACCAAGGGTGAGAGCAGCCTCACCCGCGAATTGCCCAATCCTGACTGGCTTGCCTATGCGCGTTTTGCGGCTCATCGGTTACGGCTTCATGGCACTGGTTCTGGCCGGAGGCTGGGCGTTCATCTACTGGCAGTCGAGCGCGGTGGACCTCCCCGCCGTCGAGGGCGCGCGCGCGGCGCTCGCCGATCTGCGCGCCGCAGAGGTCGGCTGGAATCAGCAACTGGTGAACGCGCAGTTGCCCGTTCGAGGCACTGCGAACGCGGCGGCGGCTGATTCGCGCCGTGTCGTGCCATCGCAACGTTACCGGCTCGCCTACGCAAAGCTCGAAGTCCGGGCGCTGCGGCTCGGCGACGCCCGGGTCGGACGCGAATTGGCGCAGCTGAAACGGGCGCTCGAGGAAAAAGCCGCGCTGCTGGCGCGCTTTGCAGAGACGCAACAAACGCTGGCCGAGGCGCAGCGCGCCGAACCTGGCGAAGAAGCGAAGCTCGCCGCGCTACGCGCGAGCCTGGACGAGCTCTTCGCACAGGCCTGGTACGCCGCCACTACCGGGCCGCGCATCGAAACGCTCGGACGCGCCATCGATCGGGCCTTTGACGAGGCGCTCACCGAAGCCGAGTTCTACCGCGTTGGCCTGCTCCTTTACTCGGGCTTTCTGCTCGCGGTGCTGGCGTTCCTGGTCTGGAGCCTGGACCAGCGCAGCCGCCAGCTGCGCGAAGCCAACGAATCTCTCGAAGCACGCGTGCAGGACCGCACCCGCGAATTGTCCCAGGCGCTCGCCAAGCTGAAGGAATCCGAGGCAATGCTGATCCAGAGCGAGAAAATGTCCTCGCTCGGCCAGATGGTCGCCGGCATTGCGCACGAAGTGAATACGCCTCTCGCGTACGTGAAATCGAGCCTCGATGCGGTGGGCAAGAGCGTGCCGCGCAGCGGCACTCTGGCGGTGGAAACCGAGAGGCTGCTCGGGCTGCTCTCGTCGCAGAACGCCAACGAAGCCGCGCTCGGCGCCCAGTTCGCCCGGGTGCGCGGCCTGGTGGAGGAACTGGCCGGGAAAAGCGGTGGTCGCAACGCTCTCGAAGATCTTGAACGGCTGGTGAAGGACGGCCTCTTCGGCATCGACCAGATCTCCGAGATCGTCGCCAACCTGAAGAACTTCAGCCGGCTGGATCGCGGCATGGTGGCCGATTTCGACCTGCACGAGGGCATCGAGAGCTCGATTCGCATCGGCCACGCGCAGCTCGAAAAGCGCGTAGTGCGCAAGCAGTTCGGCGCGATACCGCGCGTCAACTGCTCGCCGTCGCAGATCAACCAGGTGATCCTGAACCTGCTCTCCAATGCCGCGCAGGCGACGCGCGACGGCGATGGCACGATCACGGTGCGCACCGCCCTGCGCGACGCCGCGCACGTCCTGGTGGAAGTGACCGACAACGGTTCGGGCATTCCGGCGGACGTGCTACCGAAGATTTTCGATCCGTTCTTCACCACCAAGGCGGTCGGCAAGGGCACCGGGCTGGGGCTCTCGGTGAGCTACAAGATCATCCAGAACCACGGCGGCAAGCTCGAAGTCCAGTCCAAGCCGGGCACCGGCACGCGTTTCACCATCGTGCTGCCGATCAACCCGCGCGCGGCGGGCGCCGCCTAGCGTTGCGTGGCGCCCGAGCGCATCGGCAGGTACGAGATCTCCGGCCAACTCGGCCGCGGCGGGATGGCGGTCGTCTACCGCGGCCTCGATCCGGTGATCCGGCGCGCTTCGGCCCTCAAGGTCATCTGCAAAGCCGAGCTGGTGGCGCACGAGGCGGCGCAGATCCTCGAGCGCTTCAAGCGCGAGGCGCAGGCCGCCGGCAGCCTGCAGCACCAGAACGTGGTCGCGATCTACGAGTACGGCGAGGACGAAGCCTACGCCTGGATCGCGATGGAACTCGTCGAAGGGCGCTCGCTGCACGATCACATGCTCGGCGGCTGGCGGCCCGACCTGTCCAGATTGCCCACGGTCCTCGAGCAGCTGCTCGAGGCGCTCGACTACTCGCACGGCCGCGGCATCGTGCATCGCGATATCAAGCCAGGCAACATTCTCATCAGCAACATGGGCGAGGCGAAGATCAGCGATTTCGGCATCGCGAACATCCAGCGCCCCCAACTGACGCAGCAGGGCGAAGCGCCAGGCAACCCCTACTACATGGCACCGGAACAGTACGAAGGACGTGAGATCGACGAACGCAGCGACATTTATTCCGCGGGCGTGATCGTCTACGAGGTGCTGTGCGGGCGCCGGCCGTTCGACGGCCAGGGCGGCAACCTCATGCGTCAGGTCCTGCAGGAACCGGCGCCGCCCGCCTCCACCTACGAGCCGCGCCTGGCGGTCACCATCGACATGGTGCTGGCCAAAGCGATGTCCAAGAAACCGCAGAACCGCTACCGCGGTGCGCGTGAATTTCTCGACGCCCTGCGCCACGCGTTTCCCGGCGGCGCGCCGGCCGTGGCCGGCAACACGATGCTGCCGCCGCTGGCCGGCATAGCGGGAAACGTCGGCGCCCTGCGCCGCGCGCTAGGTACGCCGGCCGCCCCGGCGCCGCCGCCAGTGGAAAAAGGCATTGATAAAACTCAGCCGACGACCGCGCCCGTGGCTGCGCCGGCAAAGTCCAGGGTACGCAAGCCGGCAGTACTTTTCGTCGACGACGAAGAGCGCGTGCTGAATGCATTGAGCTACCTGTTTCGCGACACCTATGACGTCGAAGTCGCGAACGGCGGCGTGAGCGCGCTGGAAAAGCTGCAGTCGCGGCGCTTCCACGTGCTGGTCAGCGACCAGCGCATGCCGGAGATGCCGGGCGTGGAACTGCTGCGCCAGGCCAAGGGCATCGCCCCGGGCACGGTGCGCCTGCTGCTCACGGGGTACTCGGACCTCGCGGCGATCGTCGGCTCGGTCAACGAGAGCGAGGTGTTCCGCTTCGTTTCCAAGCCCTGGCAGGAGGAAGACCTGCGCAGCACCGTAGCGGAGGCGGTGGATGTCGCGATCGCGCTGGAAGCAGCTGCCGCAGGACCCGCGCCCTCGCTGCCGCCGAACGCGGCGGTACTGGTACTGGGCGAGGCGGCGCTTGGCCGCGCGACGCGCGAGCTAGCGAAGAACAACTACCGCGTGCTCGATGCGGCCAGCGTGGATGCGGCGCTGGAAATACTCGCCGCGGAGGAAATCGCGGCCCTGGTGTGCGACCTCGACCTCGGCGCCGACGACCCGGCGGCGCTGCTGCGGATCCTGAAAAAGGGATCGCCGCAAACACAGCTCATCAGCATCTCGGCGGCCTCGGACTCGGAACTGATCATCAGCCTGATCAACGAAGCGCGCATCTACCGCTTCCTGAAAAAGCCGGTGAACTTCTCGCTTATGCAGGCTGCCCTGGGCGCGGCGCTGCAGCGCTATGCGCGGCTCGCGAAATCCCCCGCGTTGCTGCGCTCGGAATCGGCCAAGGCAGGCAAGCGGGACGCCGCCGGAGATTCCATCCTCGGACGCCTGAAATCGCTCGGCGGTCGCTTCGCAGCAGTCTTCAGGAACTGAAGGCTCAGATCTCCATCATTTCGAAGTCGTCCTTGCGCGCGCCGCATTCCGGGCAAGTCCAGTTCATCGGCACATCCTCCCAGCGCGTGCCCGGCGCGATGCCTTCTCCGGGGATCCCTGCCGCTTCGTCGTAGACCCAGCCGCAGATGAGGCACATCCACGTCTTGAATTGAACCTGCTGTTCGGTCATGGGTGGCGGGACAGTAAAATTGCACCGGATATTAACGCATACGCATGTCGTCTTCCCCGCCGAGCGTCCTCGTCTTTGCCGCTTCCGATCCTACCGGCGGCGCGGGACTGCAGGCCGACCTGCTGACGATCGCGAGCCTTGGCTGCCACCCGTTGTCGGTGCTGACCGGCCTCACGGTGCAGGACACGCGCGGCGTCGAGAGCATGCGCGCGATCGAAGCGGCTCTGGTGGAGCGCCAGGCGCGTCATCTGCTCGCGGATATTCCAGCGGCGGCGTTCAAACTCGGCGTGCTCGGCTCGGCGCGCAACGCGCAGCTGATCGCCACGATCCTCGCCGAAAACCCGCGCACGCCCGTGGTACTCGACCCCGTGCTCGCCTCGGGTCGCGGCGACAGCCTTGCGGATTCCGACGCCATCGATGTATTGCGCAACGCGCTCCTGCCGCGCACCACCGTGCTGACGCCGAACAGCATCGAAGCGCGCCGCCTGGCGGGCGCAGCGCCGGACGCCGAACTTGCCGGCTGTGCGCGCGAACTCGCGCGCCTCGGCTGCCGCTATGTGCTCGTGACCGGCACCCATGAACCGGGAGCGCAGGTCGTCAACACGCTCTACGACGCGCGCGGCGTGGTGCGCGCGGATCGCTGGGAACGCCTGCCGGGGGGCTATCACGGTTCGGGCTGCACGCTCGCTTCGGCCATCGCCGCGCTGCTTGCCAGCGGCGTGCCGGTTGAACAGGCAGTCCTGCGGGCGCAGGAGTACACCTCGAAAACGCTCGCCGCGGGATTCTCCCCGGGTCACGGCCAGTCGATTCCTGACCGTTTTTTCGGATCGCGATGAAGCTGCGCGGCCTGTACGCGATCACGCCGGAGCTTCTGGATACCGAAGCGTTGTTGCGTGCCGTCGCGCAGGCGCTCGATGGCGAAATCGCCTTGCTGCAGTACCGGCGCAAGAGCAAGCAACGCCTCAAGGAGGCTAGAGCGCTTGCCCGCATGTGTCAGGCGCGCGCGGTGCCGTTCATCGTCAATGACGACATGGAACTGGCGCTCAGATGCGGTGCCGACGGCGTGCACCTTGGCCGGGACGACGGTGACCCCGCGGCCGCGCGTCCCAATCTAAAGGGCAGGGTTCTTGGCGTTTCCTGCTACAACTCGCTCGACGCCGCGCGTGCCGCGGTCGCTGCAGGCGCCGACTACGTCGCTTTCGGCAGCGTGTTCCCCTCCCCCACCAAACCCGGCGCGGTGCAAGCGCCGCTTGCGCTGTTTGGCGAAGCACGAGCGCTCGGCGTGCCGTTGGTCGCGATCGGCGGCATCACGCTGCAGAACGCGCCGCGGCTGCTGCGCGCGGGCGCCGACGCCCTCGCGGTGATCTCGGACCTGTTCGAGGCGCCGGACATCACCGAGCGGGCACGCGCCTACGGTAAGCTCTTCCGACATGACCACGCGCAATGACGCACTGTTCGAGCGCGCGCGGGAGCGCATCCCCGCAGGCGTGAATTCGCCGGTGCGCGCCTTTCGCGCGGTCGGCGGCACGCCGCCGTTCTTCGCGCGCGCTTCGGGCGCGTATCTCTGGGACGTGGAGGACAAGCGCTACGTCGATTACGTCGGTTCCTGGGGACCGATGGTCCTCGGCCACAGCCACCCTCAGGTCGTCGAGGCCGTGCAGGCCGCCGCCGCGATGGCCCTTTCCTTCGGCGCGCCGACCGAAGGCGAGGTCGAACTGGCCGAAGCGATCTGCCGCCTGGTGCCTTCGGTGGAGATGGTGCGCCTGGTTTCCTCCGGGACCGAGGCGACGATGTCCGCGATTCGTCTCGCCCGCGGGCACACCGGGCGCAACCTCGTCGTCAAGTTCGAGGGCTGCTACCACGGCCACGCCGACAGTCTCCTCGTCAAAGCGGGCTCTGGCGCCCTCACCTTCGGCAACCCGAGTTCCGCCGGCGTGCCGCCGGTGACTGCGGCGCACACTCTGGTATTGGACTTTAATAATTCGGAGCAAATCGAAAAAACATTTGCCGCCCGCGGCGCTGATATTGCTTGCGTGATCGTGGAACCGGTCGCGGGCAACATGAATCTCGTGCTGCCCAAGCCCGGCTTCCTCGAAGCGCTGCGCGAGAACTGCAGCCGGCACGGCGCGGTGCTGATCTTCGATGAGGTGATGACGGGATTTCGCGTTGCGCTCGGCGGCGCACAGGCGCACTACGGCATCAAGCCCGATCTGACGACGCTGGGGAAAGTGATTGGCGGCGGGATGCCGGTGGGCGCCTTCGGCGGCCGCCGCGACATCATGGAGAAGATCGCGCCGCTCGGTCCCGTCTACCAGGCTGGCACGCTATCGGGCAATCCCGTCGCCGTCGCCGCGGGTCTGGCGACGTTGCAGCTTGTAGAAGAAAAAGGCTTTCAATCAAAAATAGAAAAAACCACCCGATCACTGGTCGATGGCCTGGTCGAGGAAGCGCGAAAAGCCAAGATCGTTTTCTCCGCGCAATCGATCGGCAGCATGTTTGGTCTGTACTTCCGCGCCTCGCCGCCCGCGAGCTTCGCCGAAGTCATGCAGTGCGACAAGGATCGCTTTAAGCGTTTTTTCCACGCCATGCTCGAGCGCGGCGTGTACCTCGCGCCGTCGGCCTACGAGGCGGGCTTCGTTTCGGCAGCGCACGGCGCCGCTGAAATCGACGCCACGCTCGCCGCAGCCAGAGAGGCGTTCAAGGCCTGATTCCGAACGTGCATGACGTGGTGGTATCGGCGCTACGCTGACTCCGGCTGCCAACAGCGAATGCGTTCCGGCGGGCGGCCAGGGAGTTTCACGAATGCGACGCCAGATTGGAGGTAGGTGTCGCTGAACTCGCTTGCTTGGAGCTTGCGGCCGAAGACTCCTTGCAGCGCTCCAAGGCCGCGTTGGGTCTGGGCGCATGCAAAAGCGATCACTGCTCCAAGTTGCGTGGTGAAGTCGTCAGATTGACCCTCGAAATCGCTGGGGTCTTGAGACAGCAACATGACCACGGAGCCCTTCGAGCGCCCCTGCCGAACTAGATCGACGAGCGATTCTGAACGGCGTTCCTTGAGCACCTTGCGCGCTTCATCGAGCACCAGCAAGTGACGAAACACGCGAAAGCCTCCGGTCACCGGCGACTCGGCCTGCTCGAGAAGGAAGGCACTTACGGCATCGAGTAGGACGAGCGTGACAAGCCGCTTCAATTCTTCCGGCAATCCCTTAAGGCTGATAATCCACGATTGGCTGAAGAATTGCGCGGGCTGCAGCTTGGCATCGAAGCAGCGCAGGTGGGTTAGTTCGTTGAGCCGACTGACAATGCTGTCATTGTCCTTTCCCGCGGCGCGAAGTTCCTGCTCATAGGTTTCGCGGACGGTTTCCAAATTCCGATCTAAGTCGTCAGTGATTACCCGCTCGATGGCCGTGCGGAGCAGATCCTTTTGCAAATCTCCCGGCGACTTGCAGCAGAGTGCCAGCGTATCCCGCAGTCGCATCGCCGCGCGAGCGATCTTCATCGGCGGAGCATCGGTGCGCGGCAGGAAATCGAGCGGCACCGGATCGGTGCCCGCCTCCATTGCACCAATATTGTCCAATTTTACAAATGGGCCAATCGCACGACCGTCCGCCACGAACTCGCCCTTCGGATCGATGAAAAGAAATGGAATGCGCGCCTGGCCAGCCAGTTCCAATGCGATTTGCACGCCGGTTGTCGTCTTGCCCCGCCCGATGGCACCCATCAGCGCAATGTGAGGCGGGACGCCGGGCCCGTTGATGACGTAGTCCACCGGTTTATCTCCCGGATGGGTACGGCTGACCGAGCCGATCTTGAGCCGAATCTCCCCAACTATTCCACCCGGTACCGCAAAGGGTGCGTCCACTGTTGCACCCGTTTCCGGAAGCCATTCGGCAAGGCGCTGCGCGAGTTTAAGTTCATTGCCACCGCAATGCTCCAATTCATCACGCACCAACGTATAGCCTCGTGCCCAATGTGCCTCGGTGAGCGCCCGTAACTCATCAATCGTTGCGCCCGTGCCCAATTCACCGTCGAGAATCAGCGCGCACAACCATAAGTCATCGTCAGCGCCAAAGAGATTTTCGCCGGGAATCGTGCGTTGATGATATTTGGTGCCCGATGGCAGCGGATCGGGCCGCGACGGCTCGGCGAGCGAGCGTCCAATGAGCAGGCGTGCGGCTTCGTACCGATATTGGAGGCCGTATGCGGTGCGCAACTTGTCCTCAAAGACCGCCGAATCCTCGGTCGCTTTGAACTGCGCCTTCCAGACCAGTTCCTTGAATTGGAGGTTCACAGTTCAATTCCCAAAATACGCATCCGGCTGCACGATAGAGCCTCTACCTTCCCCTTCAAACTTCACCAAGAATGTCTGTGAGATGGAAGTCTTGATTGTCTCCGCCAACCTCGGCGTGACTTCCTCGTCATGGGTCAAGATGATCACTTGGTCCAGGTCAAAATCCTTCAATGCCTGCAGCGTTCGCGGGCGGTATTCAGAATCGGCATTGCCGAGGGGTGTGTCAATGACCAACGGAATGCGTCGCCGCGTAATTTCCGCCAGCGCCAGCGAAAAAGCGATGCCAAAGGAGCGTTTCTCGAAGCCGCTCAACATTTCCAAGAGAGCCCGTGTGCCGTTCTCCATCTCGATCTCCGGCGCACCGCCCAGCGGAAGGCGAATGCGCCCGTTACGGAACCGCTGGTCTGCGATGGTCAGGAAATGTTTGGTCACGTACTCCTCCAGACGGGAGGCGGTTGTCGGCTTGAGCTGCTCCTGAAGATCCTCCAGTGCACGGCTCACGCGCTCCGCGACGGCTATGCGTTTTTGTTCCGGTCCGAGCCGCGCCAATTCTTCTTGAATCCGCCCGATCTCTTCGTTCAGCGTATGTAGGTCAGATTTGAGCTTGCGGATTTCATTCTCATGCGCACCAAGCTTGCGGCTGATTTCCTGATTGAGCGTATTCAGCGCGTCGAGCCGAACGCGAATGTCTTTCGTGGCCTGCGGCAAGTTGTTGAGACGCTCGGCCTTGGCCTTGGCGTCGTCCAGCGCCTCACGGGCAAGCCGGAGACGACGGGCGGCTTCCTTGGTTTCGCCGGAACCCGCGACTTGCACCTGCGCAAGCTGAAACCGCATTTTCGACCGGGCATCTCCCTTCACATGGCCCAGCAGGTACTCTCGCGCGCAGTCCGTTGGCTGCGGGTTGTAGATACGCTCTAGCCCAACTTCCACAGTTGCCGTTCGATTTGACGGATAGCGGCGGGATGTAGCGTCGTTACAACAGGCGGCTTTCAGAGCGAAGTGGCGCTCGGTGAATGATTGCGTGGTCGAGCGCGCCGT
>Ga0187893_10002625_pt1 | contig 38956 bp, 23 predicted proteins | sample MA1701074metaG_FD_139574 | JGI IMG/M metagenome (GOLD analysis project Ga0187893, IMG submission 139574) | White microbial mat communities from a basaltic lava cave in the Kipuka Kanohina Cave System on the Island of Hawaii, USA - MA170107-4 metaG ... | reverse complement strand
CTGAAGCTGCCTAAACGAAACGTTGCTTGTCGCCGAGACGCTGTGCCGAGCTTACTTCGATTCGGCGGCTCCTTCTACCGACACATCGCAGCTGCCGAACTTAAGTCCGACAGGCTGCTAGCCTATCGACCTCTTAGACGGGTTCGAGAAAGTTGACACTCAATGCGCTAGACGTGATGATGTCGGCTCATCGTAGCTGTATCACTTGACGTTCAGTGCAGCTTTGATGAAGGGATGCATTCCTTTCCAGCATTGGAACCGGAACCATGCCCCACGACGTGTTCATCAGCTACGTTAAGGAAGATCGTGCGCAGGCCGTAGGGAGTCGCCCCAGGCGATTCCCGGAAAGTCTGAGAAGCATCTAGACTCCAACCGTCAATGGCAGCCACCCAAAGCTGTCTGAAAACGGCTGCCCGTCCCAGGGATTCCTGAATGTCTGGTTACACACCAAAGGCTTCTCGGAGCAGGCTAATGCTCTTAGGCACAGCCACGTCTGGGTCCTCTTTGCCTTCGAATTCCAGGGAAACATAGCCCTGGTAATTCACATCGGCAAGGATCTTGGCGATTCTCCGGTAGTCGAGATCGAGACTGTACCATTCGCCCCCGCCATAGTAGGTTTTGGCCTGAACAAACACGGCCTTGGAAGCAATTTGCTGGAGCTGGTCATAAGGGTTTTCAAGGAAGTTGCCGGTGTCCATCAGCACCCCCAGCCAGGGCGAGTTGAGACTGTTGACGATCCGCAGCAACCCTGCCGGCGTACGGGTAAGCCCCCAGTGATTTTCCAGGGCAAGTGTTACTCCGCAATCGGCCGCCTTAGGCAAACATTTCGCTATGCTTTCGATACACCACTGAAAGCCGTCCTCTTCCGTATGGCCGGGCAAAACGGGTTCCTCGCCACGGGCCTTCATCAAGTCGTCAAACGAAGCGATTGTGTTCCAGCGGCCTGAGTTAAGTCGGATACAGGGAATGCCCAGCTGATAGGCCAGTTCGATGCACTTCAGCGTGTGATCGATGTTCTTCTGACGCTCAGCCGGACTGGGATCGACAAAGTCCTGATGAATGGAAAGAGCGATGAGCGAAACTCCGCGTGTGAAGGCGAGCCGCTTTAGCTTCTGCAAGTAGGCGCGATCCTCGCTCTCCATCTGGCGATGTAAAACGTCCACTCCGGCCACGCCCAGCATGCTTGCTTTCTCAATGACAGTTTCAATCGACACCTTGGGTGGACGGAAGTGCCAGTAGGAATAGCTGGCAACTGCCAGTTTAGTTTTGGAGCGCGATGGATCAGGACTGCCTATAGGCGTTCTATGCATCAAGACCGCAGCACTAAGCGGCGCGATGGTCAGAAAGTGACGGCGATCCCGTTTCATGGCAGCTTGCTGGAAGTCGTGCTTCATGCTTAGCCTCGGGAAGCTTTCTGGACAGCGCTCAGGTTTCTTGAGAAACAAGGGCAGTTTGTCTCACTCGAGATAGATATTTCACAGATACCACTTCGTTTTTGTGCTTCGTTGTAGATCAGTTCATCGCCTTTGGCCTGGGAGATCATGATGCCGAAGCCGCCCGACCGCAACCCTTTTTACTCTCCAGTGTGAAACCGGAATAGAGGCTACAAGGTCGTCCGAGAAGTTGGTGCCGGGAAATGGAGCCATCTCGTGAGCAGGACGTTGAAGTGGACGAATCGGGAGCTTCAGAAATTCGGAAGGCGACGCTGGAATCGCAAGGTGGGAAAAAAAACCTCAAACTGACGATTAGGAGTATACTTCCGTCAACTAGAAATCCCAGACGATACGTTCATGAGTCCCCTTACTCGGAGAACTCTGATCTCAAGCGCCCTGGCCGGGGCGGTCGGCGCCCTCTCGGCTCGAGGCGCGCCGTCATATCGCATCATTGATCCGCACGTCCACGTCTGGAAAGTCGATCCCCGTTTTCCCTGGGCCAAGGAGACCAGGAATCCGCCTGCCGAAGACGCAACTGCTGAGATGCTGCTCAATCTGATGAACCAGCATGGAGTCGCCAAAACTGTGATTATCCAGGTGATTCACTATCGGTGGGACAATAGTTATTTGGCCGACGTGCTCAAGCGCTATCCGCAGCACTTCCGAGGTGTGGCACGTGTCAATCCCGAGGACCCTGCCGCTCCAGATCATCTTTCAAAGCTGGTAAAGGACCAGGGATTCCGGGGTGTTCGCATCTCGCCGGGTGGAGACGCCGCCGGCGACTGGATCCGAGGTCCTCTTATGCCGCCCTTGTGGAAGCGATGCCAGGATCTCAAGGTCCCCATGACCGTTCTCACATCCGCGACGAGAATGGCTGACGTGCAGAAACTCTGCGACCAGTTCCCGAACCTTACGGTCGTCATCGATCATATGGCCGACTGCCCCATCGACCGCCCCGATTTGCTCGAGAAGTTGATCGAACTCAAGCGGTACCCCAAGGTGTTTGTCAAGATTTCACATACCTGGTCGTTGTCGAAGCAAGGCTTCCCGTTCCGCGATGTATGGCCCCAAATCAAGCGGCTCTACGATAACTTTGGCCCGCAGCGTCTCATGTGGGGTACGGACTGGCCTGTCGTCAACCGTCACTCATCGTATTCTCAAGCGCTCGCCGTCGCCCGCGACGAGATGGATTTCCTCAATGAGAAGGACCGCGAGTGGATACTGTCGAAGACCGTCGAGCGCGTCTGGCCTTTTCCGAAGTAGTGGAATCGTATCACGCGAGTGTTTTGAGGTGCTCATGCAGAGCGGAGTTTCGGGAGTCGATTCAGTAGAGGAGCCCCTCACCCCCAGCCCTCTCCCGCGTTGGGGCGAGGGGTGGCGAAGCTTCGCCCCCTTCTTTCTCGGTGAGCAGGATACGGTTGTACGTTGGATCAGCTTGACGAACTTTCTGTTCTTCTGATCGGTCATTGAGAAGCTAACTCAGACAAACCAACACCCCATGATGCGACTAAGCTGTCTCACACTCAGTTTTCAGAACCAGTTCAAGCAGGGGAAGATGGACATCTTCAAGTTCATCCAGCAATGCCGGGCGTTGAATTTCGACGGGATCGACGCGCACATGAGCAACCTGGGAGGAACCGGGAAAGATCATCTGAAAAAGGTTCGGCGGCTGGCGCTCGACTCAGGACTCTCGATCGCGAGCATGTGTGTTTCGACCGAATTCGGCCGAGACGCAGCGGCAGTGTCGGCGCAGATCGAAAAGGCGCGCGAGGCCATGGAAGTGGGGATGATGCTCGGCGCCCCGGTGTTGCGTGTGTTCGTCGGCTCGGCCCCTTCGCCCGACAAAACTGAAGAAGCGTTTCAGCGTGGAGCCGATGCGCTTCGCAAGTGCGCCGAGTATGGCGCCGAGATGGGGATGCCGGTAGCGCTTCAGAATCACAGTGGGCTGACCTCAACAGGCGACGACATGCTGAAGTTCTACAAGACCGTGAACCATCCCAACTTCACGCTGCTCCTCGACACTGGCCACTTCACGGGCCGCGAGGGTCCCAACGGTCCGAAGATCGCTGGTCACACCTATGATAACTACTACCGTAGCATCGACCAGGTTGCGACGCTCACCCAGTTCGTGCGCGCCAAGCTCTACCAGCTCGACGATCAGGGCGTTGAGAAGTTTATCGACTACGAGCGCGTCTTTAACATCCTGCGAGGCGTGCACTACAACGGGTTCGTCAGCCTCGTTTACGAAGGGAAGGAAGATGAGATGACGGCCATGCCGAGGGGGACGCGATTCCTGCGTTCTCACGTGTCGGCTTGCTGAAGGTCTGGTAGTCCTGTTTCTCCTCGCCGCACCGCTGAACGCGGCTAAGACGGCTCTCTAAAATTGGTACCGGCGGGTCCGAACGGGGATTCCGCTCAATGCAAAAACGGGAGGTTAAAATGGTTCGACTACTTGGAAGGGTATCGCTGAGCCTAATCCTGCTGTGGGGTGCGCTGGTCTTTTCCCAAGCTGCTGTCTATGCCCAAACTGGACAAGGAACCGTCACGGGGTCGGTAACGGACTCCTCTGGCGCAGTGATTCCGGCTGTGTCGGTGCTCGTCAAAAACCAAAGTACCGGCTTCACCTATAATGGGGTCACAAATCAGGAAGGGATCTACCGTGTCCCGTACCTGAATGCCGGATTGTATGAGATTACCTATGAGGCAACGGGGTTCAGGCGGTTGGTGCGGAACGACGTTCAGATCCGATCGACAGAAACCCTGGGCTTAAACATTACTTTGGAAGTCGGCAATGTTGTGGAGTCGGTCGAAGTGTCGGCTGGCGCTCAGTTGCTGGAAACCGAGACGTCCACAACGGGCCACCTGGTGTCCGGCGTCGAATTGACCACGCTGCCAACACCCCAAATGAAAATCGAGAGCATGATCTGGTACGTGGCCGGCGTGACTTCGCAGTCTGGCAACGGACACACCGCTGGCGGCCGCTCGCGCGCGTTTCAGATGACCACAGACGGAGTTTCTGCAACCAACCCTGGCGAAGGCACGGTGGCGACCGCGCGCAACATTACGACGGTCGAGCACGACATGCAGGAGATTAAAGTTCTGACGACGGCTCTGCCCGCCGAGTATGGCCACTCCGGCGGCGGGATCATGAACATCTCCTACAAGGGCGGCACCAACGATTTTCATGGCCTCTTGGAAGAACGCTATGTCAACAAGAAGATGATTCATCGCGCCTGGTCCGATCCTGCGGTGCCAACCGGTCCCTTCGCGTTCCACCTGATGTCCGCGAACATCAGCGGTCCCATCAAGCGAAACAAAACCTTCTTCCTGTTCGGCTGGCAGCGTCACCACGAGAGATCGGGGGTCAACCAGAATGCCGATATACCCAGTCCTGCCATGTTGGCCGGAGACTTCAGCTTTCCTCAATCGTCGGCGCCGGCCGACATTATCTACGACCCGGATTCGCTGGTGCAGCTGCCGGGCGGAGGGTATTCGCGCACCCCGTTCCCGGGCAATCGGATTCCGCGGGAGCGCTTTGATCCGGTCGCCGTAAAGTTCCTTGCCCTGAATCCTTTCCGCGGCGAGGACAACCGCAACAACCAGACGTTCTACAACCGCACCGGTCCGCACCAGAACCTGAGCATCGATCAAAATAAGAATTCCTATCGGACGGGCATAGACACCAAGATTGATCACATGTTCAGCGCCAACCATAAGATCTTTGGTCGCTACTCGAACGCCCGGCACCGCTCCATGAGCAGCTACTGGCAGATGCAGCTGGCCAACCCCGAGCTCGATTACATTGGTGCGCCGATTCCGATTGACCAGCGCCAAGTAGCGATTTCCGACTCCTACGTCATCAACCCACGGACGATCAATGAAGTGCGGCTGGGCTGGAACCGCCGGAAGCTCACACGGCTCCCGGAAAGTCTCGGAGAGAACTGGGCAGCGAAGTTCGGCATCCCCAATGTCGGGCCGGAAACAATGCCTATCTTCCAGACCTCGACCGGCGGCGAGTGGTATTTCCGCTTCCCTGAAGGTGAGACGCTGGATGTCAATGAGAACGCGAGTCTCCAGAACAACCTCTCGATGATTCGAGGCAAGCACACCTTCAAGACCGGCTACGAGCTTCTGCGAACGCGCCTCAATTCGCATCTGGAACAGCGGCCGTCTGGAACCTATCGTTTGGGCGGCACGGAGTTTCCTTTCACTCCCAACACCGGTCACCCTTTCGCTAATTTTCTGCTGGGCACGGTCACGCGGGCGGACTTCACCAGAGCGCTGGCCACCTGGCTGCCGCAGTGGTGGAGCCATGCACTGTACTTCCAGGACGACTGGAAGGCGACCAAAAACCTGACGCTAAACCTCGGCCTGCGCTGGCAGACGGAGAGCCCGTATCGAAGCAAGTACGGGCAGCAAAGCCAGTTTAATCCCACTGCAACCGATCCGCTCACAGGCCGGCGGGGAGGCTTGCTGCATCCCACCGGGGCGCTGGCCAGCCGCGATGCCAACAACTTCCAGCCCCGGGTGGGGGTGGCCTACAACTTCCGGCAGAACTGGGTGTTCCGAGGTGGGTTCGCCGTCAACACGCTCGACCTGTGGGTGAACAGTCTGCGGGAGAACTTCGAGGAATACCTGGCCACGGCGGTCGTCGAGAGGCCTTCGGGGAATCCCGACATCGCCTTCAAGTTGTCTCAGGGTCCTCCCCCGATTAACTTCAATATCCAGCGGGACGGCTCGGCGCCGTTTCTCGGAACGAACTATAGCGGACGCGCAGCATCCTTCTACGATCCCGCCATGCGCTCTCCGTATGTGATGAACTGGAACGTCGGCGTCCAGCGGCAGTTTGGAACGGACTACCTCCTGGAATTTACCTATCAGGGCTCATCAGGCGTTGGCTTGTTGAACCGCTGGGATATCAACGCGATCCCTCTGAATATCTCCAGTGATCCGGTCCAGTTGGAAGCCATCCGCCGTGCGCCGCAAGACTATAGACCGTATCCGCAGTTTGGGAGCGTGCTGCATTACAGCAACTACGGGCATAGCAGCTTCCATTCCGGCACGGTGAAGTTGGAGAAGAGGATGTCTTCGGGGCTGTCCTTCACCTCGTTCTACACCTGGGGCAAGTCGATTGACGAAGCGAGCGACGATGGCACCGCGACCGGGGTGACCTATTACAATCGGCGGCTCGACAAGGCGCGGTCCAATTATGATGTCCCGCACCGTTGGATCACTTACGCGATTTGGGATCTGCCGTTTGGCAACGGGAAGCGGTTCCTGACGAATAGCGGAAGTATAGTGACAAAAGTCCTCGGCAACTGGCAGTTGGCGATGATCCAGACTGCCGAGACGGGGATCCCGATCAACTTCCTGCACAACGGAAGGTTGGCCGGGAGGACGAACGTTTACCTCCCCGGTCAGTTGCGTCCGGATATGGCGCCTGGCAAAACATACAAGGACATCCAGCTTGACTGGAACCGTTACGGTCCCTGCCGGCATACGGTATCCTGCGCCGAGCCTTGGGCGGACATCAACGCGTTTGCCATTCCGGCTTCATTTACGCAGGGACAGGCGGGACGGAACATCCTGAACGGACCTGGCATGTTCTGGCACCAGTTCGGGCTATCCAAGCACATCCCCGTTACTGAGCGAATCAAGGGAATGTTGCGCGTTGAATTCACAGCGCCGTTCAAGTATCCCTTCTTCTCTCCGCCTTCGGGGAGTGGAGCGACCGTGGACTTCGCCAATCCACAAGCCTTCGGCAAGATCACAGCCCAGAATGGTGGATTCTCAGGCCTCGGTGCGAGAACGATGACGACAGCGATCTTCAAGCTGGAGTTCTAGAGTAGCGATGGGTTGCAGCTGGTCCACGCATAGTGGGCCAGCTGCAAAGGATCAAGCTTGGGAAAAACATTTAAACAGGTATTCGGAGCGCCCCGCACAGCCAGAAAACCGCGACACAGCAAGCCCTTACTATCCGCACGCATGTTGACTTCCCGTGAACCAAGTTCAGATGCCCTTGAGTGCCAGGGCGGACTCGAGGACCCTGTCCATGCCACGCCTGATTGACCTGACTCAAACTCTCCGGGTGGGTATGCGCGGGGTGGCGTGGGATACGGCCGCCACCCTTGAACGTGAGGGTTGGAATGCGCGCTCGTTGCATCTCTACTCACACTCCGGAACTCACATGGATGCTCAAGCCCACTTTGCCGCTGGGCCAGAAACCATCGATTGCATTCCCCTGGAGCGATGCATGGGTCCTGCCTGGGTGGTGGACATCCCGGGACTCGCTCCGCGGTCATTGATCACAGTCGAACATCTGGGTGGTGAGGTCCAGAAGCAGTTTCAGGCCGGAGACTCCCTGATCCTGCGCACGGGCTGGAGTCGGTTTGTGGGTAATCCTGCCATCTATCGAGACGGCTTACCGCGAATCGGAGAGGAGCTGGCAACCTGGTGCGCACGTCACTTGGTGAGGATGCTTGGCATCGAGCCACCGTCAGTGGCTGACGTCAACAGCCTCGAAGAGGTCACCCGTATCCACAAAATCCTGCTAAGCGCAGGAGTGGTGATCGTGGAAGGATTGACGCACCTGGAAGCCATCTCCAGTCCGCGAGTTTACTTTGCCGCTCTTCCCCTTAAGATCGACGGAGGCGATGGCAGCCCTTGCCGCGCGTTTGCAATGGAAGGATGGGATGCGAATTGGAAATGATAGGGACTACGGCAAGTCGGATGAACCCATCAGGTACTTGTCTACGCCGCGGGCGGCTTGGCGGCCTTCGGCAATGGCCCAGACAACGAGGGACTGACCGCGGCGCATGTCGCCGGCGCTGAAGATTCCCGGGATGCTGGTCATGTAGTTTTGGTCGGCAAACACGTTGCCACGTGGGTCGAGCTTGAGATCGAGTTGCTCGATCATGCCGCTTTTCTGCGGACCGAGGAAGCCAAGAGCCAGCAGCACTAAGTCCGCCCTGACTTCGAACTCAGAGCCGGCGACTTCGGTCATCGGACGTCTTCCGCTGGCGTCCGGCGCGCCAAACTCCAACCGCACCGCGTGCAACGTGTCAACCTTTCCGTCCTTGCCGGAGAACCTCTTGGTGTTTACACTCCAATCCCGCAAGCCCCCTTCCTCGTGAGAGCTTGAGGTCCGCAGAATCATGGGCCAATAGGGCCAAGGCATGGAGTCGGTGCGGTCGGCCGGCGGTTTGGGAAGCAGCTCCCAGGAGCTGACAGAAACGGCGCCTTGCCGCAGCGCGGTGCCGTGACAGTCTGAACCGGTGTCGCCGCCACCCAGGATGACCACGTGCTTGTCCCTGGCAGTGATTTCTTTTTCGGCGATCGTGTCGCCCGCTACGCGACGATTCTGTTGAGGTAGATAGTCCATAGCGAAGTGAATGCCGTCCAGCTCGCGGCCTGGCACCGCCAAATCGCGGGCCTGCGTGGCACCACCGGCCAGAACGAGAACGTCGAAATTCCCGCGCAGCTCTTCGACTGAGACGTTGAAACCAACGTTGGCGTTGGTCTTGAAAACGACCCCCTCTTCCGCCATGAGGTCCAGTCGCCGCTGGACGAGCCATTTTTCCATCTTGAAATCGGGAATGCCGTAGGTGAGCAGACCTCCGATCCGGTCGGCTCGCTCGAAGACGGTGACGGAATGGCCTACCTTATTGAGTTGTGCGGCGCAGGCCAGCCCGGCGGGGCCAGAGCCTATGACTGCCACCTTCTTTCCGGTTCGGACCTTGGGAGACTCCGCTTTGATCCACCCCTCACGAAAGGCATGGCTGATGACGCTGAGTTCGATTTGTTTGATCGTGACTGGATTGTCGTTGATTCCCAGGACACAAGCAGCTTCACACGGCGCAGGGCAAACCCAGCCGGTGAATTCTGGAAAGTTGTTGGTCTTATGCAGAACCGCGATGGCCTCCTGCCAGCGGTCGCGGTAAACGAGATCGTTCCAGTCTGGAATGATGTTGCCCAGAGGGCAGCCCGTGTGACAGAACGGAATGCCGCAATCCATGCAGCGTGCGCCCTGTGATTGAACAAGCTTGTCGTCGGGATCATGGTAGACCTGCGACCAGTCCTTCAGCCGCTCTTCCACGGGACGCCGTGGCGCCATCTCACGCTTGATTTCCAGAAATCCCGTTATCTTGCCCATTCACTCTCCAGAATCCCATTAAGAAGCGGTATGACGCGCTGCCGCGCGTCAGCGACAAGAAAACAACACCGGACGTGGGGCACCGTCCCTGCCAGACGCACAACAAATCGAGGCGTAGAAGATAGAGGATCGCGAACGCTTTTGCAATCTCTAGGCTCAATCCCCCATTCTCGAAATAGCGCGAAGCACCTAGGGTTGGGCGGCAGCCATCTCCTGAGGCTCTTGGGCTGCCAGAGCCTGCTCCCGCTCCATTTGCTCCAAAACGCGACGGTAGTCGATGGGCATGACCTTCACAAACTTCGGTAGGAGGGTGTCCCAATTTTCGAGGACATATTGGGCGGGGGCGCTGCCGGTAAGGCGCCGATGGTTCTCGATCAGCGCTTGCAGCAAGTCTACGTCGTAAGGTTTCACAACTGGTTCTAAGTCCACCATGCTGCGGTTACAGAGTGCCGGGAAGACGCCTTCCTCGTCGAGAACAAAAGCGATCCCGCCACTCATGCCGGCCGCGAAGTTTCGTCCGGTCTTGCCGAGGACGACCGCGACGCCTCCCGTCATATACTCGCAGCCATGATCGCCAACACCTTCAACCACCGCGTGTGCGCCGCTGTTGCGCACTGCGAATCGCTCTCCGGCTACTCCTCGGAAATACGCCTCGCCCCCGGTGGCCCCGTAAAGCACCGTATTGCCGATGATGATGTTGTCTTCGGGAACGAAGGTCGCACTTTCTGGTGGGTAAACCACCAACCGGCCACCGGACAGACCCTTGCCAACATAGTCGTTGGCTTCGCCTTCAAGCGTCAATGTGACACCTTTTGCCAGGAATGCGCCAAAGCTCTGGCCTGCAGAACCGCTGAACTTGATCTGAATCGTATCTTCGGGGAGGCCGGCATTCCCGTAGCGACGCGCGATTTCTCCGCTGAGCATCGCGCCGACAGTGCGGTCGGTGTTGCTAATGGGCAGATTCAGTTCAATCGGCGCTTGGTGCCCAATGGCGCCGCGGCACTCTTCGATCAACTGCACGTCCAGCACGTTCTCAAGGCTATGATCCTGCGTGGTGACGCAGTGCGTGGCGATGCGCTTTGGGACATCGGGTTTGTAGAGGATGCTCGAAAGATCCAGCCCACGAGCCTTCCAGTGATCGATGGCCTCTTGCATGTCAAGTAGCTCGGAATGCCCCACCATGTCCGCCAGAGTACGGAAACCCAACTCGGCCATGATTTCGCGCAGCTCTTCCGCGATATAGAAGAAGAAGTTAATGACATGCTCAGGTTTGCCACTGAACTTCTTACGCAGCACTGGGTCCTGGGTTGCGACGCCCACCGGGCAAGTGTTGAGGTGGCATTTGCGCATCATAATGCAGCCGGACGCAACCAGAGGAGCTGTGGAGAAGCCAAACTCTTCCGCACCGAGCAAAGCCGCGATGGCAACGTCGCGACCTGTCTTTAATTGCCCGTCGGTCTGAACCACAATTCGCCCGCGCAGGTCGTTCATCACCAGCACCTGTTGGGTCTCGGCCAAGCCCAGCTCCCAGGGGATGCCTGCATGTTTGATGGAGGTGAGTGGTGAAGCGCCGGTGCCGCCATCGTGACCGCTGATCAAAACCACATCCGCATGGGCCTTGGCTACACCCGCGGCCACCGTTCCGACGCCGACCTCGGCCACCAACTTCACGGAGATTCGCGCCTGCGAATTCGCGTTCTTCAGGTCGTAGATCAGTTGAGCCAAATCTTCGATCGAATAGATGTCGTGATGGGGTGGAGGAGAAATGAGTCCCACGCCCGGAGTGGAATGCCGCACCTTGGCGATAAATTTGTCCACCTTGTGACCGGGAAGCTGGCCGCCCTCACCGGGCTTTGCGCCCTGGGCCATCTTGATCTGCAGATCGTCGGCGTTCACGAGGTATTCGGTAGTAACACCAAAACGCGCTGAAGCCACCTGCTTGATCGCGCTACGACGCCAGTCGCCGTTCTCGTCGCGCTGGTAGCGACCCGAGTCCTCGCCGCCTTCGCCAGTGTTGCTCTTGCCGCCGATGCGGTTCATGGCAATGGCCAGGTTCTCGTGCGCTTCCTTGCTGATCGAGCCAAACGACATGGCGCCGGTAGCAAAGCGCTTCACAATCTCCTTCGCAGGCTCGACTTCGTCGATTGGAATCGGATTGCCCTTTTTGAACTTCAGCAAGCCTCGCAGAGTGCAGAGGTTCTTGCTCTGGTTATTGATCAGAGCCGAGTACTCACGAAAAGTCTTGAAGCTCTCCTGCCGAACGGCCACCTGCAGCTTGGCGACTGTCTCCGGGTTGAAAAGGTGATACTCGCCTTCGCGACGCCACTGGTATTGTCCACCGACATCCAAGAGTGGATTCGTGGTTCGCTCCTCAGGATACGCTTTGTGATGGCGCGACAGACACTCGCGAGCGAGAATCTCAATGCCGATGCCCTCGACACGTGACGGAGTTCCCGTGAAGTACTCCTCCACAAGCGGAGTGTTGAGTCCAATGGCTTCGAAGATCTGGGCTCCCCGGTAGCTCTGGATGGTTGAAATGCCCATCTTGGCAATGATCTTCAACAACGCCTTGTTGATGGACTTGACGTAATTCTTGTACGCCTTCTCAGCCGTGACCTCGCTGGAGAACAGGTTTTGCCGCACCATGTCAGCCATGGTTTCGAAAGCCAGATACGGGTTGATGGCACCCGCGCCGTAGCCAATGAGCAAAGCAAAATGCATCACCTCGCGTGCCTCGCCAGTCTCAACGACCAGGCCGGCCTTGGTTCGCGTACCTTCTCGAATGAGATGATGATGCACTGCCGAAGTCGCCAGCAGGCTTGGCATCGGGGCATGCTCGACATCTGCATCGCGGTCGGAAAGAATCAGGATGCTGGCGCCAGCGGCGACGGCTTCCGAAGCCTTCTGGCAGAGCCCCTTGAGGGACGCCTCCAGTCCCGCCTCGCCCTGTTTCACCGGAAATGTCATGAGCAGCGTCTCAGCTCGAAAAGTGCCGATCGCGATCTCGCGAATCTTGGCCAACTCAAAATCTGTCAGGATGGGACATTCCAGCTTCAGCATCCTGCAGTGTTCCGGTGTCTCAGCCAGCAAGTTACCTTCGCTGCCTATGTAGCTCTCCACCGACATCACCATCTCTTCGCGAATTGAGTCGATGGGCGGGTTGGTGACTTGAGCAAATAACTGCTTGAAGTAGTTGTAGAGCAATTGAGACTGGTTCGATAACACGGCCAGAGGAGTGTCCGTTCCCATCGAGCCGATGGCTTCTTCGCCATCCTTGGCCATCGGAGCCATCAGGATGCGCAAATCTTCCACCGTGTATCCGAAGAGTTGCTGACGTTGCAGCAGCACGTGCGGACTTGATTGAGGGACACTCTTGGGTTCAGGCAGAGAAGCGAAATCGATCTTGTTGGCCTCAACCCATTCACGATAGGGCTTCTGGCGGGAGATGGAAGCCTTGAGCTCACCGTCGTCTACAATGCGGCCCTGCTCGGTGTCGACGAGGAACAACTTACCGGGTTGCAGCCGGCCTTTGTAAAGCACTTCGTCGGCTGGGATCTCCAGCACCCCAACTTCAGAGGCCATCACCACCAGGTTGTTTTTCGTGACGAGATATCGCGCCGGACGCAAACCGTTTCGATCCAGCACAGCACCAATGCTGATGCCGTCGGTAAAAGCAACGGCTGCGGGTCCATCCCATGGCTCCATCAGGCAAGCGTGATACTCGTAGAAGCCCTTCTTGTCGGCGTCCATGCCGATGTTTTTGCTCCAGGCTTCCGGAACCAGCATCATTACCGCGTGCGGCAGTGAGCGCCCGCCCTGAAGCAGGAATTCCAACGCGTTGTCCAGCGTGGCGCTATCGCTGCCGGTCTCGGTAACAATAGGAAAGAGCTTCTTGAGGTCGTCGCCGTATACTTCAGACGCCAGCGTCGCCGAACGGGCTCGCATCCAGTTGCGGTTACCACGTAGCGTGTTGATTTCACCATTGTGAGCGAGGTAGCGAAATGGATGCGCCAGCCGCCAGGAAGGAAACGTGTTTGTGCTGAACCGCGAGTGAACCAGCGCCAATCCGCTCTTAATCGATGTGTCGTTCAGGTCCAGAAAAAACGTGGCCATTTGCCTGGCCATCAGCTGCCCCTTGTAAATCAGGGTTCGGCTCGAGAGGCTGACGATGTAGAAGAACCCGACGTCTTCCATCACAGCAGATTCAATCGTGGTAGTGGCTCTCCTGCGTATGACATAGAGCTTACGTTCGAACTGATGGGCATCCAAGAACGGGCTCTTCGAAATGAAGACTTGGCGAATGACAGGCTCCGCTTCGTGCGCAACGCTGCCAATCGCGGAACTGTCCACGGGTACATCGCGCCACCCAAGGGTGCGCTGGCCCTCCTCCCGGATAATCCGCTCCAGCGCCTGTTCACAGAACTGGCGATGTTCCGGGTTGGGAGGCAGAAACACCATTCCCACGCCATATTGTCCAGCGGCCGGCAGCTCAATCCCAATTTCTCCGCACTTCTCAAGCAGGAACTCATGGGGAATTTGAAGAGTGATGCCTGCTCCATCTCCCGACTCAGGGTCGCAACCACAAGCGCCGCGATGACGCAAATTCGTCAACACTTCCAGTGCCTGACGGATAATGTGGTTTGAGCGCGTGCCGTCCATGTTCGCCACGAAACCAACACCGCAACTGTCTTTCTCAAACTGTGGATCGTAAAGACCTTGCTTGGGAGGATATAGCGGAGAACTCATGGCGACCCTTCCTCAGTCTTGGAGCGAATCAAAATGGGTAAGCATCACCCACGGGCTTGCACCGTTTGAAATCCGGAAGCCCCGTTGCCTGACCCACGCTGGCCTGGCGATTAGATCTGTTTGGGAGAACTCAGTTCAGTAGGCCCAAGACTTCGCTGGCTTGTTGCTTTCACCGGATGCCTTATGTTAACCCAAACCCCACAAAGGACAGTCCTGGAAAAGAACGAGATGGATTTTATTTGAAATCAACGCAACAAGCTAAATTTATATTTTTTATCAGTTCGATAAAGATCACTTATTCTGGCTTTCTGGGCTATCTCCATATGCAAAACAAGTAGGGGTTGTCGGCTGTTGCCATCTTATAATCCCGCCATGAACAAGACTACGAAGTTACTGATCGGCGTTGGCGTTGCCTTCTTCTTTGGGTATGTGATTTATTCTTCGATGGGTTTGGACCAGTTCCGCTGCGAAGTTTGCATGGAATTTCGCGGACAAACGGCCTGCTCTACGGCAGCGGGAACAACCCGGCAGGAGGCTCAACGGACGGCCACCGATACGGCCTGCGCCCAGATCTCCTCAGGTGTGACTGACAGCATCGCTTGCTCCCAGGCCCAGCCTAAAAGCGTCATGTTTAGGTAACGTGGTGGTGCCTCGGCTAACGACGGGTCCGAGATCCAAACGGAGTGCTCGCGTTATTCCTCAGGAAGGACGGCTTTGGCCTCACTTCGAGGAGGAAATGGCCGTGAACGAGGTAGACCGTCCACTTCACAACATGCTCGATGCTCGAGTTCGCGGATGGGAGCAGCAACCTGCAAGTTTCTCGCGACCTGTTTCGCCTGAACGCCAATGTCTCCCTTGCCGACAATTGTTCCAGAGGCCTCAATGGCATTCTGCCCGCCAACATGGATTGTCCGAGTATTGCCGCTAGTGGTTATCACCTGTGCGGGATTCCTATGAAGGCCCTCTGGGTTCAGATGGGAGACACATGGTTGACGCAGACGTGCATGTAAGCATGTCTGCGTCGATTCAAGTCAAATAGTGGATTCCCGCTACGGCAATTGCCTTCAAGATGATCCCTTTGCTCTGCGTTGGGCTCCTGCGCCGCGTTCCTTACGGCACACCCTCAAAATACCCACCGGTGCGCTGCAGGCTGTAAACGCGGGAGACGGCGAGGATGGGTTTGCCGCTCAACGACACGATCTCAAGCGGACCGAATTCGCCTGCCATGCCTAGCTTCGCCAGGATATCTGCTGAACTGAGGAAGCCGTTTCCTGGGATGACATCGATGGTCGAGGCTTTCACGTTCCCTTCAGCGTCTCGGAACTTGAACTCAACATTGACGGCTCCTGCATCTAGATTCGCCACAACCAGAGTGGATTTGAAACTAGCGGCATTCGTGGTCGAAGGAATCAGCAGTTTAACCTGCGGAACCCCTTTGCCAACGACCAGACTTGGATCCTGGGTGAGGTTGTCGATTTGCGACGTCCAGCCGACAATGTTTTGATCTGCCTCCAGTCGCAAGTAGCCCTCGCGATTGGCGGATGACGCGCCGCCGGACAGCGTGCCGTTGATGCTGTTGAGCTGCGTCAGACCACCGGTAGGCACCGTGGCCGCAAGGGTTCCCAGGGACACGCCATTCTTGTCGAGGAGTCGTACGCTGACGTTTGCGGTGGCCGTTCCGAGATTGTTGATTCCGAGATTGGTTCGAAACTCCGTGTTCTCGACTGAATAAGGCAGCACCACCGTTCGGCCTGCCGCGTCGGCATCTACTCCCTCGAAATAAGCGCTGGTGCGCTCGCTTGAGGCGATGCGCTCCGTCGCCATGACGCGGATGCCGCCCAGTGCGTCAATCTCGATGGGGCCAAAGGCATTGGTGAGTCCGGCAGCCTTGTGAATGTCTTCAAAAAACAGATAGCCGTACCCACCGATGGGTCGATTCATCATGGATGCCAGAACGGTTCCGGCACTGTCGCGAATTCGCAGGTTGATTTGACCATCTGCAGCGGTTGTGTTGATCACAATCAAGCTGGTTGAGAATCGTGAACTGGAGACCGACGACGGCATGAGGACTCGTGCGGCTGAATCCGAGCGAGCCAATTCCATGCTGGGATCGGCCGTGGCGTTGTCGATCTGCGACGCCCACGCCCGGATGTCTTCATTGGATTCGAGGATCAAATAGCCTTCACGCCCCGTCACCGTCGAAGCCGATTCAAGAACTCGGGCGATATTGTTGATTTGCCGCATCCCGAACGGCGGCACCGTCGTAGACATCTCCGCGATTAGCAGGCCGTTGCCGTCCACCAGCGAGATCTGCACGGACGCGACTGCACCGCCTAGATTGTTAATCCCCAGATTGGTGCGAGATTCCTGGGAGTCGATGACGAAGGGAATACGCAAAGCAGGGCGTTGAGATCCACCGGGTGCCCGTGGCGCCACTTTGGACAATTGCCGGCAGGTGAACGCATTGGGGAGCAACGTCGTGCCCTCCGTCTGCACGACTTCGAGTGGGTAACTCCCGGCGGCCAGCGGCGGTGTCAGCCCAGTCAGCTCAACAGCACTCTTGAAGCCGACTGCCGACAAGGGAACTCCGCCCAAGCGGACGACTACGCTGGGTTGAAAATTGTGTCCAAGGACCTGAATGCGAGTTCCTCCGACGCTCGACCCCGAATTTGGATAGACAGCAGAAATCGTGGGAGGCTCACCCGGAATGCTCGACCCCGATTGTATTTTGAACGTTCGCTCAAGGCGAGTGATGTTGCCTTGATTGTCTTTGATGCTTACGGTAATCACACCGTTGGGCAGGTCAGTCAATGCGGGGGCAACAGTCATGCTCCAAACGTGATCGGCAGTCTCGAAGAAGTAGGGCGCCAGTTCGGTTCCGGCAGGTTTGGCGCTGATGGCGAAATTGGCTTTGACTGAAAGGGAACTGCGATCGAGGCCAGAGTAGTAGTCAAAGGCCCCGAGGCGGATGACGCTTAGAGCCAGCGTGGAATTGCCTGCCCGGGGTGAAGACAGAGTCAGAGTTGGACGCAGGTCATCCAGAAACCAGCCACTGTTGCGTCTGGCCGGATCCGGCGAGGTAATCGGTGCCCCCAGATCCACCCAGCGCGCGAACAGGATCTTTTCATCCTCTGTCAGAGGAGCAACTCCAGATCCTGGTGGTGGGCAGGCAGATCCAAGAAAATCCAGATCGGCTTCGTTCGGGTTTGCGCTTGCGGGCAGCGTCGTTCGATCGCCCGGAACCGTCTCGGTGGGGAAGTCGGCGTTGCTCCAGCCGTCCAACCTGCGGCCAAATACCTTCCAGACCAGAAGGCTGCGCCGCGATTGAAACATCCGTACATAGCGCGAAGCATTTGTCTGCCGCCAGGTACGGTTGGAGATTACGGGCGGGATGCCGTAGCGAGCTCCGTTGTCGTTGGCCAGACGGTGGTAGGTGTTCTCATAGCCATTGACGACGGTGTCGTCATCGAGCACCAGACGCGCCTCGTTCACTCCGCTCTTGGAATGGCACTGCGCGCAGGAGCGTTGCAGAATCGGTTTGATATCGCGGTAGTACTCGACATCTACAGCTCGCACTGGCAGCGACGCGAAGGTCGGTTTACCGGCACTGTCTTTGCTGAGGAACGGTGTCGAGCGCGTAAGGTCGGGAATGACATAGTCCGACCGCGAGGCGGCGGTTGTCGAAAAGTCGGTTCCGAGTTGCGCGTGGGCGTGGCATCCGCCGCAGTCCTTCCTCACCTCGCCCGGACGCACCTGGTGCCAGGTTTGAGACATGTTCAGCGCCAAACCATCTTTATCCAGCGTCTGAAAGGTAAACGGCACGTCGGCGGGAATCTTGGCGAGAAAACTGGTATCAGGATTGCCGTCGGCATCAAGGATGGGCCTGCCCGCCGAGTCAAGCTTGCGGAGAGGAATCTCACCCAGAATTCGCAATCGTTCGTTGGCGTGGTTGCTGTAGCTCGTTCCCTCAGCCGGTCCGTAGCTGCGGTGGCTGGTGGGTTCCATCGCAAGAATTCTGACGGCGTAGATTTCATCGTTGGTGTACTTGCCGGCGTCGGCTCCCTGCGTTCCCCAGTTGCTACTGTCACCGTTCTCGGAGGTGTTAAACGCGTCGAGACCAGCGAATCTTGAGTTGCCGATGCCTGGTTTCGAGTTGCGTTTGTAGAAACTGGAGGAACCAACGAGCCCAAAGGGCGTTCCAACCGGCAGTTCCGGCGACTGGCCGCCATCATTCGGCAGCCATGGAAGAGCCGTGGGTTGGTCAACGCCATAAACCTGCCGGTAAGGAACGACAGCCCTCGGCTGGATCTCGTTGTAACTCGGGTTGTTTTTGATCAGGACCAGGTCTCGATGGTTAGTTAGCTTGACGCCGCCGCGGATCAAATAGAGTCCCGCATCATAAGTGGGCGTGCTGGTGGGCCGGTCCAGGTCGTTGGCGGGGCCCGGAGACCAGACCAAAAGAACATCGTTGTTAGGGGCTCCGCTCGGATGAGTTACTTTCCCGGCCCAAGTGCCGTCCAGCGCCCGCGAGGACGCTTCATCCTCTCCGTGAGTGAAGCCGCTTAGAGGATAGATTCCATAGGGCGAGAAGGGATAGTTTTTGTAACGTGGCTGAAGGTGAGAGGGATGGCCGGGAGAGAAGTACCAGAGTCCGCGCTGAACACCGGGATTGGAAGAATGGGACGGTCTGGGGTCACCAAACCAAGGTGTGTTGGCCGGCGGGCTCGGAGGAAACGCCAGCAGCGTGCCGAATCCGTTGTTGTTCTGGTTGTAGTATTCGACGACCGCGAGATGCTCGTTGGAAAGTTGCGTCTGAAAGTGAAACGCGGCCGCGTCGGTGAAACCACTCATCAGCGGCCCCCATTGACGGCCGTCGGGCCAGATGGACCAAAGACCCCAGATGCGCTGGTCGCGCAGTCCCTGGGCTTCATAACTCGAAAACATGACGCGACCATCTTTCAAGATTGTCGGATGCAGCGCGCTGCCCAGGTTCAAATGGCCAATCTGCTCGACATTTTTTCCATCCTCATCCATCACGAACAACTGTAGGTTTGGGAATGTATAGTCCTTGTTGGGTAGAAAGCCATTCCGGCTGGAGGTAAACATCACGCGGCCACCTGGGAGTGGACAGGGACCCAAGTTAAAAATGCCATACCCCAGGTAGTGCTTCCCTGAGGAGCTGGCACTGAGGTGATTGGTGGACCAATCGGCCGCGGCGGTGTTCGGTGTCCACTCCTGGAAGGTGAGCTGAACGATCTGGCGGGTTCCGAGATGGATCTTGAAGATGTCGGCGCCGGCGCGCGAGGCATCGCGCCGCTGATAGTTTAGAGTCGCAGTGCGTTGGTCATGAAACTTCGCGTAGTAGACCCACTGGGCGTCGAAAGAAACCACGGGGTCTACGACAGCTCCATTGCCACCGACAACCAGGACTTCTTCGCTCCCGTCGGGATGGAGAAGGATGAGGTCGGCTCCGGGTTCCATCTGGATCGGATCTTTCACCTCGGGCATCGAGACTCGGGTTGTGTCGCCCGCCCGTTTGGCACGAACGTAAACGATGTCGTAGTTCACGGGCGATTGAGCTGCCAGCGACAGAGGGAACAGGAGAAGAACTAGGTTGATGACAGTGGATCGTCGGAGCATTTGTCCTTCCTATTTGTAGGCACGAGAGCTGAAGCCCTGTGCCCTGAGTTTCGGCCCTGGCGGATCGCACCCTAGACAATGCAACGGGTGTGCCATGGGGCCAGGCGGGTGCAGTTCTGAATAGATAGTTTTAGGGTTTAGAATGAGAGCTTTCCAGCGAGTTCGAGCCACTTGAAACTGGGCGCGGGGTCTCCCCAAGATGCTTTTGTAATCGAAAGGCCAGAATTGAGTTTTTGCACTCTCCCGAGCGCTTCCCCCGAATCGCTGAAAGGTGGCGATTCCAGGGAAAGCAAAACAATCAGTGGTAGTCCCGTCCTGGGGGTGCGAGGAGAAGGACGGTTTCTAGCGCATCTCTCGCTTGCATGCGGCTGGAAGCCGCTGCCACTTTGAAGAAGCGTCATCTTTGGGCTAATTTTCTGCGCAACGCGACCTTCTAGTCTGCTGGATTCTGGCGTGATGGAAGTCTATACTTAACTATCACTGTGCTTTGAGACTCAGGTGGATTTGCTGCCTAAGCAACTTGGCGTCGCCGCTTAGTTCGGATTCCGTTCCATGCGAACCTATCGAAGAGTGAGTGTGCGTGCATACGGGATGAGACTGTGCAGTCTTGTCATGCTCGCCACGTCCATCAAAACGCCGCCCGCTGCGGCTGCGGATTTCACCCAAACCGTCGCTCCTATCCTGGCTCGGCAATGCGCTGACTGCCATTCAGAGAAAACCAAAACCAGCGGCTACTCGGTTGCTGGCCAAGCTTCTGTGATTGCGGGTGGCAACAAGCACGGGAAAGCCGTGTACTCGGGTGATCCTGCCGGCAGCCCGTTGGTGCGATTCTTGAAAGGCGAGCTTCAGCCGGCTATGCCCTTGGGCAAGACGCTGGCAAAAGCCGATGTGGAGCAGATTGAAAGCTGGATTCGATCCCTGCCGCCAGAGGAATCTCCGCGAGTATCGGAATGGCGCTGGACCTTCGAACGGCCCGTGAAGCGAGAACCTCCTGGCGTCACGGACTCTCACTGGGTGCGAAATCCGATCGATGCTTTCGTTCTGGCGAAACTTGAGGAGAAAGGCATTGCGCCGGCACCGACAGCTTCAAACCGAACGCTTGCCCGCAGGCTTTACCTTGATCTGGTTGGAGTGCCACCTACCCCGCAAGAGATGAATCAATTCCTGAGCGACAAATCGGCTCAGGCGTATGAAGCGCTCATCAATCGATTGCTGGACGATCGGCGCTACGGCGAACGCTGGGGCCGCCATTGGCTGGATTTGGCGCGCTACGGTGAGACAAGCGGACTGGAGGGCGACGGTGCAATCGGGAATGTCTGGCGCTACAGGGACTGGGTGATCGATGCCTTTAACTCCAATATGCCTTACGACCGATTTGTGATTCTGCAACTCGCTGGAGGCGACGAACACAGTCAGACCAAAAACAACTACGCGCCTGATGTACAAGGCTTGATTCCGACGGGCTTCTTGCGGGTGGCACCCTGGGACCGTTCCAACCTGGTCGCAGCGGAGGTTAGGCAGAACTATCTGAGTGAGGTGACTTCGACCACAGGGTCCGTGTTCCTGGGGTTGACCGTCGGTTGTGCGCGATGCCACGATCACAAGTACGATCCAATCCCTACGCGTGACTTCTATCGCTTTCAGGCCTTCTTCAGTGCCGTGCAGGCAGGCGCTCCCGTTGAGGTTTCTTTTTCTGACAAGGCGCTCGCCGCTAGATCCAAACAGCAAATGGAGGCTTATTCAAAACGGCTGGAGGATGGCCCAGAAAAGCTCGAACTTGACGCCTTCGAGGCGCAGTTGCTGAAAAAGCTCGTTGCGGCGAAGGTTGAAGCGGCGAACGGAAAGGCTTTCGAAATCGCGGATCTAAGGCTCGAACTTGAACTCAAAACGCAGCGTCTCTTTACCGAACACGAACAGCAGCAACATTCCGACCTCCTCGCAGCCGCAGAGCGGACCGGCGACCCCCCCGAAAAGAAGGCCTTGGATGCGTACGAGCAGACGCTTCTGAAGAAGCTGGTTGCGGGCTACGCTTCGGGATCGATCGATCCGGCGGGCCGCTTTGAAGCTTTGGGTGTGACCGACGTGCGTGCCGAGGTTCAGAGGAAGTACGCGGCGACTTCGATCTTTACCCGTGAGGAGAAGAACCGGCATACCGAGCTCTCTGGGAGTCTTGAGATCTTCGAACGGCGAAAAGGCCGTTGGAGTTCGATGGCCCTCGTAGCGAGCAATGTTCCCGGGCCCCCCACGGGACCGGCACCGTCCCCGACACACATTCTGATTCGTGGCGATTATTTGCAGCCGGGTGAAACTGTGGAGCCGGGGTTCCCGGGTGCCCTGTCGACGGACAGCAAGCCCGCAACTCTTGAAACGGACCGCTATCGACAGTTTCCCACACGCGGCAGGCGCCTCACGCTGGCCAAATGGATTGCGAGTCCGGAGAATCCGCTAACGGCGCGTGTGATGGTGAACCGCATCTGGCAGCATCACTTTGGTCAGGGCATCGTCAGAACGCCCAGCGATTTTGGGAAGAACGGGGATCGCCCCAGCCATCCGGAGCTACTGGACTGGTTGGCAGTGCGCTTTGTCGAATCCGGTTGGGATATCAAAGCTATGCATAGATTGATGTTGTTGTCGAACACCTATCGGCAATCAGCGGACAACCCCTCAGACCCAGAAATGCTGCAAGACCCTGACAACCGCTTGTTCTCGCGCTTTGAAAGGCGGCGTCTGGAAGCGGAAGCTATCCGTGACAGTATCCTGTTTGTGAGCAGCCGGCTCAATTTAGAGATGGGCGGCCCCAGCGTATTCCCACCGCTCCCTGCGGATCTGGCCGATTTTGCCCGATATGGCCGAACCGGTGGTGTGATGTGGGAACCCAATGAAAGGGATGAAGACGCACGCCGGCGTTCGGTGTATATCTTTCAGCGACGATCCCTGCCATTGCCTTTGATGGCTTCGTTTGATGCGACTCCTTTCAGCGAATCGTGCGAGCGTAGAAGTTCCACCACGACGCCGTTGCAAGCATTGGGTATGATGAACGGCACCCTCGTGCAAGAGGAGGCGGAGCATCTGGCCGCTCGTATCCGCAAGGGAGTGGGCGAAGAGCGCACGCTTCAGATTCAGAATGCTTTTGAGATAGTGTTGGGACGCTCGCCTGCAACCGGCGAATTGCGCAAGTTTTCGAAGTTTGAGGGATCGCTGGCTTCCATCTGTCTCGTCTTGCTGAATTCGAACGAGTTCCTCTACGTGGAGTAAAGCCATGCACACGCGGCGACAGTTTCTTTTCGATTCTTATCTAGGCTTGGGAAGTCTGGCGTTGTTCGATTTGCTACGAGCTGAGACAAGCCAGGCTGATACGTCGGTTGCAACCAACCCCTTGAGCCCACGCCCGCAACATCACCCCGCCAAGGCGAAGAACTGTATCTTTCTGTTCATGGAAGGCGGCGTGAGCCAGATGGACACATTTGAGTACAAACCCGCCCTGTGGAAATACGCAGGCCAACAGATGCCGCAGGCAGCGCGCACGGTGGGAGAGATCGCTACCTTTTCGGCGGCTCCCAATCGCATTATTCCGCCTTCCTGGAAGTTCAAGCAGCATGGGCAATCTGGACGATGGATGTCCGATTTGCTGCCCAACCTTGCGACGCGCGTCGATGACATGGCTTTCATTCATGGCATCAAAGTTGACAATAACAACCACGGGCCGGCGGTGTATCACACGCTCACAGGAAGCCAATTTCCGGGGAGTGCGTCGATTGGTGCGTGGGTGACTTATGGGCTGGGTTCGGAGAATCGGGATCTGCCCGGCTTTATTGTGCTCGGCGATCGGCGCGGATCGACCATTGGCGGTGCGGGCGTCTGGGGCAACGGATTTCTGCCGGCAGCTTACCAGGGGACGTTGTTTCGCAACGGTGAAACACCCATCGTTGACTTGAAGCGAGCCGCAGGGAAAACGGAAGTACAGCAGCGTCGGGAATTGGATTTACTGAGCTGGTTCAATCAAGAGCATCGGGACGCACGGCAGAACACAGCGGAGTTGGATGCGCGCATCGCCGCCTACGAGCTGGCTTTTCGAATGCAGAGCCAGGCGCCCAACCTGGTCGACATTACGCGCGAATCGGAAGCGACGAAGAAACTCTACGGACTGGATGACCCGGTGACGGAGCCTTTCGGACGTCAATGCTTGCTTGCGCGACGCATGGTGGAACGGGGTGTGCGCTTTGTGAAGCTGCTGCATGGCGCAGGCGGAGACCGCTGGGACGACCACGGCGCGATTCACGATCGCTTGCCGGTTCACTGTCACGAAGTGGACAAGCCGATTTCCGGTCTGCTGCAGGATCTCAAGTCACGCGGGTTACTGGATCAGACGCTAGTGGTGTGGGCATCGGAGATGGGTCGCACACCCTTTGACAATAACCTCACCACTGACAAGCCTGGCCGCGACCATAACCAGTATGGCTTAGTCGTATGGATGGCGGGTGGCGGCGTTCGAGGGGGAAGCACTTTTGGAGCAACCGATGATTTCTCCGTCCGTGCCGCCGACGAAGAAATTCCGTTGCGAGATGTGCACGCCACGCTGCTGCAACTAATGGGATTAAACCAGGAGCGCTTGAGCTATCTGCACGCGGGTCGTTACAAGAAGCTGACCGACATTGGTGGGCGAGCGATTCAGGAGATTATGTGACGGGGTGAAGACGAGGACGGTGACACTTTACCAGGCCTCATGGCTCCTACTGTTCGAACCGCCAAGAGCGCCAAGGACGCAGAAAGGAAGCGATATCCTTGGGAATCTGACAACCGCAAATCAGGGATTTCAGATCCAGATAGCCGGCTAGGCGCTTTACGAGAGCATTGAGCAGGCAAGTACGTGGCGGGCTTTGCGGCTTTGGCGGTTTGTTCTCTGTGTGAGTGAGTCAAGCGATTGGATTCCGGACACTCCCAAATCTTCGTAGCGATCAGACGCTTCATGCAAGGGCGGGTGCGCGAATCTGCGATTTGTGGCTTCCGCAGCGGTGCTCTCCTCCTGAGATTGCTCATTTTCCTATTGTGCGCAGTCGTACTCACATCCTCTCAAGGTTTTTCACAAGCTGATCCCGAAGACAGCAGCCCGCTACTCCTTTCAATTTTCCCCTTGACAGGGCGGCCGGGCGATCCTTTGAAGCTCGAGGTCCGAGGGAACCGGCTCGACGGCGTCTATGCTTTGTGGAGCAACAACAGCGGGATTGCGGGTCGAGTCCGGAACGTGGAAGAGGTCAAAGACCTGATCAAACCAAGAGTGCGGCCATCCCAGCAAGAGATCAAGCCCATACCTGTGTTTCGTGCGCTCATCGACCTTCAGATCGACCCGTCAATCCGCGTGGGAGTTCATTCTCTGCGGCTGGTCTCGCCTCGCGGCGTTTCAAATGCTTTCAGTTTCCCTGTGGTCGATGCTCCTGTAACGGTGGAAGCGACGAGTTCTCATCAGACGATCGGACAGGCGCAATCGGCTACCTTTCCGGGATTCATCAGCGGAAAGCTTGGAGAACCGGGAGAGGTGGATTTCTATTCTTTCCAAGCCAGGAAGGGACAGGAACTCCGATTTGAAGTTATAGAGGGGCAGAGGTTCGATCCCTCGGCAGACGCCGCCAAATTCTCCGCAGAACTCGCGCTCTACCATGCGTCCGGGAGTTGGTTCGATCCGCATCGCCCCACGCGCGTGCTCTTCGAAGAGGAGCGGTATTCGGACCTGATGGCTGCGAACCCTGGAGGAACGTACAGATTCTCTGAAGATGGCCAGTACTTCCTGCAGATTTCCGGCCTGTTTGGCCAGGGCTGCGCGGATTGTACCTATCAATTGCGGGCGTTTCCCAGCGCAGCAGGGGCTGAATCGACGTCTCAAACCCAACCAGTGAGTTCCGAATGGTGGGAAAGGAGCTTAGTGCGGCACTTGACGAAAGGCTGGACAAAAGAGCTTGAAGCCCGTTCAGTCAAAGGACCGGAACCTCCTGCCAAAGAGCTCCCCTCGAGCCAGGCAGGTTTTGTTCGGGTAGTCGTCTCTCCGGAACAGCCGCAGGCTAAGACGCCAAATGATCCAGCCGCAGTTTTGGAGCACGAACCGAACGATCAGGCTTCCCAGTCTGAAAGCATCTCGATCCCGGCTGTGATCGAGGGGACGATTGGGCGTCCTGGCGATCTGGATAGTTTTAAATTCAAAGTGGAAGCAGGGCAGAAGCTGGCCTTTGAGGTGGAAACTCCGGATGTCAGACCTCCTTACTTCAATCCAAGAATTGGGGTGGTTGACAGCCAGGACCGCGAACTCTTTTCAAATGTGGAGCGCCGGTTGTCCATGTACAACAACAATGCCGTCGCGGAAGTTTACCTCAAGGGAACGCAGCCCAAAGCCACACACAGCTTTGAACGCGCGGGAGAGTACGTTCTCCAGATTCGCGATGTTACCTCACGCTATGGGAATCTTAATTATCGATACAGGATCTGGCTTCGGCCACAGATCCCGCATGTGGGCGAAATTTCGGTGATTCCAAAAGAGAACCTCGATGCAACTCCAGACGCAGTCAAGCGAAGCGAGGTCAACCACCTCAACCTGATACGCAACGAGCCAAGGAAGCTGATTCTCGTGGCCTCCTATGAAGAGGGCTTCACCGCCGATCTATCGTTTACCTTTACGGGCCTGCCGGAAGGCGTGCAGGCAATTCCAGCGATGCATTTCACTGAGGGGCGCGCACCTCTGGAGATCACCCAGAACCCTGACACGATCGCGCCTAGGCACCAAAAGGCCGCGATGGTCCTGTTGGCAAGCGCTGAAGCGCCACTGACGAAAGGGCCCAGAAGCGTTCAACTCCGCTGCCAGTTGATCGGCAATGGCACACTGGGCCCAAGCTTGCTCGTTCGCGAGTTCCCGCTGATGGTCGTTGAAGGAGTAGTGAAACCGACGCCCGCAAAATGATTTGAAGCCGGAGTACAAGCAAGTTTGATCGGCCCGCTCCAGTCTGGTTTCTGTCGCGAAACTCGTTCGGCAGCAGTTGTGGCGGACTTTGGTATCCACGATAAGCGCGCTGTTTGCGTTTATCGTGGTCATGTGTTTCCGACGAAGACCGCGTGCAAAGAGTCGATGGTGACACAGATACCATCGACCACGATTGATGCGAAAAACGCATCAATCGCAGCTACCTAATCCAAGGAAAGCACAACGGGACGTTCGTCTTCGACTACGGCTATGATCTTGAGACTACTTAGCAGCAAGTTCCTTGCAGCCTGGTTCATCATCACATTCGTGGTCTTGTCTGGACACGCTGCAGAGGATAATCGCCCGGAGCCGGCAGCGGTCTCGCTACGCGTGCTCCCTGATTCGGCAACCCTGTCCGGAGCACGAGCGTCACAGCAGTTTGTTGTCTTGGGTCGATACTCCGACGGGTTGGAACGAGACCTCACGTCCACGGTTCGCTTTTCCCTCTCAGATTCACAAAAGGGTGAGATCAACCAATCTGGAAAACTTGTCGTGCGGAGCCCGGGGGAGTTGGTTCTGATAGCCGCGATTGGAAATCGGAAGGCCAAGGCTGTCGTTCGTATTGAGGAGGCCGAGAAGCCTCGCCGGGTGACCTTTGCGCGCGATATCGAACGGATACTGACCAAGAGGGGCTGTAACGACGTGACCTGTCATGGTGGCGTGAAAGGTCGCGGAGGATTTCGGCTCTCGGTGTATGGCATTTATCCACGAGAGGATTACAAGACGATTGTGGAGGGAGGAACGTTTCGGGTGTTGACGGCGGATGAGAATCCGAAGCACCCCCGCATCGATGTGAAGCAGCCCGAGAGAAGCCTGGTGGTGTTGAAGCCGACCTTCACGGTGCCGCATGAAGGCGGGGTCCGGTTTGAGGTGGGTTCCGCGGACTACGCAGCGATTCTCGACTGGGTTCGTTCGGGAGTGCCTTACGGTGACGAGGCTGGAACGCAAGAGGCAACCATCGAGCGGCTTGAGGTTTCGCCGAAAGACGTCGTCCTTCAAGCTGGAGGACGACAGCAACTGATCGTGACGGCCCATCTATCCAATGGGCGGCTGGAAGACATCACGGAGCAAGTCCGTTACATCACAAGCGACTCAGGAGTCGCCGATATCAGTGAGACCGGAGTGGTGCAGGCCAAGAAAACGGGTAAGACCAACATCCTGATTCGGACGCCGGGCAACACGCTGAACGCTAATGTGGGAGTGATCGAGAAGCCGATTGAGAAGTATCCGAAAATTGCAGCGCGCAATTACGTCGACCAGCATGTATTTGCCAAACTGCGCCAATTTCAAATGCTGCCCTCGGAACTTTCCAGCGATCAGGAGTTCCTGCGGCGCGTGTGCTTGGATCTCACCGGGACGTTGCCGCCTCCCAATCGGGTGCGTGAGTTCCTGGCCGACAAGGATCCACAAAAACGCGACCGGCTCGTCGAAGTCCTGTTGAATTCTCCTGAGTATGTCGACTATTGGAGTTTCCGTTACGGTGATCTTCTGCGGGCCACCTACGTCACGTCGAACAATACGAAGGCAACCCGAGCCTACCAAAACTGGATTACCAACAGTATCGCCACCAACAAGCCTTACGACCAGATGGCGCGCGAACGTATCGGCGCGCAGGGATACAGCGCTCCGGCGCGAAACTTTTACTATATCTCCGAACTGACGACACCGGATGTGTTGATGCCCGAACTGATTCGGCTTTTTATGGGCCGTCGTATCGAGTGCTCTCAATGTCACAGCCATCCGTTTGAAGCTTGGAGCCAGAATCAGTATTGGGGGCTGGCGGCGTTCTTCGGGGGCTACACAGAGGTAAGAGAATCGACTCTGATCGTGGATGTGCTGGGTGGGGGCCACGTGGATCAACCCAGGGACATGATGGTGATGAATCCTCGCACGAAGGAGAAAGTCGTCCCTGCCTTTCTAGATGGGTCCAAGTTACCACCGAGTGAATGGATGGATCCGCGAATGCACCTGGCGAAGTGGGTAACGTCTCATTCTTACTTCGCTGAAGCGACCGTGAACCGTTTGTGGAGCTTCTTCTTTGGCCGGGGCATTGTCGAGCCGGTGGATGACTTCCGGAGCACCAATCCGCCTACGCATCCGGAGCTGTTGGAAGCCTTGGCGAAGGATTTTAAAGACGGCGGATATGATTTGAAGCGGTTGATGAGGACCATCGTTCAGTCACGAACCTATCAGTTGTCTGCAACTCCCAACGAAAGCAACAAGGAAGACAAGATTGACTACTCACATGCCTTGGCGCGGCCCTTGGAAGCCGCCGTATTGCTCGACGCGCTCACGAGCGTTACCGGTGTACCCGAGAAATTCGAGCTTCACCATATTGTTGGCGGCGGTGATGCGCCTCGCGGAACGAGGGCCATGCAGACGATCGCCGATATTTGCCCATCGCAGTTCATGGATGATTTCGGACGTTCGACGCGAAGGGCTTTGCCGGCGGGAACTCCGCAGCCTAGTTTGCTCGAAGCGCTCCACATGATGGCTGGGCCAGCCTACAACGCGAAAGTCACCAGTGAGGGCGGGAGACTCAGCGGACTGCTGAAGAAAGCTGCTTCAGACGAGGAGATTCTGGACGAGTTCTATGTAGCGGCGTTGATGCGTCCTCCAACTAAGGAGGAAAAGTCGGAGCTGCTCAAGTTCCTTTCTGACCGTTCGTCCCGTCGTGAAGAGACTCTGGCTGGACTCGTCTGGGCGGTGCTTAATTCACGCGAGTTTGCGTATAACCACTGACTCTTGCGGAAAGCAATACGGAGCAGAAACCGAATTCTAGAGAAATCGCCAGCATCGTGAAGTCAATGCAGGGTAGAGCTATGAGACACACGAATTGTGAACATTGCCTGGGAGCTTCTAACTCGCGTCGCGATTTTCTGCGGGTGGGTGCATTGAGTTTCATGGGCATCGGCCTCAGTGACTTTCTATCGCTCCGCAGCACGCAGGCTTTGGCGTTGAGTGCTTCGGCTGCCGCGGCTCCACAGGCCAAGGGGCAGTCGGTCATTTTGGTGTGGCTCGAAGGCGGAATCAGTCATCTCGACAGCTGGGATGTAAAAGGGAATAGCGGCTTCAGGCCCATTGCGACGAATGCCACTGGCGTGCAGGTTTCCGAAATCTTCCCGGGCATCGCGAAGCACATGGACAAGCTGTCCATCATTCGGTCCATGAAATCGGACGAAAGGAATCATCCGCAGGGCACGATTCAAACCCTCACGGGTCATCGTCCGAATCCGGCATTGAAGTTTCCCAGCTTTGGCTCGATCGTGTCCAAGGAGCTGGGCTTGCGCAACAACATGCCGCCTTTCGCTTTGGTGCCCATGCCCACGGAGGGTGATTTCTTCAACTATCAAGAAGCCTATCAGGCCGCTTTCATAGGATCCGAGTTTGATGGGATGGTTCTGCCGGATCCTAGCAAACCTGATTTTCAGTTGCCCAATTTGAATCTACCCAAATCAGTGAGCGCCGAAGCCATCAACGATCGCCGAACGATGCTGAGCATCGTTGATCGCCACTTCCGGCAAAAGGAGCAATTGGCAGAGTTTGCAAAGATGGACGCATTCCAGGAGCAGGCACTTAAGATGCTTCTAGACCCGCGGGTCAAGCAGGCGTTTGACCTTTCCCAGGAGTCTGAAAAAACGAAAGACCAGTACGGTCGCCATCGGGTAGGTCAGAGTGTGCTGCTGGCTCGGCGGTTGGTGGAAGCCGGTTGCCGATTCGTGACCGCTGCCGGCTACAAGCACGGCCAGTGGGATACGCACGACAACAATGAAGGACGATTGCGCGACACACTTGCTCCGCTGCTTGATCAGACTCTCTCGGCCCTGATGGAAGATTTGAAGCAGCGTGGTCTCCTTGAGAGCACCGTGGTACTTGTCACTGGCGAGTTCGGACGAACCCCCGTGATCAACCCCAAAGGCGGGAGGGATCATTGGCCCGATTGTTGGTCGCTACTCGTTGGTGGCGGCGGCATTCGCGGGGGGCGCATTGTAGGTGCCAGCGACAAGGAGGGAGCCACTGTTGCCGATAGGGCGGTATCTATCGGAGATCTGTACGCAACGATTTACAAAGCGCTGGGAATCGATTGGACCAAGACCTACATGTCGCCCATCGCCCGGCCTGTCTATATTGCCAATGGCTTCGAAGACACCGCTGGCAATCCTCTGAAAGAGCTATTCTAGGCTGGACTGAAGTGTCGCCATTCTAACTGCACGCTTTTCCACGTCGCGAGTGTACTCAAGGAAGAGTGTGTCTTGACGGTTCGGTGCACACGGCTTAGAATCCCGTCGCTTTCACTCTCAGAACTCAAGCTGACCAGTCAGACCTGCAGACTCTTTATGCATACCGGCGATCATCTTGCCGAACTCTTGCTTCAATGCGGCGCCACACACGTCTTCGGAGTTCCTGGGGGCCAGACGAGTGCGCTGTTTGACGGCATCTTGAAGCGCGAAAATGCTCTTCGCCACGTGGTCATGCGTGACGAATGCAACGTCACGTTTGCGGCCGACGCCTTTGCCCGGTTGACCCACCGAATCGGCATCTGCGATGTCACGGTTGGCCCGGGTTGCCTGAAACTGCCGTCTGGATTGATGGAGGCCTACTACTCTTCGATTCCCATACTCTGCATCATCAGTGAGCTGCCTGTTACGTGGCGACACCTATACGAGCGCGGTGCCGCACTGCAAGCTATGGAACAGGAAAAGCTGATTACACAGTTCTGCAAGTGGGTTGCAACACTCCACTTTCCCGACCAATTGCCAACGCTGCTTTCGTCGCTGCTTCGCCGGGCTGTCAGCGGTCGCCCCGGACCTGTTGCCCTGATTATTCCCCAGGATGTCTTCGACCAGTCAAGTGACGCCACGACCGCGAAGATCGACACCAATCTCGGGCGATTCCCTTTTTCACGTTCGGCCCCGGCGGCGGAAGACATCGAGAGAGCTGCGCTATTGCTAGCTCAAGCGAGTTGCCCCGTTCTCATTGCAGGAGGGGGTGTACACATCGCCGATTCAGGAGACGAGGTGAGAGAGCTTGCCGAGCTGCTGTCGATGCCGGTGGTGACGACCTTCTCGGGTCGCGCCGTTTTGCCCGACGATCACTCGCTTTCGCTTGGACTCCTGGGAAACATTGGGGCAGGGTGCGCAAGAAGGGCGGTTGAAGCTGCGGACGTGGTGCTGCTGGTTGGATTCAAATCCGGTCAGAATTCCACCTGCAACTGGACCTTGCCGCTTGCTGGCCAGAAGGTGATTCATCTGGATATCGATCCCGCAGAGATCGGGAAGGTCTTTGATACCGAAGTCGGACTGATTGGGGACGCTCAGCTTGGACTGAGGGCATTGAGCGCCGCCGTGAAAGGCCGATTCGTTCAAGGCTCGTACCCAGTCCGGGTCGAACAAATCAGCGCCTGGCGGAAAGAGTGGCTTAACGACGTCAGCGAGGCACTGCATTCAAGAGCCTTGCCCATTACGCCGCAGCGGGTGATGCACGAACTGAATCGGGTTGCCGGAGTTGAAGACACCGTTTGTTGTGACGCCAGCTATGTCACGGGCTGGGGGATGCTGTTCTATCAGGTTCGGCGTGCAGGGAAGATGATTCTGGCTCCACGCGGGTCTGCCGGCCTTGGTTTCGGGATCCCAGCGGCAATTGGAGCAGCGTGCGCCCGACCCGACACCACCATCTGGGCTCTTTGCGGAGACCATGGAGCATCTTACTCAATCGGTGAGCTGGCCACCGTGGTCCACTACGGATTGAATATCAAGGTACTTGTCTTTAACAATCAAGGATCGCGCTGGATCGATCATTACCATCGCATCCTGTTTCAAGGAAGTGGCGCACCTTTCCGTTGGGGCAACACCGACTTTGCAGCAGTGGGTCGCGGATTTGGCTGCTTGGGGATTGCAGTAGACCAACCACAGGACATCGCCGAAGCCTTGCTTCAAGCGGCGGAGTATCAAGGGCCGGCGGTCATCAACATTTCGGTTTCGGGTGAGGAGACGCCGGTAACCTCCTATCAAAAGGCGTTGCGCGAAAAACGACGTGGTTGACGGTTCTGCTGGACCGTATGCACTTTTATGCACTTTAAGGAGCACCCATGATTTTGAAGATGACCTTCACCCGGCGGCAGGTTCTGCAGACACTCACACTGGCGGCATTGCGCCCGATCACCGGTATCGCAGCCGAACCCAACATTCGTTGGGCGCTTGGAGCCGTGACGTGGGTTGTTAAGGCTGGAAAGGCTTCACCCTTTTGGTCGGAGATTCTGGCTGACATCGCCGGTGCTGGTTTTGATGGATTCGAACCGTTCACAACACGGACTCTGCCTGTAAATGACGAGAACATGGCCGCTCTCGAAAAACTGGCCCCGCAATACAAGCTGCGGATGAGCGGAATTTACTGGGGAGACGAGTTTCACAAAGCCGAGAGGTTTGACGCACTCGTGAAGGAGTCGCACCGTTTTCTAGGTTACCTGAAGAGATTTGGCGCTGATCGTCTCATCATCGGGCCGCCGACTCCGGTGGTGGAGGACGAAAAGAAATCCATCTCAAATATGGCCCGGCTCATGAATGCCATTGGGAAAATCGCGTTCGATGAATACCGCATCAAAGTGGCAGTCCATCCGCATGTCTCGGGGCTAATCGAGAATCCGCGGCAGATCGACCAGTTAATGGAGGAAACGGACACCCGGTATTTCAATCTTGCTCCAGACACCGCCCAGGTCTGGATGGGTGGAGGCGACCCGGTCCGTGTGATTGAGAAGTACAAGCGTAGGATCGTTTACCTTCACTACAAAGACATCCGCGCCTATCATCGCGGTCTACCAAACTACCTCGACAATGTGATCGAGTTGGGCCGAGGCGTGATCGATTTTCCGGCGATTCACAGAATTCTCAAGAGCGTTTCCTATCAGGGTTGGATCACGATCGACCTCGACAATGCCCGCATTTCGCCGCTGGAAAGTGGCAAAGTCAATCGTGCTTACATCGACCAGGTGTTGAATCCGATTTATCGGTGAAACGTGAATCGACGACCCCCTCTTGATCTCCTCCTTGTTCGCTTCGCAAGGGGGGAGAAAGGATTCGGGCTTTCGCCGGAATGACGAGGGTCTGACTTGCTTTTCGTACTAAAGCACGGGAGGCCAAGATTCTTGCCCACCAATAAAGGTGACACCTCAAGCCGACGACAGTTCCTGCGATTCCTGGCTGGAAGCCCACTCCTGGCCTATGCAGGCACAGCAGCGACTTTCCCGGACTCCGAAATTGTGGCACCCTCTGAAGCACTCAACGTCTTCGACCTGGAGGAGTTCGCACGGAAAAGTCTTCCTCCGGCCCATTTTGGCTTTCTCTCCACGGGAGTGGACGATGAGGTTACACTGCGTGCCAATCGTGAGGGCTTCTTGAAGTTCAAGATTCGCTCCCGCCGTCTGGTGGATACCCGGCAGATTGACATGAGGGTCCAACTTTTCGGCAGAGAGTGGCCAACGCCTATCGTCTTGGCGCCCGTCGCAAGTCAGCGCGCATTTCATGAAGACGGCGAGCTGGCTTCAGCCAGAGCGGCCCGGACGCGGAAACATCTGCAGATTCTATCCACCAATACCACCGTTTCGGTTGAAGACGTCACCGCGGCCATTGGCGCGCCCGTATGGTATCAGCTTTACCCAACCGCAAAATGGTCTGTGACTCAGGGACTGGTGAAGCGAGCGCAGGCCGCTGGATGCCCCGTGGTCGCGCTCACCCTAGACCAGGCCACGGCTGGAAGCCGCGAGACCCTGGCGCGCGCTCGCCGCCGCGACGAGCGCGTCTGTACCGATTGCCACAGCCGGACGCCGGGTGCGGGCTTCATGCGCAAGCCGATGTACAGGGATCTCGATACTGCAGGACTCAGTGGCTCCTCGACCCCGCATCTGACTTGGGAGTTCGTAGACCGTCTGAAAGACATCACGACGATGAAGGTGGTTCTGAAGGGCATTGTGACTGAGGAGGATGCCAGACTGGCGGTCGAACACGGCGTGGATGGAGTCATCGTGTCGAACCACGGTGGGCGAGGCGAGGAGAGTGGCCGATCGACAATCGAGTCTCTGTCTGAGGTCGTAGACGCCATCGGAGGCAAGATTCCGGTCTTGATCGATAGTGGCTTTCGGCGCGGGACCGACATTTTCAAAGCGCTGGCTCTGGGCGCCACTGGCATTTGTATCGGACGACCTTATTTGTGGGGACTTGCTGCTTTCGGACAACCCGGGGTAGAACGGACTCTTGAGCTGCTCACGAAAGAGTTGGAGATGGCGATGCGCATGAACGGCGCTCCAACCATCGCAAGCATCACGCGACGATTCGTTACAACGTCGTAACGTTGCTTCGGGTCACGACGCACCCCGCCGAATTAGATTCAGAGGAGGTGAACAACTCTATCGGTGGCCAGCCCTACCGATAGAGTATCGGCCGAAACGGGTGCTCGCCGCAGAGGAACGTGCCAAAAGGAGTTCGCCGAACCTCAGAAAGCGATCTTCTCGAGGTAGCAAATCAGAATCCAAGTCACAGATCTGGCTTCCCGTCGGTGATCATCTTCGCCAGCTTGAAGGATGCCTTGAGATTGATCTTGTTGGCCTGCGACACGAACTCGACTTCATCGTCCTCCGCAGTGAACGCAGGCATTCCGTCCACCTGCCGGGGAAACGAAAACAATGCAACTCCGTCCTGGCGATCCTTAGGAGCCGCGTAGCTCTTGAGGACAATCTTTTTCGCCTTGTTTTTCTTGGAAGTCAGAAAAGTCTTTTCCTGAAAGCTGGCCAAACTCATCTGGTTAAAGGCATCAAGCAGTGGCCCCGTTACGGCGATCTGATAGTCCTCCACAGGTGCTTCCGCAAACTTTCTAACCTCTGCTTCAGGCACGTTCTGCTGCAGTTGGCCAAGCCTGCCCAAAGCCTGGCGAATTCTCGTCGATGAGTGCCATCGGACAAACAAAGGGACCGAATCACCGCCACTAAATGAGATTCCTGCCTGGGACAGGGCGGCGCCGCTATTCGTGCCAGCGGCCTGGACGCTGGGGAGATCTCTGGCGCGACTGCTGTTGGATTGCTGTACTCCTCCGAGAGTCCCGGCCAGAACTGTTTGTGTCCGAGCCCACGGAGATTCAGACAGGATTTTCATGGCTTCCTGCTGGCTCCATTGAGTGAAGGGCTTGTCTTCCCAGAAGTCCTTTCCCCATGCTGTAAATACAGAAGCACTGGCCAGAACTGCTAGACAGACAGCTCTTCGCAGATTTGTGGAAGATGGGTTTCTCACGAGTCCTCCTTATGGTTTGTTAGGAGACAAGAGTTTAAATGAGCCGGCACAAACTCCGTGGATTACTTCACGTGTTGCTGGGGGTTCAAGTGAAGCCGGGTGACGACCTCGACAAGGCCGACCCGATCTCCCAAGCTATTAATCACCGGCGTAAGAACCGAGACGAAATCACTCTTTTGGACGATCGTTTTGGGCTCTCCGGTTGCCATGACTTCTGTCATTTCGGGCGTTTGATCTTGAAACAAGACCCCCCAAGTCCAAAACTGGCTCATCTCGTGTCGATTCCGAACCAAAATCTGAATCTTTTTCGGATCCTGCTGGAAGGGCATCCAGAGATTGCAATCAACGGGGTAAGCCACCAGCTTGGCGAGGCGTATGAGCAGCTTCTTTGTCTGCACATAGGGCTCATGGTTCACATCAAAATTGTCGCTGCCTGCCCAGCGATCGTTGGGATCAACCGCGAACATCTTTTGCAGCGCTCGCGGGGTCATGATGCGCTCGCAAACGTCGCCGTCCACCATCACGCTGGCAACGCGCGCCAACTCCTCGAGGTCGCGTGCCACGGTCTCTTTCGTTCGTTGTTGAGCAGATAGAGTTGCTTCCCCGAACATCACACCCGCAAGCACAACCAGGCAAAGAATGCTTCTCATCGCGTTAAACCTCCTTCTGCCAAATTCAGGATGTGTTCGCGGACAGCCTCCCAATATTGTGGATCCCAGTTTTTGAAGACATGCAGATAGGGTTCAATCCCGCCTTCGATGCTGTTGTTGCTCCAGTCTTCCGGCGGCAAATCTGCCAAAGCAGGCCGTGGGGTCCACCAATCCTTCAGCCGAGAGCCATTGATGCGGCGAGACACCTCTTCGCGCAAAGCCTCCCCAGACTGCCTGGTTTCAAGCATTTTCAGCAGTGCCACATCCTGAGCAAAGTTGCGTTGAATCTTCAAGCGGATGCTCGGAATGGGACCATCAATTCCAAATCGCTCGCCTGAATAGGCCAGACAGGTTTCTTCACCTTCTGAGTTGAACCAGGGATCCGCGCTTGGGCTCACCGTCAACCAATGGATGTAACCGTCCAGATTCCACATCCAGGCTCGCAAGGGATTCTCAAGGATTGCGGATGATGGGAAAGCAATGGAAGGAGCACCCGAATAGATCCAGACAATATCCCCACGCTGCTTCACCGCCTTGAGCTGTTCCGGTAGCCAACTGAGGATGGCGCGCGAGCAGACCCAGAAATTTACGATCCCGGCGAGGGATTTGAATTGTTGCTCCAACCTCCAGCTCGCATCATGTCGGAAGACAAACTGTACCGGCGATCCCGATGGCACAGCCTTCTTCAGCAAGCGGCCGTATTCCAGCAGCGGCGGATCGTCGTGCGCAAAGCGTGTTTCGTCACCATCCCAGTGGAAGCCCTTGTACCTCTTCTTATGATTGAAGAACATTTCGAACTTGGTGCGAGTCCAGCCCTTCTCCAGAAAGTGCTTTTCCATCGCGCTCACGGCAGAAACGAACTCTGCTTCATACCCGGGCTCGCCCCAATTCAGAAAGTTTGCCGGCCATTCCGGATTGATGGGCAGGTAGACAAAAGGAATTGGTTGGGCACCACGCCGGGATTCCCGAAATGCGCTTCCATCCAGCAAGGCACCGTAGTGGCGGTCAAACAGTTCCCAGCTGGCGATGCGCCTGTGACGTCCTTCGCCGGTCAATTCCGGGGCGAACTCTGGACCGACCTTGCCAGCGTGGCCGTAGCCCAGTTGATGAAACGTACCGCGGTGCTCATAGAAGATCCGATGGTAGGCATGAATCAGGTCGAAGAGCGCATCGCTGCGAAAGAACCCATCCCCAGCGGAACGGCTTTGCTTCGGATAGAGACTCTCCAGCCAGCCCGTTCCATAGGAGTTGTGGTCAATGGTGAGCGCATCCGCGGTGGGAATCACGGACTGGAGGACCAGGATTTGGAAGCGGAGTCGAACTCTCTTTGTTTTGGTGGAGACATCAGCCCAGCCTTCGTGAAGGCCGGGCACAGTGTCAGACGGTATCCAGAAGTCAACCCAGAAACTTTGCGCAGTCTGTCCTGCGACCTTGTTGTCTGGGTCCGGCAGCTTCGAACTGAAGGGGTTGCCAACTGGAATCAGGGCATCTGGAATCAATGACCCCTTTCTGCGAAGCTTGTGATACCAGGTCTTGAATAGTTGTGGCTGAAGGCTTGCCGGTTTTCGATCGAAGTGGAGGGAGAGGGAGTATGGAGTCTCTCCAGAATGTTTCACCACGACAAAGAACGAAACATAGCCGTTCCGCGCCGCTCGCAGTTGAATCGCCTTGGACCTTGTAAACAGATTACCGCGCGGATCGGTCGTGCTGCGGTCTGCCGAAACAGCGTTGCCGTCCGGCCCCGGACGCAGGTATTCAGGGTAAGCGTCGAGATCCAGAGCGAACAGCGCTCGATGGTTCAGGAGTGAAAATGCCAGGCTGGCAATGAAGAGACTCTTCTGAATCATTGTAGAGCAGAAAGCGAACACGTCCGCGTGACAGAACGCCTATCTTACTGCAGTAGGTTGCCGTATTGCGATGCGGCTTGCGGACAAGGGTGTGCGACAAATTTGTGGGTAGAGGCCGTCAGCTGATCCGGCGAGATTCCCAGAAATCTTCCCACTGGTTGCTAAGGTCCAAGCAGCGCAGGGCAATAATGGCGTTAGCCCCTGGCACGG
>Ga0187893_10002624_pt1 | contig 38969 bp, 32 predicted proteins | sample MA1701074metaG_FD_139574 | JGI IMG/M metagenome (GOLD analysis project Ga0187893, IMG submission 139574) | White microbial mat communities from a basaltic lava cave in the Kipuka Kanohina Cave System on the Island of Hawaii, USA - MA170107-4 metaG ... | reverse complement strand
TTCGCGTGGATATTCCGAAGAATGAAAAAATCCGAAATCGGTTACTACCCAAAAATCCCGTTACTGAACTGACCTGAACGACTTGCAGACACTGCAGGTTCCAACAGTTGGACACCAGTGATAAGCAATAGCAAATTCCTCTACAGTCGTCGGCGCTGAGGTTGGCGATCAAGCGATGCCGCTTTTCCTCCCTGAAGCGCTTTGAAGCGCTTCACTTCTTCCGGGGCCAGCCGGCGGAAATCTCCCGGTTTGAGGTGTGGATCGCGCAAGAAGCCAATCTGAATCCGCTTCAGCTTTACGACCGAATGGCCGATGCGATCGAACATTTTTCGAATCTGGTTGTTCTTGCCCTCAATCAGCGTGATGCTCAACCAGGGATTGTCAACTTCCTTGAGCGTCGTAATCTCGCAAGGCGCAAGTCGTTTCCCATCGACTGAAATGCCTGAGGTGAGCCGCTTCAGTGCGTCGGGTGCAGGCACACCCTTGACCTTCGCAAGATAGGTCTTCGGGCAGTGATCTCCCGCCGAAGCGATTAGATTCGCAAAGTCTCCATCATTGGTCAGTAGCAATAACCCTTCGCTGGAATAGTCTAGGCGGCCCACGGGAAAAACCCGCTGCGAAACCCCCTTTAGCAAATCGGTGACGGTTGGTCTCCCCTGAGGGTCCGACAGAGTACACAGGTAGCCTTTCGGCTTGTTCAGTAGCAGATAGACCTTCTCATCCGAGAACCGCAGCCGCTTGCCGTCCACCTTGATGTGATCGAGTTGGCTGTCCGCTTTGCTTCCCAACTCAGTGACAGCCGTGCCATTCACCGTGACCCGCCCAGCCGTAATCAGTTCTTCAGATTTGCGGCGGGAGCAGATGCCTGCTTGAGAGATAAGCTTCTGGAGACGTTCCATCATGAGGATTCGGTTTGACCCTCAAGGTCCGCGGACAACTCAAGCCGGGTTAGATCGTCTCCATTCTCAATGGCTGGTTCCGTTGCGTCGACCGGGTCAATCTCAGTCGTCGCAACGTCAAGGGAGAGCGAACTGGGTGCTCCACCCAGTGCCACAGCTTCTTTGAGTGCCACTTCAGTGGTGTCACCTTCAGCGATCGTTTCAGCCAAAGAATCGGAAGCAGAACGGGCCAACTCCTCGAACTCTTCCAGACTTGGCAACTCGTCCAGGTTCTTCAGGCCGAAGTGGACGAGAAATTCCTTGGTAGTGCGGTACAGAATCGGCCGCCCCACAACGTTCTTGCGTCCGGATGTGGTAATTAATTTCTTGTCGAGCAACGTCTTCAGCACGCTCACGGCGTTGACACCGCGCACCTCTTGGATCTCAGGCACTGTAATGGGTTGCCGATAGGCGATGACCGCTAGAGTTTCCAGCGAAGCGAGCGAAAGCTTCGTGGGGGGCGCGTGGTGCTTCACATATTTCCGAACCCAGTCGTGATGCTCGGCCTTGGTCGCGATTTTGTATCCGCCGGCCACCTCCTTAATCTCGATTCCGCACTCAGTCGACTGGTAGCGCTCCAGAAGGAGCCGAAGTCCCTCACGAACCGCTTCCTGGTGCTCTTTGCCGAGCAGCGTCACAAGAGTTGCTTCCGTAATCGGCTCCTCGGCGACGTAGATCAATGCTTCCAGAATCGGTTTGAGTTCAGCGCCAGTCATGGTGACAGACAATGGTTCTGCTTCAACGTCTTCAAGTTGGAGTTTCGCTTGAGTTACCATTCCGATCCCATTCTCCATGATATTGAGAGTTCCAAATCAGGACACACACAGTGCGTTACGCGGCCTCTCAATCTTATCAGCCGATGTCAGGCTTTCGCCGAGGTTGCGACGATCCCCATCGATTGGTCCATCTGCCGCATGGCCGCTTCGAAACTCTCTTGTCGTCTGGCTAGAATCTCACCGAAAGTTTGCTTCTGCAACAGTTTGATCGCTTGCAAGTGAACCATTTCCAGAATCGCCAGAAACGCGACAATCAGAGACCGCCGGCTGCGATACGATTCGAAGACTTCGGACAGGTTCACGGTCCCTCTCTTGTGTTCAAAGAAGGTCCGCAGCCGCTCCATCACCTGGCCCACCGTCATCTCGTCGCGCTCGATTTCGAGCAGGGCCCTGGCCTTCGCTCGGTCCAGGATTTTCTGAAACGTGGAAACAAGATCGAACAGCGTTATCTGAATCTCTTCCTCGGTGTCGGTTGATTGCCAGTCGCGAATGCCGGAGCGGGTCCAAGTTGAATTCTCCACCAGCTCTTTCTGGTAGAGCATTTGGGCGGCATTCTTGAACTTCTCGTGCTCCAGCAGACGTGCCACCAATTCCGCTCGCGGATCGCCATCCTCTCCTTCTGCAAGGAGGGGGTCCTTGGGCAGCAGCATTCTCGACTTGATGTAGATCAACGTGGCTGCCATCAGCAGAAACTCACCTGCCACACTGATGTCCAGTTCCTCCATCATGCGAACATAGGCGAGATACTGTTCCGTGATCCGTGCGATGGGGATATCGTAGATGTTGATCTCTTGTTTTCGGATTAAGTCCAGCAACAAATCCAGAGGACCGTCATAAGCCGGCAGGTGAATCTTGTACTGTTCATCCGTCATGAGAGTTTTACCACCTCACGGACTTCATCCATCGTCTGGCTGGCAACTGCACTGGCTCTGTGGTTCCCGTCTGCAATGATGTCCTTAATTTCACCGGTCCGCGTTGCATACTCCTGGCGTCGCTGCAGTAGGGGTGAAAGGCTCTCAATCAGGCGTTCGCTCATCCACTTCTTGCAGTCGATACACCCGATACCGGCCACACGGCACTCGCGATCGACCGTCTGGATGGTTTCTTCCGGCGAATAGATCTTGTGGTAAGCGAAGACCGGACAGACCTCCGGGTTGCCCGGATCGGTGCGCCGCTTGCGCGCCGGGTCCGTCATCATGGTTTTAATCTTCTTTGTGATTTCTTCGGGCGTGTCGGAGAGTGAGATGTCGTTCCCATAGCTCTTGCTCATCTTCCGCCCATCCAGCCCCGGAAGCCTCGGGACCGGCGTCAGCAGCGCCTGTGGTTCCGGAAACACCTCGCCGTAGCAAGCATTGAACCTGCGGCAGATCTCTCGGGTCAGCTCAACGTGCGGCACCTGGTCTTCTCCCACAGGGACATAGTTCCCCTTGTACATGAGAATATCTGCCGACTGTAGAACGGGATAGCCGAGGAACCCGTAGTTTCCCAGATCCTTATCCGTAATATTGTCGCGCTGCTCCTTGTAGGTCGGAACACGTTCCAGCCAGCCCAGTGGCGTAATCATCGATAGCAGCAGGTGCAACTCCGCGTGCTGCGGCACGGCAGACTGCACGAACATTACCGACTTCTTGGGATCGAGACCGGCAGCCAGCCAATCTACCATCATCTCAATTCGGTTCTCCCGGATACGCGAGGTGTCTGCGTAGTCCGACGTGAGTGCGTGCCAGTCGGCAATGAAGTGGAAACATTCGTACTCGTTCTGTAGTTTCACCCAGTTGCTCAGAGCGCCGACCACATGTCCCAGATGCAGCTTGCCGGTGGGTCGCATTCCACTCAAGACGCGTTTGCTCGACATTCGTGATGAGTTCCTTCCAGGCTTACAAACGTAAGCTGTGGCGGTCGGCTCAGGGAATTCCTGTCAGATCCGCATCATGTAATGTACGACTCCCAAAACCGGCAGTAAGACGACCTGAAATACACCGAGCGACATGCAAACCAGCAGCAGAAGGAATCCGTAGGGCCTGATCTGCTCGTAAGCCTGAGCCAGTCCCTGCGGAAGGAAATGAGGCAGAATCCAACTTCCATCCAGCGGCGGGATGGGCAGCATGTTGAACACCGCCAAAATCACGTTAAGCTGCACGCCAATCGCGCACATCTGAAACAGCGGCACCACAGCCGTACCGAGGAAATTGAGGCCGGCGGTCTCGTACAATCCAAATAGTTTGTAGAGGATGACAAATCCGACCATGGCCAGCACATTGCTGATAGGGCCGGCGGCGGAAATCCAAATGTCAGCGGTTCGCCGGTCTTTTACGTTGCGAGGATTCCAAGGGACCGGTTTGGCCCAGCCGAACATGATCCCACCGGTAAAGAAACCAATCGCGGGAAAAATCAGGGTACCCAATGGATCGATATGCGGGATGGGATTCAATGTGATCCGTCCGAGATAGCGTGCCGTCGAGTCCCCGAATCTTTCAGCGGTCCAGGCATGAGCGGCCTCGTGCAAGCTCAGCGAGAACAGGAATACGACCATGTAAAGGAAGAAATCTGCAATGTTGTCAGGCAAAGGGTGACCTCAAGGGGAAGCTGAGAATTGGTGCCGAAGAGACCCGTGAACCAGCGGCAAAAGAAGGTGTGAACCAGGGGTACCCAAGTGGTGCAGCGTCAGACGGGCCAACTGCTGCAACTCCAACGGCGCAAAGAGCGTAGCATAAACCGAGGTTCAAGTCAGCAGCCCGCAGATTAGGGACGCGTGCTGGAAATGGGTCAGCTTGAAGCTCGTTGCCGTCTTTCCCACAACACTCTGAGAAGGACCAGTAGACCAACCCAATGGATAGATCAAATGCGATCTGATGAGTAACATCAGCACTCCCGTAAAGACTGATGCCAGGAACAGCACGGTCAAATGCAACTTGGGTAAGCGAAGAGAATTCCCGAGCCATCTTAATTGCTATCAAGCGCTATGGAACTTGAAGCTTACCGACAACCTCACCCGCCGGCGTAGGTTGTCTGTTCCATCGCGACGCTGGTCTCCAGGCGGCGTTTCCAGTCCTCCAGTTGCGGTCCGGTGATTCCCTTAGCCCGCTCCCGCAGTGCCACCATTTGCTCCGCGCTGTATGCTTCGAATTGCTGTGCGATGCGAACGTCGTCCTCCAGTTGGCCGAGGGTGGTGCAGCCGATGGCCGTGCAATGAATCGGCAGACTCAACACATAGGACAAGCATTCCTTGGCGCTGAAGTTTTGCATGAGTTTGGCATTGGCGAAGTTTTTCATGCCTTGGATGCCCAATCCGCGTTCTTGAGCCAGCGGCAGAACCCTCTTCTCAAAACTCAAGTAGCCTGGATCGGCAATGTGCAAGGGCATCAGAATGGTATCGTATTTGTCGTAAGCCTTGAGGAAGGCCAGATGCACCTCGGGATCACGGTGACCAGTGAAGCCGATGAACCGGCACTTGCCCGCCTTCTTGGCGGCTTCAAACGCTTCGATCGCACCACCGGGGCCGAAAACCTTTTGAACTTCGTCCAACTCACTTACCGAATGAATTTGCCAAAGATCCACGTAGTCCGTCTTAAGTCGCTTCAAAGAGAGATGCAGTTCTTCCTCCGCTTCCTTCCGAGTTCGCTTGACCGACTTTGTGGTGATGAACACCTGTTTTCGAAACGCTGGCAAGATGTCTCCGTAGACTTCTTCGGACCGACCGTCCCAGTAGCTGTGGGCGTTATCGAAGTAATTGATGCCCAGGTCATAGGCTCTTCTCACAATCGCCTTGGCCTCGTCCTTCGTAATCAGAGGGAAGCGACCGCCTGCCTGCCCGATGATCGTGAGCGCTTCTCCAGTCTTCCCGAAAACACGTGTTGGAATGTCGCCCGCTTTGAGCTTCGAGGCCTGCGCCCTGGCGGCAAAACTGCTACGAGCAGAGGCCAGTCCTGCAAAAATACTGCCGACGAAAGTTCTTCGTTTCATACCGCCTCCTGACCAAAAGGTTGATCTGACTAGCAAGCTATTGTACTTGGTTGCAGAAATCAAGAGTGTGCTGATCCACATGGGCTCGGCAGGAGCCTCGCTCTCCCGACTACCAAGGCTTTCATAGCATCAAAAAAGATCAAGCCGCGTTCTTGCGGTTCATGGTAAAAGTGGGCACCCGCGCAGATCCGGGCAGAGGTCATGATGATTGCACTGGAAGAACAGATTCTCGCTTTGCTGAAAAAGGCCCCTGAGCAACTGATGAGTTTCCGTCAATTGATCCGGGATCTCGATCTGGACGATAGCGAGCGGCATGAGATCCGCCAGATTTTGCATGAAATGGTCAAGTCGGGGAACATCATCAAGTTGAAGGGCAACCGCTTCAGCTTGCCAGAAGAGCGGTCAGTGATCTCTGGAAAGCTTTCCGCCCATCGGGATGGCTATGGCTTCGTCACGCCTGATAAGAAGCCCAGTGGATTTGAGGGTGATGTCTTCATCCCGGCGCGATTCGTAGGCGATGCCATGCAAGGAGATGCTGTACTGGTTAGCGTGGAGAAAGTGAAGGATGACGGCCGTGCTGAGGGCCGAATCCTCAAGGTGCTTGAACGCCGGAATGCCACCATTGTTGGACAATTCAAACGCGGCGAACTTGAGAACTATGTGGTTCCGTACGATTCCAAGATCCCGCAAGAAATCGTCATTCGCGACGGGGATGATCTCGACGCGGCTCACGATTCGATTGTGAACGTGGAAGTCACGCAGTTCCCCCATGGGGCCCGGCGGTTGCGCGGACGCGTCGTCGAGGTGCTGGGTTTCCGAGGTGACTTTGGCATTGATGTCGAGATCATGATCAGGAAGCACCAGATCCCGATCGAGTTTCCTGCCGCCGCGCTGCGGCAGGCTGAGATGTGTGAGGAGGAGGTGTCGCCTTCTGAGTTAGCCGGCCGGATGGACTTTCGGGCGCTGCCGATTGTGACGATTGACGGAGAAACCGCCAAGGATTTTGACGATGCCGTGCACGTCCAGAAGCTGGAGAACGGAAACTACCTGCTTGGAGTTCACATTGCTGACGTTGCTCACTACGTGACAAAGGACTCAGCTTTGGATCGTGAAGCCCTTCGGCGCGGCACCTCGGTGTACTTTCCCGACCGCGCTGTGCCGATGCTGCCAGAACGCCTGTCCAACGGAATTTGCAGCTTGAAACCGAAAGTAGACCGGTTGACTCTCTCGGCGCTGATGGAGATTGATCGTTCAGGAAATGTGCAGCGCTACTCCATTCATGACGGTGTCATCTGTAGTCGCGAGCGAATGACCTATACGGCTGTCGGCAAGATTCTGATCGATCAATCCTCGGAAGAGAGCGTCCGTTATCGTGAGCTGGTTCCGCACTTCGAGCTGATGCGGGAACTGGCCATAATCCTTCACGAACGCCGTCAGGCGAGAGGCTCGATCGACTTCGATCTCCCCGAGCCAGTGATCGCCTTCGACGAAGTGGGAACGATGATCGGGATATTGAAGTCGGAGCGAAATATCGCTCATCGCATCATCGAAGAGTTCATGCTCACAGCGAACGAGACCGTGGCCCGGCATCTATTTCAACGGAGAATTGCCTCTCTGTACCGCATCCACGAAACTCCTGATCCGGTGAAGGTGTTTCAGTTCAATGAAATCGCTTTGAGCTTCGGCTACAGCCTGGGCCGTGGATTCGCAGAAAGAAGCAGCGCCGCGCTTCCGCGTTTGAAGGATCGCTCGCGGCGCGAAGGCCGTTCGCAACGTTCTTCTGCCCATCGCGATATTGCGTTGCAGGCTATGAACATCAAGGTTTCTCCAAAAGACTATCAGAAACTCGTGGAACAGATCACCGGAAAGCCCGAGGAACGGATTCTGTCGTATCTCATGCTCCGGTCCCTGAAGCAAGCCCGCTACTCGCCTCAAAACCAGGGCCACTTCGGCCTGGCTTCGAGTTGTTATACCCATTTCACTTCGCCCATCCGACGGTACCCCGACTTGATGGTGCATCGCATCCTGAAGGTGGCGTTAAAGGGCAAGAGCGAGGGAAGCGGCCCCATACCCCAGGAGAAAACGCCATTGGCCCTGACGTTTTTATCGGCGGAAGCGGCTGATGACGCGACGGACGCAAAAACACGCAGAGAACTGCGCCGTGCAAAGCGAAACGAAGAGGGCCATGCCAGCGAACCCAGCCAGGGGCTCTACTCCCCGGAAACTCTGGGCAGCATTGCGGTACATTCGAGCGAAATGGAACGCCGCTCCGATGAAGCCGAGCGGGAATTGATCGATCTCAAGAAACTCGAGTTCATGGCGGACAAGCTGGGAGAGGAGTATGAGGGTATTGTGATCCATCTGACGAAGGAAGGCATGGTTGTTGAACTGATGGAGCTGTTTGTCGAAGGGTTCGTTCGGCTGATTTCTTTGGACGATGACGACTACCAACTCAGAGATCGGCCACTGGCCCTGGTCGGCAGGATCTCCAAGAACGTCTACCGCCTTGGCGACCGGTTGAGAGTGTCGGTCGACCGCATTGACCGCTTTCGCAGACGCGTGGATTTGTCGGTGGTGGAACGGCTGTCAGGCGCGACCAAAGAAGAAGAGAACTCTGGCGGGCGAAAGGGCAAGCCGAGCAAGTCTCGTTAATCTGGTTCTGAGGCGTAACCGGCAGGACGAATGGAGTGCGCCCGCCGGTTACGCGTCAAGCTAGCGCCCAGCCAGACAGCAGGCGCTGCCTGGCGTACAGCAGCTGGCTTTCACAGCACAGCAATCCTGGCTGCTGGCGGCGTAGAGCGCTCCAGCCACCCCCAGGAACAATGCCAACATGGACAGTTTTAGAGCTTTCATGTGTTTCTCCTTGAAACGAATGAATGATCAACGTTGATTTTGATGATGATTCCAGCAGACGCAGATCGGCTCTAAATTCGTATCACGCAGTTGAGTAGGTGGGTGCGAAGGACTAGGAAGGGATTGCCTGCATCCAAGTCAAGCTGGACCGACGGTTTCGCCGAAGGCCAATGAGCGGGTCGATCGGCGGCCAGGTCGAGTGGGACGCCCTCCTGGCCAGTTGCAGGTGGCACAGTCGTTGCAGGTTTCGATGCCAGACAGCAGGATCGAATGGAGCGATTCTCTTGGCGCGCCATCTTCACCTTGCAGGATGAGGCTTGCGCGTTGGAAGTCATCGGGCAACAGGCGCCTTCAGCGGCGGCCATGTGTTGCCGGGTATTCACAGAGGAAGTCGGTGTCGGAACATCCGGCAAGCAACACATCGCCAGACACTGAAGAGGGCTGAGCGCCGCAACAATAGCGACGCAAAGCAATGTCTTCCCAAGCTGGTTCGATTTTGCTGTACTGGTGGCCGTGTTGCACAACCTCATGGAACTAATGCTAGCACACGATGGTGATAAAACTTCCAGAGATTACGCGAGTCAGGTAAGAACTGAATGTGGGAGCCGCTGTCCCCAGCGGCGACACCCGACGAGTCGTTCGTCGCTGACGACAGCCCCGCCCACACTTCGCATTGATCTGGGCTCACTGGGCTTTAGGGGTGACTTTGAAGACATGCCAAGCGACCCCTCATTTTCAGCCAGGCTTCATTGGGGAGAAGGCAGCCTATCACCCCAGCTTTCCCTTCCGGAACTGCTCAGCAATGTGATCTGCCGTACGGGCTGCCAAGGCCATCATTGTGAGCGTTGGATTCTTTTCTGAGGCCGACGGAAATACGCTGCCATCCACCACAAATAAATTCGGAACGTCGTGCGACTGACAGAACGCGTTAACGACCGACTTGGCCGGATCGTTTCCCATACGGCAACCACCTAACTCGTGGTTGGTGCGCGGCTCGGTCTGGTCGTCCAGAATCTCCACTCCACTGGCTTCGAGAATACGCCGCGACTCGCTGCGCATGGCGGCAAATAACCTCCGTTCATTCTCTCCGTAGCGCACATCGACAAGAGCCTTGGGCAGGGCAAAGCGGTCTTTCTTTACCGGATCTAGGGTAATGGTGCTTCCAGCTTCGGGAAGCATCTCGCCATACGGAGAAAACTGCAAAAAAGCCGGATAGCGTTCGCGAATATCTTTCTTCAGCCGGCTTCCGAATCCTTCCATTACACGCGCCCACGGAGCCAGCCGACGATTCTGATAGTTAAACTGGACTCCAAAACTCCGCACGAAATTACGTTGCCGCTGATGCATGTACGACGGAATGTAGGCATGATCGAGAGCTCCTTCTTCATTCACCACCTTTGAGCCAATCAACTCGCTCACAAATCCGGTGAGGTGGCCAGTGAAGTGGGGAATATAGTGCTTGCCCAATTGAAGGCTGGAGTTGCCCAAACCGTTCGGGTGGTGTTCAGACTGAGACATGAGGAGCAAAGCGACGCTTTGAATGCAGGCGCACGAGACCACGACCGATTTCGCCTGGATGCGGCCTTGTTTCAACGTCTCGCGGTTCATGTAGCGGACGCCGTTCACGTGTGTTTTGTCTTCCAGAGTCACCTCGCGAACAACCGCATCGCTCAGGATCGTCAGCTTTCCGGCAGACTGGGCGGGAAACATCTGAACATTGGCAGAATCGTATTTGGCCACCACGTCACAGCCTGCCATGCAGTTACCGCAATAATGGCAGGACGGACGCTCGTCGCGAGGGCGCGTGAGTGTAGCCTTGCGCACGTGGATTACCCGGATGCCGAGCTTGGTGGCGCCGCGCTGGATGATGCGGTCAGAGCAACGCAGGGGCATTGGTGGAAGAAACTGGCCATCGGGTAGATCCCCCAGGTGGTCGGCGTTGCCGCAAACTCCGATCTCCCTTTCAACTGACTCGTAGTACGGTGCCAGGTCGGAGTACTCGATCGGCCAATCGGCGCCGGCGCCTTCCAGGCTGTAGCCCTTGAAATCACGTGGGCCTAGGCGCCATGCAACAGCATTCCAAAGCAACGTCTTGCCGCCAACGCCTCGGGTGCGCTCGTCTTCAAACCCAGCGACGCCCGGAACCATGACGGGCATCTTGCGGTTTGGGAATTCATAGGGCATTCCATGCGTGTTGAAAGCCCGCCGCGTGTCGATGCGTGGTCCGCCTTCCATCACAATGACGCTCAGTCCCTGTCTGGCTAGGCGGGAGGAGAGCGTGCCACCGGCCGCACCGGAGCCTACGACGCAAACGTCAAAGACCGGGGTATTCACATTCATGTGTTGGCAGAGTTTGAGAGCTAGACGGCGATGACAAGGTGGACAGTGCACGATATGCCACGTCATTCCCTCGGAAGGTGGAATCAAGATGGTCCCTATCCATGGACCAATGGATTCCGGCTCGCACTTCGCTTGGCCGGAATGACGAGACTCGCCAAGTCCGGGGAAATGACGCGTAACCTGTCATGCGCCCCATTTTGCCACCGTGGCGGTGTCCAATTTCAGGGCGGTGGCCAGGCGCTGCAGGTAATTGCGCTCCGCATCTGAGTCCACTTCAACGGCCACCACTGAAGCCGCATACACCTGCTCGGCCATTTCAGGAGACTTCACCTGGCTGACCAACGCGCGCAGGTCGAGCGGGTGCGACAGCTCTTCTTCGATGAAACTTCGTTCCTCGGTCCCCAGACCGCTGGCCGTTACCTTCCCCAGGATTGCGTGGCGTTCGACGTCGTCCACGGCGTGATCGGCATTAGCGGCCGCGATCATGGCACGAATCAACAAAAGAGGTTCTTCGTTTCTGGGCTGTTCAGGTTCGGGATTGGAAGGGAGCGGCGGCGGTGTCCAATGCACAGGCGGAGAGGTGGAACCCCCGCCCCCTACTTGTGGCATCGGTGCCACCGGATTCGAGCCCCCCGACGGAGGGGGAGCCGTTGAAGCTTGGGGATTCTGGTTCTGCGTAAAATGTTCAAATGCGCCCACCGCCAGCCCCAACAGTCCCATGCCGATGGCGGCCTTGTTTTGGCTGATCAGGTTGCCCGCCACCGATTTCAGGCCGCCACCGTGGCGGCGACTCTTCGACACCCGCCCCGTGAGCCCCTGGCCCAATGCATTCGTAATCAGGCTGCCCAACAAACGTTCTGCGTTGAACATCGAGTTTATCCCTCTAAAACTAAGATTCCCCTCCTTCACAAGGAGGAGTGGCGCCTAGCGCCGGGGTGGTTGGTCAGCTTGATTTTCTACGAAACAGGAGAAGATTGACAATACCAATCAAGATAACAACCAACGTTACCCGCCAGAACCCAGGCCACGATGGATGGAAGAATTTCAAGGGGGCGCGGATTTCAAAACTGACCGCTACCAAATGATTGGTCTCATTTAAGGTGAATCGGTCATCGCGTTCTCCTATAATTCCTGTTCGGAAATGCGCCGACCGCTTGTGCTCTTTGTACCGGCCAACCGTTCTTCTTGGACCAGGGGGACTTCAGGTGGGTTCACCTCATTGACTCCCTATTTCCTCCCCGCGGCGCTATGGGCTCAGAGGTATCTATGAAGCCAGTCAGGATACGAGTGCTGGTGTTGGCGAACACAATCCTTACAGTAGGAGCGGTGATGTCGCCAGCGCAAACCATTCTTCCAGGTTCAGGGCTGATCGCCCACGTCGAAGGCAAGGTCTACCTCAACGAACAACGTGTGGAGCTGTCAGGCGCCCCCCTTTATGTCCTGAATTCCTCCATCGTCCGCACAGAAGAGGGACGGTCTGAAATTCGCTTCGCTGGTGGCGTCTCCCTTTTCTTGGGTGAAAACACTGCGGTCAAGAGAATCCCGAGCGGCGGCTATAATTTCAGCCGGTTTGAAGTGCTCAATGGTTCGACCGTCGTGACAACCGGCGAAATGGGTAGCCATGCGATCTGCGGCCACGAAGTGACGCTTTCCGATTTCGGCCTGTTTCGATTCGATGTCTTTCGCCTGCCGGAGCCGACTGTCCCAAAGATGTGCGGGTTCAAGGTCAATCGTGGCGCTGCCGCAGTGCAACTATCAAGTGTTATCGCCGTGGCAACGCCGGGCAAGTTCCTAAGCCTAGGCGGTGGCGCCGGCGATCGGGTAGCTCTTCAGAAATTCGATACCGAGCAAAAAGACGATTTGGACAATTGGGTAAGCCAACGGATTGGCTTGCCCCCCACCCAGTGACAGATTTCGTTAATTGGCTTTTCAAACTGACCCACTACCAATCATTTTCGCGGCTTGACCCCGAACAGACAGGCAAAGGATAATCCACGCCGAAGTTTCCGCCCAACTCTGCTTAACACAATCTAAACACTCACTTCGTTCTGCCGGATGGGCAGGCTGAAGCGAAGTCCTGGAGGCGTCATGAACTGCCGCTACTGTGGAGCTGCTCTCAATCCTGAGGTGAAGTTCTGTTCAACCTGTGGCCGTTCGCAGCAGGATGAAACCGCATCCAGTCTGCCTCCTCCGCCACCGCCCCCTTCCGGCGAGGTGACGGCACAAACCGGGCGCTGGATCAGTGCTGGATGGGATCTTATCAAAGGCGACTGGCTGACTTTTGCCCTCATGGCACTGGTATTCCTGGTTGTGACCAACTGCGTCCCGATCGTCTTGCAAGGCACAATGATGGCGGGCTTTCACATCGCCTGCATTCGAAAAATGATGTCCGGCAAGGCCGAGGTCGGCGATCTCTTTAAGGCTTTTAGCTACTTTGGAGCCACCTTACTCGCGTTCCTTGTCACTGCGGTATTCACATTCCTGGGACTGCTGCTTTGCTTCATTCCAGGTTTGGTCGTGGCTGCAATGTACCTGTTCACTTACCTTTTCATTGTCGACAAGAAAATGGAGTTCTGGCCGGCGATGCAAGCGAGCCACGCTCTGGTTAGAAAAGACTATTTCGGGTTTTCCCTCTTTCTGCTAACGCTGTTCCTCATCAACATTGTTGGTGCCCTCGCCTGTTTTGTCGGGGTCCTCGTGACCCTTCCGCTTTCCTATGGTGCCATTACGGCTGCCTACCGTGATCTGGTGGGGTTTGAGAACAAGGAAAATTTCTGAACCGTGAGCGCGCCCACTATTGTTAGCCAAAATGGATTCTGCGGAAACCCTGGTTCATGGGCTTGGCGAGCAGGCATTTCGGGAAGCGTCTTGATGCTCTTGGCGTTTCTGCCGATCTCATTGCAGCCGCAAACGTCCCTTTGCGGTTTCCTCTGGCTGACCGGACAACCCTGTCCATTCTGTGGAATCACCCGTGCCCTTGTCTGCCTTTTGAAGGGTGACTTTGCGTTAGCCCTGAATTTCCATCCGCTGAGTCCGCTTGCGTTAGCTGCCTTGCTGATTGTGTTTCTCGGAGGTCCGGGCCAGATGGTCTGCCGGCGCACGGGTTGGCGAACTGTTTCAAGGGAGAGTCTTCGATTCTTCTGGACGGGGTCGTTGTTGCTCTTCCTGGTCTATGGCTCGTGGAGGATTTTGATGGGTAGCCCCTCATGAACTGGGACTGGATTTCAGACAGGCAGATTCCATACGGCGCCATTAGTTCGGTGATCCTGATTCTCACCGTACTCGTCGTCAAGAAACTGCTTCTTCGGACCGTGCTGCGACTGGACAGCCAGCAGCCGGAGGTCCGACGGCGCTGGGTCGTCAACATTCGTAACGCGTCGCTGGTTGGCTTGCTGCTCGGGCTGATCATGATTTGGGCCGAGCCTCTCCATACCTTGGCGGTTTCCTTCATTGCACTGGCCGTGGCCGTAGTGATCGCGACCAAGGAACTCATCCTTTGTGTCAGTGGCTCAGTCGTGCGGGCGACCAGTAAGTCCTACGCCGTGGGCGATCGCATTGAGATTGCCGGAAAGCGAGGAGATGTTGTGGATCAGAATTTGTTCACAACGACCTTGCTTGAGATTGGACCTGGGCAGTCCAGCCATCAGTACACGGGCAGGGCGATTGTCATCCCCAACAGCATGCTGCTCAATACGCCACTCATTAACGAAACCTTCACCCATGACTACGTGTTGCACGTGTTTTGCATTCCTTTGACAACCGGCGACGATTGGCAGCGTGCCGAACAGATCCTGCTGGAAGCCGCGCAAATTGAATGCAGCGCTTTTCTTGACCAAGCTCGCACATACATGAAGAGCATCGAGAGCCAGCACGGCCTCGACAGTCCTACCGTTGCCCCGCGCGTTACAGTGCAAATCCCGGAACCTGGGAAAATCACTCTCTTGCTGCGCGTTCCTGCACCGTCACGGCGCAAGGGAAGGCTAGAGCAGGCCATCCTTAGAAGGTACCTGTCCCAAATTTCCAAGAGCACAGTGAACGAATCCGACACACCTTTTCCGTGAAGCAGGAGTCTCCGTCATTCCCGCGAAAGCGGGAATCCAGTTCTCTTTTCAATCTGCGAAGATCGCCGTTCCCTGAAGAGCAGCCTGGATTCCGCTTTCGCGGGAATGACGCGGGAGTGGATCATGGCATCTTTAATGAACCAGCAGCCAGCTGTGTACATTCTTGTCAGCAAGACGCAACGGGACCCTTTACATCGGTGTTACGAGTAATCTAGCCAAATTCACTTGGCAACATAGGAACGACAGAGCGGCAAGCTTCACCAAAGAGTATGGTATTCACACGCTGGATTACTATGAGCTACACCCCACTCTGCTTGACGCAATCCGGCGCGAGAAGCGACTCAAGAAATGGAATCGGGCCTGGAAGCTGGAGTTGATTGAGAAGGTCAATCCCGAGTGGAAAGACTTGTCCTCGACGATTGTGTGAGTCGAGGAGGAGAGAACTCGACGATGGCGGTAAGCCTTTCGTCATTCCCGCGAAAGCGGGAATCCAGTTTGCTTTCAGACTCTACGACGGCCGAGGTTCCTTGGACACCAGTCTGGATTCCCGCTTTCGCGGGAATGACACCAATTTGGCATTCTACTTCACCAAGTTGTGTTTCTGAAGAAACTGCTGGATGGTCGCGAAAATCTTCAGCGTCTCATCGCGGGTAAAACCGCCGTGTTTCCCGCCCGGGATGGTGAGAAGCTGGTTGGGCACTCCTGCCTTGTTCAGCGCTTCATGCAGGCGGACTCCATGGCTGTAGGGCACGGTTGGATCCGCGTCGCCATGAATGGTGAGGATGGGAGGAAGACCGGGTCGAACATACTCGAGAGGTGAAACCCGTTTGGCGATTTCATAGCGATTCGTCAGGCTGCTGAGCCAAGTGACTGCATAAGTCTTCGTATTCGGTCCATCCAGCAAATCGCCAACGTCGGTAATGCCGTACCAGTTAACGATGGCGGCCACTTCGAGTTCTTCGCTCCCAGGACATTGACGTTCCAGTCCTGCCGAAGCCGGCAACATGCCAGTGGTCAGCGCCAGGTGCCCACCCGCCGAGTTGCCAGTCACCACCAACCTGTTCACATCAAAGTTATAGTCCTTTGCTTTGCTGATCACCCAGCGCAACGCACAGCGGCAGTCTTCCACAGCAGCAGGCGCGAGTGAAACCCTGGCCAGCCGATAACTGACGTTCACAACGGCCCAGCCCATCTCGAGATACGGCATGGTATTGAAGAATGCTGCCTGGCGATCACCGCTCGTCCAACCGCCACCGTGGATGTAGATGAGGGTCGGTGTTGGCGCACTTTCATTCAAGGGTTGGTACACGTCCAATTTCGCTTCCCAGTTATTGGCCGTGAAATAGGTAACGTTCGGTGTGATTCGATAACTTCTAGCCAAGGTTGCTGCCCACGATGCCGAGTCCAAGACGTCCGCAAACGCGGCCGCTGGGATCAGCGTATGAATCAGGAGCGCGCACAGCATAGGGTGGAGCAGACGTTGGCAGCTCAACATATTTGAGTTTCCTTTCTCAAACCAAGGTGGAGATACGCGGGTCCCTCAGGATGAGGACGCAACAAGATACAGGATTCCAGTGGGGTCCAGCGCGAGAGGTTCAAGCAACGAGCTTGCTGACCACTTCTCCGTGTACGTCCGTCAACCGGAAGTGGCGGCCTTGGAACTTGTAGGTTAAGCGCGTGTGGTCAATTCCCAGGCAATGGAGAATCGTCGCGTGCAAGTCATGCACATGCACGGGATCCTTCGCGATGTTGTAGCAATAGTCGTCCGTCTCGCCGTGGCTGATGCCCGGCTTCACACCGCCACCAGCAAGCCAGATCGTGAAGCAGCGCGGGTGATGGTCGCGTCCATAGTCCTCCGCCGTCAACTTACCCTGGCAATACACGGTCCTTCCGAACTCACCGCCCCAGACGATCAGCGTGTCGTCAAGCAGGCCTCGCTGCTTCAAGTCGCTAACGAGCGCAGCCGAGGGCTGGTCCGTGTCGCGAGATTGCCCAGCGATCTGTTTTGGCAGGTGCAGGTGTTGGTCCCAGCCGCGGTGGAACAGCTGAATGAACCGCACGCCGCGTTCGGCCAATCGTCGCGCGAGCAGGCAATTGGCGGAAAATGTTCCCGGTTTGCGGGATTCGGGCCCATAGAGCTCAAAAACAGCCTCAGGCTCCTTGGAGAGATCGGTGAGCTCAGGCACAGAGGTTTGCATGCGATACGCCATCTCATATTGAGCGATGCGCGTGGAGATCTCCGGATCACCCGCCTCCTGGAGTTTCAGTTGATTTAGTTCGCTCAAGTCGTCAAGAAAGCGCCGGCGCAAGGTGCTGTCGATGCCGCCTGGATTGGACAAGTAGAGCACCGGATCGGCTCCCGAACGAAACTTGACTCCTTGATATCGAGTTGGCAGAAATCCGCTGCCCCAGAGTCGGTCGTAAAGCGGTTGGTCAGCTGGGTTGCCGGTGCCTTGTGAAACGAGAGCTACGAAGGCTGGCAGGTCCTGATTCTCACTACCGAGCCCGTACGACAACCAGGATCCAATGCTTGGACGGCCCGCGAGCTGAAAGCCGGTCTGGAAAAAGGTGATCGCTGGATCATGGTTAATTGCCTCGGTATGCATGGACCTGATGAACGAGACCTGATCCACAATCTTGGCTACATTTGGCATGAGTTCGCTCACCCAGGTGCCCGACCTCCCGTGCTGGGCAAACTTGAATCGCGAGGGTGCTACAGGAAACGTGGCCTGAGTGGCAGTCATCCCGGTTAACCGCTGACCTTTGCGGATCGAATCGGGCAGCTCGACGCCTTGATAGTCTTGAAGCTTGGGTTTGTAGTCGAACAAATCCATCTGGGACGGAGCCCCGGATTGGAAAAGGTAAATCACCCGCTTGGCCTTGGCCGGGAAATGGGGAAGGTCCGGCAAGCCGCCTGTCTTGGTTTGCGCCTGCAGCAGATCGCGATCCAGCAGTGACGCCAATGCCGCAACACCGATGCCCGTGCTGGTCCGGCTGAAGAACTGCCGACGGTTAATGAGGAGTTGTGATTCCAGCAATGGATTCATATCGATGACCTCAGAAAGGCTGGAGCAGGCTCGCCTTCACTCCTTGGTAATGACCTCGTCCAGGTTCAGGATCAAACTCGCCTGGGCCGTGTAGGCAGCCAACTCGCAAACGTCCAGCCTTTCGTCAATGGGGAACTCGCGCGAACTGATCATCAGGTTGAGAGCGGCTTTCGGGTTCTGCTCGTACTCCTTCAGGTGCCGTTCAAAACCTGCCAGCAGAACTTTTTGTTCCTCTGTCTTTGGCGGCCGGCCCGTCGCCAGTTGGAACGCCAGGGCCAGCCGTTTCTCAGGCGTGGCCGGAGCTTCGATCATCACGCGTTGCGCCAGTACACGCGCGGCTTCGACGAACGACGCATCGTTCATCAGATTCAACGCTTGCAGCGGCGTGTTCGTGCGAGTTTCTCGAACCGTGCACGCTTCGCGGCCGGCGGAGTCGAAGTTCATCATAGAGGGCGGCGGCGCGGCCCGCTTCCAAAACGTGTATAGGCTGCGACGGTAGAGGTTTTCTCCTGTGTCCGGTTGGTAGTCTTCATCACCGCTCAACTCTTTCCACAGTCCCGGAGGCTGGTACGGCTTTACCGAAGGCCCGCCAATTTTTTCCACTAATAAACCGCTGGCGGCCAAGGCTTGGTCGCGAATCATTTCCGGCGATAGCCGGACGCGCGAGCCGCGGGCCAACAACCGGTTTTCAGGATCCCTCTGCAGCAACCCGGGGGTGACCCGTGACGACTGCCGATAGGTGGCGCTGGTGACCAGTGTCTTGAGAATTCCTTTCACATTCCAGCCGTTGTTGACGAACTCAGTGGCCAACCAGTCGAGCAGTTCAGGATGCGACGGCCACTCACCCTGCGAGCCGAAGTCTTCCACCGTCTTAACCAGGCCAGTTCCAAACAACATCTGCCAGTAACGATTCACCGCCACTCTTGCAGTCAACGGATTCCCAGGATCAACCAGCCAGCGAGCAAACCCCAACCGGTCTTTCTTAGCCGTGGCGGGCAGCGGGGGCAGGCATGACGGCACGTTGGTAGGCACCTTGTCGCCAGGCCGGTCATAGGCACCGCGAATCAGCAGGAAGGTGTCGCGGCGCGGCTCCATTTCCTGCATCACCATCGTCGTCGGAATGCTGTCGATCAAGTCCTCTTTCTCGCGACGCAACGCGGCCAACTGTTGATGGGCCTCACGGATCGCCTCAGGCGCCGCCGCAGCCAGGAAATAGCTACGAATCTTGTCTGCCAGGGCTGGCGTCCGTTTGGTCACGGGGATGGCAGCAATTTGATTGACGGCATCGGGATTGGCGACCACAGCGACCTCATCTGCCGGTAGCGCACGATGGTAGGCGCGCACTTCGTCGATCAATCCTTCGAAGCGGCTTTCTGGCCCGCCGCCTGATCCGATGCGGAAGGGTTCGTTCGATTTGAACTGCTGATTCAGCTCGTCCAGCAACACTTTCAGCTTGGCAGGTTTTCCGTCCACGTAGATGTTGACGCCCTTTGCGACGCGCGAGCCGTCGTAGGTTGCCATGACGTGATGCCATTGATTGGGCGCCAGGCTCTCAGCCGTCTCAATTCGAAGCGCGTCATCCAACCAGCGCACCACGAAATTGAGCTGCACTTTCCCTTGATCCAGCAGGAGGCTGTAGCCGGACTCCTGCGGCACTTCCTTGGAACGGGAGACGATAGCTCCGCCTTTGTTTCCCTTGGGGTAAATCCAGGCGCCAAGGGAGAACCGGTCGTAGAATCCAAAATCTGCGACGTCGCCCGCCGATATAAACCGCTTTCCGTCAAAATTGCCGGCCAAGCCAATTCGACCGATAACGTATTCGTCTTTACCATCCACGAATTCACCGCGAAGCGCTTTCTTCCGGTTTGTTTCGCTGGCTTTCTCAAGAGTGCTGGCGTCCAACGGGAAGTATGCCTCCAGTCGATCCGTAGGTGCCGCATGGATGAGCTGGCTGGGACGAAGAGTCTTCTCCCAAACGGCTTGTGCAGCCGTCAGTTCAGGTGCCAGCCGTTCGGCACGTGCCTGTGCGGCCACCAGCTTGCGATCAATCGACTGGAGTTGTTTCTGCTGGTGCGGTGTTGGGCTTAGGATAAACGGGGGCGAATTTCCATACTTGAACGCTTTTCCGCTCTCCGGCACGTTGTTGAAGAAAGCGTATGTCTGGTAAAACTCTTTCTGGGTGAGCGGATCATACTTGTGGTCATGGCAGCGAGCGCAACCCATCGTCAAGCCCAGCCATACGGTAGAAGTCGTCTCCACTCGGTCCACCACGTATTCGACGGCATATTCTGCCGCAATAATCCCACCCTCGCCGTTACCACGATGATTGCGGTTGAAACCCGTGGCGATTCTCTGATCCAGTGTTGCGTTTGGCAGGAGGTCGCCTGCGAGCTGTTCCACAGTGAATTGGTCGAAAGGCAGGTTCCGGTTATAAGCGTCGATCACCCAATCGCGCCAACGCCACATGATGCGCGCGGCATCGGTTTGATAACCGTTGGTGTCAGCGTAACGCGCGGCCTCAAGCCAGCGAATTGCCATGCGCTCGCCGTAACGTGAAGAAGCCAGGAGACGATCCACGACTTTCTCGTACGCGTTGGGCGTCTTGTCTGCAAGAAATGCGTTTGTTTCGCTGGGCGTAGGTGGCAGGCCTGTCAGGTCGAGCGTAACGCGGCGCAGGAGTGTGGCCCGATCTGCCTCCGGCGATGGCCCCAGTCCCTCGCGTTCCAGCCGGTGCAAGATGAACGAATCAATGCCATTGCGAATCCAGGTCGGGTTCTTCACGGAAGGCAGATTCGGGCGCTTGGGCGGAATCAGCGACCAGTGCTTCTGCCATTCGGCACCCTGTTCAATCCAGGCTTTTAGCAGGTCGACTTGCCCGTCGGTCAGCTTGCGCCCAGAGTGCACGGGAGGCATTCGGAGGGCTTCGTCCTTCGCGCTCACTCGGCGATAGAGTTCGCTACGCGCTGGTTCGCCGGGCACAATTGCCCGGCGGCCCTCCCCGAGGTCGGCCCGAGTACTTTCTTCGAGATCGAATCGCAGCTCTGTCTGGCGATTTGCTTTATCCGGGCCGTGACAGGTAAAGCAAGTATCGGACAGAATCGGCCGGATGTCGCGGTTGAACTCAACTTTCCCGCTTACCTGACCGCTGGCATCCGCCACGCTACAGAGAGCGAACGCGACCAGTGATCCAAAGGATAACCATCTTGGAGGAGTTAAAGGCATGTGTGGGTAAACATGAGGTCTGCCAACCCTAGGTTTGCCGGGAAAATTCAATCTCAAGCTAATCAATTTAGCTCCAAATGTGGCTTCGTTACCATCAATTTTTCGGGGCAGGAGGGCGTGCAACACCCTTTTTGACGAGAATTTGCTGCCCTACCGAAGCACGAAGGCCGTACGCCCCTCCCTCGCCCTCATACGCTATACTACCGCTTTGGCTTGACCTGCAGACGAATTCTTATGACTGAACGCCTTTATTACCACGACAGCTACATACGCCAATTCGAAGCCAACGTTGTGAGAGCGGTCGAGATCGATCGGGGCTGCGAAGTCGTGCTCGACGCTACCGCTTTTTACCCCACGTCCGGTGGGCAACCGCATGACTTGGGCCGTATGGCAGGAGCCAGAATCCAAGGAGTGGTTGAGCGCGACGATGAGATTGTCCACCGCCTCGATGTTCCCGTCGCGGCGGAACGGCTGGATTGCCAGATCGATTGGGAGCGTCGTTTCGATCACATGCAGCAGCACACCGGGCAGCACGTACTTTCGCAGGCGTTTGTTAGAGCTGCTAAGCGAAATACGGTGGGCTTTCACATGGGTGCAGACTACGTGACGATCGACCTGGACGCCGAAGCCATCAGTCAGCAGCACCTCAATGAGGCTGAGCGACTGGCGAACACCATCATCTACGAGAACCGCCTCATTGCGATGCGAATCGTTCCAGAATCAGAAGTACCCGCACTCGGTCTGCGCAAAGAGAGTCAGCGAGTGGGGCCGCTTCGGGTCGTCTCCGTGGAAGATTTCGATGTGTCAGCCTGTGGCGGCACCCACGTCAAGCGGACGGGAGAAATCGGCAGCGTTGTCATCCGCAGGGTGGAGCGTGTCAATCGACAGGCAAGGGTAGAGTTCGTTTGCGGACGTCGTTCGGTAACATCAGGACAACGCGACCTGGAAACTCTCAGTCTTGTTGCCCGACACTTCTCGGTGGGTCTGAACGAAGTTCCGGCGCGCGTTGAAAAACAAATTCAGGAAACGCGGCAGCTACGCAGGGTATTGCAGGAAAAAAACAAGATGCTGGCGGGTTTGCTCGCTAGAGATCTCTACGCTCAAGCCCCGGAACGGCAGGGAAGCCGGATCGTGAAGCAACTCTTTGAAGACGAAGAGTTGGAGTTCTTGAAGCAGCTGGCTCACGCACTATTGAGCCAGGGGAATTGTGTGGTGCTGCTGGGTTCGGGCGGCGTACAGGCCACATTGCTGTTTGCGCAGAGCGACAGTTTGCCCGGCGATCTTCGCCAGGTTCTACCGGCGTGTTCCCAACTCATCGAAGGCAAGGGCGGGGGCACGCGAACCCTGGTTCAGGCCGGTGGAAAGAACGCGAGTCAATTGCAGCAGGCGCTGGATCTGGCAGAGCGGCAAATGATGAGTGGAAGCTCCACAAGTGCTTTGTAGAGTTCCATCGATAATGCGAGTAACGCGCTGGCCGCCAGTAGTGCCGATCGTTCGTATTGTCAGCCACCTCCGAACAGTTTGGTACGCGCATGCGGATGCCTACAGGGGTTGCGCGTTGCATACCCTAAAGTATGTCTCATGAATGCCGCGACCCTCTTCTGACCTGACATGCGCCTGCGGCTGGCTGACGACGGTATGGTGGCCTCTGGTTATTTCATCAAGGCGACCAGTCAAGGCTCTAGCGACGTTGTGCCCAATGACTATGATCGACCGGGGCCTACATTCTTGCAGAACGTGACCAATGTAGTTGTCCCAGCAACAGGCCAAAACGTGCTCGCATACGCGGCGACCGGTTCTAGCGCCGCCAGGCCTATACAAGGCAAGGATGCTCGCATCCACGAGCCACACACCACGGCTGCGGAGGCGTTCCAGCAGCGCGACTTTTGCCTTAATGCGCGAGGCATAGGTGCGATTGCGGGTCTTGAGGAGCGGCGCAAAGGACTCGTTGGATGGCGGAGTTACGCAACTGGAGAATATCTTCCAGTACTGCCAAGTGCCGGAATTTGGAGCAACCGACCGGCCGACATAGTCCGGCTCTCCGTACCCAAGGCAGTAGACGAGCCGAACGAATGATTCCGGTGTATCGCACGGATGAATCAGCGTGCGTCCGCGCATGGCTACACACTCGTTTGGATTCGTATAGACGTGGGACTCCGCCAAGAGCACAGTGTGAACCGACTTGGGGCGCCAGTACCGCCGGTGGTTCTCCACGACCGTTGCGACAGACAGGGGTTCAGCGGTGGGCCCTAAGATAGCACCGGCCTTCTGGTAACAGCGCTCGAATTGGATGGTCATGCGCCTAACGGGAAGGCTAGGCTACCCAGCGTCCGACCGTGGTGGAGCCGGAGATGACTTTTCAGAATCTCAGTGGCACGGCGTTATCTCTTCAATAAGTCCGAATTTTTGAACCGCAGGAGTAAGCCGGGGATGCTCTCGGAAGAGGTCAGCCACTCGGGGTGTGGCTATTTCTGCTCTATCCTCTTTTTCAAGTTCGATACCAATTTCTTAGCTGAATTGGATACTAGCCCAGCTTCGCCGGTATAGTCCGACCAGAGGGGTGTGTCATCGCGTGCATCAGTGATGCGCATATAGAATTTCGACTCTGATCCGCCCAGTAGAACTCCTGGCCCGGGGACGAGAACAGCCCCACCGAAGCTGCCTGCATGGGTAGAAAGCACGATCACAATGTCAGCCTGATCCTTACTTTCTACGAACCGAAATCTATTCCACTTCTTTAGTTCGCCATGGAATTTATCGAAGACCTTGTACCAACTCCCGTCGTTTACCACAAAGGCGGTTTTCGCACTCCGAAGCTTGGAAGGTATGGGAGCCTGCGCAGCAGCCGCCCCGACAATTGAGACGTAAAGAACTAAGGTGACTAGAAGTTTTGGATACGCAGGCAAAGGTCTAAGCATAATTGCGCTTAAATATTCAGGCCTTATTTTAGGAAAAGTCAACCTGAGTCACTACTTTCGAGGGCCAAACGATTCCGGCGCTAACTAACCCGCAAGACGGCGGGTGAAACATCAGTGGAACAGGCACGACTGTTTGGCTTGTCGGGTTCAGCGCTGTGATGGGCGGAGGTTTATTGAAGGCCAGGCAAGAGACGTGACGCGCGAAAAACCGTGACGATCTCCACCGTGCCCGTCCGCACTCGGTAGACGATCCTGTACGGAGACTCAATCACTTCGCGGATCGCCGGGTCATTACGTTCCGGCACCTTGCGACCCGATTCGGGAAACCCCTTGAGTCGTTCAACCGCTTTGACGATGCGGCCAACAACCAATTCCGCAATGCGCACCGAATCCTCAGCTATGTACGCCCGAATGGATGCGATGTCACGCTGTGCTTGGGGCGACCAAATGATTTGAGTCACAACCCAAGCTGACGCTTAACCTCGTTATGCGGGATGCCGTCTCCCGCATCAAGTTCAGCCAATCCAGCATCGATCTTCGCGAGAAACACAAGACGCTCGATAGCATCGTCAAATGTTGCGTCAGGCGGCAAATCCCGCAATGCCTCCAGAATGCGGTCTCGTGTGGTTTGAGATGACATGCTCCGATTATACCTCCGTCCCAGCTCTGCGCCCCAGTATTCTTCTGCTTACTCATGCTTGGTCTTATCGAGCGCGCTGCGTAGGACTTTCGTTAATTGCGTCACGGGCCCCTTTCCCCAATAGTGCAAGAACAGATAGCGCGGCTTTTCGTCGGTCATGTGGTGGTGAATGGCCACGATGTTGATCCCGCCAGAACGAAGCGCTTTCAACACGTCTTGCAGCTCACTTTCCAACACCGAGAAGTCGCCATCAACGAATGCGTTCTCCTGACTGCCCGCGAAGGCGGCCCACGAGTTGACACCCATTTCCTTGGCGGCATCGCAACCACACGGCATAGTCGTCCTTCTGCCGATCACGACTTTATACATACCAGAATTCGCCTGGCCACTGTGGCCAAGGATCTTTTCGATTTCCTGACCATCGATGGAACTCTCAGCCGGAAGTGGCGGCCCGGGGAACCCTCTTACCGGCTCCGGATGAGCCGCCCGGATTTCCTTGATCTTGTCCTGGGTCTTCTTCACTGCAGTGGCAAAAGTCTGGAAAGCGCCATCGCCCCCGATGTGCATGAAATACACCTTGGGATTGTCATAGAAAAAGTGATTGTGAAGGGCCGTCACGCTGAGTCCATTGTCCAACGCGACGCTCATGATGGGGTTCACTTCATCTTCAAACAGAACGAGATCGCCCATCACCATCGATTCCTTCTCCACTCCTTTGCGGAAGGCTACCCACGATGTGAGGCCCATGAAGGGCTTCATCGTCCAGCCGTCCACTGTTACCAAAACGTCAGTGCGTGGAAAGGTGAACTTGAACACGCGCTCCTCCGTATTGGCGACGCCCTTCACACCGATAGCCTCCTCGAGAATCTTCGTATTGAAACCGATGGAACGCGTTTGAGCCTGGAGCAGGGACGTAAATGTGAGTAGCAGAAACAAAGCCAGAGTGTGCCTCAAAAGCAACATAAATCCTCCTCCTGACACGGCTCTCGGAAAGTGCTCGTGGATGCTATGGGAAGCAGTTGCAGGCGTCAAGGCCGTGAAACTAGCCGCAAAGACTACCGTCCTACTTGGAAGGTTTGAGGACGGAATTGAGAATCAAGCTCAGAATGCTAACGAATATTGACCCTAGGATAGCAGCTCCGAAGCTACGCACCGCGAAGCCTTCAACGAGCGAGGCAGTCCAATACAGCATCAGGCCATTGATGACAAAGTAGAATAGGCCCAAGGTCAAGAAGGTTATGGGCAGGGCAAAGAACTGCAACACGGGCCGCACCAAGGCATTCAAAATACCAAGGACAGCCGCGGCAATGAGGGCTGCCGGCAGGCTGGCGACCCGAATCCCGGAATACAAGTAAGAGACGATCAAGAGAGCAAGCGTCAGCGCAATCCAGTGAATGAGCATTGCAGTCTCCTCCAGAGACGACTTTTCGAGAAGGCGAGTATAGCGAGGAGGCGTCCGCTGAGCAATCAGGGCATGCCTTTCGAGGTTTGGCGCCCACAAACCACTAATGACACGCTGCCGTCTGCCGATCAAAGCCTTATAAGTTTGTAGAGGTTCCGGCGATTTTAGGGCCGGGCTGCACGGCTCACTTAGTTTCTCCGCAACCCACGGATGGCATCGCGGACCAGGATTGAGATGGCGACGGATCGCCCATAGGAGGCGTTTCGCCTTTGGCGGACTCCTGCACCAACAATGGGATGAACTATGCCGTCCGTTTCTAAACTGCTTGGCTTGATTGGGCCCGCCGGCCTCATCGTGCAGGCACTGCTGGCATCACTGGCCGCAGTTGTGGGACTTCTCATTTTCATTCTGCTGCGCCGTGGCGCGCGCCACGTCTATTTCTGGCGGCGAGACCGGCGCGTGCTTGAGACACGTGCCGACTGGAACGCCATCGTTGCCGGCACCATACCTCCCAAGGAATGGGTGCTCAGCCGAATGAGACGAGAAATCGTCGAAGGCATCCTGCTGGACCGTCTTGAAGTCGCACCACCGAAAGAGGCTCAGGAACTGCTGGAATGCGTGCGGTTTAGCGGGCTATTAGATACCCGTGTCCATGAGGCGCGGACCTGGCGTGGCTGGCGCCGACACAAAGCGTTGCTGGCACTGGGCCGCATGCGCGTTCCGGAAGCCATCCCAGCCCTGACGGAAGGGTTGGACGATGCCGAAGAGGAATGCCGCATCGCGGCGACGCGCGGCCTCGGTCGGATGGGGCTTCCACGCGCTGCCGTGCCCATTCTGCAACGCCTCAGCACCGGAAAACTTCAGGTGCCTTCGTCGGTGCTGCTGGATGCTTTGATTAACAATTGCCGCCCGACCCCTGGGCTTGTTCTGACGTTTCTTTTGAAGTCCGCTGACAGTGCAAAGCCTTTGCTGGCCAGGGTGCTGGGGGAAATAGCCACTCCTGATCTCGACGAAGATTTGCTATTGCTCGCTTCCGATGAGTCGTCAGAAGTGCGGGCCTCTGCGGCTCGCGCCCTGGCGTGTGCCAAGCCGGGCCTCGCGGTCTCAATCCTGACGGGCCTTGTGGACGACGAAGAATGGTTCGTGCGACTGCGTGCAGTGGTTGCCCTGGGTGAATTGGAAGACCCTCGGACCATTCCTGTCCTGCTGCACGGCTTGTGTGATCGCAACCGGCAGGTGCGCATTCGGTCAGCTTGTGGACTGTCGCGCTTGAAAAACCACCTCGAAGACATCATTTGCCTGGCGCTCAAAACTCAGGATGCTTATGCCGTCCAGGAGTTGATCTCGGAGTTGGAACGCTCCGGTGGCATCTTCGAAATGGTGACCGCCCTGGGTGATTCGCGCCGTCGCGCCAAGGCTGAGGCCGCCCTGCTCGCCGCGCTCCGTGGAGGCTGTCGCCGCATCCTGCTGGACTTGGTGTTGCACCACGAGAACTGGAGAACGCGCGGTGCGCTGGCCCGTCTCTTAGGCCACTCTGGTGACAGCGAACTTCTCAAGATCATGGAATTGTTCGATTCGCCGGGATTGCCTGTGCGGAAACGTCGTGTATTGCGCTGGCTGGAGCGACAACTGGCTCCGACGCAGGCGTCCCTCTCACAGGCGGTCAGGGTGGTGGCATGATTGGCCCAATTTTGCAGTGGGTCAACACTCTGATGTTCTTCTATTACCTCGCCTGTAACCTTGTTTACCTCCGCCTGCTGGTGGCGGCCATCAAAGCCAGTGTCCTCCAGAACCGCCGTCAAAAAACAGCCTGGCTCGACCGCGTCCGGCGGTCGCCGCTCACCCCGCCCATCTCTTTGCTGGTGCCTGCGCATAATGAAGAACGCTCCATCGTTGAATCGGTGCGATCTCTGCTCCGCCTGGACTACCCCGATTTTGAACTCATTGTTACGAACGACGGCTCGACGGACGGCACATTGCTTCAGCTCATCGAACACTTCCAACTGACCCAAAGCGACTACCTGTACCTGCCCCAGATCGAAACCAAACCCGTGAGAGGCGTTTACCTCAGCCGTACCGAGCGAAGGTTGATTGTTCTGGACAAGGAGTCCGACGGAAGCAAGTCCGATGCGATCAATGCGGCAATGAACCTGGCTTCGAAGCCCTACGTGTGCGTTGTGGATGCCGATAGTATGCTGGAAAGAGATGGGCTGCTCCGTATCATGGCGCCCGTCGTCAACGATCCGGACCGAGTCGTGGCGGCTGGCGGAATCGTGCGTGTCATCAACGGTTCACAGGTCAAAAACGGAAGTGTCGGCGCGGTGCGATTGCCGTGGGGATTTCTGGAGATGATGCAGGTGCAGGAGTATTTGCGCGCTTTTCTGATCGGCAGGGAGGGGTGGAACGCCTTCAATATGCTTCTGATCATTTCCGGGGCTTTTGGTGTTTTTCGAACCGACCTCTGCAAGCAGCTTGGGGGCTTTAGGCGTGGAGCGATCGGCGAGGACTTGGACTTAGTGGTACGCATGCACCGGCACCTGCGCGAGCAAGAGCAGAAGTACCGGGTCCATTTCGTAGCCGATCCGGTTTGCTGGACGGAAGTGCCCTCCACCTTCAAGTCTCTCGGAAACCAGCGCGCTCGATGGCATAACGGTCTTGCCGAATGTCTCTGGCACAACCGTCGCATGCTGTTCAACTCACGTTATGGGCGCATCGGATGGGTGGCAATTCCATATATGTGGTTCTTTGAACTGGTCGCTCCGGTGTTTGAGCTTCTGGGCTGGATGAGTATTCTGGTAGCAGCCTTTCTTGGTTTGCTTAGCGAGAGGTTCTTCATTCAGTTTCTACTCTTTGGATACGTCTTCTCGACACTCATTTCTATAGGGTCAGTACTGATTGAGGAGATGACCTACCGGCGTTACGAAAACTGGCGTGACTTGGCGCGCCTGATTTGCTTCTGCTTCCTTGAGCACTTCCCCTACCGTCAAATTCATTCCGTTTGGCGCCTTCGCGGCATTTGGCAGTACCTCGAGGGCCACCACGCTTGGACTAAGATCGAGCGCGTCGGCCTGGGAGAATCGGCTAGGCCGTCGGCGGCGGGCATCTAACCCCATTTTGCCTTACCGGCTCTGCTCGCACTTGTATTAGTCTGAACCTCTGTGAGGTCGAGACCATGCGAAAAACAACTCTCTCCGAGGCCGGTGGATTGATAGCTCTCCTTGTTCTCACGCTATCACACAGCCAGGTGGTAGCTCTGGCATCAACTTCGCTGCTCCCGGCGGGCGCGGAGGGAACGTACGCACTTGAGAAGGCAGGAAGCGAGATCAAATTTCAGGTCAAGAGCCGGCTGAAGGTTATCGAAGGGACATTTGAAAACTGGAAGGCCCAAATCGATCTGGATCCCGCTCGCCTGGAAGCCCTGCAGCTCCGGGTGCAGGCACAGTCCGGAAGTATCAAGACCGGCAACTCATTTGAAGAAGCCCTGATTCGCGGCGAGAACTTTTTCGCGGCAGAAAAACATCCGGAAGTCTCTGTGGCTTCCAGGAAAGTATCGGCCGAGACTGCTGGTCGGTTTCGTATGGAAGCAGAGCTCACACTGCGAGGTGCGACCCGTCCCGTCGCCATTCCCTTTGTGCTTGAGAAGAACGGTGAGCACGAAGGACTGCTGCGTGGAGAGTTCGAGTTCAACCGCAAGGATTTCGGCATTACCTTCAACATGACCCTCAATCCGATCGACGACCTGGTCAAGGTTATCGTGACATTGAAGGTGCGTGAGGAGGGACAGCAGCCAAAGGAACCTTCCCCGGCCAAAAATTGAGGTCAATTCTTGAGTCCAACGCGGCATTCATTCTGATGAATCCTCCCCTGCCTTGACCCATTTTTGAGCTGGATAGTATACTCCCCGCCAGTCGGCCGTCCGCGCGTGGGAACAACATTCCTGTAATAGCGTAGGTTCCTTCAGAACCTCTGACTCCGGGGCCCTAACCTCCACGATGAAATCCAAAGCCTACTACTCTTCCGCGCTTTACGACGTGGCGCGGTCGATCAACTCCAGTTTGGACTTGTCGCAGGTGCTCGGGCTGCTGGCCAAAAGCGCTGCTAAAGCAACAAAATCGAAAGCCTGCTCATTGCGGCTGCTGAACGCCGACAAGTCGCTGCTTGTGATGGGCGGCGCCTATGGTTTGAGTCAAGGGTACCTGCGCAAGGGCAACGTGGAGGTGGAGAAGAGCCGCATCGATCAGGAAGCATTGCTGGGAAATACCGCCATCATCCCGGATGCCACCAACGACCCGCGTTTTCAGTATCCCGAGGAAGCAAAATCGGAGTCTATTCGCTCCATTCTCGTCATCCCGTTGATGCTCCGCGACAACCCGATTGGCGTGATGCGTCTCTACACGGAGGACGTGCACGAATTCAGCGATGCGGAGACCGGGTTTGTGAGCGCGATTGCAAACCTTGGGGCGATCGCTATTGAGAATGCCAAGTTGTACGAAGCCCTGAAGGAAGAGCTTGGCGATTTGACCGAAGACGCCAACGAGATGGCCGAGCGGCTTCATGAAAGCCGGCTGCAACTCGCGGGACAAATGAACGCGCTCAGTTATGAAAAGAACCGGTTGGAGACAATCCTGGCCAGCATGGGTGAAGGCGTCATCGTGACGGACCTCGACCACCGCATCCTTCTGGTGAACGCAGCGGCTGAATCCCTGCTGGATATCCACCGGCACGAAGCCATTGGCCAGGAATGCGACAGCACCATGCCGGTCAAGAAAACGGAGCTGGAACAAATTCTTCAAGCGGCTTCCGACACCAAGCCGTCGCCGCCCTTGGTGAAGAAGTACCGGAACAAGGTCTTGAGTATTCTAGTGAACCAGATTCTTGACGAGAAGGGGCAGCCCTTCGGCGTGGTCAGCCTTTTTCGTGACATCACGGAGCAGGCTGCCATCGAAGCCATGAAGAGCGAGTTTATTTCGGTGGTGTCGCACGAGTTGCGCACGCCCTTGACTCCGATCAAGGGTTACATCGATTTGATTCTGGAAGGCGACGCGGGAGAACTCACGGACGAGCAAAGTGCCTATCTGAAAATCGTTGAAGTCAACACAGACCGGCTTGTGGCGCTGGTAAACGATCTGCTCGACATTTCACGAATCGAAGCGGGAAAGATCGACCTCGAGATCAAGCCCGTAGCCGTTGAAGAAGTGGTGCAGGAAGTGGTGGCGGTTCACCGCAAACAGATTGAAAGCCGCGGGCTGAGTCTGGCCGTGTCGCTGCCTCCGCGCCTGCCCTGGGTTAAGGCCGATCGCAACCGGATCACACAGGTTCTAAACAATCTGGTGAGCAATGCCTGCAAATACACACCGAGTGGAGGCATCACCATTTCTGCCGTTCCCGACGGTGAGTTTCTGGAAGTTACCGTGAATGACACCGGCGTCGGTCTGTCACGTGAGGATCTGAAGAAGCTGTTCACGAAGTTCTTCCGCGCCAAAAATCCGGCCACGAGTGAGACTGCTGGAACCGGCCTGGGATTGGCCATCAGCAAGTCAATCATTGAGAAGCACGAAGGAGAGATCTGGGTTGAGAGCCGGCCAGGCAAGGGGGCAGCGTTCCACTTCACGTTGCCATTGGTAGAGCCGCTGCCCGTGGTTCAGAGACCGAAGACCACGCTCCGGCGGGGCAGCAAGACGATCCTGGTGGTTGACGATGAAAAAGACACCGCGCGAATGATTCGCCGGCAATTGGAACGCGCCGGGTATCGAGTTCGGCTGGCACACAGCGGAGAGGACGCCATTGCGCAGGCACTAAAGCACCGGCCCGACCTGATCAGCATGGACATCCAGATGCCGGGAATGAACGGCATCAAGGCCATCGAGATCTTGCGCGCCAACCCACAATCCACAGACATTCCAATTGTCGTGGTTTCGGTGGTTCACGATGAAGAGCAGTTGAGCAAACTGGGTGTGGCTGATATTCTGGACAAGCCGATTGATGAGGACAGCTTCCTGCAAGTTGTCGAGCGGATTCTTTGGGAGGGACAGCGGATTCTGATCTATGCTGCCGACACTGAAACGCGCCAGCTTTTGGAAGAGGACCTTTCCCATCGGGGGTATCACCTGATTTTTGCCCTGGATGGAGTCGACCTGTTGGTTCATGCCCGCAAAGAGCAGCCGGATCTGATCCTGATGGACCTACAGCCACCCGATATGGACGGTTACGAAGTCTTGCGCAGACTGAACCGGCGCCCTGAAACCGTGGATATTCCAGTGATCGCCATGACCGAGAGTGCAACTGAATCGGTGAGCAACGTTCTGGCTGTGGGTGGCAACGATCTGGTGCGCAAACCTGTGGATATTGGAGCATTGGTTGTGGAGATAGAACGGTTCATCGAAGGGGTGCCTGAGAAGCGCTAGCCTTAGGTGGGTACTCCGTCTAGTGGTTGCGCAAGCACCAAAGGGGTTGCACTCCCAGTTGAAGGTTCTAAGAGGCAGGTGCAACAATCAATCCCACAGGGTTGCGTAGGTTGAGCGACGGCCAAGGCCCCACTTGCAGGGAAGGGAATAGTTCATGAGCTTTCGCGTACTTGCTGTTGATGACGAACCAGATGTTTTGGGGCTGGTAGAGACCAAGCTACAGAAGGCCGGATTCGAGGTGACAACAGCAACTAATGGCCAGGAGGCGGTTGAGCGGGCGGTGGCCGACAGGCCTGATGTCATCATCATGGATGTCATGATGCCCAAGCTGGATGGCCTCTCCGCTTGTACCCAGATCAAAGCCCAGATGGGGGAATCGGCGCCGATCATCATATTGTTGACCGCCCGTGGCCAGGAATCCGACGTGGTTGAAGGGTTGAGTTGCGGTGCCGATGACTACATGGTGAAGCCGTTTGCGCCCAGAGAGTTAGTAGCGCGGGTGAACGTTGCTCTAATGAAGGCTGGAAAGAGCGATATTGAGTTTTGAAATCTTGTCCACGAAGGACACTAAGGGCCACGAATGGGGAAAAGATCGGCGAAATCGGAAGCGGCATTTGCTCTTGAGGATTGGCAATCGAGTATTTTCTAGTTGTGAGACGTGGGCGCTTGCCTAAATAGCCAACGGAAAATAGAAAAGATCAAGCTTTGGTTAAGGTAGCTGTGATCCGTGCCGGGTGTTGACGAATTCTAGTGCTTCTTCGTGGATGACTTTCGGGAGTTAGCATGCCGACAACACGAATTCAGTTGGAATGTGTGCCGAGTCAGGAGATGGCCAACCGCGATGCCGAGCGCCTGGTAGCTCAGAAACGGGGCCTCTACTGGGTGGATTTGATCGCCCCGACTGAGACGGAATTGAACCGCCTGCAGCAGACCTTCGAATTTCATCCGCTCAGCATTGAAGACAGCAGCCACTTCCATCAGCGATCCAAAGTGGATGCCTATGATGGCTACCTGTTCATCACGTTGTATGCCCACCGTTTTGACAAAGAAAAGCAGGAGGTCCTGGCCGACGAACTCCATGTCTTCCTGGGCAGCAACTATCTGGTCACCGTGCATCAAGAGCCACTGCCGGCGCTCTCGCGGGCGCGGGAACGCTACGAGCGGGAGACCGAGGCCTATAAGAAGGGTCCTGACTTCTTTCTTTACCTGATCGGTGACGAACTCGTAGATAGCTATTTTCCGCTACTGGATAGTCTCGAAGGAGAGATTGACGATCTCGAGGAACGCGTTGGAACGGATCCGGGCAGTGCCGTTATGCGCTCCATATTTGCGCTCAAGCAGGAGCTCATTCACCTGCGCAAAGCCACCGGACCGCAACGGGAGGTGTTCAACGCTCTTTCAACGAGGCACTACGACCTCATCGACCGCCGGCTGGGCGTTTACTTCCAGGATATCTACGACCACATCGTCCGCATCTACGAAATGATCGAAACACACCGGGAGCTGCTCGGGAATGCGCTGGATGCCTATTACTCGGCGACGTCAACGCGACTCAACGAGGTGATGAAGCGGCTGACGCTTATCACCACGATCTTCATGCCGCTTTCAGTGTTGACGGGGTTGGGAGGCGTGAACTTTGTGCACATGCCCTTCAAGAGCGCACTGGCCTTTGGGGCGTTGCTCGCCTCGATTGTGCTCGTGCCCGTCGCAATGTTCCTGTGGTTCAAGAGCCGGAAGTGGATGTAATGAAGCCGTGATAAGTGATTCGTGAAACGTGATTCGTGAGCCATAGGACAGCTCGTGTGTTTCACGAATCGCGCATTACGTCTCACGCTTCAACCTGTTCACCGCCACCGCCAGAATCAAGACGAGCCCCATCACCAATCCTTCCCACTGCGTTGAATCCACCTTGATGACGTTGGCGATGCCATTGACGACAATGGTAAGAAATGCCACTCCCAGGATAGTTCCTGTAATCGTTCCTTGCCCTCCGCGCAGGTTGCAGCCTCCGACAACCGCTGCTGCGATGGCGCTGAGCTCGTAACCTACGGCGCTTTCTGCATCCCCCTGGCCTTGCCGCGCAGCGTACAAAATACCGGCCACACAAGAGAGCAAAGCGGACAATGAGTAGGCAGTTACTTTGAGACGGCCAATGAGGAGGCCGCTCAGTCGGGCGGCCTCCTCATTCCCTCCCAAGGCATAGAGATGGCGCCCCCGAACTGTTCGTCGCATCAGCAAAGCAGCGCCGATCGCCACCAGCAGAAAGACCAGTGCCGGAACCCACCAGACCGTGTAAAGGGCGCGAAAGGTGTCGTTGTTTGCAGAAATTTTCTCGTCATTGGATAGAACTTTGGCCAAGCTGCGGAGGCCTGCCAAGGTGCCCAGGGTCGTGATGAAAGGCGGGATATCCAGCCTTCGAATCAGCAGGGTGTGGAACAGGCCGATCAACAGGCCCACGGCTAACGTCAGGAGGATGGCTGTCGTAATGACCCAGAGGGGCAACGGCTGATGGGCCGCCAGGCTGTCGCCGCCAAACGCCTGCAGCAGGATTGCACAGACGACGCCACTGAAGGCGATGACTGATCCGGTTGAGAGGTCAATGCCGCCGGCGACAATGACAATGGCCGCGCCGATCGCGTAGATCCCCAGCAGGACACCTTCACGCAGCAGCAGTCGAGCACTGTCAATGGAAGCAAAATTATGCTGCGGATCTAACAGGAGAATGGCCAGCCACGCCGCAAGGTTTGCCAGAATCAGGCCGAACTCCTGGCTGGCCAGCATCGATTTCCAGCTTGGTACAGCGGAGGTCTTTTCAGGGAAGCTCGTCATGGAGGTGCGAAGAACTCATGCAAAGTGCGCCAGATAAAGAATCCTCTCCTCGGAGGGGATTTTTCTTCTAAGCTCATGACGAGCTGAGGCCCTTGGCGTCGAGATCTTTTTTGAAGTCGGAAAAGCGGATCAGCACATCGCTCGTGATTTTTGAGTCGTCGGGCGTCACCAGGCGGATACCAGTGTCTTTGATCCCCGCTTCGCCAACCACTGCTTTCACCGTGGCTTGATCCTTATTCAGGAGCGCCTTTAGAACCTTCACACCGAGATAGCCCATCAGGTACGGGTTTTGAACAGCCGTTGCATCGAGGAATCCTTCCTTCAGCGCCAGCAACGTATTGGGTTCAGCGTCAAACGTCACCAACTTCAGGCTTGAGCGCTTGCCAGCCGCCTTTACCTCGTCAACGATGGCAGGTGCGTTGTATGACCAGATGCCAACCAACATCTTGAGATCGGGATGATTCTGGAGTGCCGCAGCGACATTGCGGCGCGCTTTGTTCACGTCTCCCGAGTCCTCCATAACGTCCACGACTTGAATCAGCGCGCCAGCGCCTTCTTTGAATCCGTTGACGCGCTCCTGAGCGTTCTGGGCCGAACGAATTCCCACAAAAGCCACGGCTTTTCCGCCGCCCGGCAAGAGTTGCGCAGCTGCACGTCCCAAGGCGCGACCGGCTTCGATGTTGTTGGTCCCGATGTAGGCGTCGCGAGTCTCCTTTTGGCCGTCGGAATCGAGGGCAAGAACAGGAATTCCCTTGCCGCGCAGGGCTTTCATCTGGTCAATAATGCCGCTGGCATTCGGCTCCACAACCGACACCATGACCCCTTTGACATCACGCTGGGCGCCCACTTGTTCCAGGCGTCGAATCTGCCCGGCCGGGGAGCTATCATTGCGAATCAGCTCCACTTCAGCGCCAAATTCCTTGGCACCGTCGTCCAGGCCTTTACGGGCTGCGTCCCAAAAAGGCGAGTTACTGTTGGTGATGAAGACAAAGCGTGGGCGATCGGCGGTTACCGGTCCGGCTGTATCTGGCTGCTTGGTTCTCGAACACGAAAGTGCCAGCAGGGTACACACAACCAGCAATCCTTGCTTACAGAAGCACATGAACGGCTCCTTTGGTCAGGCGATTTCACTCTTCCTGTAACGGAAGTGGGTGAATGAAGACTGGCGAACGAAGGCGGTAGTGTACTGGCAACTACTGCGGGGAGCAACGCGATTCTAGGGAAATGCGATTCGAGGGAAATGATCGGACGGTTTGACTTTCTGAAGAGCTTTTGATGAGGCAATCCGGCGACACGTTCGGCAAGAACGGGTCGTTCGCGCGGGCGCCCAAGTCGCCGCTGGGGACGGCGGCTCTCACCTTCCAGAGGTGAAGGTCCCTACTTGGTATTCCCCTGAGCTACTCCGCTTTCCAACTGCCAATCCAGAAAACTGAATTCATCAGCGAGTTCTTCGATTCTCTTGCTGACAGGTGCGGTGCCGCCGACATGACCGGCCTTGGTGTCGTAGTGCAGCAGCACTGGCAGACTCGAACCCGTGGCCGACTGCAGCCGAGCCGCCATTTTGCGGGCATGGAGGGGCGCGACGCGTGTGTCGGCATCTCCGGTGACCAAGAGTACCGCTGGATACTTAGCTCCAGCCCTGACCTGGTGATAGGGAGAATACGCATGAATGAACTTGAACTGTTGCGGGTCGTCGGCTGAACCGTATTCGGGCACCCAGAACCTGGCGATCAGAAACTTGTGATACCGCACCATGTCGAGCAAGGGATAAGAACACACGACAGCTCGGAAGAGCTCGGGCCGCTGGGTTAAGGCGGCACCCACCAGGAGGCCGCCGTTGCTGCCGCCCGAGATCGCGAGTCGTGAAGGCCGCGTATAACGGTTCTTCACCAGCCATTCGGCTGCGGCAATGAAGTCATCGAACACGTTCTGCTTCTTGTCGAGCATTCCCGCCTTGTGCCATTTCTCTCCAAATTCTCCTCCGCCACGCAAGTTGGGCATGGCAAACACACCTCCGCGCTCCACCCAAAGAGCGGCTCGCGGGGTGAAGGTGGGAGTGAGGCTCTGCGTGAAGCCGCCGTACCCGGTGAGTAGAGTTGGACGGGATCCGTCGAGTTTGAGGCCTTTGCTATGGACCAGGAACATGGGAATGCGGGTACGATCTTTGGACTCGTACCAAACCTGCTTCACTTCCATCGTGTCACTCTCAATCGGAACGTTGAGACGGGCCCAGACCTCTTGCTTGCCGTCCTCTACCGCGTAGCGGTAAATGGTTGTTGGGATATGGAAGGAGGTGAACTGGAAGAATGCTTCGTCGCTTTCCCAGCGGCCGTAGACGCCGCCGACCGTCCCGAGCGAAGGAAAGGTGATTTCCCGGAGCGGCTTTCCGTCGGCGTCAAAAACCCTCGCAATGGAACGCACCTCTTGCAGGTAGTTGACAAAGACCTTTCTCCCTGCCAGCGACACCTGTTGAATTGCCCCTTCGGTTTCGGGAATGATCTCACGCCAGTGGGCGCGCTCAAGGTTCTTGAGATTGATCCTCAGAATCCTTGAATTGGGGGCGTTCCAGTTCGTCTGGACGAGTATCTGGTCGCCCGCGATCTGGCCGTAGAATCGTGCTTGAACGTCCGTGACTACTGGCTTGATCGTTCCGCCGTCTCGAGTATCGAGCAGGTGAAGTTCGGTTTTATCGGCGGCCGAGCCATAGAAGACCGTCATGAGAAGATGTCGGCCATCTTCAGAAAGCTCGATACCGATACCTTTGTCGGGACTGTATCCGTTGCCGAAGAGTTCCTTATCCGAGGCGAAGTCAGAACCCATCTGGTGATAAAAGACCCGCGAACCTTCCTTTCCGTGCCGGCAATAGTAGAACCCGCTCTTGTCAGGTTTGACAGCCACGCCGAAATACCGCGCGCGGAGCAGCGTGTCCGACAACTCTCGTCGGGTTTCGACATTCAGCCAACGAACTTCAGCCTCGTCTTCGCCTCCACGGCGGACGCTGAAGGCGATGAGCGTCCCGTCCAAAGAAACGTCGGAGAGGCTCACACTTACCGTCTTGTCGGGGCTCATAGGATGCGGATCGACCAAGACCTCTTCCACCCCGGTTCTTCCATTGCGCACATAGAGGACCGAGAGATCCTGATCGGCGCGTCGCTTTGAATAGAAGTACCGGCCACTGCGTTCAACTGGCATACCCACAGATTCGATTTTCAGGAGCTCCGTCAGTCGTTTTTTCAGCGCCTCGCGTCCAGGCAGCGCGCTCAGGATTGACTGGGTGTGACGGTTCTGGCTATCGATCCAGTCGCGGGTTTCCTTGCTTTCCTGATCCTCCAGCCAGCGATAAGGGTCAAGCACATCTACTCCATGCAGCGTTTCCTTAATGTTGTCGGTTCGGGTTGTCGGGGGATTCGTTGGATCGCCGGCTCCAGTGCCCAAGTGGCAAAAGACCAAGAAAAGACACTAGTGTCCAACTATAAGTGGAATAAGTTCAGTTGGTTGCTCATAGGGCACTCAGCAGGTAGAGGCTGAATCTCTGAAAGCACCTGTAAAATCAGCCTTCTTTCGAACAAAGTCAGG
>Ga0187893_10002623_pt1 | contig 38972 bp, 33 predicted proteins | sample MA1701074metaG_FD_139574 | JGI IMG/M metagenome (GOLD analysis project Ga0187893, IMG submission 139574) | White microbial mat communities from a basaltic lava cave in the Kipuka Kanohina Cave System on the Island of Hawaii, USA - MA170107-4 metaG ... | reverse complement strand
GTATCCGGAGGCGGGGGGAAGGGGATGTACCGATACCGGCCTCAAGACGGCTACGTGGTCGGCGAGCCCGAGCGGGGGAAGTTCCATCACTTCGTCCACGTGCGGGTGAGCCCGGAGTCGTTCGAGTACTGCGTCGTCGATACCGAGGGGAACCTGCGGGACGGGGGCTGGTTCCAGAAGGGCGACGCCTCCGATCGACCACTCCCCGATGGCCGATGCCCTTACTGAAGTCGCAGATCCCCGAGGTACCGAATGCCACGCCGCGCGATCGCGATCGCGTCGTCCGGGAGGTCGGACTCGACGAAGCCGTGCTCGATCCGCTGCCGATCCATTTCGGCGAGCACCTTCGCGAAGTCGACGACGCCATCGCCCGGCGCCACCATCCGCGCCATGTCCGGGATGGGAGCACCGGAGAGATCCGCGGGGAGCGGGCGATCGGGCGCGAAATCCTTCAGATGGCAGGCGACGAATCGCCCGGGATAGCGGGCGAGGATCTCGTGCGGCTCGACCCCTCCCGCTCGCGCCCAACCGACGTCGAGCTCCATGCGCACGAGCTCGGGGTCCGTGCGCGAAAGGAGCAGGTCGTAGGCCGTCCCTGATTCGAGACGCGCGAACTCCATGTGATGGTTGTGGTAGCCGAGCGTGAGCCCTTCCTTCCGGCAGAGGGCGCCGAGGCGATTCAAGCGCTCCGCCAGGCGGACGATTTGGTTGCCGTCCTTGACTCCGGAGACCACGGGCCCCTCCGGAGTGATGGAGAGGAACTCGGGAGCCATCGCGATGATGAGATTGCGGATGCCCAGCTGATGGACGACATCCGCAATCGGCCGCACATCTTCGAGCCGGCCGGAGATCTGGGTGCAAGGCGCTGAGAGCCCGTGCCGATCCAGTATCCCGCGCATTTCGGGTGCAGTGCGGCCGAAGAGCGGGTCGGAAATGAAGGCGTTCCCGCCGAACCCGAACATTTCGACCTCGGCGTAACCCAGTGCCGCGATGGTGGCGAGCGTGCCCCCGACGTCCTTCTGCAGAAGGTCCCGCACCGTGAAGAGCTGAAGTCCAAGCCTGGACTGAATACGGCTCGCGGCAGACGGCTCCGCGCGAAGGACGGACGCGATGGGAAGCATCTGCAGGAAGCTTCTGCGGTTCATAGAAAGAAGGAAGGTCCCGAAGGTCAACTACCCCGAATCGAAGCGCCGCTCGATCGACCCGCTCCAGGTGTCATCCTTAGTCATGACGGGGGCCGGCGCACGGATTCCCGCTCAGGAAATCCCGCCGGACGGCCTTCATCGCAGTATAGACTACCGCACGCCGCCCGCATTATGTTCCGCGAGATCCAGCCGCTCGTGGCATGAAGACTGAGGGAGGACAGACTCGATGAAGCTCTGGCATCTGCTGGCAGCGCTCTGGATTCCGGCCGGGCTCTCGAGGTCTCGCTCTCCGGGCGGGACGAAGATGGGGAGCTTCTCGACGGCATGAGCCTGACGTTGCGCTGCGAGGCGAACGGATGCCGAACGACGGAGTGATCCGTTCAGCGCCTCGCCGGTACCACGTCGAGCTCCACGTGCGACGGGTGGCTCCGGCTACGCTGGACCGCGTGCGTCTGGGCCCGGAAATCCGAGGATCGGGCGAGAAAGATGTTCGGAACGAACGTCTGAGGGTTTCGGTCGTAGAGGGGGAACCAGGTGCTCTGGACCTGGACCATGATGCGGTGTCCCTCGCGAAACGTGTAGGCCTGCTGGTGGAGATCCACGGTGAACGGCACCACGGTGTTCGAGGGGATCGGCTCCGCCTTCTCGAAGCTTCGGTGATAGCGCCCCCGCAGGATGTCGGATGCCACCATGAGCTCGTAGCCGCGCACCTCCTTGTCGTCCATGGTCTCGGGATAGACGTCGATGAGCTTCACCACCCAGTCGGCGTCCGTGCCCGTCGTGGAAGCGAAGAGGCGCGCGACGACGTCGCCTCCGATCGCGAGGGGCTCTTCCAGAGGCTCGGTCTGCCAGGTGAGGACGTCGGGCCGGTCGTCCACGAAGCGCTGGTCGCGCGTGAGCCAGACCTCCCACTCGACGTAGGAGCCAATGGGCCGGGGCCGGTAGGGTACGGGACGGTTCGGGTCCGAGAGTGACCGATCTTCCCCCGCCGCTTCCCGCGGCTCGTCGAAGGACAGGCGGCCGTCTTCGCGAAAGTACAGACGCCGTTTCGCGGCCCCTTCGGGCGGCCAGGAGCCGAAGTCCTTCCACTGGTTCACCCCCGCGTCGAAAAGGGTCGCCTCCGGGAAGCGTCCGTCCCCCTCGTCCTTGAGCCAGTACGCGAACCACCGGGCTTGAAGCGCGCGGAAATCGTCCCCCGTGCGACGTCCGAATCGGATGTCTCCCAAGGACTCACCCGCGCCGCTGTACCACTGCCCGTGGTACCAGGGCCCGACGACGAGATAGTTGATCCGGGTGGAGTCATTCGCCTCCAGGGCGGCGTAGGACGCGAGGGGACCGTATCCGTCCTCTTGATCCCACCAACCGCCCACGGTGAGCGTCGGGACGTTCGTGTGCCTCAGGTAGAGCTGCACGGCGCGCGCTTTCCACTCCGAATCGTACGCGGGATGCTCGAGGAAGCGCTGCCACGTCGGCCACTTCTCGGCGCCCACCTCTCGGGCGAGGTCTCCGAGCGTGGGAAAGCCGAGATACCAGTCGAAGGTGTCCCACCGCGCGATCTCGAGCGGCCCCGTGCCCGCGATGTGCGCTTCCCGTCCGTGAATCCACTCGATCGCGTACGACTGGCGGAACGCGCCCTGGTGGAAGAAATCGTCACCCATCCAGGTGTCGACCATCGGCGCCTGCGGACTTGCGGCCCTCAACGCCGGGTGGGGCTCGACCATCGCCGCGTTCACGAGAAATCCCGGGTAGGAGATTCCGAGCATCCCAACGCGCCCGTTCAGGTGGGGAAAGTTCTTCAGGAGCCACTCGATGGTGTCCCAGGTGTCGGTCGCTTCATCGAAGGTCCGGTCATCGCCGCGATCCCGGGGAGGGCGGTTCATGACGAACGTTCCCTCCGACCGGTGCTGCCCGCGGATATCCTGGAAGACGAAGAGGTAGCCGTCCTCGATCAGCTCCCGAAAGGCGAGAGCGACGTCCTCGGTGCCTCCCCAGCCATCGGTACCGTATGGAGTCCGGGACAGCAGGATGGGGAGAGGGGCACCTCCCGCGTTCCTGGGCGTCAGCACCACGGTGAAAAGGCGCGCGCCGTCGCGCATGGGAATCATCGCCTCGCGCCGCTCGAACAGTGGGGCGAGCTCGGAGCCCGCGCTCTGGGGACGAGCCGTGGTTGCGCTCGCGGCGAGAGCCAGCACAGAGAAGACTTGAGAAAGGCAGTGCATTCCGTAGATCCGCGCGCGACGAGGCGTGATTCTACAACAGAGTTCGGACCCCGGTTAGGGGGATAGGCAACTTTTTGATTGCACATTACGCTTTCTTGCGCTAGTCTCCCATGCGCAACCGAATGGTTGCTGGAGGGTGTATGGACACGACACCGACCGACCGGATCGAGAAGAGCATCCAGCTTCGCCACCCGAAATCCAAGGTGTGGCGGGCCCTCACGGACTACGAGGAGTTTGGAAGCTGGTTCGGAGTGGTTCTCACGGGGCCTTTCGAGCGCGGCGCAACGGTGCAGGGGAGGGTTACGCACAAGGGCTACGAGCACATGACGATGGAAATCGTCATCGAGCGGATGGAGCCCGAGCGCTTCCTCTCCTGGCGCTGGCACCCGGGAGCCGCGGAGCCCGGCGAGAGTTTTTCGCACGAGACCCCGACCCTCGTCGAGTTCGAGCTCCGGGAGGTTCCTGGCGGCACCCTTTTGACCGTCGTGGAGAGTGGGTTCGACCAGCTCCCGATCGCCCGTCGCGAGAAAGCCTTCCGTGATAACAGCCAGGGGTGGGCCGCGCAGATGGAAGCGATCGAGCGGCACCTTGGCTGACATGACCGCGGTCCGCGACGCATTCATGGCGGGGGCACCCATCTTCGCGGCGCTCGGTGACGAGACCCGCCTGCGAATCCTCGCCCGCCTCTGTTCGGGCGGGCCCCAGTCCATCACTCGCCTCACGACGGGATCGCACGTCACGAGGCAGGCCGTCACCAAGCATCTTCTCGTCCTTGCTGACGCGGGACTCGTGCGGGGCGTCCGGCGGGGTAGAGAGAGCCGATGGGCGCTGGAATCCGGGCAACTCGAGGTGGCACGCCGCTACCTGGAGCGGATTTCGGAGCAATGGACTCATCGACTCGAGGCGCTCGAGCGGCACCTCGCGTCGACGCCCGAGGCAAAAGATTCGACGAGAAAACGAGGGAGGACATCCACATGAGCGACTTCATGGACGTTCGGTTTGCGCTGCGATCGCTCGCCCGGGTGCAAGGACTCGCCATCACGGTAGTCCTCACCCTGGCGCTCGGGATCGGCGCCAATGCGGCGATCTTCAGCGTCGTCCGGGGAGTTCTCCTCCGGCCGCTCATCAATCGCGATGAAGACCGCCTGATCTACATCCGCCAGAGCGCCCCCGGTATCGGCGTCGAGAACGCCGTTTTCTCCGTGCCGGAAATCCGGGACCTTCAGGCGGGAGCGAAGACGGTCTCCGCCTTCGGTGATTTCTCCACCATCGATTTCACGCTGGTCGGTCTCGGCGAGCCTCGCGAGGTTCGCGCGGGGGTCGTGGGAGGGTCGTATTTCGAGGTGATGGGACTGCGCTCGGTAAGGGGACGCCTGCTCGGCCCGGCGGACGACGGACCCCAGGCCGCGGGGGCGGCCGTATTGACGCACCGCTTCTGGACGACGTCGCTCGCGAGTGACCCCACGGTCATCGGAAAGACGGTGACGCTCAGCGACCGCGCGGCCACCATCGTCGGTGTCCTCGAGCCATCGATCCCCTACCCCGCGGAAACCGAGATCATCGCGAACGTCGCGACGAGCCCTCACCACCTTTCGGCAACGATGGTGGATGGACGCGTGCACCGGATGACCGAGCTCTTCGGCCGGCTCGCTCTCGGCGCCGACCTGGATGCGGCGCGCGCGGAGCTCCGCTCCATCCACGGAGCGATGGTGCAGGAGCATCCCGAGGCCTATCCGGAGGAGGCGGAGTTTCGAATCGAAGCGACGCGGCTCAGGGACCAGATCACCTCGCCGGCGAGAACCGTGCTCCTCGTGCTCCTGGCCGCGTCGGCGCTGATCTTCATCATCGCCTGCTCGAACGTCGCGAACCTGATCCTGGCCCGCTCGGTGCGGCGCGAGGGCGAGCTCGCCGTCCGGGCTGCGCTCGGCGCGACTACCTCCGCGTTGCGCCGGACGCTTCTCGCGGAGAGCCTCCTTCTCTGCGGGACGGGCGCCGTCCTCGGTGTCCTCATCGCGCGGCCGATGGTGGCGGTTCTGGCCCAGTACGCGGCGCGTTTTTCCGTGCGCGCGCTCGAGGTGAGGGTCGATGCGAGCCTGCTGTGGGTGGGGGTATTCCTCGCTCTCGCGGCGGCGGTTCTCCTGGCGTTCGTCCCGAGGCTCCCGTCCGCGGATACCGCGACCGGGTCCAGCCTTTCGGGCGGCGGGCTCCGAATCACCTCCGGCACGAACCGGCGCCTGCGCCTCTTCGCCGTAACGCAAATCGGGGCGTCGTTTCTGCTCCTCGCCGGCGCGGGGATGCTGCTCGCGACGCTCTTCGCGCTTTCGACGGCGCGCACGGGCTTCAACATGGCGAACGTGCTCGCGGTGAACGTGCCCGTAATCTCCTATCAGCGCGATCCGAAAGACCTCGCCGTGTTCTACCGGGAGGCGATGCGGCGGGTAGGCGACCTTCCGGGTGTGGAGCGCGTCGCCGTGGGGACGGCCGTCCCTTGGCGGGACGCCGGCATTTTCGGTCCGGGCTTCCAGTTTTCGGTGGAGGGCTACGCGAAGGCGGATGGAGAAGAGGATCCGCGGGCGCGGTTCCGCACGGTGTCCCCGGGTTTCTTCGCGGCGCTCGGCGTTCCGATCATCGCGGGCCGCGATTTCACGGACGCCGATCGCAAGGATTCGGAGCCGGTCGTCATCGTGAGCCAGAGCGTGGCGCAAAGGATGTTTCCCACGCACGAGGCCTTGAACCGGCGGTTCCTGTGGACCGATCCCGTCATGGCCTTCATCGACGTGAGCACCGGGCCCCGCCGGATCGTAGGCGTCGCCGCCGACGTGGACGACGAGAACGTCGTACCTGGACCGGCGATGACCATCTATCATCCCCTCGAGCAGGAGATCGGCGGAGGCCGGCTCTTCGTGCACGCGAAAACGGATCCGTACGCCCTCGTGCCTCCGATCACGGAGATCGTCCGCGAGCTCGCGCCCGACCAGCCCGTGGAGCGGGCGGCGACGCTCGAGGACGTGCGCGCGGAAGTGCTCGCTCCGGATCGGCTCAATGCCCTCGTCTTCGGCGGGTTCGCGACGGTGGCGCTCATGATCGCCGTCGTCGGCGTCGCCGGCGTGCTGGCGTTCTCGGTGAGCGCGCGGACGCGGGAGTTCGGCATTCGGCTCGCGATCGGATCCGCGCCGCGGAATCTGCTGACCCGTGTTCTCGGAGAGGGCACGGTCATCGCCGGGGCCGGCATCGCGGCGGGAGCGGTGGGAGGGCTTTTGCTCGCGGGAGTCGCGGGCGGCTACATTCCGGGCTTCCGTATTCCGGGGGCGGTTCCCATCGTCGGCGCCGCGCTGATCCTGATCGCGGCCGCGGTCCTGGCGTCGCTGGTTCCCGCCGCGCGCGCCTCGCGCGTCGACGTGATCCAGGCGCTGCGGTCGGAGTGATGTGGCGGGCACGCATTGATCCAAAAATCAGCCTGGGCGAGACCTTCGCGAGTGACGGGTGACAGAGACTGTCTGAGCCGCAGGCAGTTCATCGGGATCGGCGCCGCGGGGGCCGCGACGCTGGCGCTTCGGGGCATGTCGAGTTTCGCGACCGCCCGGAGAAAGCAGCCTCTGACTCACCGGGAGCGCATCGCGAAGGCCCTTGCCCTCGAGGAAACGGATCGCATGCCTTTCGGCTTCTGGTGGCACTTCCCGAACCAGGACCGGTCGCCCCGGCGTCTCGCCCGGCTTTCCCTCGAGCTCCAGCAGAAACTCGACACAGACTTCATCAAGTTCTCGCCGTACGGCCTCTACTCGGTCGTCGACTGGGGCGTGGTGCTGGACGTCCGGGGAGGGCGGGAGACACCCGTCGAGGGAGAGTATCCGATCCACGGGCCCGAGGACTGGCGGAGTCTACGGCGGATCCGCCCGGATGAGGGCGAGTACCTGATCGTCCTCGAGGCCCAGAGGATCGCGCTCTCCGACCGCTCCGTGGATGTCCCGCTGGTGCAGACGGTTTTCAGTCCGCTCACTTCATGCCTCAAGATGGCCGGCCGGGAAATCTTGCTCGAGCACATCCGGGAGAGGCCGGACGCGGTCCACGCCGGGCTTGAAATCATCACTGAGACGACGCTCGGCTTCGCCCTCGAAGCCGTCGCGCGAGGAGCGGATGGTCTGTTCTTCGCCACCCAGACGGCGAATGAGGGCTACCTCACCGGCAAGGAGTACGACGACTTCGTGAAGCGCTACGATCTCGCCGTCCTCGAGGCCGTGCGAGAGAAGTCCTGGTTCAACATCCTTCACCTTCACGGGCAGGACGTGATGTTCGACCACGTTCTCGACTACCCCGTCCAGGCCTTCAACTACCACGACCGCGAGTCGGGGCCGGCACTCGCGGATCTTCGGAGCCGGACGAACAAAATTCTCATCGGAGGCATTGCGGAGAACACGACGCTGGTCGAAGGCGCGCCCGAGGAAGTCGACGCCGAAGTGAGGGAGGCCTGGGACCAGGTGAACCGGCGCGGTCTGATCCTCGGACCGGGCTGTGTCGCGAATCTGGACGCGCCGGAGACGAACGTTCTGCAACTTCGGCGGAGCGTGGAGTCGACCGCCGCTTTGTGATGAGCATGGCGAACGCGCTGCGCGCTTTGTGAGTATTTTGGACATAGGTCCAAGATACTCGCGAGTAATTTTGACTATTGGAGAAAATACTCGTAGACTGGCTTCGTGACGGTCGATCGCTATCTCCGGCCTCAGGTCGAGAGGGACCTCCGCCGGAAGATGGTCTTCGTGGGCGGACCCCGCCAGGTCGGGAAGACCACCCTCGCCCTCTCACTCGTGAAGCGCGGCGAAGGTTATTTGAGCTGGGATGTCCCGGAGCATCGTGAACGCATCCTGAAGCGCGAGCTTCCGCGCGCGGAGACCTGGGTCTTCGACGAGCTCCACAAGTACCGACTCTGGAGGGGTTACCTCAAGGGTCTCTACGATCGCCCCGGGCGGCACACTCGAATTCTCGTGACCGGAAGCGCGAGGCTGGACCTCTACCGCCATGGGGGCGACTCTCTCCAGGGCCGCTATCACTACCTTCGGCTCCATCCGTTCTCGGTTGCGGAGCTGGACTTGCGGACCTCGAAGGACTTCGCCGATCTGCTCGAGTTGGGCGGTTTTCCCGAGCCGTTTCTCTCCGGATCGCGAACGGAAGCGAAGCGATGGACGCGGGAGTATCGAACGCGGCTCATTCGAGAAGACGTCGTCTCGCTCGAGCGCGTGCAGGACCTCGGTCGGCTCGAGCTCTTGATGCTGCGGCTTCCCGAGCTCGTGGGAAGCCCGCTCTCGATCAATGGCCTGCGGGAGGATCTGGAAGTGAGCCACAAGACGCTCTCCCGGTGGCTCGACATCTACGAACGGCTGTACGCCATCTTCCGCCTTTCTCCGTTTGGAGCGCCGAAATTGCGTGCGGTGAAAAAGGAGCGCAAGCACTATCACGCCGACTGGACGCTCGTCGCGGATCCCGCGGCTCGATTCGAGAATCTCGTCGCCGCGCATCTCCTCAAGTGGGTCCACTTCGAGCAGGACACGGCGGGAAGAGATCTGGAGCTTCTCTACTTCCGCGACGTGGATGGACGGGAGGTGGACTTCGTGCTGACGGAGGGACGGCGCCCCGTGCTGCTCATCGAATGCAAGTGGGCCGATGCGGACGTCTCCCGAGGGCTGATCTATCTCAAGGAGAGGTTCCCGGGCGCCGAAGCGATCCAGATCCACGCAAGGGGCAAGAAGGACTATGAAACCGAGCGCGGCATACGAGTCCTTCCCGCCCTCGACTTCCTCCGGACCCTGGTGTGAACGGCTACCTTATGTACCCCCACTCCCGCAGCACCCTATCGAATTACGACGAGGTGGCGACCCACCGCGCGGTCGACGGGATCGACAAGGTTCTCGACGTGTGGAAAGGCTGGGCCAAAGCCTTCCCCGACTCCAAGGCCACGTTTCACGACGCCTTTGCCAGCGGCGATACCGTCGTGGTGGAGCTGACCCGGAAGGGCACCCACACCTGACCGCTCGCGACGCCCTCCGGTGAGGTCGCTCCCACGGGCAAGAGCATCAATTTGCGAGCGATGCAGATTCAGGAGGTCAAGAACACTAAGGTCGCAAGCACGCGCCAGTACTTCGACATGGCGACGCTGATGTCGCAATTGGGCCTCAAGGGCTGAAGACTTCTTCGACCAAAGAAACCGCGTTCATCGCGACTACATCAGGGACGACGATGCGCGCCTTTCGGAGCGCAACCGTTGCCTTCGAAGCGCGGAAGCAGAAAAGTGTGCTTCACCTTCCGCAAGAGCGAGAGGTCCTTATGATGGCATGCCGGGTAGCCGAGGTAAGAGCGGCTCTAACTTCATGAGTACCTCAGGCACATCGAGGGTGGCAGTCTTCCAGGCCTCCTCGAGATCAACGGTATCGTAACCATGAATCAGATGATCCCGCATCCCTGCCATCAACGACCACGGGAGCACAGGATGCCTTTCGCGAAAAACCTGGGACAGCCTCTTGACTGCCTCGCCCATCACAGTGACTTGGTGGAGCACGGCTGACTGAGTCTTGAGGTCGCCGAGAAATGCCTCCTTCGTCATCCCCCGAGTAAAGGACTGGATGAGACGGGCTGCGTTGGCGATGTCGAGGACTGTGGCGTCATCACGCGACATCGCCTGCCTCGTTAGTCGAGAGAATCACCTGAGCCGTGTTCAGAATGGCCTCACGGCGCACCCAGTTGGGACTTCGCTCCAACGCGCGCCTGCTGATCAAATCAACGGGGCGGTGCAGCAAGGCGGCGAGTTCCTGCTGCATCTGGATGTGGGCGAGGAGTCCCCATTCTGCGTTGTCGTCGAACGTGACGAGCACATCCACATCACTGTCCGGACGAAAGTCAGTCCGCAGCGCCGAACCGAACAGCGCCAATTCGCGAATCTTCCACCGCCGGCAGAACTGATGGATAGCGTCAGTAGGAAGAGAAAGGGCTTCTAGCGTGCTCACGTGGACGACCTTAGAAACCTGCGGGCGACGACAACGCAATTCTACCACGGATACAGTCGACGGAACTTGAATGAGGAACTCTCGGTATTCTTGACGATAGGGCGGATCGGGATAACGCGCAGGCTTGCTCGTTCTCGAAACCGTGACCAGGGAATATGGGAGCAGGGCTTGAGACGCCCAACTTGTGGACCATGCGGCTCATCCGGTGAGAACGCTCCACCGGCCTCACGAGCCGGGGTCCGGAGGAAAGGTTGGGTCCGGCGATCGCCCTGGATGGAGAGGACCCATATGTCGTCCTGGGTCACCGGGATCGACGTCCACGAAGGAAAGCCACTTTCCGTCCGGAGACCAGGAGCCCGGCTCGGAATTATCGCTCTTGAGGGACGTGAGCGTCTCGAGTCGAATTCTACCTGATATACCCCCACTCCCTCAGCACCCTGTCGAAATCCCCCACTTCACGGCGAGACGCTTCCGCCCCCTGACGCTCGTAGCTCTGCCACCAGAACCGGAGGCTCGGACGCTGGGAGGCGCGGGCGGAAGGAGCCTCGTTCGAGAGAAAGAACGAGAGGTCCGCTTCCGGATCGACGGTTTGTCCGTTGACAGGAAGGGGGAGCTGAAGGGGGCCGACGAAGGTCAGGACGTCAGGGCGGCCTTCGACCTGAATGCGGACGGGAGCGTGGGGCGGGAGAGTCGAGACATGGTAGAGACCGCGATAGCCGCGGAAGCGCACTCGCAGAGTCGCGCTGTTCTCTGAGAGGCCGAGAACATCGACGCGGTCCAGGCCGTAAACAGAGCTCGCGGGGCCGTAGTCGACGATGCGACCCTCCTGGACCTCGATGCGAACGATTGCCTCCTCGAGTCCCTCGACTCCGAACACGAAGCCATCGAAGGGCAGCCGCTCGAGGAGCCAATCCTCGTGGCGCTTGAGAAGAGCTCCGAGCCGGGCCCGGTCGGTCTCGTCGGTCGCGAGCTGGCTCCCGCCACGCCAGAGCTCGGCGCGGTACGGAAGGGGAGTCCCGTCGGGCTCGCGCACGCGGCACCCCTCGAGCCACCAGACGAGCTGCTGGTCCCCATCGATCCGTGAGTCCGAACAAAACCCGTGGGCTACGAGAGCGCGCGGGGCGGGCTTCACCGCGGCTGAAAGCGGAAGAGGCGATCCATCGAGCTTTCCCGGGGCTTTGAGTTTCATCGCCTGGAGGAGCGTTGGCGCGATATCGAGCCCGCTCACTGCACCGGCCCATTGGCCCAGCGGGACATTCGGTCCGTGGACGACGAGGGGAACGTCGGTCTCCTTCGGGTGGCAGGCGTAGCCGTGTCCGCGGTCGAAGCTCGCGAAGGCGCCGCCCCTCTTCCCCGTCATGAAGCTCAGGATCTCCCCCTCGAGTTTCCGTCCATCGCCGAACACCTCGCCGTGATCGGCGGTTACCACCTGAAGGACTCGTCCTTCGAGCCCGTGGGCTCGAAGTCCGCTCTCGAGAGCCTCGATTGCCTCGTCGGCATGCCGAGCGCGCGCCAGATAGCGGCACCGGCACTGGTCGAGACCGCGAAGCTCCGAGCAGCGAAGCTCGTCGTAGAGTCTGCGCGGGGTCTCGGAGTGCGCGTGGGGAGTCGACACGTAGTAGACGAGGAGCACCCTTTCGTCGGAGTACCGCGTGAGGAGCTCGGGGATCTTCTGGATGGTGTCGAATGTACCGGTATCGGTCCGTCCCCAGCTCGAGTAGCGCGAGAAGGCAGGAACGTCCCTCAGGTAAGCGTTGTTCCCGAGAAAGACGGAGTGATAGCCGGCGGCTTCCGCGAGGTGCGAGAGGAAGAGGTTCCCGCGCGCGTAGATCGCCTCGAGAGGCGCCTGGATGGGCATGGCCTGCCGCCTCTGGAGAGGGTCGATGCGCATGAGGTCGCGCCCCGTGAGGATGGGCCAGACGGAGGCACGGGTGTGGCAGCCGGGCGAAACCGCGTTGGTGTATCGCTGCCCGGCCCCGGCGAGCTCCTTCAGTGCCGGAAGGGAGTCGAGAGCGTCGGCGCGGAGAGCGTCGACGATGGTGAGGACGATCCAGCGCGGACGGGAATCGGAGGACTCGTTCTCGGGAACGAGGACGCGCGCCTCTCCAATCGAGACCGCTGCCTTCGACGTGCGGAAGCAGAGGGAGCCTCGGCCTTCCGCCAGAGCAAGGTCCGTTTGCCGTCCGGCGGCGAGGCTAACGGGGCGGGAAACGGCTTCGCTGAAGAGGACGCTCCCTTTCTCCTGTTCGATGGCGAGCTCCCCGCCATCGTGCGAGAGCGCTTCGAAGCGCAGGCGCGCGCCCGGGGGAATCGAAAGGGGAGGCGTGCACCAGGAAGCTTCCGGCGCGAGCACGATTGCCGGCATGCTCTCGTCGTTTCCGGCGGAAGCGTCGTGCCAGGTCGCAAGACGGAGGCTCCGCGCGCGTTCGGGCGAAGAGAGCCAGGGAAGAGGAGTCGACTCCGATGACTCAAAATCTCCCGGGACGAAGTGCCCCTCGCCTTGGGAGAATAACTCCAAAAGGGAGTACGCGCGGCGGAGAGGAGTCATCGACTTCGAGGCCTGGAAGCGGATGGCGGGCTCGGGCACGTCGGCGAGTGTCCCGCAGTCTACGCTCGCATCCTCGCGGGCGGCGACGCCGGGGACGAGAAGCGAGATGATCGCGATGAAGGAGAAAGACGTCAAGGCCCGGCCTTGCCCTTTCTCTCGAACACGACCGCTCCGTAGAGACGCCTCAGGTTCTCATCCACGCCGACGCACCTCTCCTCGAAGACCTTCTCGAGATCGACATCCTCGCCGTCGGGATCCGGCCCCTCCAGAAGCATGATCTCCTTCTCGAGACCGCCCGGAGTGAGCTGCTCGCGGTAGAGGCGCCGTCCGAGGACGAGGCCTCTCTCTTTGGCGGTCTCGACCTCCCTCTCCACGTCGCTGCGAAGCACCATCTCCCGTGTCGAGGAATCGAGCTCGAGGAGCTGCGAGATGCCGGGGTAGTCGAGTCTTTGTCCAGCGAGACCGAGGGGACGGCCGGGCCAGAACCAGATTCCGGTCTCGACGCAGATCGGCCTCGAGACGCTGTCTTCAAGAAGCGAGACGCCGTGTCCGAACCGGGTTCCACTGTTGGGATCCAGGACGGAGAGCACGGTAGCGGCGAGATCGTAATGCCTCACCTGGGCGTTCGAGCGCAAGCCTTTCTCAATCCCGGGACCGAGGAGCAGCGCCGGGACCGCCTGCGAGCGCAGGTGCCGGAGTGTGTCGCCATGTCCCGCGATCCCGGGCTCCTCGTAGAGCTCCTCTCCGTGGTCTCCGGTCACGATCACGAGAGTTCGGTCGAGAAGCGCGCTCCGTTCGAGGTCCCGAAAGATCCTCTCCATCGCGCGATCGATCGAGGTGAGCGCGGCGTCGTAGCGGAACCGGATCTGTTCCACGTCCTCCGCCGTTGGAGCTTCGTCGGGCTGGACGGGAGGAACGTGATAGAGGTAGCGCCCGCGATATTCCGAGGAGCCGTGGAGGTAGTCGGGATAGGGCGCGACGTACGGGAAGTGCGCAGTGCTGAAGAACACCACACCAGCGAACGGCCGCGAGCCCGAGCGTCGGATCTGCCGAAGGGCGGAGTCCGTGACCCACTCGGGATCGGCGAGAGAAGGCACGTTCCGCCAGTAGGGGAAGAGACTCCGGACGGGACGAAGGCGCAGAAAGGGCAGGCTCCAGGTGTGGCCGGAGAGCGTCGTCGATTGGGCGAGCGTGTCCACGGTCAGATGGGGGGTATCCAGGGTTTCGAGCCCTCCCTCGAATCCGGGGAAGATGTCTCCCGCGAAATCGGAGACCGCGAAGGTGAAGTAGCCCTGGTCTCGAAGCCGGGTGAAGACGGTCTCTCCCACGTCGCGCCGCGCTTCGACGGTGGGAAACATGTGGCGTACTCCGTTTGCCCGAGGCTCGGTTCCCGTCAGGAGCGAGACCCACGAGGGATATGTTCGGGCGATGGGGGTGACGCCATACCGGTAGAGAGAGCCTTCGGGAATCCTGGCCGCGGTCATCGGCATCACCTGTGGGTCCTCGAGGCGATCCGTGCGCAGGGAGTCGGAAGCCAGGATGAGCAGATTCAAAGGCGCTCCGCCGTCGGCGGCTCTCGAGGGGTGCTCTCGGAGCAGGAGGAGCACAACGAGTGCGAGCGAGGCGGCAGCGGCCGCTCGACGTGGAAGTCGGCGCGCAACCGCGAGAGCCGGGGGCGCGACCATCCCCGTCAGAAGGCAGACGAGCGCGAAATCGGGCAATCGCGGTCCGATGCCGTGCGTCGCGAGCCGCTGCAGCGCAGCGAGAACGCCGCCTTCGATCCAGAATCGATCCGAGAAGAGCTGGGGATAGCGCCCGATCATCCCGACGAGCGCGAGTGCTTCGAGCCCGAGTGTGATTCCGGCGGACGCGAAGAATCCTCGCAGGCGGCCCCGCAGGGTTGCGCTCATGATCAGACCGAGGGCGAAGCCTAACGCGGCGTGCGTCAGGAAGAGCTTCATCTCGAGAGCGAGGAGTGCGGGCTCCGTGGCGGCGAGCACACGACTCTGCGCTTCCGCGTCGGTGACTCCGGCGAAGGAGTAGCCGGAGAGCCGCAGCAGATCCCAGAGCCACAGCCCTACGGAGACGCAGATCGAGCCCGCGACAACGCGGAAGCTCACGAGGAAGGCCCTCCCTCGGTCTCGACCCAGATCTCATGGAGGGCGACGCGGAAAGAGTCTCCCTCGCCCTGAATCTCGACCCGGATGCGGGAAAGCCTCGGGCTTTCGCCCGCGAGGCGAACCACGCGGCTTTCCGCGCAGACGACGTCCTCCCGCCTCCCGCCGCTCGCGATCGGATGCCACGCTCCGCTCTCGTCCTGCCCGAGAACGCGCGCCCGGACCAGGTCTCCGTCGAGTGGCCGGACCACCAGATGTACCTCCTCGACGCGCCGCGGCCCGAGGAGCGCGAGCTCGAGAGCGACGCGTCGTCCGTCGGGCCGCGCCCTCCACCCGGGCGCTAGATCGGGATCGAAGATGCCGTCGATGGCGTCCTTCGGGTCCGTTCCCTCGATGCTCTCGCCCGTGTAGCCGCTCACCACGAGCGGCACGGAGTTGGCGCGGGAGAGAAAGCGGGGGAGGGGCTCGCAGGAGCTCTCGGTGAGAGAGCCCTCGACCATGGCCTCGAGAGAATCGAGCGCCGAGCCCAGCTCGGCGACCGGATCCCGGGAGAAGCTCGAGCCGAAGGCGTCGTCCGGCGTGATCTCGTCGTGAAGCCATCGGCTGGCGGCAGCCGACATCTCGGGGACCTCGCGCCACACGCGCGCGATCCGCGGGAGTGCCCGGGAATCGTTCCAACCCCGGGAGAAGGCCGCGAGCCCGAGGAGCTCCTCCGCGTTCGTGGGAGCGCCTCGATAGTCGAAGGGTTCGGGGCTCCGGAACCTGCGGAAGGTCGCGCGATTCTGGAAGTACGAGAAGTTCTGGAGGAGGTCCTTCGGGGTCTCGTACTCGAGAGTGGGCCAGGTGTCCGTCGCGACGACGCTCCTCCGCGTGCGGAGGAGAACGGCCATCGAGTCGAGGAACCGGTCGATGTCGGTATCGGTGACGACGAGATCGCTCAGGAGCTCGAGTGGAGAGCCCGAGGGGAGCTCGCGCAGATAGGGCGCCATGCTCTCCCGACTCTGATCGGACCGGATCGAATCGAGGTCGAGGAGGAGCGGCGATGCGCTCGCAATCACGAAGGCCTGATGGCGGTGGGTCCAGAGACTCACGTAAGGGAACACGGAGCGAACGGTGTTCACGACGAGGAACACGTTGCGGGCCGAAAGGTGATGGATGGGGAACCACTGCAGGAGCACGCCCCGGCGCCGGAGCCGCGCCTTCGCGAGCTCGTAGAACTCGCGGCTGTAGATCGAGCCCACCCCCGCGAACCAGATGCTCGAGACCTCGACGGTCACGACGTCGTAGCGATCGGAGCTCTCGAGGAGAACGCTCCGCCCGTCCTCTTCCAGGAGCCGCAGGTGGGGCGACTCGAGGATCCCGCCGTTCACGTCGGTGAAGTACTTCGAGGCAGCCTCGATGATCGGCCGGCTCAGCTCAGCGCACACGACCTCGTCGAATCCGTGAGCGGCGAGAGCCGCCAGGGTCACTCCCGTGCCAAGACCCACCACGAGAGCTCTTTCGCGTCCGGCGGTGAAGAGAGTCGGAAGATTCGCCGCCCGGTGCTGAACGGGGATCTCCTCGGCGTTGTCCCCCTGGAACTTCCCGTTCGTGAGAAGTGTGCGGACGCCTCGCTCTTCGACGACGCTCGTGAGTCCTCCGGTCGCGTCCTCGCGGCGGTAGAGGATCTCGCCCGAGGCGCTCGCAGAATCGCCGAGGTAGACGGCGGCGGCCATGTTCAGGGCGTTGAAGTTCCACCGCACCGGAATCGCGGGCGCCCAGAGAAGCGACGTGACCGCCGCTGCCGCGAGCACCCGCCGGAAGGGAATGTCGGAGAGCGACGCGAGCGCGAGCCCTCCGGCCGCGAGAAGAAGCGCGCCCAGGACTTGAAGCGAGAGCTGGCTTCCGAGAGCGGGAAGAAAGAGGTAGGGACCGGAAAGGGCGCCCAGAACCGCGCCGATCGTGTTTACCGCGTAGACCTCGCCCACCCGGGTCCCGAAGCCGCTTCCCTGGGAGGTGGCGCAGGAAAGAACGAGGGGAAAGGTGATCCCGAACGCCGTCGTCGGGAGCAGCATGAGAGTGAACGCTACGAGGAAGCGGACAGCTTCCATAAGGGCGAAGCTCGGCTCCCGATCGGCGAGAAGGAGGAACACCCGCGGGATCTCGTCCCAGATCGCAAGCGTCGCGAGAATCGAAAGGCCGGCGAGGACGAGCGAGAGGCCGATCCAGTTTCGTGCCCGTCTTGGAGGCGAGGCGAGATTCCTCGCGAAGAGAGTTCCGATGGTGAGCCCAAGGAGAAGAGAACCGAGCATGAGGCCGAAGGCGTAGACGGAGTTCCCGAGAAGGACCGCGAGAAGGTGCGTCCAGATGATCTCGAGGGCGAAGGAGAGATAGCCGCTCGCGAAGGCCGCGAGGAGGAAGACGGCGACGCTTGTGCGTCTCGCCCGCGCGAGAAAGATAGCGGCGAGCGCGAGGAGGAGAGTCCCCGCGAGGGAGAGCGACCTCCGGTAGACCAACCCCAGCAGCAGCTCGATGACGTCGATACTGCGAAAAGCCCAATCGAGAAGCGCGATAGAGAACGCCGCCACCGCAATGCCCACGAGAAGCCGGAGTTGAACGGGCGCCTCGATCATGGGCGCATCCCTCGGCCGCTCGACGACAGGGGCGGGGGCAGGGTGCAGGGGAACGGCCACGGAGGTACGGTACGCGGCGATTGCGATCGCGAAGTTGATGGCGGATGCGAGGACGAGGCTCCCCACAAGGCCGAGGCTCGGAACAAGAACGTAAGCGGTGACGAGAGCGCCGAGAGCGGCGCCGAGCGTGTTCCAGCCGTAGAGGCGCGCAAGCCACGAGCCCGCGCTCTCCCGCCCAGATGCCACCGCGCGCGCGAAGGCAGGGGTGGTGATCCCCATGAAGAACGTCGGGAGCAGGAACGCGGAGACCCCGAGGGCGAAGCGCACCACGTTTCGCGCGGGGACCGAGCTTTCGCCGATTCCGGGAACGATCGCGAGGTAGAGCTCCTGGAGCCAGGGGAAGAGCAGAGGGAAGCTCAGGCAGTAAAGACCGATGGCGCCCTCCGCGACGGCATAGACGCGGAGGGGATGGCGGGTGCGATCCGCGAGCCGGCCGCCAACCGCCGCGCCGAACGACATGCCGAGCATGAACGCGGTGAGAAGGGCGCTGACGGCGAAAGCGGTCGCGCCCACGATGAGCTGGGCGTACCGGCTCAGGATGACCTGGTAGGCGAGAGCGCTGAACCCGGAGCCGACGAAGAACAGGGCGAGAGAGAGAGTCTTCGGCTTACGGTCGGAGTAACGCACCTTTCCGGAGAATGTGAAGGGATAAAAACACTATACCACGCGCTCTCTTACCGCTCCATCGCGGCCACGCGCCGGAAGTAGTCGGCGAAGGCGATCATCCCGCCTTCCGCCTGCTGCCAGTCGTAGTTCTCGTTGGGGGCGTGGTATCCGTGCTCGGGAAGCGAAAGCCCGAGGAAGAACACCGGGGCCTTCAGCACCCTCTCCATCGAGACCACGGCGCCGATCGAGCCCCCCTCGCGGACGAAGACGGGCTCTTTTCCAAACGAGAATTTCATCGCCGCTCGGATGGCGTCCGGGTGCGGTCCCTCGGTGTGCCCCTGATAGGCGGGAAGGCCGTGCTCCGCCTCGACCCGCACGTCGGGGTTCTTCTTCTTCACGAAGTCCTTCACGAGCTTCAGGATCTTCTTCCCTTCCATGTTGGGGACGAGCCGGCAGGAGACGATCGCGGTGGCCCGGGGAGGAACCACGGTCTTGACTCCGGGGCCCTGGTAGCCGCCCGCGATCCCGTGCACCTCGAACGTCGGCATGCACCAGATGCGCTTCATGACCTCGACGGGGTCGGTCACCCGCAGGGACTTGAACCGGTGGTCCTTCTTGAACGCGGCGGTGGTGAACCCGGAGTTCTTGAGATCCTCGATCTCCCGCTTCGTCGGAGGCACGACGTCGTCGTAGAAGCCGGGAATCTTCACCCGGCCCGTGCGTGCGTCGTAGCACTCCGCGACGAGCTGGCACATCTCGCCGATGGGATTCCGGGCCGCGCCTCCCGAGGTCCCGGAGTGCTGATCCGTCTCGCCCGTCTCCAGGACGAACCGGAATCCCTGCAGGCCTCTCAGTCCCGCGGGACAGGCGGGACGGCTCCTCGACACCCAGACCGTGTCCGAAACGACGATCGAATCCGTCTTCAGGCGATCCCGGTCCTGCCGGATGGTCGATTCGAAGTGGGGGCTCCCGATCTCCTCCTCCGCTTCCCACAGGAAGTGGATGTTGACCTTCGCTCCGTGAGCGAGCGCATACTTCGCTCCCCAGAGGGCGGTGAGCCCGGGGCCCTTGTCGTCGGTCGTGCCGCGGCCCCAGTAGCGGTCGTCCTTGGCGGTGAAGCGGAAAGGCTCCGTCGCCCAGCCGTCGGCTTTCTCCGCGGGCTGGACGTCCAGGTGGTTGTAGACCGTCACCGTCGGATAGTCGCCGCTCTGGTCGAACCGGGCGTGGAGCATGGGGTGGCCCCCCGTCGAGAGGACGCGCACCTCCGCCCCCATCCGGCGCGTCAGGTCCGCGGCATGAGAGACCACCTCGGCGACGTCCGTCTGGTGCTGGGGATCGGCCGAGACGCTCGGGATCTCGACGAGGTCTTTGAGCGACTTCTCGAAGCTCATCCGCTGTGAAAGCGCGTAGTCCTGGAGTGACTTCTTCGAGAAACCCTCGTTGACGGAATTGGTCATAGGGGCGAAAGCATACCACGAGTGTTGTTGGGAAAGGCCCCGACGTTGTGGGCGTTTCGCCCCGCAAACGCGAGTTTTGCCGCGAATATCGCTCGCAGAATCAAGGAACGGAACTTGCTTCCTACGGGCCGGGGGCACCCGTATCGATGCAGCAGAGCGCAGTCGAAGGGGGAGTCGATCCGCTCGTCGGGAAGCGGCTCCGGGAGTACATGATCCTGGAGCTCCTCGGCAAGGGCGGGATGGCCAAGGTCTACAAGGCGCGCCACGTCCTTCTCAACGAGATCCGCGCCATCAAATTCCTCCGCCCCGAGCTCCGCGAAAGACAGGAGTGCGTCGCACGCTTCCACCGGGAGGCTCAGATCATGGTGCAGCTGCGGAGCAAGCACCTGGTCATGCTCTACGAGTTCGGGACCGTCGGGCATGAGCTCCTGTTTCTCGTCATGGAGTACCTGGAAGGCGAGACGCTCCGAAAGCGGCTCCGGCGCACGAGCTGGCTTCCCGTCCCCGAGTCCGTGCGCATCGTACAGCAGGTGGCCCTCGGGCTTGCGGAAGCCCACAAACACGGAATCGTCCACCGCGACATCTCGCCCGACAACGTCCAGCTCGTTCACGAGAACGGCGAGGAGATCGCGAAGGTGATCGACTTCGGGATCGCCAAGAACCTGGTCGGCGGCGGAGGAAAAATCACGCAGACGATGAAGCTCGTGGGGAAGGCAGAGTACGTCGCGCCCGAGCAGATCTGCCTTCCCGTCGGCGAGGACAGCAAGGATGCCGTGGACCATCGCGTCGACATCTACTCGCTCGGCGTCACCTTCTACGAGCTTCTCACGGGCTCGAAACCCTTCGAGGCGAAAAGCTCCAAGGCATTTCTGGTCAAGCACCTCACCGAGACGCCGAAGCCTCTCTCGGCGATGAACCCGCTCATCCGCGTCACTCCGGGCATCGAAGACCTCGTGCTCCGGATGCTCTCGAAGAAGAAGCAGGAGCGGCCCGAGTCGATGGAGAGCTTGTACATGGAGCTCACCGCCCTGAGCCACGAGGAACCCCTCCTCACGCCGGTTTAGCCTCCCCTTTCCGCCCTGGAGCGGATCGTGTAACTTAGGGGCATGAGAGCGACAATCGTTCTGGCGGCGGCACTTTGCTGGATCCCTACCGCCTCGGCCCAGGATGTGGCACGGCTCGAATCGGAGCACCAGCCTCTCGTCCGCGATTTCCGGGAAGGGAAAGGCCGGGCGCGGCTCATCGCGATCCTTTCCCCTACGTGAGTTAAGTGCGCTCGCGGCGCCCGGGTGGTGCAGACGGTGCTCGACACGAAGAAGAACGTGCCCCTCGACGTCTTCGTTGTCTGGATCCCGGCAATCGGCGGCGACGACTACGCCGGCGCTGTGCGGTCGCTCGGCAAGATCGAGGACTCGCGCGCGCGTCACTACTGGGACGGATCGCAGTGGAGAGGCTTTCTCGCCCCTCCTCGGCATCCGAGCCCGGATGGCCTGGGACGTCTACCTCCTGTACGGCCCCGATGCCGAGTGGGAGGAGGGCCCGCCCGCGCCCGCCTCCTGGCTTCATCAGCTCGCGGGAGAGGATCCGGATCGGAAGCTGTCGGAAGCCAGGCTCGAGGAGGAGATCGCGAAGCTCGCGCGCTGAGGAGACGGTTTTCGTCTCGCTCGTGGAGAAGGAGGGTACGGTGTCCAGAGAGAGCGAGCTGATCTACGACTGGAACCAGGAAGGCGAGGACGAGGCCTCCCTCCGGAAATCCGTCGAGCTGAACGACGAGACCCTTCGGGACGGACTCCAGAGTCCCTCCGTCATCTCTCCACCGATCGAAAAGAAGATCGAGATCCTGCACCTGATGGAGGCTCTCGGTATCCACGGCGTCAACATCGGCCTTCCCGGCGCAGGCCCGCACGTCCAGAAGCAGGTCCTGCGGATGGCTCAGGAGATCGCGCGCTCCGGGATGAAGATCAGACCCAACTGCGCCGCGCGAACCCTCGTCGCCGACATCGAGCCCATCGTTCGCATCGCGAACGAAGCCGGAATCGAGATCGAGGCGGCGACGTTCATCGGCTCGAGCCCCATCCGCCAGTACGCCGAGAGCTGGGAGCTCGACCGCCTGCTGGCCCACACCGAGGAGGCGGTACGCTACACGGTCGCGAACGGCCTTCCGAGCATGTACGTCACCGAAGACTCCACCCGGGCCCGTCCCGAGACACTCAAGAAGCTCTACACCACCGCGATCGAGTGCGGCGCGCGCCGGGTGGTGCTGACGGATACCGTGGGGCACGCGACCCCCAAAGGCGCGCGGGCCCTGGTGTCGTTCATGGTCGAGGTCGTCAAGGCGACCGGCGAAGACGTCAAGATCGACTGGCACGGGCACCGCGACCGGGACCTCTCGATTCCCAACAGCCTCGCCGCGATCGAAGCCGGGGCCGACCGGGTGCACGCTTGCGCTCTCGGGATCGGCGAGCGCTGCGGCAACACGCCGATGGACACCCTGCTGGTGAACCTGAAGCTCCAGGGGAGGATCAAGAACGATCTGAGCCGGCTCGCGGAGTATTGCCGCGTCGTCTCCGATGCCGTGGGAGTTCCCATTCCCGTGAACTATCCCGTGGTGGGGGCGGACGCGTTTCGCACGGGCACCGGCGTCCACGCGGCCGCCGTCATCAAGGCTCTCAAACGCGACGACGTCTGGCTCGCGGACCGCGTGTATTCGGGAGTGCCCGCGGGCGAGTTCGGCCTTTCGCAGCACATCGAGGTCGGCCCGATGAGCGGCCTTTCGAACGTGCAGTACTGGCTCTCGTCGAGGGGCAAGCCCGTGGACGACGAGCTGGTGCGGGCGATCTTCGAGAAAGCCAAGGACTCGAATCGCGTGCTCGACGACGAGGAGATCGAAGCAATCGTGCGCGAGCTCTCCGTCCGATGAGCGGAATTCACGAAACCGCTCTCGTCGACGCGGGGGCTCGAATCGATTCCGACGTCGAGATCGGCCCCTTCGCCGTGGTGGAGGAAGACGTCGAGATCGGCGCCGGCTGCCGCATCGGCGCGCACGCCATCCTCAAGAGCGGCCTGCGCCTTGGTCGCCGGGTGCGGGTCCATGAGGGCGCGGTCCTCGGCGGCGATCCACAGGATCTGAAATACCGTGGCGGCAGAAGCTACGCGGTGGTCGAGGACGATTGCGTGATTCGCGAATTCGCGACCATCCACAAGAGCACGCGTCCCGAGGGGACGACCCGGGTCGGCCGGGGGTCGTTTCTCATGGGATACGGCCACGTGGCCCACGACTGCGACATCGGAGAAGAAGTCATCGTCGCGAGCTACGCCGCCCTCGCCGGACACATCCACATCGGGCGGCGCGCTTTCGTCTCGGGCGGTGTCGTCATCCACCAGTTCTCCCGCATCGGAGAGCTTTCGATGATCGGGGGCGGCGCGAAGGTGAACCTCGACGTTCCTCCCTTCTTCACCGTCGACGGCGTCCCTGCTCGTGCGGTTGGGCTGAACCTCGTGGGGCTCAAGCGCGCGGGAGTGGGCGAGCCGGACGTGCTCGTTTTGAAGCGGGCCTATCGGCTTCTCTATCACTCGAAGCTCAGGGCGCAAGAGGCCGTTCGAGAGATCGAGGGGCTCTCGAACGAGTACGCGCAGAAGCTGGCGGAGTTCGTGCGCGGGAGCGAGCGGGGAATTTGCCGCGACCGCGCGCGCTGACGGCCCTTGAGCTCAGCTCGCGGCGCCGACCAGGAAGGTCGTCGTCTCCGAGAGCGTCTTGAGCTGCGTTGCCGTAGGATCTTCCGGCAGGTCCTTCAGAATCGCGTCGATCGAGTCCTTGATGGCGCGGTTCACGTTGAACCGATCGGGGAGGGGCACGTGCGGCTCGGGGAAGATTACCGGGCCGCTGCCTTCCCCGGGCGGAGTGACGAGTCCGATTCCCTGGATCGCTTTCAGGAACTGATCGGCCGCCCTTGTCCGGTCCTCGAGCTGGAAGTAGGCGATCGCGAGCGAGAGCGAGATCGCGGGGTCGCCGGGCGCGAGGCCGGACGCACGCTGCAGCTCCTCCGCGGCGCCCACGAGATCGTTTGCCTTCCAGCGGGTCTCCGCGAGCGTCAGGTGAACGGGAAGCTCGGGAGCGCCCCGGTCGCTCGCCTGCCGCAGCAAGTCGCCGGCCTGGTCGAGCTGGCCTTCCGCGAGCGCGACCTGGCCGAGTGCCAGGAGCCTTCGCCCTTCGTCGACTCCCTGTGCCGTCGCGAGCACCTGCTTCGCTTTCGCGAGGTCCTGTGCGTCGTTCTTGGACTTGCCGATGGCGAGCCAGGTGCGGCCGAGGGCGATCTGCGCCCGGGGGTCGTTCGGGTCGGTGCGGAGTGCCTGGATGAGCTGCGCGCGAGCGGGCTCGTATTGTTTTCGGCTCAGGTAGATCTCTCCGAGGAGCGACCGGGCGCGCGTGTCCTGGGGGTAGGAGCGCAGGAAACCGAGCGCAACCTCTTCCGCCTCCTCGAGCTTCGCCTGCTCGAGAAGTGCGATGGCGAGCTGGTTCAGGTAGTCGCCTCCCGCCTCCACGTTCTTCTCCGCGTTCCGCAACGCCTTCTCCGCGTCCGCGTATCGGCCGCGCGCGTTGAGGAGCTGTCCGTAGAGGAACTGCGCCTCTCCATGCTGCGGGTCCTTCGCGACAGCGGTGCCGAGATGGGTGATGGCGTCATCCGCCCGCCCTTCGCGAACCAGGCTCACGGCGGCGCGGTACCGGCTTTCGGTGCTGCCGCCGCCTCCCGCGAAGGCCTTCTCGTAGTACTGGATGGCGCGAGAGAAGTCAGCCTGGGAGTAGAGAACATCCGCGAGCTCCTCGGCAATGGGCGCCGATTGCGCGTCCAGAGATTGCGCGCGCTCGAGATCCGCGATCCCGCCCTGGGTGTCACTGGAAGCGAGCTTTGCCCGCCCGCGGCCGAGGTAGGCTTCGGCACTCTCCGGGAACTCGCGGAGGATCCCGTCGTAAGCCGCGATCGCCTGCGCATACTGACCCGAGCTCACGAGACTCGCGGCCCTTTCGAGCTCCACCGGAGAAACGGACTTCCCGCCCGACAGGAGCCAGAATCCGGCGCCTGCGAGCAGGACGAGCCCGAGCGCGGCCACACCGACGATCGCCCAAGGGATTTCTGGCCGCGGCGGCGGTGTTGGTCGTCTCGACCCGGTGGCGCGAGGGCTCGCGGGCGCCGTCGGTTTTGTCTCCGGCCGGGCTTCGGCAACCGGCGCTGCTGGCGCCTTCGGCGCTCTCGGCGCCGGGGTTGAAGACGGATCCACCGAAGCCGGGGCGGCGGCCGTCGGAGGAGGGGAAGCGGCAACCCTGGCCGTCCTCTGCGGCGCCGCGGCGATCTCGTTGTCGTCGAGGGCATCGTGGCTCTCGAGGACGTCCGGGACCAGCTCGTCGAGCTCCGGCGGTTGAAGCAGGGTTTCTTCCTGGACCGCGGTCTCATCGGGCTTCGGCGCGGGAGCGCCCTCGACCGTCTGGGTTACGAGGAGAAGCGCCTGGACTTCCTCGGGCCGTCCCGCGGAGAGAAGCCGCGTTCCCGAAGCGAGGACCTCGGCCGCGTACTGGCTGCGCCTCGGCTGCGACCACGTCGTCGCGAGGAGCACCAGGAGCTGGACTCTGCGATTGCCCGGCTCCTCGATGAGGCACTGCTTCCAGGATTCGATGGCGTCGCGAGGCCTTCCATCCGCGAAGGCCTCGCTCCCTCGTTTCAAGGCCGCGGAGAGATCGACGCTGAGCCTCGGGCCGGAGGAGGCTTTGTACGCAACCTCCAGAAGCTCCCGGGCTTCGCTGCAGCTCGGATAGGTTTCGAGGACCGCCCGGAATGCCGCGATCGCCTTGTCGAACGTGCGGCTCCCCAGAAGCTCGACGGCATGAGCGAGCGCATCGGATTCGCGGTCGGCGCCGCCCGATGTAGGAGCCGATGCCGTCTCGCCGCCGACGCCGATTCTTCCCTGCTCGAGCTCCTTCACCACCGCGTGGTGCTGGGCCTCGAGTCGCGCGAACACTTTCTGGCTGTTCTGAAAAATGGGCTTGAGCGGCGAGATATCCTGCGAGGTCTGGAAGACCACACTCCCGTCGCTTCCGATGACCCGGGTCTCGATGGAGGGGGAGGCGTCGCCACCAAGCTCGGTCGAGATGACGAACGAGAGCCGACCTACACTCAACTCGCTCTTCTTCTGCAGCTCCATGGTTTTGCCGAGATTTTTCGCGGGATCTTCTAAAAAGTATACCGTACTCCCGCCGTTCGCGGCCACCGGCCTCGCGCACTTGCCGCTCTCCGGAACTGCTGGTAGAGTAAAGAAAAAGTTCATGCGGAGGCGGGATCGGGCGGCGACAGTCCGCCCCCGTCCGCGAGAAAGTCGGATTCCAAAATGCCCCAAAGTTCGGAGCGACCGGAGACCATTGGCGTCGACGAGCTCCGAGGGCTCGAGACCTCGGTATTGAAGACGCTCTGTCTCACCATCAACACCGCCGGCTCCGAGCTCAAGTACAAGATCCTCGACAGCCTCTCGGAGGACGACTTCTACTTTCCCGTCCTGCGCGCGGTGTTCCGGACGCTCGCCGAGATGCACCTCCGAGGTGACTACGTCATCTCATCGAACCTGGAGGAGGAGCTACAGAAGAGCGGGGGAGAGATGCCGGCGGGTTTTTCGATCGAGCAGCTCTTCGATGGAAGCCTTCCGTCGCTGGGAGAGCTCACGGGCTGGGTGAATCGCCTCAAGGAGCGTTCGCGGAGCGGCCTCATCCCGACGGTGGCGCCCCCGGTCAGGGAGACTCCTTCGGCCGCGCCGCCGAAAGCGGACGCCACGGTGGTGAAGCCGGTGGCGGAGATGAAGAAGAAGATCGCCGAGGAGCTGCGCAAGTCGAGTCCCCCGTCCGCGCCCGCGACCCCGGCGCCATCCCTCGAGAGCTCGTCGCCCGCCGTAACCCCGCCGCCTGCGAAACCGAAGTCTCCGCCGACGCCGCTGCCGTCGCCGCCGGCGCGCGAGAAATCTTCCCCCGCAGTGACGCCGCCGCCCTCCAAACCCAGAGTGAAGGCCGTCCTGTCCTCCGAGGGCGACGACTGGTCGAGCTACCTCGCGGATCTGGCATCGAAACAGGGCAAGAGCTATGACACGGGATTCAAGCGCCTCGATCAGGAGCTCGGTGGGCTCGCCCCCGGCTTGATGCTGCTCGTCGACGAGGATCGAGAGCGCATCGTCAACTTCCTCAAACAGGTGACCGACCAGATGGCGGTCTCGGGCCCCGTACGGTGTCTCTTCCTCGCCTCTGAACAACCGAAGGCGACGCTCCGGCTCCGAACGCTCTCCCGGCTTGCCGGCGTTTCCGTCGTCGACATCGAAAAGGGCCGGCTGAAGAAAGACTCCCCCGAATGGCAGCGGGTGGAGCAGGCCGGCCGCGCCGCCGCCGAATGGCTCAAGCGGGTCTTCGTCTACGAGTTCCAGGACGAGCTCGAGGTCGCGGTGGTCCGGGAGCTTGCCAGAAAGCTCGCCGAGTCTCCCGAGAAGGCATCGTCGGTCGTCGTCGTGGACTCGCTCGAGAAGGTGGAGAGAAAGGGCGGGAGCCTCGCGATCGCGGCCTCGCAGCTGAAAGCGCTCGCGGACTCGCTCGACGTTCTGATCCTGGCCGCCACCACGGATCCCACGCTCCTTGCGTCGAAGGATGCCGACTACGCTTCGGTCTTTCGCGTGGCGTCAACCGGGCAGGTGGAGCTCGAAGTGCTCCGGGCCGGCCGCGAGAGCTCGACCGTCGCCCGCTTCCGCTACGAGCCGGACTTCTGCCGCTTCACCGAGTAGCCGGGACGGCCTACTCCGCCACTTCTTCCGGGAGGACTTTCTTCCCCGTCACCTTCTCCACCGCGATGAGGATCTTCTCGCGGAGGATGAGACGAGCCCTTCGCTCTTCTGCGGTGATGAAGCTGTAGACCTCTTTCGTCGTTCGCTGGAGGAAATCGACCTCTCCGCGGTCGAGCTCGACGACGATGAGCCCCCCAGCCCCCGCCGCGGGAAGGCTGAAGTTGATCTCGAGGAGTTTGTCCCTCAGCAAGAGCCGCGCCTTTCGCTCCCGGGGAGTGGTTCCCTCGAAGTCCCTCTTGGTGACCTTGCGAAGGAAATCGATTTCCCCGTAGGAGAACACGATCTCCGTCGACTTGTCCTTCGCGGGGGAGGGCGGCTTCGGAGAGGCCTTCTGCCCCCTTGTTGCGGCACTTTTCTTGCGCTTCTTCGACAAGTTCGCTCGCTTCCTGGACGCTCAGCCGGCCTCGAGCGCCGGCGCGGGAGACGCTGCCCTCGGTTGGGACTTCTCAGGCGCCATTTCCATGAGGACCTGGCCGCAGGCGCAAAGGACCCGCCGGACCCGGCCGAGCACTTTGACCGCCCGACCGCAGACCGCGCAGGGAAGGATGACCATTGCCGTCGGGCTCTTCGTATCGTTCGAATGCATGCGGTTGACCTCAGGGACGCATCGCGTCCCGCGTTGCGAGCAGCTGCGGGTCGCCGATCTCGAAATCTCCGTCGAGCTGGCCGCCTTCCTCCACGCTCAGCTTCTTCGCGCGGAAGCTTCCGGTGGCGCGGCCGGGACCGAGCAGACGCAGGACCTCCGCTTTCACGTCGCCGCGGAAGCGTCCACCGATCTCGACCTGGCTCGCCTCGACCTTGGCGTCCACGTCCGATCCTTCCACCATCCGCACCACTCCCGTCGCCTTCAGATCGCCGCGAAAGCGGCCCTGGAGCGTGATGTTGGTTCCTTCGAGGCGGCCGTCGAGGCTCGATTTGGCCGCCAGCACCGTATCCTGATCGTTCGCCACGGGAAGGAAGCTCCTCCGGAAATCCGAGACTCTCAGTACAGGTTTTGTTGCTCGAGGACTGAAGCAAACGAGCCGCCGGAAGGGCGACAGCTGATGAGAAAACTATACCGCCTGGAACGCGGAAGCGCTAGTGTGCCGTGAGTTCAACTCGCGGAAGGCGCCGCCTCGAGGCGGCCCGTCTCGATGAGAGCAGCGACGTCGGAGGCTAACTCGTCGCCCACCATTCCGAAGTAGCGCTTTACCACCCGGCCTTCGCGATCGATGAGGTACTTCGTGGGATAGCCGAGGAAGGGGCCGAACGATTCCTTCGTTCCCTCTTCACCCAATACTTGGGGATAGCGGATCGCCTTCTCGGTGACGAACCCCTGGATCTCTTCCGCATTCCCCGACTCGAGAACGATCCCCAGCATGAGGAAGTCGTCGGCGCCGAACTTCTCGGACAGGCCCTGGAGGTGCGGGAGCTCCTTGATGCAGGGAGCGCACCAGGTCGCCCAGAGGTCCACCAGCACCACCTTGCCTTTCTGCTCGGCGAGGGAAAGGGTGCCGCTGCCGTCGACCTTGCCGAGAACGAGATCGGGGGCGGGCTTGAGCTCTTTCGCGTCAGCCGCGCTCGCAGCCCCTCCCTCCCGGGGGGCGTTGCAGGAGAGGGCGAGGGCGGAGGCGAGGAGGGCGGCCCCGATCGCGAAGAGTCGTCTCATTGCTGCAGGGTCCGGACGTGGTGGACCACTTGCCACCGCTCGGTCTCGGAGAGCTTCTTGTTCATCGGGGGCATGGGGCGCTTTCCCGTCGAGATCTTGTAGAAGATCTCGCCGTCGGTCATCCGGGCTTTGACTCCCGCAACCGTTATGTCCGGGGGCGCGGGCTTCATGAACTGCGTCGCAGGACCATCTCCCTTGCCGGTTTCTCCATGGCACATGACGCAGTGTTTCTTGTAGAGCTCGGCGCCTGCCACGAGCGCCTCGGGCGTCGCTTCGACGGCGTTCGGAACCGCCTTCGCCTCCGCCGGCACTTCCCAGACCGTGCTTCCCTCCGGAGTCGGGGATTGCTGCTTTGCCAGTGCGAGCCCGGTCAGGCTCGCCGCTGCGGCTACCGCGATGAAACCGATCCGCATGGTCTTTCGAGACCTCCTGAATGTGCCCAATATTAGCACGGAGCACGGACGTCAGGACGGGCGGGGCGTCTCCTCGACCTCCCAGATGGAAACCATGGGGAAGAGCTTGGCGAAGATCACGTATGCGAGAACGAAGGCCGCGATCTCCGCCAGGAAGATCGAGATTTCGACCGCACGGGGCGTGTAGATACCGCGATCCCACATCTGGGCCGAGCGGGGATAGGAGGCCGAGCCCACGACGATCACGAACCTCTCGAGCCACATCCCGATGAGCACGGCGACCGAGGCCACCGTCGCCCCCGCGGGGGTCCGAAGCCTTCGGAACGGGAGGATCGCCATGGGCACGACGAAGCAGCAGAAAATCATCGCCCAGAAGTAAGGAGCGAAATCTCCGGAGAGGCGGCTTTCGAGAACGGCCATCTCCGCGTGCTCGTGCCCGTACCACGCCGTCAGGTGCTCGGCGAACGTGAAGTACGCCCAGAGGCAGGACATGGTGATGAGGAGGAGAGACAGATTCGAAAAGCCCAGCGGCGTGAAGAACTCCTCGAAGTGAAAGGCCTTCCGCAGGATCGTCATGGCCACGATGAGCGCCGCGATCCCGCTGAAGATCGCGCCCACTACGAAGTACGGACCGAAGATGGGACTGTGCCACATCGGCACGAGGGTCATGGCGAGGGTCCACGAGACCACGGTGTGCACGGAGACGGCGATGGGGATGATCGCGACCGCCATGATCGAGATGGCTTTCTCGAGGAGCTTGTGCTGCCTCTCGCTTCCGGTCCATCCGAGGGCGAGGATGCGGTTCAACCGGCGGAACCGCGGGAGCCGATCGCGGAGGAGGGCGATGTCGGGGATGAGCGGGAGATAGAGATAGACGATGCTCCCCGTGAGGTAGAGGGTGATGGCGGTGACGTCCCAGATGAGGGGAGAGAGGAACTGCGGATGGAGCATCGGGATGTAGATGAGCTCGGGCCGGCCGAGGTCGAAGAGGATGTTGATCGAGCCCATCATGAGCGCCACCACGGTGATGACCTCGGCGACGCGGGTGATGGGCCTTCGCCACTCCGCGCCCGTGAGCCTCAGGATGGCGGAGATGAGCGTTCCCGCGTGGCTGATGCCGATGAAGAAGATGTAGTTCGTGATGTAGAGGCCCCAGTAGACGGGTTGGGTCATCCCCGCCATCCACAGGCCCACCTGGAGCTGCTCCGACCAGAAGAAGAGCCCGACGGCGATGACGGCGAGGAGCGCCAGAACCACGGCGAAAAACCGCCAAGTCGTTACCAGGACGGGGCGAAGGAGAGCCGCCTCAATCCGAGGATCCCGCGGGTACTCCACTTCCACTCCACTCTCCTTGAGTCAGATACGCCACCCGGGGGCCGGTTCCGAGCTCCTCGAGCGGGAGCTCTGCCCTTGGACTTCGAAAGAGCATCGCCACCCTCGATTCGGGATCCGATCGATCCCCGAAGGTGATTGCCTGCGTAGGGCAGGACTGGGCGCACGCGGGCTGGACCTCGAGGTCGGAAACCTCGCGTTCCCCCTCGCGGGCTTCCTCCTCGACGCGGCGGATCCGCTGGATGCAGAAGGTGCACTTTTCCATGATGCCCTTCCAGCGGACGGCGACGTCGGGGTTGATGGTCTGCTCGAGGGTCCCCTCCCAGTGTGGCTGCCTCCAGTTGAACGAGCGCACGGTGTAGGGGCAGGCGTGGGCGCAGGCCCGCGTCCCGATGCAGCGGGGATGGATTTGCGCGTTCAGCCCGTCCTCGGTCTCGTACGTCGCGGACACCGGACAGACCTTCACGCAAGGGGCGTTGTCGCACTGCACGCAGAGAACGGGCTTGAAACGCATGCGCACTTCGGGGAACGTCCCCTCGAGATAGCGCTCGACGCGCAGCCACTCGGTGACGCGGCCCCTCTCGACTGCGTCGGGCCCCGACACGGGCACGTTGTTCTCGCCTCGGCAGGCCACGACGCAGGCTTCGCAGCCCGTGCAGCGATCGAGGTCGATGGCCATGGCCCACTCGGTCATGCGACTCCTCCCGTTTTCCTGATCTCGATATTCCCTTCGAGGAGATCGTACGCGTTGACACCCCGTTCCTGCGCGTGGCGGCCGCTCGCCGTGTGCCCCTGGCCGGCGGCGAGGGCCACGACTCCCGGGACGATGCCCGGGGTTACGAACGCCGGTGCCGACACCTTCGCTTCACCGGCTGTGATCTCGACTCGATCGCCGGTCTGAACGCCGAGCGCGCGCGCGTCGGATTCCCCGATCTCGACGGCGCTTCCCCAGCGCATTCCCGTAACGGGATCGGCGAGGTCCTGGAGATAGGGAAGCCTCGCGCTCCGCCCGTCTCCGAACGCGGTCGAGGGATAGATGTGGAGGGCCCGGCCCGAGCCGGCCGCTTCGGCGAGCGCTGCCTCGATAGGCTCGACCGCGAACCGGTAGCGTCGATCGGGAGTCGCGAACGTCACGAGCTCGGGAGCGTTCTCGCCGACGAAGCCGCCCTTCGCGAGCCTCTCGTCCCAGGAGCCCAGGGGAGCCCACGCCTCGCGAAGGGCCTGCTCGTAGCTCTCCCAGGGGAACGCCTCGCGCATCTCCATGCGGTGGGCGAGGGCGATGAGAGCGTCTTCCATCGATCGGGTGTCGTAGATCGGCCGCATCAGAAGAGGAGGGGAGAGTCTCGCGACGGGAAGCGAGGATGGAGGGACGGCATCCTCGAACCTCTCGAAGGACATCGACTCGGGAAGGACCACGTCCGCCAGTTGCATCGTCTCGTCCGGCAACGACGCGAAGCTCACGAGAAAACCGGGGGAGAACGCTTTTCTCAGGCGCGGCGGCAAGCTGTGCATCGGGTTGGTATCGGCGACGAAGAGGACGCGCGGGAGCGCGGCACCTGAGGAGAGCTCCGCCGCGAGCATCGATTCCGGGATCTCGACCGATGGCCCGCCCCAGGAAGCGAACGCGGGGGCCGCGGCTTCCGACCGCAGGAGCCCGCCGTCGGCGTAGGCGCCGAGAAGAGCGTTGAGGTGAGACACCGCGAGGGCGAGCGCGACTCCGCTCGGTGCGCCGACGGACGCATCTCCGGCGAGAGCGACCGCCGGTCGATGCTCCTCGAGCTCGCGGGCCACTCGTTCGATGCGCGCAAGCGGAACGCCCGTCCTCTCCGCGACCTCCAAGGGCCGCGCCCGCGAAAGGACGAATTCGCGGAAGAGGTCGAGCTCCGACCCCGCGGAGTCGTAGTGACCGCGTTCGAGGATGACGGCGGAAAGGGCGAGAGCGATGTCGAGCTCATACCCAGGGCGCGCTGGGATCCATTCGTCGGCGTTCGCGGCCGTGAGCGAGAGCCTCGGGCCCACCATGACGAGCTTGCCCCTCCGGCCGGGACGTCCCTGACGCATCTCGGCGAGGGCGCGCGCGAAGCGGACGGGAGAGCGGTCCGACTCGAGGAGCTCGGCCCCGAAGGAAATGACGTAGGACGCCTGCGCCATGTCGAAGTCGAAGACGGACGCGTGTCCGGTCGCGATCTCGTGCGCGCGGCGGATGGGCGAGCGATGGAAAGGCACGTGCCTCAGCCGCCGGCCCCCGAGTGCTGCGAGGAATCGATCCACCATCTGACGCCGATGTCCGCTCGCCTCTCCGGTGATGAATCCGCATGCGGCTTCCTCCGCGCGCGCGCGGGAGAGCTCGGAGGCGATCCGCGAGAGCGCGTCGTCCCACGACACGTTCGTGAACCGGCCACTCCCGCGCTCTCCCTCGCGGATGAGAGGACCCTGGATGCGGTCGGGGTGATACATTGCCTGCGGGAGCGCCTGGCCGCGGGCGCACACGCCGCCGCGGCTCGCCGGATCCCCGGGATCGCCTTCCACCTTCACCAACCGTCCGTCGATCTTCCGAACCCGGATTCCGCAGAGGGCTTCGCACTCGAAGCAAGTGGAGGCGAGCCAGGACTCCTCCCCGGGAACGAAAGGCTCCTCGGGGATGAGGATGGGAATGATCCCGTAGGACTCCGGAGCGCAGGCGTCGAGGGCGAGCCCCGCCGTCGCCGCGACCAGCCCACCGCTCAGGAATTCCCGCCGGTCCATCTTCTATACGCTCACTTGTGACAGAGAACGCAGTCTACAGAGACCTGTCGCTCCTCGTGGCAATCGAGGCACCATCCCATCTCGAGATCGATGTGCCGGGAGGTCGCGACGCTCGTCCCCACCCCTTCGTGGCACTCCTCGCACTCGACTCCCGCTCGCACGTGCCACTTGTGAGGGAAGTACGCGTACTGAGGAATCTCGAAGACGCGGACCCAGGGGATCTGCTTCTCCGCGTCCACGTACTCCATGAGCTTCTGCGCCGCGGAAGTCTCCTGGGACATCGCGGAATGGCAGTTCCCGCAGAGCTCGGTGCGAGGAATCCCCGCCGCCGCCTGGGCGTCCGAGAACTCGTGGCAGAAGTCGCAGGAGATCTCGTTCTCGGTGTGAGGGCCGTGCGGGAAGGGAATGGGCTGAGGAGGCGAGGCTCCCGCATCCCCGCAGGCGCTCGCGAGAAGGGTGCCTCCCCCGAGCACCGCGATCGAGACCGCAAACCGGAACCGCATGAATCGCGGAAACTATCGCGATCGAGACGGGTTGGCAAGAGAAATTCAGCCGAGGACCGGGAGGAACGTGAAATAGCGCGAAAGCGTCTGGAGGCTGTCGGTCGCGACCAGCACCCCCACCACGACCAAGAGGGCGCCCGCCGTGACTTCCACGAGCTTCATGTGCCTCTTGATGCGCGCGAAGAACGCGAGGAAGCGGTGGATGGCGAGGCCGGTTGCGAGGAAGGGAATGCCGAGGCCGAGGCTATACGCGGTCAGGAGAAGAATCCCCTCTCCCACTGTGTCCTGCTGGGCGGCGAGGACGAGGACCCCCGCGAGGATGGGACCGATGCACGGTGACCAGCCGAACGCGAACGCGAGGCCGACGAGGAACGAGCCGAGGACACCCATCGGCTTCGTCTGCGCGTGGAGGCGCTTTTCATAGTTGAGCCACTTGATGGGGGTGAGCCCCATGGTGTGGAGCCCGAGGACGATGATGACTGCGCCCGCGATCCGCGCGAGGACGAGGCGGTTCGCCGCGAACCACTGTCCGATGTAGGTGGCGGAGGCCCCCATGGCGACGAAGACGACGGAAAAGCCGAGGACGAAGAACAGGCTGTTGCCCGCGACCCGCCAGAAGAGCTCGCGACGCCTCGCGGGGTCGAGCTCGATCGGGTTCTTCAGCTCGGTGAGCGACGCTCCCGAAACGAAAGAGATGTAGCCGGGAACGATGGGAAGGACGCAGGGGGAAATGAAGGAGATGACTCCCGCCGCGAGGGCGGCGAGGACGCTCACGTCGGTCATAATCGGGCATTCTACTCCGAGATCGCCTTGCCGGGATTCTTGACTCCCTCCCGTTCAGGCGGTTAAGATTCAATTGGCTGTATCTGTTTGAAACTCAAAAACTAAAGACGAAATTCCGTGGTCTTCTTCAACTACACCACGATGCAGGTGTCGGCCAAGATCGTGTACTACGGTCCCGGCCTCTGCGGTAAGACGACGAACCTGCAGCAAATCCACGGCCGCACCGACCCGGGCTCGCGCGGGGAAATGGTGAGCCTCGAGACCGAGGCCGACCGGACGCTGTTCTTCGATCTCCTGCCTCTCGAGGTCGGAACCATCGGCGGCATGAGAGTGCGGCTCCAGCTCTACACTGTCCCCGGACAGGTCTTCTACAACACCACGCGAAAGCTCGTTCTCAAGGGCGTCGACGGAATCGTCTTCGTCGCCGACTCCCAGGAGCCCATGCTCGACGCGAACATGGAGAGCCTCGGAAACCTGAAGCGAAACCTGGAGGAGCTCAACCAGCCTCTCGAAAAAATCCCGTTCCTGTTCCAGTACAACAAGCGCGACCTGCGCAACATCCTCTCCGTCGACACTCTCAACCGGCACCTCAACCGCGAGGGGTTCGAGGTCTATGAGGGCGCGGCGCTCCACGGAGTGGGGGTCTTCGAAACGCTGAAAGCGATCTCGCGTAAGACGCTTGCCGCCGTTCACCGGAAGATCTCGGGGGAGGAGGAGCCGCCCGCCTCGGTGAAAAAGAAAGTCGAGGCGGTCCCCGCGCAGGTCAGAGAGCCTACGCCCGTCTACCAGGAGTCGGCGAGGGCGCCGGCCGCGGCGGGACCGAGCGACGCCCTCTTTGCCGAGCTCCACGACGAGCTCGACCCGGAGGCCGTCGCCTTCACCGACGCTCCCGTCGTGGAAGCGCGAGTCGCGGTGGAGGAATCCGCGCACGAAGCGGTGCCCGAGACGGAGTCGCCTCCGCCAGGCTCAAGGACCGCCGAAGTCAAAGTCGAGTTCGCGCTCAACCCGGCGGTCGTGGAGGAGAGCGGTGGCGCCGGGAAGGGAATGGTCCGCAAGGTCGAAACGAAATCCCGCCTGGACATCGAGCGCGAGCTCGAAAAGCTGCGGCGGATGGCGCTCGGCACCGGGCGGGGGAAGAAGGCCGAGCCTCCGCCCCTGGTTCTCAGGGGAAAGGCAACGGCTTCCATCCCCGCGGAAGCTCTCGAGAAGGCGTCAGGGGTGATGGTGGATTTGCGCTTCGTCTCCGAGAGCTCTTCCCACCCGGCGCCCGGCGTTGTCCGGATCGAGCTTCCGCCCCGTGAAAAAGGCGCTCGCACGCGCCTCCAGCTCGAGATCGAAATCGACGAAGACGGCGGGGACTAGGTTCCGGCCAGGCCCTCGACATAAAGGTGGTAGACCCGCAAGCCCAGCTCGCGGTCGTCCGCTCCCAACCCCTTGTCCTTGGGGATGAACGACTTTCCGTTGACGATCCGCAGATCGACCCAGTCGTCCTCTCCGAGGGCGGAGGCTGGGATCGCGATCTTCTTCAGGACCGGATCGCGGTTGTCGAGGGAGAACGTGTCGATCTGGTTCTGCCCGATCCAGATCGAGACCTGCTGGGAGCCACCCTCGACGGCGTTCACGTTGGTGTCCGCCTCGAGGAAAAGCGTGGCGTCCTTCTTGGGATTGCGGAACGAGCACACCGCTTCCTTCTTGGTCCACTGCCACTCGATGTTGCGGTTCTCGGGCTGGTTCTCGAGCTGGTGCCATCCTTCTTTGTAGACGAGAAAGATGTTCTCCTTCTGGTCCAGGAGCTCGATCTGCGCCACCTGGTAAGCCTGGTTCCCATCTCCCGGACCTTCGAGTCCGAGCCGCTCCTTGGTCTCGGGGACGTAGAGCCCGATCTTGACCGACGCGGTCCCGAGGTACGGGTAGAGGGGGATGAAGAGCGTTCTCTTGTACTCGACGGTCGAGCCCGCTTTCCAGGAGCTGGTGGGCTGCGTGGGCTTATGGTCGTCGGTGAAGAGCAGCGCGTCCTTGGAGTCGAGGAAGTGGACGAAGATGCTGTAGTCCTTGGCGATGGGCGCCGAGTCCGGCCCCACGTCGAACTTGTACGTGATCTCGACCGGGCTTCCGATGGGAGCGCGAGGCTTGTTGAAGGAAACGCTCGGAGTGATCGGGCGGCTCTCGGTGGCCTTCTCGCCGCCGCATCCCGCGGCGAATGTCGCGATGGCGAAGGACATAAGCCCCGGGACCACTCTCGAACGATGGTGTTGCATTCTCCTCATTATTCTCCTTCCCGCAAGAACCGTCACTATGTCACAGCGGGAGGGGTCCGTCAAAGAACGCGATTCGATTGACCCCGCTTTCCGCGCTCTGATACCCTGCCAACATGGAAAAATCCGGCGAAGCTCTGGGGCTCATCGAGACCCGCGGACTGGTTCCCGCCATCGAGGCGTCCGATGCGATGGTGAAAGCGGCCCGCGTCGAGCTCGTCGGGCGGGAGTACGTAGAGGCGGGTCTGGTCACGGTCATGGTTCGGGGCGACGTCGCCGCCGTCACGGCCGCGACCGAGGCGGGCGCCACCGCGGCCCGCAGGGTGGGCGAGCTGGTCGCGGTTCACGTGATCCCGCGCCCGCTCGAAGACGTGGAGGGAATCCTGCCTCGGGGCGGGAACGGCGGCTGATGTCCGACCCGAAAGACGACGACCTGCGCTCCATCCAGCAGGCGCGGGACCTGGTGACGGCCGCCCGCAAGGCGTGGGAGATTTTTGCCCACTTCAGCCAGGACCAGGTCGATCGAATCGTGGAGGCGGCGGCTGCTGCGGCTTCGACCGCGGCCTACGATCTCGCGGTCCTCGCCGTCGAGGAGACCGGCTTCGGCGTCGTCGAGCACAAGTTCATCAAGAACAAGTTCGCAGCGGACGACGTCTATCGCTTCATCCGCGACATGAAGACCGTCGGTATCATCCGCGAGATACCCGAGCGCAAGGTGGTCGAGATCGCGGAGCCGGTCGGCGTCGTCGCCGCCGTCATCCCTTCGACCAACCCGACGTCGACCGCCGTCTACAAGATCCTCATCACTCTGAAATCCAGAAACGCCGTGGTTCTGTCGCCCCACCCCGCCGCCAGGAAGTGCATTCTTCGCACGACCGAGGTCATGAAGGCGGCGGCGCTCGGGGCGGGGGCGCCTCCGGGAATCGTCGACTGCATGAGCGAGGTCACCGTCGAGGGGACCCAGGAGCTCATGAAGCACCGGAGGACGTCCGTTATTCTCGCGACCGGAGGCATGGGGCTCGTGCGTGCGGCCTACAGCTCGGGAAAGCCCGCCTTCGGCGTGGGCCCGGGAAACGTGCCCGCCTACATCGAATCGACGGCGGACGTTCCCCGCGCGGTCCGGGACGTGCTCACGGGAAAGAGCTACGACAACGGCACGCTCTGCTGCTCGGAGCAGGCGCTTCTCTGCGATTCCGCCATCGAATCCCGGGTCCGGGAGAGCGTCTCTCGCGAGGGGGGCTACTTCCTGTCCCAAGAGCAGATCGATGCCGTGAGCAAAGTCGCCGTCCTTCCCTCACGGCTCGCGAATCCCGAGATTGTGGGCAAGGGCGCGGGCTTCATCGCGGAGAAGGCCGGATTCAAGGTTCCGGCCGGGACGCGCGTGCTGGTGGCCGAGCTTGGCGGTGTCGGCCGCGAATACCCGCTCTCGATCGAAAAGCTCTCGCCCATCCTCGCGTTCTACGTCGTGAAGGACTGGAGAGAGGGCTGCGAGCGGGCGAAGGCGATCCTCGCCTACGGCGGCATGGGGCACACCCTCGCGATCCACTCCGGAAACGACGCGATCATCCGCGAGTTCGCCCTCCAGAAGCCCGCGTTCCGGATCGTCGCGAACTCGTCCGCGACCCACGGCGCCGTGGGGTTCTCGACGGGCCTGAGCCCGGCGATGACCCTCGG
>Ga0187893_10002621_pt1 | contig 38988 bp, 33 predicted proteins | sample MA1701074metaG_FD_139574 | JGI IMG/M metagenome (GOLD analysis project Ga0187893, IMG submission 139574) | White microbial mat communities from a basaltic lava cave in the Kipuka Kanohina Cave System on the Island of Hawaii, USA - MA170107-4 metaG ... | reverse complement strand
CTAAGCTCGAGCCCCGAGGCGTCGAAGCCCACCCATCGCAAGAGGGCGACGAAAGCCCCGGGCCCGCTACCGAGATCCAGAACCCGGGCGGGGGGAAGAGCGTACCCCAGCAGGGCACGGAGCCAGTAAAGGCAGCGCTCAGGCAGATCGAGGCGGGCACGCTCGTGGATGTCCGGGAGGCCAAGCTCGTCCCGCTGTCGAGCGAACCAGTACTCCCTACCGTAGAAGTCCCGGTCGTCGTCGCGAACCTCGACCTCGTCCGTGGACAGACCACGCAGGGATATCAAGGTGCCGCACTCGGCGCAGCGGGCATACGTGGCGAGGAACCCTGCGAGGTCGACGTTTCCGCACCAACACCGGGCTTCATCCGCCCCCGCCTCGGAACTCATCCTCTTGAGTATAGAATACGTGTGTGCCGTGCGAGCCCTAGCGCGCCAGGCTCTCCGCAAGATCCGTGGCGGCGTCCGCGCGCTGCGGCTGCCGCTCATAGGCGCTAGGGCGGCTTCCCGGACGACACCGAGCGCCACCTCGGGCCCGCCAGGGACACCCTGGGCCGGCCCCCCGGCCCTCCCTCCCGCCTCCCCCGTCACGGTGTACGGGAGCCTGGACGACTACGTTCGCGTTATCGACGCTTTCACCCTCACGCGCCCCGACCTCGGCGCCGTTCGCGCCTACAACCACGCCATGATCGACGTGGTAGACAGCGCGGTCGGCCTCGCCGATCGAACCCTGCTTGACGTTGGGGCCTCGCCCCATGGGTTTTCCCTCGAGCGCGCCATGGCCAAAGGGGCCCTTGCGTACCTCGGCGTTGGCCTCGGTATGTGGGAGCCGGCGGAAGTGACTCACGGCCGCGGGGTCGGGCGCCTTCTGCCCGCCTACGGTGAGGCCCTACCGCTGACCTCCGAGAGCGTCGACGCGGTCATGTCTCTCTCGACGTTCGAGCACTTCCTTGACGGTCGCGCCGTCCTGCGCGAGATCCACCGGGTCCTGCGGCCGGGGGAATTCTCTTTGTGAGCTTTGAGCCAGTGTGGACCTCGGCGGCAGGGCACCATCTTCACCATCTCGGTAACGTGGCCCAGCTGATCCCCCCCTGGGCGCACTTGCTCTGGACGCCGGCCCGCATGCGCCGCGTGCTGGCGGACCGATGGCCGCCCGAGGCGTCGATCACACTCGACGAAGCCGTGGCGTGGGTCTATCACAGCCAGGAAATCAACCGGGTTGACGTCGTGACCCTGCGACGGATGTTCGAGACGGCCCCCTTCACCATCGAGTGGATTGCTCCCCTTCCTGAGGATGACGACGGCGACAAGGCCCGTCTGGCCGCCTACCTGGCCACCATCCTGCCCTACTCCGAGGAGCAGCTCCTGACGCGCGGTTTTTCCATCATGATGCGGAAAGCCTGAGACGAGGTCGAATGCTCGTTGCCTTGCCCCTCGCGGGCTTTCTCCTGTTGCTGCTGGTCTTCATCAGACACGGGCACGATTTCCGCGATGCTTCCCTGAGGGCGGCGACGTCGTGGGGCGTTTTGGTGGTGGCCATCACCGAGGCCCTCAGCGTTCCCGGCTGGCTGACCCGATTGGGCCTCGGGGTGGCCTGGCTCAGTGTCGATGCCGCCATTGTCTTCTATGTTGCGCGGCTTGCCCCGGCGACCGTGGGAAGGGACGGCACCGGGACGAAGTCACGCGACTGCTCTGATCGAGTCGGTTTCGTCAATCTGGCCCTGCTGGTGGGTACCGGACTTCTGGTTGTCCTGGTGGGTGCGGTGGCCATTCTGAGTCCACCCAACTCCTGGGATGCGATGCAGTACCACCTGCCGCGGGTCGTGCACTGGATCGAGAATCGAACGGTCGCCTTCTATCCCACCCACGAGTTGAAGCAGCTCCACATGGTCCCCGGGGCAGAGTTCGTGCTGCTTCACGTACACGCCTTGTGGGGTGGGGATCGCCTCGACAATCTCGTGCAGTGGAGCGCTTTCCTCGGGTGCATCATCGGGGTGACCGCCATCGCCAGGTCTCTGGGGGCGGGCCGGCGGGGGCAGGTGCTGGCGGCCGTGATCTGTACGACCATCCCGGAGGGAATCCTCGGGGCTTCGGGCGCCAAGAACGACTACGTCCTTTCGTTCTGGATAGTGGCCCTTGCCTACTTCGCGCTCAGCTTCCAAGCGCGTGCGAGCTGGCTCAACGCCGCCGGAATGGGGAGCGCGCTGGGCCTGGCTTGCCTCACCAAGGGAACCGCGTACGCCCTGGCCGTTCCCATGGTGCTGACCTTGACCCTCCTCTGGTCATGGCCGGTAAAGATGGCATGTGTGCGGCGCCTGCCCCTCATCATCCTCCTCGCCCTCGGACTCAACGCCCCTCACTTCACGCGAAACTACGAGCTGTACGGGGCGCCTCTCGGCCCCGGTATCGAGGAGAAAACCTTCAAGTATACGAACGACACCATCTCGGTGCCGACCGTGGTGTCGAACGTCCTACGCAACATCGCCTTGCATTTCAGGAGCGAACACCGAGCCACCAACGCAGTGACCGAACGATGGCTCACCCGTGTCCTTGCGTGGGCAGGTGCCGATCCCGATGATCCGCGCACGAACTTCTTCAGCTTCGAGAAGTTCCGACTGCCGGAGTTTCAGGTTCGGGAAGGCTTCGCGGGGAACCCATGGCACGCCGTCCTCGCCGCCATCGCGCTGCTGATGCTGTGCCGTCCAGGGCATTGGCCGGATCGGCGCGCGGCTGTCTACAGTCTGTCACTCCTCCTCGCGTTTTTGGTCTTCTGCGCGCTCCTAAAGTGGCAACCCTTGCACGCCCGGCTGCATCTTCCGCTGTTCGTGCTGGGGGCCCCTGCCATCGGCACGGTCATCGGCCGGGCGTGGCCAGCCGCGCTCACGGCCGGGGTAGCCACCCTTCTCCTGGTGCTGGCGGTGCCCACGACCACCGGGAACGTCACACGGTCCCTCACTCGCGGCGGCCCCTTTAGCCTGCTGAGGCAGGAGCGACCCCGCCTCTATTTCGGGGATCGTGCCGACATCGAGCGAGCCTATCGAGCCGCCGTGAGTTTCGTCGCGGAGTCCGGCTGCCGGAGCATCGGACTCGATCTGGCGGCGCAGGTGGGGAACCAGTACGAGTATCCCTGGCTGGCCCTCCTGACGGCGGACGGGTCCACACGGGTCCGGGTCGTCGGTGTGACCAACGACTCAGTGGGGTACGACCGAGGCGAGGGGTCCTTCCAACCGTGCGCAGTGATCTGCGTGTACTGCGCGAAGGAAGGAGCCGCCTGGAATGGCTACGCGTCGGCCAGCGTACATACGGGGGAGTTCGACACCCTTATGGTGTTCATCACGCCCCGCTTGCAGGCGGTCACGCCCACGAGCCCGCCGGCTTCGTCCCCCCTTGCTCCGCAGAATGTGCAGCGGCTGCGGGCGCTCTTGGCGCGGCTTCCTGATATTCCCACCGGGCATCGCCGGCGACCTCCATCCGGACCCGCGGCGGCCACCGTGCCCAGCACGGACGCTGTCCGGGTGGGAACGGATTTTCGGCTGGGGATCTGGGCAGCGAACCCCGCCGACCGCCCTCCGGTTGCGGTTTCGGTTGGTGTCCTTTCTCCCGATCGCGATACGGTCCGCTTCGTGACGGCGGCGGGCGCCCTCGGCGAGGCGATCACGCTGTCCGCCCTGCGCGACCCCGTGCCCTTGTGGGTGCTCCAGGCTGGTTCCGCGGTGTCCAAGTCGTCACTGGTCAGCTTCGTGGTGCCGCCCGGGGTGCCGGGAGGAACTTACTATTGGTTTGTCGTCCTCACTCCGCGTGTGGACGGAGATGCCGACACGGCGGGCGGCGAGGTGATGGTGACCGGTGTCACCAAGGTGCACGTCGTCCAGTGAGCCTGGGCGTCGGCCGTCAGTGCCCTGCGCCTGGTGTGGGCTACCTGCTCCCGGTGGAGTATTCTGGACCTGAGTAGCCTGGTCGTCGGGTCGGGTCAGCGTTTCTGCCACCGCGAGCCAGGACAGCGACGTGGTTCCAATCGCCTGACGGGACGATGACTGAGCGCCCTCCTTGCTGGTGTGGGAACGCGGACCTGGTAGCATTCTGTCCGGGGTACAGGCGGTGCTCCGCCTGCGAGACGCTGGTGTCTGACCAGATGCCCGGGCCCGAGATTGCGCACGTTACGGATGAGACGGGCGATCTCTACGGGCGGGAGTACTGGTTCTCGCACCAGGAAGAGCATCTGGGGCAGCCCTCGATCCTGGCCCGCGCGCGGTCAGACCTTCCGGAGCGCTGCCTACACTGGCTGCGTGCCATTCTGAAGTACAAGCGGCCCCCCGCCCGCGTGCTGGAGCTGGGCAGCGCGCACGGAGGCCTGGTGGCCATGCTCCGCTGGGCCGGCTTCGACGCCACGGGATTGGAGATCAGCGGCTGGGTGGTGGACTTCGCTCGACGAGTCTTCGACGTCCCGATGCTTCTGGGACCCCTTGAGGATCACGATATTGCCCCCGCCTCACTGGACGCAATCGTGCTGATGGATGTCCTCGAGCATCTCCACGATCCGGTGGGGACCATGCGCGGCTGTCTGCGCCTGCTCAGGCCAGACGGAATCTTGCTCATCCAGACTCCGTGTTACCCCGAAGGGAGCTCTCACGAGGAGATGGTGGTCGCGGGCTCCCGGTTTCTCGAGATGCTGCAGCCGTCCGAGCATCTCTACCTGTTCAGCCGTGCCTCTGTCTCTGACCTGTTTCGCCGACTCGGAGCGGGCGGCGTCGCGTTCGAGCCCGCCCTCTTTGCCGAGTACGATATGTTCTTGGTGGTGAGCCGAAGCTTCCGGATCCCGTCGCCGGCTGGCGAGGCCGACTGGCTTGTCAGCACCCCGCCCACGGCGAGGCTGGTGCGAGCACTGCTGGATCTCGCCGCCCAGCGGCACGAGCTCGAGCAGCGGAACATTCTGTCGGAGGAAGACCGGGCGAGACGGCTTACCGTGATCACGGAACAGGGGAAGCGGATCGGCGAAGTGGAGGCGGAACGCAACACCCTGGGGGCGGAGGTGACGGCGCTGCGGGCGCATGCCGATTTCCTGGAGGCGGATCGGGCCGCACGCTTGCGGGTCATCGAGGAGCAAGGACAGCAGCTGGGGAAGCTCGAGGCGGAACGCAACACCCTGGGGGCGGAGGTGACGGCGCTGCGGGCACATGCTGACTTTCTGGAAACTGATCGGGCCGCGCGCTTGCGGGTCATCGAGGAGCAGGGCCGGCAACTGGGCGAGTTGGCCGCGGAAGTGCGGGCGCAGCACCAGCAGATCGATGTGGTCGTGACGCAACTCCGCACGTTGCAGCGCCTGCTCACGGCCGTGCAGGGAACTCGTGTGTATTGGTTGCTTCGTCGGCTGGGACGCTGGAGGTTCATCGAGCAGGCCTTTGCGAGTTTCGGGTCGTCTCCCGAGACCTCGGGAGACGAGCGATAGGGTTGCGAGTCCTCATTCTCAACGGCGACCTACCGATCTTTCCGGGCCGGGCTGGGCACGAGTACCTGCATACGACGCGCCTGGCGCGCTTGGCCCAAAGGGTAGGTCTCGTCTCGATGGTCCACACCCAAGAGCTCGACGAGAAGAAGCAGGATCTAATCGACGCCGGTGTGGGGTTGTATCTTTGGAGCAACCCCCTGCTGGGGCTTCCGCCTTCCTCCTCCTGCCGTCCCCGGCGGCGCGTCCTGCGACGGGCCGTGGAGGGTCTGTACAACTTCGCGCGCAACTGGCGTTGGCATCCTACCGACACGCTGATTCAGGATCTGCAGTTCCGCAACATCTCGGGCCCGTTGGTGGAGGCCCTGAGTGACGGGGGTTGGTCGGCCCTGATCGTCGTACAGTCGAACTGTGCGCGCTGGCTTGACTATGTACCTCGTCCTCCCGTCAGCGTGCTCGTGCTACACGACATTCGGGCGCTCGTGTACGAGCGGCAAGCCGCCGCCGCCGGAACGTGGTGGCGCCGGTGGGCGCTCGCCCGGGAAGCCCGACGCTATCGCCGCTTCGAGGGCCGGTACTGCCGTCGCTCCGACTTGGTGATCACCGTATCCTCGGCCGATGAAGCGTGGGTGCGCAAACACTACCGGCCCGCCCGTCTGGCCACCGTGCCCATCCCCGTCGACGGTACCTACTTCGCGCCCATGCGAGCGATCCGCGAGCGATCGGCGCGGATCCTGTTCACCGGAATGATGGCCCACCCGCCCAATGCCGATGCGGCCATCTTCTTCGCCCGTGACGTGCTTCCCCTGATCCAGGCCTCCGTGCCCCACGCAGAATTCTGGATCGTGGGTCGGGACGTGCCGTTGTCGGTGCGGGCCTTGGCCGCCCAGCCGGGCGTGGTCGTCACCGGCTTCGTGTCCGACATACGACCCTACATCGCCCAGGCCACGGTCGTGGTCGTCCCGCTCCGCTTCGGCTCCGGGATGCGGAACAAGATCCTCGAGGCCTGGGCCATGGACAAATGCGTCGTCTCGACGCGTGTGGGTGCGGAGGGGCTCCCTTGCCAGCCGGGGGTGAACATCCTCCTGGCCGACGACGCGCCCAGCCTGGCCCAACGCGTCGTGGAGGCTATCCAGGATCCGGAGCTTCGCGCGCGGATCCGCACGCACGGGCACGCGTTGGTGGCGGAAGCGCATGACCCGGCGATGCTGGCGCGCCGGTACTACGAGGCCATCGGTGCCGCCCTTCGCGAGAGAAGTCGACGCGAGGAGCCCTTCCGCGCGGTCATCGATCTGCGCTGGATGCGACCCGGGGTGGCGGGTGGCATCGAGAATCTCTCCCGCTCGTTCGTGAACCGCCTACTTCAGCTTGACCGGGTCAATCGCTATGCGGTGCTCGTTCCGACCGAGGTGCGGTATGACTTCGATGGGCGTGCTGCCCTCAACGTCACCTTTGAGGCGGCGGACAGCCCCGGCGTCTATGTGCGCAAGGCGGCCTTGGTCGCCGCCCGCTTTCTGCACGGCCGACTGGGTGTCCAGTACTGGCGTACGCCCGAGGTCGACACGCTCCGTCAGGCTCGCGGCCTCGGAGCGGAGGTCGCGCTGTCCATCCCGGGCTACATCCATCCCGATCTCGCCCCCTTGACCAATGTGCTGATCGTCCCCGACATCCAGCACGAATATCGCCCCGAGTTCTTCGCTCCCCGCGATCTGGAGGAGCGGCGCCGTATCTACACGACGTCGGCGAAGCGGGCCAGCCACATCTGCGCGATCTCGGAGTTTACCCGGCAAACCCTCATCGAGCGCCTCGGCCTTGCCCCCGAGCGGATCACCACCACGCACTTGGCGGCCGACGTTGCCTTCCATCCTGGGAGCCCGGCGCGCCAGGATTCGCGGCGGGTACTCGACAAGCACGGGTTGAAAGCCGGAGAATATCTGCTGTTCCCCGGGAACACGTGGCCTCACAAGAATCATGAGGCGGCCTTCCAGGCGCTGCGCGTGTTGCGTGAGGCGTACGGGCTCGACCCGCTCCTCGTATGCACAGGTAGTCCCAAGGAGGCTCACCGTGAGCTGCTGGCCAAGATCCAGGACGCGGGCCTTGGTCACCGGGTCCGCTTTCTGGGCTACTGCGCCCTCGCCGACATGCCCGCTCTGTACGAGGGTGCGGCGGGGCTGGTCTTTCCCTCGCTCTTCGAGGGATTCGGCCTTCCCCTGCTGGAGGCCATGTGGTGCGGCTGTCCGATCGTGTGCAGCAACGTGACCAGCCTCCCTGAGATCGCCGGTGACGCGGCTCTCCTCGCCGATCCCCGCTCGCCCGAGGAGCTCGCCCATGCCCTGTACCGTGTCCTCACGGACGAGGGTCTGCGACATCTCTTGATCGGGCGCGGCCGCCGGCGGGTAGAGGACTTTTCCTGGACGAAGTTCACCGTCGAGATCGTGTCGGTCCTGCACCAGGCCCGACAGCGTCGCTACGGATAGGGGATAGGCCCGGCATGGAACGCTGGCCCCGCGTGTCCATCGTGACCCCATCGTTCAACCAGGCTCGCTACATCGTTGCCACTGTCGAGAGCATCATTGCCCAGAACTACCCGAACCTCGAGCACATCGTCATCGATGGGGGCTCCACCGACGGGACCCTCGCCCGTCTGGCTCCATACTCCCACGTGAAGCTCGTGTCCGAACCCGACCGCGGGCACGCCGACGCCATCAACAAGGGGTTCCGGCTCGCCACCGGCGAGATCTGGGGATTCTTGAACTCCGACGACACGCTCCTACCCGGAGCCCTCCACCGCGTGGCCCGCGAGTTGGACCCCGGACGCGGCCGGTACATCGTGATGGGCCGCTGTCGCTTCATCGACAGCGAAGGCCGATCGAGCGGTCTCGAGCATCCCAGCCGCTTCGAAGGGCATCGTCGAGTGCTGGAGGTCTGGAAGGGGCACACCATCCCGCAGCCCGCCGTATTCTGGACGCCAGAAGTGTGGAAGGTCTGTGGCCCGATGGACGACCACTTGCAATCGGCCTGGATCGACTACGATCTATTCTGCCGCTTCTCCAAACGATATCGGTTTCACTTCGTCGACCAGGTCCTCGCCACGTACCGTCTGCACCCGGAGTCGAAGACGGGGCAGTGGGCGGAGGCCGATCGTCTCGAAGAGAGTATCTCGCTCAGCCGACGACACTGGGGTCCCCCGCTGCGCCCCCTCCGCTGGCGGTTGGCGTTGTCGCTCGCGCTTTTTCGTGTGAATCGAGTCGGGCGGGCTCGCCATCACCTCCGCCAGGCCCAGGAAGCTTGGGGGCGGGGAGAGGCGTTCGGAGGGGTGCCCCACGCCCTGGCCGGCGCGGTTCTCGCGCCCGAGGTGGCCTTTTACGTTGGTGTCTACCCTGCGGTGCGCGGTAAGGCCATGGGGTTCGGAAAGAAGGTGCTGGATAGGGTCGCGCGGTGGGGAAGTCTCCCGCCGCAGGTCGCCGCCTATCTCGGCCACACCGACCCCTGGAACGATGGCTGGGTCGGACCACGGTTGGCCGTGAGTCGGCGCGCCCCTCAGGGGGCTCAGTCAGTGTGCATCCGTGGGTGGACAGACCTCCGCTACATGCGTAATGCCTTGTTGCTCACGGTCCGCGTGGACGACCGTGTTGTTGGGCACCACCGTATCGGCAAGCCCGGGAACTTCGCGGCGAGCATCCCCTTGCTCAGTCCGATGGGCCCCGGCGAGCACACGGTGGAGGTGGAGGCAAGCACGTGGTTCGTGCCCCACGGCTTCGCGCGTAATGGCGACTACCGACCGCTGGCGTGGCGCCTGATCGAGCTGGAACTCGCCGACGGGCCCGCCCGCGCCTGAGTCGACATATGCGCATTGGGATCGACATGAGCCTGATACCGGGTGAGCGCGCGGGAGGCGGTCAGTACGCCTACCAGTTGGGGGCGGCCCTGACTCGCATCGACCAGCGCCATCGCTATCGCCTGTACCCCGTGTTCTACTACATTGTCCACCCCGACTATCCACGGGCAGAGTTTCCCACCTCGGCCCGCATGCGCATGGCGTTCCGCCACCTGCCGCCCCCCATGGTGCTGTGGTTGTGGCGGGCCGAGGGAGGGGCGCGGATCAAGGAATGGCTGCTCGGCCCCGTCGATCTGATTCACAGTACGACGTTCTGTGTTCCTCCTCTGTCTTCGCGCAAGCGCCTGGTGGTCACGATCTACGACCTCAGCTTCATGGTTCATCCCGAATTTCACGTCGAGATCAATGTACAGCACTGTCTGGCCGGCACGCGAGCGGCTCTGGATCGGGCGGACGCCATCCTTGCCATTTCCGAGCACACGCGGCGTGACTTGGTGGAACGTCTGGGGGCCCGTCCCGAGCGAATCATCGTCACGCCGCTCGCTCACGACCCGACCCACCGGCCCGTCACCGACGTCGAGCGGCTTGCCTCCGTGCAGCAACGCTATGATCTGCCCGAGCGGTTCGTTCTTTTCGTGGGCACGCTCGAGCCACGCAAGAATCTCATGCGCCTTGTGAAGGCGTACGCGCGCCTGTCCCGTTCGCTCCAACGCGACGTGAGTCTGGTCATCGCTGGGGGTCCGGGCTGGTTGAGCGAATCCCTCCGGCGAGAGGTTGCCCAAAGGGGATTGACTGACCGCGTCCGCTTTATCGGCTATGTGCGCGATGAGGATATGGCTTCCCTCTACTCGCTGGCCACCGTGTTCGCGTATCCGTCTCTTTACGAGGGTTTTGGACTCCCCGTTTTGGAAGCAATGGCGTGCGGGGTCCCCGTACTGACCTCGAATGTCTCGTCGCTTCCCGAGGTGGCTGGCGGCGCCGCCGTCCTGGTGACCCCGACCGATGTCGACGCGATCGCTGACGGGCTCACCCAGCTGCTGGACGACGCTGCCCTGGCCGCCAAGCTGGTGGCGCGCGGCCTCGAATGGAGCACCAACTTCTCCTGGGACCGCTGCGCGCGGGAGACGCTGGCGGTCTACGAGTCGGTGTGACGACCGGGCCTTCGTTGGACCCGGCCCGACCTCTGGTGACGGTGGTGACGCCCTCCCTCAACCAAGGTCGCTTCATCCGGGAAACGATCGAGAGTGTGCTGGGGCAGGGTTACGACGCCATCGAGTATCTGGTGATGGATGGCGGATCCTCGGACGGGACCATCGACATTCTCAAGGACTACGGGAATCGTCTCACCTGGGTCTCCGAGCCGGATCGGGGCCAAGCCTCCGCCATCAACAAGGGATGGCGGGGGGCACAAGGAGCCATCATAGCTTACCTGAACTCCGACGATACGTATCTGCCCGGCGCGGTGGAGCGCGCGGTGTCAGCCCTAGGGTCCTCTCCCGAGGCAGGTGCCGTCTACGGGGAGGGGTATCACGTGGATGAGGCCGGACGGGTCCTCGATCGATACCCCACCGAACCCTTCAATTTTGATCGACTCGCGGAGACCTGCTTCATCTGCCAACCGACCGTCTTTCTGCGGCGGGAGGTGGTGGAACGTGTGGGCTATCTCGACGAGCGGCTCCAGTACTGCATGGATTACGACCTGTGGATCCGGGTGGGTCGGGTTGCCACGTTCGTCCAGGTGTCTGACTTTCTGGCCACCACCCGCCTGCACGCAGACACGAAGACCTTGGGGCGCCGGGCCCAGGCCCATGCCGAGATCCTGCGCACGGTCCGCCAACACTTCCGGTACGTGCCGCCTAGCTGGGTGTATGCCTACGCCCATGCCGTGCTCGGACCGCGCCATCGGGAGACGCCGTGGCAGGATGCGAGCTTCATTGTGAGACTCATCGCCATCAGCGGCGTGACTTTGCTGCGATATAACCGGGGTGTCCCGCTCGGCGAGCTCGATCGCTGGGGGAACTGGCTGCGGCATGGATGGCGGCGGCTGCGCGAGCGGGGGTGAATCCGATCCGTCGCGGGTCCCGATCCACAAGGAGTGTGCTCGCCCGTTCACCGGCATGAGGTCGGCCCGTCACGCCTTCGCAGGGATAGTGACGTTGGCGCTGGCCGGACACGTGGCCACGATGGTCTACGAGATTACCCTGGCTGATCGCTTTGGGACGGGGGTTGAGGCCGACGCCCTTGCCCTGAGCTTCACGATGGTCGTGGCCGTGGCCAACGAGATCGCGATGTGGATCTCGACGCTGTTCATCCCGCGCGTCATCGAGACCGCGACCAAACGGGGGCCCGCCGCCGCGACCCGTTTCTTCCGCCGTAGCCTGGTGATCCTCGTGGCGGGGACAAGTCTGCTCGCTCTCGCTTTCGTGGCGGTGGCAGCGCCTCTGGTCAGCCTGCTCGCCCCCGATCCCCTGGTGCGCGAGCCAAGCGGTCACCTCGCTCGGCTCTTCGCCCCTCTGCTCTTTCTGCTCCCACTGTCGGCGCTCCTGGCCGGCTCCCTGCACGCCCAGGGGCGCTTCGCCCTGGCGGGACTCCGCCAGCTCTGCTGGTACGGCATGACGTTGGCCTCCCTCGTGGCCTTGAGTCATCCACTGGGACCGAGCGCTGTTCCCCTGGGCATGGTGCTCGGCCTTGGCAGCTTCTGCGTGATCCTGGGCGGTCGCCTCTGGTTTTCAGGGGCTGGGACGGCGCACACACGGCCGGCGGTCGAACGAGCGGCCGAGACTCGGCCCTTGGGGGCGGCGCTGCTTCCCCTCGCGCTGGCCTCCGTCGCCAACTATGTCAACGTCAGCATCGAGCGGGGGATCGCGGCCCGCCTGCCCGAGGGAAGCCTGGCCGCCCTCACCTATGCGTTCCGGCTCCTCCACTTTCCCGTGAATCTCCTCCTGATGAACGCGGCCCTTGTCCTCTTGCCAAGCCTGGCCATGCATGCCGCGCGGGAGGAGCACGAGGCGCTGGAGGCGCTTCTCGCGCGGGCACTGCGGCTGACCCTGGTGCTCACGATTCCTCTCGCCGGGCTCTCCATGGTCCTCGCCCAACCTGTCGTCGAGATCTTGCTCGAGCGAGGAGCGTTCACCGCCCATTCCACGATGTTGACGGCGACGGCGCTGATTTTCTACGGGCCGGGCGTGATCGGTATTGCAGGGAGTCAGGTCCTCATGCGAGCGTACCAAGCCCTGCATGAGGTCCGCCGGCTCGTTGTCATCGGGATCGCCGTCATTGCCCTCAACATCGCCCTCATGCTGATCCTCACCCACGCTCTTGGGTTTCCGGGACTGCCGACCGCGATGTCGGTGAGCCCGACCGTTCTCTTCGTCACCATGCTCGCGGGCTTGCGACGTCGGTTGCCCGGACTCGATCTGGGCGCCCTCGGCGCCTCCGCGTGGCGCATCGTGCTGGCGGGGGTGGCGGCGGCGGCGAGCGCGCGAGCCCTGACCGCGGTGGTCCCTGAACCACAATCGCTTGTCCTCATCATCGGCGGGGGCGGGGGTCTGGCGGCATTCTGCCTCGCCCTGTTCTGCCTCTCACGCGACGACGCGCGCCTCGCTCTGGCTCTCATTTTCCCCCGGCTTGGACGACTGGCCGAGGGGCGATCGTGACCCGCGGTGCGAGTACTCTTTGCCCATACCTCGACGTTGCCCGACCGCATGGGCGGCAGCGAACGGGTCGTCTGGGAGCTGGCCCGTGGACTCGTCGCGCGGGGCCACGAGGCACGGATCGTGGCGCCCCGGACGACACGCTCGCTCCCCGAATTCTCGACCATCGATGGTGTTACCCTGCATCGGTATCACGACCCGTTCATGTCATTCGGCGTGCTCTATCTCCCGAGTCTCATCCTGGCCCGAGCCGCCCTGCGGGCGACGGTGCGACGCTGGCCGACCGATATCGTCCATGCCCATCATGGCATCTCGGGACTGGCCGCCGCCCTGGCAGATCTTGGCCCGCGCTGCTATACGTTCTACGGGCCATGGCATCTGGAGTTTCTGAGCGAGGCGACGCAGCGACCTGATCTGACGCGTCTCCAGCGACAGACGAGTCGGTTGTGGATGCCCGCCAAGGCCCGGCTGGCGCGGCTGATCGAGAGAGCGGCCGTGCGCCGGAGCGAGCACGTGGTCGTGCTCTCGCGCTTCAGCGCTCGCCAAGTCGAGGACATTCATGGCGTCACTCGCTCCCGGAGCACGGTCATCCCGGGCGGCGTCGATCTTGAACGGTTCACGCTGGCTGCGGACCGCCGGGCCGCCCGGAAAGCACTGGGCCTGGCTGTCGACGGCTCGCTCCTCTTCACCGTACGCCGGCTCGTACCGCGCATGGGGCTGGAGGGGTTGCTGCGTGCTCTCGTCCAGCTTCCTGGCGTACGACTCGTGATCGGCGGAAGCGGCATTCTGCGAGGGATGCTCGAGCACACGGCCGTCCGTTTCGGGGTAGCTGATCGGGTGCGCTTCGCCGGGTTCATTCCCGACGAGCAGCTCGCGCGTTACTACCAGGCGGCCGATCTGGTCGTACTGCCCAGCCTTGCCCTGGAGGGCTTCGGGCTCATCACGTTAGAGGCTCTCGCCTGTGGCACGCCGGTGGTGGCGACTCCCGAGAGTGGCGCCTCCGATGTGCTGGGCAGCCTCGAACCTACCTGGCTCGCCCCCGATCGTGAGCCGACGACCTTCGCGCGGACGGTTTCAGGCGTGCTGGCCCGCCTGCCCAGCGAATCGGACCTTCCCCTGCGCTGCCGAGCCCATGCCGCGCGCTATGGCTGGACTCGTATCGTCGGGGAGTACGAGCGGCTATACCGAGCACTGCGAGACCGATCGTGAAGGTGTGGCTCGTGTCCCACGCGTACGCTGCGCCTGTCAACCACGACAAGCTTCGGGCGCTCGCCGCGCTCCCCGGCTTTGAACTCACCGTGCTGACACCCGCCCGATGGCCCACGGCGTTCGGTACTCTGGAGCCGCCTGCCTGGGCGCCCTCGTACCGGATCATCCGCTCACGCGTGCTGCTCGATGGCCATGCGGGGGTTTGCTACTACCGCGACGGCTGGCGAGAGTTGCGGGCCGCCAAACCCGACATCCTCCACGCCGAGGTCGAAGGGGGAAGCCTGGCCGCGTTGCAGTGCGTGGTCGCCCGGGCGGCACCCGTTGTGCTGTTCACTTGGGAGAACCTCCGGGGACCCCGGCGTCTTTTCGCCCGTGCCATCGAGCGCGTGGTGCTTCGTCGGGTGGCCTTTGTCTTGGCCGGTAACCAAGCCGCGCAGGCTCGCGTCCAACGACTCGGCGTTTCACCGGCCCGCGTCGCCGTGCTGCCCCAGTTCGGCGTCGACTCGGTGCGCTACGCCCGGGGCGACGGCGCCGCCGTCCGCGCCCGCTTAGCGCAGTCGAGGGGCGCCCCGGCGTCTCCGGCACGGGCCGAGCACGTGGAGGGTAAAGGACGCCGTTCGGGCCCTCCGAGGCCCCAGACGGATGGCGTGAGATCGAGGGGCACCCCGGGTTTCCCGGGGGGTCCCGAGCGCTGGGGGGTATGGGGGGCCATGTCGGGGCCCCCCATACCAATAGTAGGCTACGTGGGCCGCCTCGTCCCCGAGAAGGGGGTGGACGTGCTCGTCGAGGCGGTGGATCGGCTCGACGTGCAGCTCCTCATCGTCGGTGACGGACCGGAGCGCTCACGGCTCGAGCGTCGGGCGGCGGCCTGGCCGCCCGGTAAAGCCGTCTTCACGGGCGCGGTCCCTCACGAGGAAGTCCCGGACTACCTCGCCGCCGTCGATGCGCTCGTGCTGCCCTCGCGGAGTACCATCACGTGGGCGGAGCAGTTCGGACACGTGCTCATCGAAGCCATGGCGGCCGGCGTGCCCGTGGTGGGGTCAGCCTCGGCTGCCATCCCCGAGGTAGTGGCCGACGCTGGCCTGCTCTTCCCCGAGGGTGACGTCGCGGCTCTCCGCGCCCAGCTACGGACGCTTCTCGCCGACGATGCCCTGCGGGGAACCCTCATCGAGCGCGGGCGGGCGCGGGTGGCGCGCTGCTACACCCATGAAATCATTGCGACCGCCCAGCGAGATGTCTACGAGCGGGTGCGGGCGGATGACCTATAATTGTTCGGTGGCACTGCCGTCTGCGATCGCCGTCAATGCTTCAATCGTCGGCGAGCGGCCGACGGGTCTTGGGCACTACTCGCTGCAGCTGATCTCCGCCTTGGACGAGTTCGGCGAGCGGCTCATCGTCTATACCTCGCGTCCCGACTTGGTGGCGGCCCCCCACGCCACCATCCACCGGGTGTCGGTCAGGATGCGGCCAGAGCGCGGGGCGCGCGGCCATCTTCAGCGACTCTTCTGGATCCAAACCGGGCTGCGCCTCCGCCTGCAGCGCGATCGGCCGCGGGTACTCCTCAATCTCATGCCAGAGGGACTCCTGGGCTCCCGTCTTCCGCAGATCACGGTCGTCCACGACCTCTTGCCCCTGCGCTTTCCGGCAGAGTATCCACGCCAGCAATACTATTTTCGCCACTTCGTGCCGGCCGTGCTGCGCGGCTCGCGCGCCATCGTCGTCACCTCCGAGAGTACACGGCGCGATCTGCTCGCGTTTTATCGCGACCTGCCACCCGCCTCGATTCATGTGATTCCCTGCGGCTACGACGCGCGGCGATTCATGGCCGATACGGCCGATGGCCCCTTCGATGGCGAGCCCTACGCGCTCTACGTGGGCAATGTCTTACCGCACAAGAATCTCCTCACGCTGGTCGAAGCGTTCGGCAGAGTGGCGTGCTGTCACGAGGGGCGCCTGGTTATCCGGGGGTGGGGTCACGCGGCCCACGTGCGCGCGCTCCGAGACCGCATCGAATCCCTGGGGCTCTCGCCGCGTATCGACTGGCAGCCGTACGCCAGCGCCCAGGATCTCCCGCGCCTGTACCGTCAGGCGCGTATGCTCGTTCTGCCCTCCCTCTACGAGGGATTCGGTCTCACCGCCTTGGAGGGCATGGCCTGCGGCACGCCCGTAATCACCTCGAACGTCTCCTCTCTCCCGGAAGTGGTGGGAGAGGCTGCCCTCATGGTCGAGCCCACGGACGTGGAGAACCTCGCCGCGGCCATGACGCGGCTTTTCACCGACGAGGGTCTCGCGAAAGAGTTGCGGATGCGCGGACCGGCGCAGGCAGCGCGCTTTTCCTGGGAGAAGGCGGCCCGTGCCCTGCAGGCCTTGGTCGGTCAGGTCGTGCCCTGATGCGGGTGGCCCTTGTGCACGACTGGCTGACCGGGATGCGCGGCGGCGAGCGCTGCCTCGAGGTGTTCTGTGAGCTCTTCCCCGAGGCGGACCTCTTCACCCTTCTTCACGTGCCCGGCCGCGTGGCCCCCCTCATCGAGCGGCGCCGCATCGTCGCCTCGTTCCTCCAGCGTCTGCCCGCCGCCGCCACGAGCTACCGGAACTATCTACTCCTGATGCCGGCCGCGGTGGCCCGCTTCGACCTCTCCGGCTACGACCTCGTGCTCTCGTCGAGTCACTGCGTGGCGAAGGGTGCCCACCCGGACTCGAACGCCCTGCACGTCTGCTACTGCTTCACTCCGATGCGCTACGTGTGGGACCGCTACCATGACTACCTGGGGCCGGGCGCGCGCCTCTCCGCCCGCCTGCTGATGCCGGCCGTGGCTCCCGCCCTCCGGGCGTGGGATCGGGCGTCCAGCCGTCGCGTGCACCACTTCGTCGCGATCTCCGAGCACGTGCGCGACCGAATCCGGCGCTGCTACGGGCGCGAGGCGACCGTGATCTACCCGCCCGTCGACGTCCAGCGGTTCGAGGTCGCCGACGGAGACGGTGAGGACTTCTACCTCGTCGTTGCGGCGCTGGTGCCCTACAAGCGCGTCGATTTGGCCATTCTCGCCGCCAACGCGCTGGGTCGACGGCTGCTCATCGTGGGCACGGGCCCGGAGGAACAGCGGCTGCGGGCTCTGGCTGGGCCCACGGTCGAGTTTCTCGGGTGGCGCGACGATGCCGAGGTGGCCCGACTCTACCGTCGATGCCGGGCCGTTGTCTTTCCAGGGTGTGAGGATTTCGGGATCGTTCCTCTGGAGGCGATGGCGGCCGGGCGGCCCGTGATCGCGTTCGGGGCGGGTGGGGCCCTGGAAACGATCGTGCCGCCCGGGGCCGACGGGCCTGCCACTGGCCTTCTGTTCGAGGAGCAGACCCTGCCAGCGATGACTTCCGCCATCGAGCGGTTCGAAGGCGAGGCGCATCGCTTCGCGCCCAAGGCCCTGCGGGCTCGCGCCGAACTCTTCGGCCGCACACGCTTCCGGGAGGCGATGCGTGGCTATCTCCACGCGCGTCTGGCGGAGCGAGCCGCGTGCTGAGAGTGCACTCGCGGTTATTCGAGCAAGTGACCTTGGCCGCTGACCTCGTGCTCATCGGCGCGTGCTGGCTCCTCGCCTACCTGTTGCGCTTCTACGTGGTGGGCCCGCCGCTGGTCACCCCGGACGTTCCACCGCTCCGGGACTATCTCCTCCAGCTCGTACCCATCCTAGTGGTGTGGGGACTGGCCTTCCGGTGGTTCGATCTCTATCGCCCGCGGCGGCTCGGCTCGCGGGTTTCTGAATGGCTCGATGTGGCCAAGGCCTCCACCCTCGGCGTGCTCGTGCTCATCGCCATCATGACCTTCGCCTTCCGAGGCACCGAGTACTCGCGCGTGGTGATCGTCTACTTCTGGGCGTTGTCGATCGTTGCCGTGAGCCTGTGGCGGGCGACCTTCCGCGAGGGGCTGCGACTAGCCCGTCGACGCGGGATCAATCAGCGCCGCGCCATCGTGGTGGGTGGGGGGGCGCCCGCCGCCGAGATCGTGGCCGCCCTCCAGCGCCGTCCCGATGTCGGTGTCCGATTGCTGGGGGTGGTCGGTGACAAGGACGAGCATGGCGCCGGTGTCGCCCCGCGGCTTGGGCGCTTCGAGGATCTGCGAGCCCTGCTCGACCGCGAGCAGGTTGACGTGGTGTTCGTGGCGCTGCCCCATCAGGCCTACGGGCGTCTCGCCGATCTCCTGGCAGACATCGGAGATGATCCGGTGTCCATTCATCTCGTCCCCGATGTCTTCAGCCTGGCCTCTCTGCGCAGTGGCATCGAGGAATTCGAAGGGGTCCCCCTCATCCACCTACGGGAGTCTCCGCTCTACGGCTGGAACCGCGTGCTCAAGCGCGCCTTCGATCTGGTCATCGGCGGGGGCGCCTTGGTGGCCTTCCTGCCGCTCATGGCGCTGATCGCCCTTGGGGTCAAGCTCACTTCGCCGGGGCCGGTCTTGCTCACCCAGCTTCGCATGGGGCTCGACGGTCGGGAATTCCGCATGCTGAAATTTCGGACTATGCTGGCGGACGCCGAAGCGGACTCGGGACCGATGTGGGCCCAACCTGACGATCCACGCCGGACGCGGCTTGGCACGATGCTGCGGCGGGTTAGCCTCGACGAGCTGCCGCAGCTTTTCAACGTTCTCCGCGGCGAGATGAGCCTGGTTGGACCGCGTCCCGAGCGGCCGGTGTTCGTGGAGGAGTTCCGACGCCAGGTGCCCGGCTACATGCTACGCCACAAGGTGAAGGCCGGCATGACGGGCTGGGCTCAGATCAACGGTTGGCGCGGCAACACCTCGCTGGAGAAGCGGATCGAGTACGACCTCTACTACATCGAGCGCTGGTCCCTCACCTTTGACCTGACGATTCTGGTGCGCACCCTCTGGCGCGGCTTCGCCAGCCCCCACGCGTACTAGGGGTGCTCTCTCCGAAGATGCCCGTTCGGTACCACTTCTCTGGTATCGCTGGCGCCGGTATGAACCCCTTGGCCCAGCTCATGCGCGCCTGGGGCCACAAGGTCCAGGGCTCCGATCGGTCGCTGGACCAAGGCAAGAATCAGGAAGCCGCCGCCCGCCTCCACCGTCTCGGCATTGAACTGCGCCCTCATGACGGCAGCGCCATCGACCGGGACATCGATCGCTTTGTCTACTCGACCGCCGTCGAGGCCGACACCCCTGAGATGCGAGCGGCGCGCGCTATGGGAATCGACCTGGTCCCTCGACCGGTCCTCCTGGCCGAGGTGGTGAACGGTGGCCGGCCAGGGGTCGCGGTGGCGGGTACCAGCGGCAAGAGCACGATCACCGCGATGCTCGGCTGGCTGTTGCGCGAGAGGGGCCGTCCTGCCACGGTCATCGGGGGAGCCGGCCTGGCCCACGAGGGAAGCAGCGGCTGCCTGGTGACGGGGCCGACCGACGGGGCGGTAGTGGCAGAGGCGTGCGAGTCCGACGGCACGCTGGTCGGCTACGAGCCCAGCATTGGACTCGTCCACAACATCAGCCGTGACCACGCTGAGCTCCCATCCCTGCGCGGGCAGTTCGGGGCGTTCGCCCGCAACTGCCAACGACTGATGGTGAACAGCGGCTGCTCGGAAGCGAGGGCGCTGGGGCGCGGGCTCCCCGGCATGTCGTATGGCGTCACGTCCGATGCCGATGCCCCGCTCGAGGTCAGCAGCATAGGCCCCGATCGGGCGCGCGGAATCCTGAGGCTGCCGGCCGGCGTCATCACGCTCGACGTCCCCCAGCCCGGCCTGCACAACCTCGAGAACGCCGCGGCCGCCGCCGTGGTGGCGGTTGAACTGGGGATCGATCCCGCTGTGGTAGGGGGTCTGCTAGCGCGGTTCCCCGGCGCGTCCCGGCGCTTCGAAGTGATCGGCGTCACACCATCGGGCATCCGGGTCGTGGACGACTATGCGCACAACGGCGAGAAGCTGCGGGCGGCGCTCACCACCGCCCAGGCCGGGTCCGGGCGCGTCGTCGCCGTCTTTCAGCCTCACGGCTTCGGCCCCGCTCGCTTCCTGCGTCCCGAACTCAGGACCCTCCTGCCTGGAATCCTGCGTCCCGGGGATCGGTTCTGCTATGCGGAGATCTTCTATGCTGGCGGCACCGTGGCTAAGGATATCTCGAGTCGCGTGCTGGCAGAGGACCTCCCGGCGACATTGCGCTGCGGTCATGCGGCCGATCACGACGCAGCCCGGCGGTGGGTGGTCGCCGAGGCTCGGCCGGAGGATACGGTGCTGGTCATGGGGGCGCGCGATCCTGACCTGCCGCGCCTAGCCCGCTCGATCCTCGACTCGCTCTCCGCGTCCTCCGCTCAATAAGCCAGCAGGGGCTCGGTGGCCGTGCGCACGCGAACGAAATAGTCCTTGAAACGCTCGATGTCGTTCCCCCCCGCCATGTCGGAAACGAGGAAGCAGACGAGGTCACCGTGTTTCCATACCCACACGGTGAAGCCGCCATCCTGAACGAGTACCGGCCGCCAGCTGGCCACCGCCACCCGGTAGCGCTCGGGAAGTTGGAGGGTGGGCGCCGGGAGGGCTACGTAGGTCAGGAAGCGGTCGGCGTGATCACGGTAGTGCAGGGCCACCCCGCGTTCCCGCAAGAGGTAGACGGGCTCAGCCCCGATGAGAGCGAGCGCGTCGTCCCCCGCGAAGACACGCGCCAGGGCGATGCCCGACTCCTGGGTGAGCCAGGAGGAGGCGGTGGGGAGGAACGTCGAGGTGCGGGTACCCCACATCACGGCGCGGCTGTGCTCGCTGACAACCGCCCGCACCAACTGCTGAACGTCATCAGGACGGTTGCTGGCGGCCAGCATGGGAAGCAAGAAGAGCAGGATGAGGGCCGCCGTACCGAGGGCGGCCAGCGATGGGGCCAGCCACGTCGACCGATGGGGTCGAGGGGCGGCGGCGAGGATGGCCGCCCGCAGGTGAGCGGGCGCGGCATGGCGTGGCAGTTCGGTCTGCAACCGGTGACTGAGCGCCTCGTCGGAGAAATCGGGTCGCTCGCTCATCGACGAATTCGGTAGTCCGGGAGCAGCCCGCGCAGCCGCTCCTTCGCCCTGAAGATCCTCGACTTGACGGTGCCCACCGGGCAACTCATCACGCGCGCCACTTCCTCCAAAGGCATGCCCTCCACCTCCGCGAGCAGGAGCACGGTCCGGAACTCCTCGGGCAGGCGCCGCATGGCGCGCTCGAGGTCCGTATGGGCCTCGAGGGCGCGCCCGCTGTCCTCTGGCGCGTCGTGGAACATCGGAACCTCCCAGTCCGGAACGCCGTCCTCGGCCACCGCCGATTCCCGTTCGCGCAGCCGGTAGAAGGTGAGAAACGTGTTCCTCAAGATTTGAAACAGCCAGGCCCGCAGGTGGGTTCCCGGTTCGAATCGGTGCGAGAAGCGGAAGGCCCGCAGGTAGGTCTCCTGAACCAGATCCTCCGCTTCCGAAGGGTTGTGGGTGAGATACATGGCGAAGTTATACAGGGCGTTGAGGTGCTCCAGGGTATCGCGCTCGAATTCGGGCGAGGCCACCCGTCAGCCCGTCTCGAACCATCGGCGCGGAAGGGGAACGGGCCGGACCTCATGCTCGTCGGACAGCATCTCCAGGAGTTCACGAATCGTCCGGTAGAGGACGGGGTGCTCGAGGTCGGGCGCGAGGTCGGCCAGCGGGCGTAGCACGAAGGCGCGCTCGTGCAAGAATAGGTGCGGCAGATGCAGCTCGTCCGGGACGCTTACCACGCGGTCCTCGTAGAGCAGGATGTCGATGTCCATTGTGCGGGGGGCGGCGCGCTGCTCCTCCGGCGTGCCGGGCGGGCGCTGGCGGCCGAGGGCCATCTCCAGCGCTTGCAACTGCCGGAGAAGATCGGAGGGGGAGAGGGTTGTCTCGACAGCGACCACGCAGTTGAGATGCCATCGCTGCTGGTCGATACCCGCCCCGGGCTCAGTCTCCCACGGCTCGGTCTCGTAGAGCGGTGAGGCGTCCACGATGCGGATGTCCCGTATGACGGCGAGCTGGCGATAGGCAGCGCGCAGAAACTCCAGGCGACGCTCGCCGGCATTGGAGCCCAATCCGAGGAAGACCCGCGGCATGGTGTCAGGCCGAGTCCCCGTCCGGAGATTCTCGCCCAGGCGGGAGGGGAGGCATCATCGTGTTCGCACCATCTCGACGGCCGGTGTCCCATGAATGCCGCCGAGGGGCGCCGTGAGCTTGCGCACGCGCACCCGGACTTGATGGGCAGGATACTCCCGCAGCAGAGAGTCCGCCAGGAGACCGGCCAGCCGCTCGAGCAAGTTGACTCGCCCCGCCGCGCCCAGCTCCACGATGCGCCGAGCCACCTGACCGTAGTCCACCGTGCTGGCCAGATCGTCGGAGAGCGCGGCGGGAGCGAGGTCCAGGTGAAGCTCGACGTCCACTGAGAACCACACCCCCGTCGTTTGCTCGGCCTTGGTGACGCCGTGATACCCGTAGAAGCGAACGTCTTCGAGAAGAAGCCGATCCATCGGCGAGCGCGCTCGGAACCACCCCGACCGGCTAGGGCAGACCCAGGACGTCCTGCATCGAGTAGAGGCCGGACGGCTTTCCCACGAGCCACTGCGCCGCGCGTAGAGCGCCGCGCGCGAAGGTGTCGCGGCTGTGGGCGTGATGCGTAAGCTCGATTCGCTCGCCCAGGGTACCGAACGACACGGTGTGTTCGCCCACCACGTCCCCCGAGCGGAGCGACATGATGCCAATCTCACGCTGCGTTCGTTCACCCGGATGCCCCTGCCGTCCATATACGGCCACGGTGGCGAGGTCGCGCCCGAGGGCCCCTGCGATCACCTCGGCCATGCGCAGGGCGGTGCCGCTCGGGGCGTCCTTCTTGAACCGATGGTGTGTCTCGACGATCTCGATGTCGTAGTCGTTGCCCAGAACCTTGGCCATGGTCGCCAGCACCGAGTAGGCGAGATTGACGGCGATCGACATGTTGGGGGCAACGAAGATGGCGGCGTGTCGGGCGAGCGCAGCGATCTCCTCACGCTGGGCGGGGGTGAAGCCGGTGGTGCCGATCACGGCGCGCCCGCCCACCCTGGCCACCAAGCGCAGATGCTCGAGGCTCGCTTCCGGGATGGAGAACTCGATGAGCACTCGCTCGGCGGCGATGACCGAGTCCGGGTCAGTGCCGATGCGCACCCCCTGCGAACCGACCCCAGCCACCTCACCGGCGTCGCGGCCGACTGCCGGATGACCGACGGCTTCCAGGGCGGCCGCCAGGCGCAACGCGGGCACCTCGATCAGGCACGCCACGAGACGGGATCCCATGCGACCGGCGGCGCCGCCGACCACCACATCGGTCATGGCGTGAACGGCTACTTCACGAGGCCGTAGGGTCTCAGCACGCTCCGCAGCTTCTCCCGGTTGGCCTCGCCCATCCGGCACATGGGGAGCCGCAACTCGGGCTCGAGCATGCCTGCCATGGCCATCGCCTCCTTGATGGGGATGGGATTGGTCTCGAGGAACGCGGCCCGGGCGAGGGGAAACAGCCGGTAGTGCAGCTCGCGAGCCCGCTTCCAGTCGCCATCGAGAGCGGCATGCACCATCTCTGACGTCTCCCGAGGCAGGATGTTGGCGATGACAGAAACGACTCCTCGCCCCCCGATGGCGAGGAGAGGCAGCGTGATGTTGTCGTCGCCGGACAGCACGGAGAACGCGGGGCCACAGGCCAAGATGACCTGGCTCATCTGGTCGAGCGAGCCGGAGGCCTCTTTGACCCCCACGATGTTCTTACAGTCGTGGACGAGCCGCGCCAGGGTGTCCGTCTCGACGTTGATGGCCGTGCGGCTCTGGATGTTGTAGACGAGAATGGGAATGGCGACCGACTCGGCGACGGCGCGGAAGTGTTCGTAGAGTCCCTGTTGGGTCGGTTTGTTGTAGTAGGGGTTCACGACCAGCGCTCCGCTCGCCCCCGCCCGCTCCGCGTGGCGAGTGAGGTCGATGGCCTCCGCCGTGGAATTGGAGCCAGTCCCGGCCACCACGGGAAGACGTTGGCGTGCCGCCTCGACCACGATCTCCACCACGCGCTTGTGCTCGTCGTGGCTCAAGGTGGGTGACTCGCCGGTGGTGCCGCAGGGGATCAGGCCGTCCGTGCCGTGCGACGCGTGGAACTCCACGAGCTCACGGAGCTTGGCCTCGTCCACCTTGCCGCCACGGAACGGAGTGACCAGCGCCACAAAGGAGCCCTGAAATGGCGTCATACCGTCGCCTCCCCCGCCACCAGGTCCTCGTACGTCTCCCGGCGGCGCACGATCGTGTAGTGCTCGCCCTGCACGAGAACCTCCACCGCGCGGGGTCGCGTGTTGTAGTTCGACGCCATGGCGAATCCGTAGGCGCCCGCGCTCATGACGCCGAGGAGGTCGCCTTCCTCCACGCGTGGCAAGCTCCGGTCCTTGGCCAAGAAGTCGCCCGACTCGCAGATGGGCCCGACGACGTCCACCTGTTCTGCGGCCCCCGCGGTCCGCCCCTCCCCCACTGGGCGGATGTCGTGATAGGCATCGTAGAAGGCTGGCCGGATCAAGTCGTTCATGGCGGCGTCGATGACCACGAATCTCTTTCCGGAGGCTTCCTTGCGGTAGAGCACCCGCGTGAGCAGGAGGCCGGCATTGCCGACGATCGAACGGCCCGGCTCCAGGAGTACCGTCACCCCGCCCAGCTCGCGCAGCATGGTGACCAGGGTCTCGGCGTACTCGGCGTGGGTGGGGACCATCTCGTTGCGGTAGCGGATGCCCAGGCCGCCGCCGATGTCCACAAGCGCGATCGCGATGCCGCTCTCGCGCAAATGCTTGGCGAGTGAGGCGACCCGGGCCACCGCGTCCGAGAAGGGGGACGTCTTGGTGAGCTGGGAGCCGATGTGCATCTGGACCCCGAGGACCCGAAGTCCGGGCAGCCCTTGGGCGACCTCGTACGTTCGGTGGGCCTCAGCGATGGGAATGCCAAACTTCGCGCTCTTGAGGCCGGTGGCGATGTACGGGTGGGTCTCGGGATCAACATCGGGATTGACCCGGAGGGCAACCGGGGCGTGGACGCCCATGGCCCGCGCCACCTCGTCCAGGACGCGCAACTCGCTCACCGACTCCACGTTGAACATGAGGATCTCGGCCTTGAGCGCCTCCCGCATCTCGTCGCGAGTCTTGCCCACTCCGGAGAAGATGATCTTCCGGGATGGTACGCCGGCCCGCAGGGCGCGGTACAGTTCCCCCCCCGACACGATATCGGCCCCGGCCCCCGCGCGGGCAAGAGTGGAGATGACGCCGAGGTTCGAGTTTGCCTTGACCGCGTAGCAAATGATGTGCGGAACAGCAGCGAAGGCCCGATCGTATGCCTGGTAGCTGTCGAGGAGGGCGGCGCGCGAGTACACATACGCGGGAGTGCCCACGGCATCGGCCAGCGCCCGCAGGGACACGCCCTCGCACGAGAGGTCTCCGTTGCGGTAGGCGAAGTGGTCCATGTACGCGCAAAGTCTGGCATTCGGTCCTAGGGAAGTCAAGGTACGGTGGCGCTTGCCTCGTTCGAACGCGCGCTCTCGTTGGCGCTCGAGCTCGCATCCTGCGCGGTCACCACGTAGCGGTAGGCGCCGGCGGCAACTCCGCGGTCTACGAAGGTCGTGCTGGGCGGCGTGGTGGAGCCGATCCGAGCGAACGTTCCCCTTGCGTCCGCACGGTAGACGACGTAGCGGGCCACGTCGGTGTCTCCGGGCACCCATGCCAAACGCACGTCGCTTCCAGCGACCACGGCCACCAAGCGTTGGGGAGGCCCGGGCGGGGTCGTATCGAGGGGGGTGGCGCTCACCCGCGGGGTAGCCTCGCTGCGTGCGCGGCCCCCCGCCTCCGCGCGCAGCGCGCGCACGGCATAGCTGTATGCCTGGTCGTTGATGAGCCCGCGGTCGGTGAAGCGCGTCTCCCCGAGGGGCGCCGCGGTGACGACCTCGAGGGCCGCCTCCGGACCGGGCGCGCGGAGAACCTCGTAGGTGATCTCGCCCCCCGTGGGACTGCCGTCGACGAGCCGAGCGGGGGGAAGCCAGCGCAGCTGCACCTCACCCTCGCCCGCGGTGGCCGAGAGGTCGAGAGGCGGCGTGGGGGGGGCAATGTAGGCAACCGGTAGCCGCAGGGAAGGGGGGCTGACGCGGCCGTGCCCATCCTCGGCCAGGATCACGTAGGTATAGCGACGCCCGAACGCGAGACCCCCTCGATCGGGAAAGGACATGCGCGGCCCCTCGACGATGGCCGGCGCCGGCGTAGCGAGGCGAATGGTGGCGATCTGATCGTAGCCCGCGATGCGGCCGCGGCTGCGCAAGGCGGGCTTCGGCTCGCCGGAACCCGTGTCCTCCGCCCGGTACACGTGCAGCACGGTGAGATCGCGCAGAGGCGAGTTGTCCAGGCGGCGCGTGGGATTGACCCAGCTCACCTCGATGAGACCGTCGCCCTCGACCGCCTTCAGTTCCGCGGCGGGCTGGGGCTCGCGAAGTTGAGGGGCGACCGGTGGTCCTACCCGCCCGCACGCCACCAAGGCGAGCACCACCGCGAGCACCATCGCGGCTGCCACTTACGAAACCAGTGCGCGCGCCAGTGCCAGCGAGGCCCGCACCGATTCGGGGGCGGTGCCGCCCGACACGGCGCGAGCACGGAGCGATGCGTCGACACCGATGGCCTGCGTCACATCGTCGGCGATGGCGTCGGAGAAGCGACGCAGCTCGGCCAGGGGCATCTCCAGAAGATCACGCCCTTGCTCGATCCCGTGGCGAACGATCCGCCCTACGATCTCGTGGGCCTGCCGGAACGGCAGGCCCTTGCGAACCAGGTAATCCGCCAGGTCGGTGGCCGTCGCGAAGTTCTCGCCCGCCGCCTGGCGCATTCGCTCGGCCCGGAATGTGAGCGTGGCCAGCATGGGCGGGAGGACGGTCAGGATCGCCTCCAGTGTATCCACGGTGTCGAAGAAGGGCTCTTTGTCTTCCTGCATGTCCGAGTTGTAGGCGAGAGGCAGGCCCTTCATGATGGTCAGCGTGGCCACCAGATTGCCGTAGAGCCTCCCGCTCTTGCCGCGGATGAGTTCCGCCACGTCGGGATTCTTCTTCTGCGGCATGATCGAGGAGCCGGTGGCGAAGCCGTCGGCGATCTCGACGAAGGCAAACTCAGCCGTGGCCCACAGGGTGAGATCGGTGGCCAGCCGGGAGAGGTGCATGCCGGTAATGGCGGCGGCCGCCAGGAACTCGAGGATGTAGTCGCGGTCACTCACCGCATCGAGACTGTTGGGGGTCACCCCGACAAAGCCCAGGTCGCAGGCCAAAGCCTCGCGGTCGATGGGAAACGCCGTGCCGGCCAGGGCGGCCGCGCCCAGCGGCAGGACATCGGCGCGAGCGCGGCACGCCGTCAGCCGACCCCGATCGCGCTCCAGCATGAACACGTAGGCGAGCAGGTGATGGGCAAGGAGGACTGGCTGCGCGCGTTGCAGATGCGTGTAGCCGGGCATGGGAATATCCAGCGATTCCGCGGCGCGGTCGGTCAGCACGCGCTGCACCTCGCGGAGGCCCTCGTTGACGCCGTCGCACACCTCCTTCAGATAGAGCCGCTCGTCGGTGGCGATCTGATCGTTGCGGGAGCGGCCCGTGTGCAGCTTGGCCCCTGCGGTCCCGATCAGCTCGAACAGGCGCCGCTCGATGTTGATATGGATGTCTTCCAGTTCGGGACGGAAGGGAAAGGTCCCGCTCTCCAGCTCTGCGTGAATGCGCTGGAGGCCCTCGCGGATGGCGTCATGCTCGGCGGCCGTGAGGAGCCCGGCCCGGGTGAGCGCGCTGGCCCAGGCGAGGCTGCCACGGATGTCCTGCGGCCACAATCGACGATCGAAGCTGAGCGAGGCGGTGAAGCGCTCGGCGGCGGGGTCGGCACCGGCGGCGAAGCGGCCGCTCCACGCCTTCATCGAGTCCCAAGGTCGGCGCGCATGGAAACCACCCTCGAGCCTGACATGGTGGCCCGGGTTATAGCACGAACCGGGGGCGGGGGGGCGTTATCCGCCGCGTGCGCGCGTCTGGCGGTAACGAGCCACGGCCGCATTGTGTTGCTCGAGGGTGGTCGAGAATTGGTGGCGTTGGTCGTCGACCGCCACGAAGTAGAGGAAGGATACGGGCGCTGGCTCGAGGACGGCCTCGATGGAGGCCATCCCCGGACTCGCGATGGGTCCGGGGGGAAGGCCAGCCCGCCGGTAGGTGTTATAGGGGTGGTCGGTCTCGAGGTCGCTTCGCGTCAGCGTACCCCGTTCCTTCCGCACGGCGTACTGGACCGTCGGGTCCGCCTGCAACGGCATCTCGAGGCGCAGACGATTCCAGAATACGGCCGCGATGAGGGGGCGCTCGTCCCGCACCACGGCCTCGCGTTCCACGATGGAGGCCAGGGTCAGAAGCTGATGCAGACTGATGCCGCGTGCCTGCGCCCGCTCCCGAATCTCGGGGGTCAACTTCGCGAACAGCCGCTGGACCATGCGAGTCAGGATTTCCTCTGCCGTCATCCCCCGCACGAATTGGTAGGTGTCCGGGAAGAGATAGCCCTCCAGGCTCGGCACCTCGAGGCCGAGCGCCTTGAGAAAGACGGTGTCGCTGGCGGCGCGCTCGATCTCGCGCGGCACGGCGAGTCGATCGGCACCCAAGGAGTGGGCGAGCTCGGCCACGGTCGCGCCCTCTGGGTGGAGGACGAGATGCTGGCGGACTCCGCCGCCGGCGATTTGCTTCAGAACGCCCGGGGTCGTCGCTCCCGGGGGGAACTCGTACTCGCCGGCCTTGAGCCGGCGCGCCTGCCCCTGAAGAAGGCTCAGGGCGATGAAACCGGCCGGGCTTCGGATCACGCCCTCGGTCTGCAGGCGCTGGGCGATGTCACGCAATCGAGCGTGGGGCGGGATCTCGACCAGCCGTGGGCCCGCGCGCAGCGTGGGAGTCGGGGTAAGCACCCGCCAGCCTTCGACGGCTGTGGCCGCGAGGACCACCGCCAAAATGGCGCCGCCCAGGGTCCGCCACCGCATGTTCTCTGAGTCTACAAGGGAGGATGATACGACGCCATATTTGCTATACTACGAGGTCGGGGCTGGCGCCCCGCAATTCCTCAAGGGGGTCTTCATGCTGGAGCTTCAGCTCCCCGCCCGTCACGAGTGGCTCATGCAAGAGCCGACCTACGGCAAGCTGGCTATCGAACCATTCGAATCAGGCTTCGCCCTCACCGTCGGCAACGCGTATCGCCGAGTTCTGCTCTCCGCCATCCACGGCGCGGCGCCCACGTGGGTGAAGATCACCAACGTCCTTCACGAGTTCTCACACCTGCCAGGGGTTACCGAGGACACGCTCGACATCATGCTCAACCTCCGCAAGGTCGTGTTCAAGCTCCACGTGAACCGACCGAAGATCCTGCGCCTGAAGGCGCAGGGCGTGGGTGTGGTGAAGGCGGCCGACTTCGAGAGCGACGCCGACGTGGAGATCCTGACCCCCGACGTCGTCCTGGCCACCCTCGACAAGGACGGCTCCCTGGAGATGGAGGTGTGTGTCGAGCGCGGCCGCGGTTACGCGGGAGCCGACAAGCGCGAACCGGAGGCGCTCCCGATCCATGCGATCCTGCTCGACGCTGACTTCTCCCCCATCGCGCGGGTGAACCAGCACGTGGAGGATCTGGCGGATGGGCGCGAACGGCTCCTGCTGGAGGTCTGGACGAATGGTGCCGTCACCCCCGGAGTGGCGGTGGGCGAGGCCTCTCGCATTCTCGAGGACCACTTCGCCCTCCTGACCGATTTTCCGGAGACGGCCCTCCCCCAGGAAAACGTGGAGCCTGGCGAGGAGCCTCGTCCCCGCGCCGAGCTGAACGAGAACCTGTTCCGGAATGTCGACGAGCTGGAACTGTCGGTGCGGGCCTCCAACTGCCTGAAGACCGCCAATATCCGGACGATTGCCGATCTCGTGCAGAAGACGGAGGCGGAGCTGCTGAAGACCAAGAACTTCGGCAAGAAGTCGCTGAACGAGATCAAGACCATCCTCGGCGAGATGGGATTGGCGCTGGGCATGCGCCTCGATCCCGAAGAGCTGGAGCGCTTACGCGCCCAGTTCGAAAAGGCCTTCGAAGGCTAGCGCCGGGGAGCTGCGCCTCCACAACACCAAGTGGACTCGAGGGGCGTCCCGGGGAACCCGGGACGCCCCGAGCGCCTGGGGGGTTTGGGGGGCCATTTCGGGGCCCCCCATTATTGTAGCCGCGTCTTGATCCGCGCGACTGCCTCTTCCGTTTGCTCGCGGCCGCCGAAGCCCGTGAGCCGGAAATACCCTTCGCCGCTTGGTCCGAATCCGGTCCCCGGTGTTCCTACTACGTGGGCTTCGTTGAGAAGCTTGTCGAAAAAGTCCCAGGAGGAAAGCCCGGGCGGCGTCTTCAACCAAATGTAGGGGGCGTTACGACCGCCGTAGACGGTGAGGCCCGCCGCCTCGAGCCCCTCGCGGATGATCTGCGTGTTCTCTAGGTAGAAATCGACGAGCGCGCGCACCTGCCGCCGTCCCTCCTCGGTGTAGGTGGCGGCCGCCCCCTGCTGGATGATGTAGGGAACGCCATTGAACTTGGTCGTTTGGCGACGCAGCCACAGGCGGTTCAGCTCCACGGGGTCGCCGAGGGCGGTGCGGCCCACGACCTCCTTGGGCACCACCGTGAAGGCACAGCGCGTTCCGGTGAAGCCAGCCGTCTTGGAGAAGCTGCGAAACTCGACGGCCACTTGCCGCGCTCCCTCGATCTCGTAAATGGAGTGGGGGATCGAGGGATCGCGAATGTAGGCCTCATAGGCCGCGTCGTAGAGGAGGACGGCGCCGTGCTCCTGGGCATACTCCACCCACGCCCGGAGGGCGGCCCGCGTCATGACGGCCCCCGTCGGATTGTTCGGATAGCAGAGATACACGAGATCCACGGATTCGGTGGGGAGCGCCGGCCGAAAGTCGTTCTCGGCGGTGCACGGCAGGTACAGGAAGCCCTCGTAGCGGCCCTCGGCATCCGCGGGCCCCGCCCGGCCGGCCATCACGTTGCTATCGACGTAGACGGGGTAGACCGGGTCGGTGAGGGCGACCACCGAGTCCCCCGCGAAGATCTCTTGAATGTTTCCGGTATCGCTCTTGGCCCCGTCGCTCACGAAGATCTCGTCGGGCTCGATCGGCACGCCGCGCGCCCCATAATCGTGCTTGGCGATCAGCTCGGTGAGAAATTCGTAACCCGGCTCGGGTCCGTAGCCGCGAAAGGTCTCCGCGCGCCCCATCTCGTCCACCGCCTCGTGCAGCGCCCGGATGACGGCGGGCGGCAGGGGCTGGGTCACGTCGCCGATGCCGAGGCGGATGATCTTGGCCGACGGGTTCGCCTCCTGGAAGGCCTTCACGCGCCGGGCAATTTCGGTGAAAAGGTAGCTGCTACGGAGTTTCAGATAGTGTTCGTTGATCCGCGCCACCGATGTGTCTCCTCATGGGCCGCCGAGTCGTCGCGAAGTTCCTGGATTCTAGCAGATCGTCTCTCCGTCGAGGCAGTAGGAGTCGTGACGACCTGATGCCCACGTGGTCACGCTGAGCGAGTGGCCGTCGGTCTCCAGCATGATGGCGCCGTCCTGATCGGTCCGGTAGATGGTGGCCTCGGCCTCGAGGAGCCGACCGATGGTCTCCGGACTCGGGTGGCCGTAGGCGTTGCCCTGACCAACGGAGATGACCGCGATCGTAGGGCGGACGGCCTTTAAGAATTCGGGGGTGGTGGACCCACGGGCGCCGTGGTGCGCCACCTTGAGGACAGCGGCATCCACCCGCGCCTCTTGACGCAGAAGCTCTGCCTCGGTGCGCGCCGTGATGTCAGAAGCAAGGAGGAAAGTCGCCTGCCTGAACTTGAATCGCAGAACGAGGGCGGCGTCGTTGCGACTCCCACCCATCGGGCCCCGGGTCGCCCCGCTCAGCACCGTGACCTCGACTCCCGCCCGTTGGGCGCCTGCCACGAGGGCGTCGACGGATCCCGGCTCGATGGCGAAGAGGCGGCGGATGGAGGCCATCCCGCCGGCGTGATCGATGTCGGTGTGGGTAAGCACGACCGCCGCCAAGGAGAGATGACCTCGATTCCAGAGAAACGGCGCGATCACATGCTGCCCGGCGTCGAAGCGGTGGGACCCGCCAGCCCCCGCGTCGATCAGCATCGCGCGGCCGTCGGGCAATTCCACCACCATCGCGTCTCCCTGCCCGACATCGAGAGCGTTGATCCGAAGCCGCCCGTCGACCGGTCGCAGGAGGGGCCAGGCTTCGATAGCGGCGGCAACGACGAGGAGGCTGCCGGCGACCATCGCACACGCGCCGGCTCCCCCCGGGCGCCGGCGTCGGCGCCAGCCGACGAGGGCGAATCCCAGGCCGCCCGCATACGCGGCCACCGCTGTCCAGTGCGGCGCCGGCAAGTAGACGAGAGCCGCAGGTACGGAGGCCGCCACCCGTACCGCGGCCCGCAACGCAATGAGCACCGGCCACGCCGCGTTGAGCAGAAGGTTGCCGGCAGTATCCAGCACGGCTCCGAGGCACACGCCGCCCAGGCCGAGCACCGTGGCCACGGCGGCGAGGGGCACGACGATCAGATTCGCGAGCACCCCGACCATGGAAACCTGATTGAAATGCGTGAGAGTGACCGGAAGCACGGCGAGCTGGGCCGCCACACTGACGCCCACGGCCCCGCGGATGATTCCTCGGGGGAGTGGGGCCAGAACGATCCCGCCGGTGGCCGCGAACGACAGCTGGAAGCCGGGATCGCGAAGATCCCCGGGGCGAAGGGCGAGAACGACGATCGCGGCCAACGAGAGGCTGTTCAGCGTGGAGGATTCGCGGTCGAGCAAGATGGCTCCCAGGACGAGGACTCCCATGAGGGTCGCGCGCAGCACCGATGGTTCAGGCCCCACCACGATCGCAAAGACGATGACCGTGACCATGGCCGCCGCCGCTGCCACTCGACGGTCGGCGCGCGCCAGCACGAAGACGGTGAACACTGTCGAAGCCAGGAGGGCGACATTGAACCCGGACACGGCGAGCACGTGATAGACCCCGGCCCGGCGAAAGGCGTCATCGAGGTCACGTGGGAGGGGTGTACGGTCACCCAGGAGAAGTCCCCCGAGGAGCGCGGCTGACGTGGGCGGGAGCGAGTCTCGCATGATCGCCAGAGCGCGCTGCCGAATCCTGAGCGGCCACGATGGCGAGGGCTCGTCGAGAGGCACCACGCGGTCTGCCCGTCCGCTGGCGACCACATGGATCCCTTCGCGGGCAAGATAGGCCGCGTAGTCGAAGACCCCGGGGTTGCGAAACCCGGAGGCTTTGCGCAGGCGGAGCTCGGCAACCAGCCGCTGGTTCGAGGTCAGCGTCGGCGAGTCCCCGTAGATCGTGGCCTGGATGCGGCCAGTGCTGAAGAGCCCGCCTACGCGCTCGCTCTCGATGAGCAGGCGCGTTCGATCGGGAGCCCATCGAATGGGTTCGGCGGCGAGCCGTCCCTCGATCAGGGCGGTTGTCGGCAGCTCGAAGTGGGCAATGTGGTCGGCGGGCAGCGATGGTGTTGTCCCGTGCACCGCTCCCAGGGCGGCGACCGCGAGAAGCATCGACACAACGGCTCCGCGGCGCCGCGTGCAGGTCGCCAGCGTGGCGACGACAGTACCGAGCCCCCACCCGCACCAGGCGATCCACTCTGGCGTGACCGGGGCAAGGGCGATCCCAACGGCCAGCGCCAGGGCCAGCGGGGCCAAAGGGAGGGACAGCCACATCGGATCGTCACCGGGGACCGATGATGATGAGCGGTCGGAGGCGCTCGAGCCTTGCCTCGCCCAGCCCCCGAACTCGTCGAAGATCATCCACGGATGCGAATACCTCGGCGCGGCGAGCCTCGACGATACGAGCCGCCAGCTCGGGTCCGACCCCCGGGAGGCGAGTCAGTTCCTCGACGGTCGCCTGGTTGAGATCGATCGGAGAACTGCTCTTTCTCTCGTCGGTCCGCAACTTTGGGGGGCGGAACGGGGTGCTGCCCTGCTGCCTCTCCGGGCCGGCGGCAATCTCTGGCGCCCCGGCGCGGTCGAAGCGCTCGAGGCGCTCGGCGGTCTCAGGGTGGGTGTGCCGCCAGCGGTCGACGGCCAGGCCTCCCGCAAACGTCGCTCCTAGAGCGAGCAGGACGAGCAGTTGATGTCGCGAGTACCGAACCACTCCACGACGGTGCCACGCCCACCCCGGAAGAGCTAGAGTGCAAGAACCGATACATTTCCCCGCACCCTTTCAGAGACACATGTAGGCTCCACCGCAGAGGACGAACGCGGGGGTCCCGGGGCGGACTATCGTGGGGCCGCCCGAAGCGCCGCGGTTACCGAGGGGCGTCCCGGGTTTCCCGGAGCCCAAGCGCGGGGGGGGAAACTATCGTGGGGCCGCCCGAAGCGCCGCGGTTACCGAGGGGCGTCCCGGGTTTCCCGGAGCCCAAGCGCGGGGGGGGCGACTATCGTGGGGCCGCCCGAAGCGCCGCGGTTACCGAGGGGCGTCCCGGGAAACCCGGGACGCCCCGAGCGTCGGGGGGGTATGGGGGGCCATGTCGGGGCCCCCCATGACAATAGCCGCGCGAGTGATCGTCGTGGTCTCCCGCGCATGCCACTCGCTCTCGTTGAACGCCTGGTTGATCTGCTCGAGGGGATACCTGTGGGACACCAGTCGGTCAAACGGCCAGCGCGTGCGGTTACGCGCGAGAAAATCGAGGGCGCGGGGAATGACCCACGCCTCATACATGATCACGCCGATGATCCGCTTGCCGCCCCACACGAGCTGGGCCGGCTCGAACTCCATCTTGGCGCCGCGACTGATGGTCCCGATCTCGAGATAGGTGCCTCCTGGCCGTAGCATCTCGATGCCCTCGGCAATGACGGACGGGAAGCCCACGAAGTCGCACGCCACGTCGGCCCCCACACCGCCGGTCCTTGCGCGTACGAGATTCACGCGCTCTCGGCGATCGGGGACTTCGCGGAGGTTGATGGTGTAGTCAGCGCCAAAGGCGCGCGCCAGCTCCAGGCGGTCCGGAATCTGGTCGATGACGATGACCGTGTGGGCACCCATGTCTTTGGCCACCGCGGCCGCCTGAATGCCGAGCCCGCCCGCACCTTGAATGACCACGTGGGCCCCGAAGCGGAGCCCGGCCTGGTGCAGTCCGAAGATCACCTGGGAAAGAGCACAGTTCACGGGCGCGACCAGTTCGTCGGAGAGTGTGTCGGGGACGAGGAAGAGGGCGCCCCCCGGCCTCAGGTAGTAGTACTCTGCGAAGGCGCCGTGGAAGTGCGGAAACTCCGAGGGACCACGTGGCCGCTCGATCTTGGCCGGGCAATTGGCGGGCTCCTTGTTCAGGCACACCGCGCAGCGACCGCAGGGGTAGAAGTAGGTGTATGCAACCCGGTCGCCCTCCTTGAGGGCGCGGCCGAGCGAGTCCGTCTTGATGCGGGCGCCGAGGCGGGCCACCCGCCCCATCATCTCGTGGCCGTAGATCCATCCGTCCTCAGGCAGGCGCAAGGGGGCGTCGCCGCGCCAGAAGTGCAGATCGGATCCGCAGATGTTGGCGAGGGAAACACGGATGAGGACGGCATCCGGTTCCACCTCCGGCACGGTCACCTCCCGGATCTCGAACGGCTTGCCGGGCCCGAAGAAGACGGCGGCCCTGCCCGTACTCATGCGGAGCGCACCGGCTCCCGGGCGAGTTCGAAGGCATCGTGGAGGGCGCGCACGGCCAGTTCGGCGTACTTGTCCTCTATCACGCAGGACACCGCGATCTCGGAGGTGGAGATCATCTGAATGTTGATGGCCTCTTTGGAGAGGGTGGCGAACATGCGGGCGGCCACGCCGGAGTGGCTGCGCATGCCCACCCCGACGATCGATACCTTGGCCACTCGCTCGTCATGGACGATACCGAGGGCGCCCACCTCACGTGCGATCTCGTCGAGGGCGGTGGCAGCCCGCGCGTGGTCACCGCGCGGCACGGTGAAGGAAATGTCGGTGTAGCCGTCGCGGCTGATGTTCTGCACGATCATGTCGACCACGATGCTGCGCTCGGCCACCGCCCCGAAGACGCGGGCGGCGATGCCGGGCCGGTCCGGCACGCGCAGGATCGAAATCTTGGCTTGACTGGGATCGTGGGTGATGCCGGTGACCACCGCCGCTTCCATGCTCCTCTCCTCCGTGGTGACGAGGGTCCCTCCCTCCGGCTTGAAGGTCGAGCGTACGTGAATGGGCACCGCGTACTTCTTGGCGAACTCCACGGAGCGCGCCTGCAGCACCTTGGCGCCCAGGCTCGCCATCTCCAGCATCTCGTCATACGCCACCCGGGCCAACTTGCGGGCGTCGGGAACGATGTTGGGGTCGGCCGTGTACACACCGTCTACGTCCGTGTAGATCTCGCACACGTCGGCCCTCAGCGCGGCCGCCAGGGCCACCGCGGTGAGGTCTGACCCACCGCGACCGAGGGTGGTGACCTCGTCTTCGTCGGAGAGCCCCTGGAAGCCCGCCACCACCGCGATCTCTCCCTCGTCGAGGGCGCGGCGCACGCGCTCGCCCCTGATCGTCGTGATGCGGGCCTTGGTGTGGGCGCGGTCGGTGACCATCCCCACCTGGGGCCCGGTGAACGAGCGGGCCTTGAAGCCGAGGGCGTGGAGGGCCATGGCCAGGAGGGCGATGGTGACCTGTTCGCCGGTGGCGAGGAGCATGTCCATCTCGCGCGGTTCCGGGCTCGGGGCGATCCGGTGCGCCAGCTCGACGAGGCCGTCAGTGGTCTTGCCCATGGCCGAAACCACCACCACCATTTGGTGGCCGCTGCCGCGACCTTCACCGCTGGCGGTGGTGGCGACCCGGCGGGCGACGTTCCTGATCCGCTCCGGATCGGCGACAGATGATCCGCCGTATTTCTGCACGATCAAGGCCATGATGCTGGCAGCCTACACGACAGACGCGAGCCCAAGCAAGGACGCTCTGCCTTCTACCATTTCGAGTTCAGCAAGCCGAAGTAAGGCTGATCACGGTCGAAGGCGGCGGCCTTCAGAGCGCGGGGAGCTCCGGGCGTCGGGCCAGTTGGCCCCGTTTCTTCAAGCTCCGCATCACGACAAAGAAGAGGATCCCCGCGAGGAACATCGCCGCCCACAGGGCGTGTGGGTACGGTCGCCCCGTGCTCACGTAGGTATCGAGCACGTCAAGCGCGAAGAAGGCAGTGGTGACCAGGAATACGGCATAGAACTCCCGAGCCAGGGCCACACGCCACCGGAATGGAAGCGCGGCCGGGCGATAGTGCGCGAAGATCGGCAGGGCAGCTGGCACCTGGGTTGCCCATTGCCTGAACGCGTCCCCGAACTTCCCCTCCAGATAGTGCTCCTCCTGGGCCGCGATACGCTCGTAGTAGAGCAGCGCAGCCAGGGTGACGATGACCGGAAGGAACCACGTCCGCGGGAAAGCGGCGAGCCCCAGCGCGATCAGATAGTTGCCGACGTAGAGTGGATGACGCACGAGCGAGTAGGGCCCGGTCGTGTTCAGGACATCAGCCTTCTGCTGACGGGTATTTCGGCCGGACGTACCCCGCGGAGCAGTCCCGGTGACCGCCAAGCGGATGCCCACTCCCAGCCCGGCGATGAGAAAGCAGCTGATCTCCCAGGCCAGGCTCCAGGCAGGGGAGCCGAGCGAGATCCGTGGACCGAGGAAGCTGGCCACGAACGCCGGGACCAGCAGCAGGGGCAGGAAGCTCCGCCACCGAAAGCAGAACGCGCCTGAGCCGGTGAAGTGGTCGGCGAGCCTCATGGCGGGCAGTATAGAGCCCCCCGCCATCCCGGGGGGGCGTGCTACCGAGCTCCCTCGCGCTCGCCCTTGACTCCGGCAACCTCGGCGAGGCTTACCTGCTCGCGCAGCAGCATCAGCCAGCCGACCAGGGTGACGGGAACGAACTGGGCAGCGTGCAGGATGAGCGCATAGCCGACAGCCTCCGCCCGCGCCACCCCGAAGAGGCTCAGGGCCACCGCGGCCGCCGCATGAAACACACCGATGAACCCCGGGGCGGCGGGAATCGAGACGCTGATTCCCACGAAGGCCAGCACCACCCAGGGCGCCACCCAGGACAGCGCAAGATCGAAGGCCCGGAGCACCATCCATGCCTCGAGGGCGGGAATCGCCCACGCGGCTACCGTCCACCCCAGCAGGGGCATGACGTGAGCGGGCGAGCGGACCCCCTCCAGACCCCGCGCGAAGCGGTCGAAGGCGCGCGTCACGAGGTTCTGCAGGCGCGGCCAGCGCCGAAGGATCGCGCGGGCGGCGGTGTGGGTGAGGGCCGGGCGCCAGACCATGGCCGCGAGGACGACCACGGCCATGAGATTGACGGTGAGCATGACCAGAGCACCCCACTGCATGTACGCGGGCACCGGGATCAGGAACACCAGGATGCCCAGCATGAGGACGACGGTCATCCCATCGAGGACGCGCTCGACGACGACGGTGCCCAGCGTTGTCCAGAAGCCCTGCCCCCAGCGGTGGGCGACCACGTACACACGAGCGAATTCGCCCGCGCGCAGGGGGAGCACGTTGTTGATCATGTAGCCGATCATGATGGCGGCGACCAGGCCGGGGGGCCGGGAACGCGGCGGAAAGAGATACCGCCAGCGGATGGCCCGCGCCCAGAGGGCGACGAGGCTCAGGGCTGCGGCCGCCACCACCCAGCCCCAGTCCGTGCGCCGCAGCTGTTGAGCCAAGACGCGGAGATCGACGGTCGCGAAGAGATAGGCGAGGAGAGCGACGCTGATGGCGACGCCCACCAGAATCTTGAGGCGCTTCAGGGGGTGAAGGAAAAGGTGAGGG
>Ga0187893_10002620_pt1 | contig 38993 bp, 47 predicted proteins | sample MA1701074metaG_FD_139574 | JGI IMG/M metagenome (GOLD analysis project Ga0187893, IMG submission 139574) | White microbial mat communities from a basaltic lava cave in the Kipuka Kanohina Cave System on the Island of Hawaii, USA - MA170107-4 metaG ... | reverse complement strand
GTCAGTGAGACGGCGACAGAGACGGTTCAGGCCGAGGAGACAGTGACGCCGGGGATCGAGTTTGTTCAGGTCGCCGAGCAGGATCAGGAGCTGGTGCAAACGATTACCGTCCAGCTCCAGGATAAGGGGACTGATTCCCAGACGGGCGTGATGCATGTCTCCGGGGTGGCGACCGTCGGGGATGTCGTCAACCCCAACAACGAGGTCTATCCCACGAGCATTTGGGTAGCGAACATGAAGCGCTTCCAGGAGATGATCGAGCAGGGGCGGCTGCTGGGTGAGACCGACCACCCGGCGGACGGCCGGGGCTCCCTCCGGCGCACCAGTATGAAGTATACCAAGCTCTGGCAGGAGGGCGATCAGTTTTTCTTCGAGGCGGACATCCTCCCCACGGAGCCTGACGGAAAGAACCTGCAGACGCTGGTGCGCAATGGGGTGGCGATCGACATCAGCTCGCGCGGGAGGGGCCGCATGGCCCAGGGGACCTGGAAAGGCCGCGATGGGGTGAAGGTGGTCCAGCCCGGTTTCCGGGGAGATGGGTTCGATGCCGTGCAGAAGGGCGCAAGCCCGGGGAGTACGATTACTGACTGGGCCATGGTGCAGTCGGCCGGGGAACAGTCTCTGACCGTTGACCAGGAGGAGAGAGAGATGGGTGAAGTGAGCGATAAGATCCTGGAGGCGATCCAGGGGCTGCAGGCCCAGCAGGCCCAGCAGGCGCAGGTACTGGCTGGCTTGGTGGCGAGCCGGCCCGGAGCGTCGGACGCGGACGCGAGCACGGGCGGTGACGCCCAGACCCAGAGCACGGTCGATCAGCAGGTCGCCGCCGCCACGGGCGGACAGCAGATGACGTGGAGCCCGGAGACGGCGTCTTATCTGACGGAGCAAGCGGTGGCCATGCGCATCGAGCAGGCCATTCGCGATGCGTCGCAGAAGTGGTCGCCCCGTATGACACAGCTCCTGCGCACGCACCTGGAGAAGGCGAATCCGAAGACGCTCAAGGAAGCGAACGACGTCATCGCGGCGCGGGTGGAGCTGATCCAGTCCATGGTAGACGACGGCCCGCCGCAGTTCCCGTCGCAGGGCTTCATCGTCCAGAAGGACCGCGGTGAGCGCGGCCCGCAGACGCCGAACGAGGTCATCGAGGCGCTCATCCAGGGGGTGGACGACACCCCGCGCGAGACGCCGATGAGCTTTACCAACATGGACCCGGACGGGGAAGATCCGAAGGACTGGGTGCTGACACCGCGGCGTCAGCTTCGGCGCTGGCTGCAGAACATCGCCTTGCACCAGGAAGGCGGCTTTGACGGCAAGTCGGCGATCCATAACCTGATGCGTCTGGAGCAAGGATTCCATCCCATTCAGCACCGGGAGGCGTTCCTCAACCAGGCGTGTGCTGACATGACCACGGGTGTCGGCAGCGGCGGGGCGCCGACCTCCAATATCTTCATCTTCCCGCTGGTGACGCGTGTGTTCCCGCGCCTTATCGCCACCGAGCTGGCGTCAATTCAGCCGCTCGACCGCCCCGAAGGGAAGATCTTCTACCTGGATTTTTACCGGCACGAGCCGACGCACAACGAAACGGACGAGTCCGGGAACGTCTCCTCGTCCCGGATGCGGATCGACCGCTCGGACTCATTCCTCTCGACCTACGCCGACGATCCGGGCGAGTGCGAGGTGTCGGCGCAGATCCAGCTCCACCTGTCGAGCAAGTCGGTGTCGGCGGTAGCAAAGAAGCTGCACGCCGTTTACACCGTGGAAGAGGTGCAGGATCTGCGCGCCTACCACGGGCTCGACGCCGCGGCCGAGTTGATGGGCGCGCTTTCGCTGGAGATCGCGCTGGAGTGGAACCAGTTGATCCTGGCCGACCTGCTCGCTGGCGCAACGGCGGGGAACTCGACCTACGGGACCACGGCGCCGTCCGGCTATACGGCCAAGGAATGGGAAGAGTATCTCCCGCGGTATATCGACAAGGCGTCCAACGACATCTTCCGCAACCGCCACGGGGAGGCGACGCACGTCATCGCTGGCCCGAGCGCCTGGCTGCGGTTGTCGGCGGCCTTCCGGGCGGGGACGCGCGGTCACGGTGAGAATCCGGAGATGTTCGCCGGCCTCACGCTCACCCCGTTTATGGCGGGTTCGATGGTCAACGTCAAGACCTACAAGACGAGTTTCTGGTCGGGGGTCAACACCGACAAGATCCTGGTGCTACGGCGGGGCGCGAACTGGAGTGACACCCCGTATGTCTGGGCACCTTACGTCACGTATGTGAGCCCGCAGTTGACCTTGCCTGATACTTTTACTTTGAAGCAGGGGATCATGGACCGGGCGGCGCGCAAGGTTGTTAATGGCAACGCAATTGCCACAGTCCAGATTGCTGCTGGAGTGGGCGTCCCGGTAAGCTAGTGATGTGGGGAGGGCCGCAACCCTCCCCATTCGGTCTTTCTCGCACCCACGGTAACTCTGGGGGAGGGGCTTTCGCTTCTCCCCACTTTTTACCATTTCTCAAGAACTCCTGACATGAATTCACCCAGCGGTATGGTCCGGAACAATACGGATGTGCCCCAATCTTACGGCCGGTTTCAAATCCCGCCGCGGGGATTTGGGGAGCTGCCCATGGAGGTGATCGACAGCCTCCTGCGGCATCCGATCGTCGAGTTGACCGTGCTACAGACCGAGGTTTGGCGCCGCACCGAGCACTGGCCGGATGGCGTCCGCTACCGGGAGCGCGCTCGTGCCGCTGGATGATGCGACGATCATTCTGAAGCTTCGCAATCGCGGGATCTCAACTGACCTGGATGATCCCGAGATCGAGGAGGCGATTGCGGCTTGGACGGAGCACGTCAACGAACGTTTTCCACTGGAGGCGCTGGGCTCCTTTGTCACCGTGGCGGGGCAGCAGGAGTATGATCTCTTCGGCACCGGTCAACCGCTGGACGGCGGCATCAGGGTGCTGGAGCTTTACAACCGCACCGATGCGGGCGATCTCTCCCTGGATGTCTTCGGACTGGCGCCGCTGATCCAATCCTTTGCGCCGGGGGTGTTCCCGGTCCTGGATGATCCGTCCTACGTCTTTAACGTCCCGGGCGACTTCATCATCGCGGATCGGATCTGGGCGGCGTTTCGGGAGCGGTTCAGTCGACTGCATTTCCTTCTCAAGGAGAACCGCAACGGCTCGCCGATTCTGATCACGCCTACACCGTGCTCGGCCTTCACCGTGGTGGTACGCTACGCGCGGCCGCGCACGGACGACGAGGTGCGGGAAGACGACGGGCTGCTGATGCTCGGCGTGGAGTGGAAAGCGCTGGAGATCCTGGCGCGCAAGTATGCGCTGACGGCCGGGGTGCGGATCGGAGACCACGATGACCGCGGCAAGACGGCCGAGATCTACCAGAAGATGGCGGACAAGCTGGAGATGAGGGTCAATACCCGGCTGGACGAGCAGTTTGTGACGCTCGTCTCGGCGGCGGATCGAAGCTGATGCCGACGCCGGGTCGGGGGCAGGCCATCCGGGAGCGGTTCAACCGGCTCGTTGAGGACACATGGAAACTCTATGGTCCCGACGACAAAGTCACCTCCCAATACAATCTCTACCGTCGGCAGACGACGACATCAACCACGGACCTGGGCGTTCCCAAGACCCCCTGGACGGCGGTGGCGACCGATGAGCCGTGCATGTATATCGGTGCATGGTCGACTTCGGCGGCTTCGGCGGAGCGTTTTGGTCTGATGCTGGGCGGAAAGCGGTCTCAGACGATGCTGGTGATCTGGACGACACGTACGGACGTGCAGGTTGGCGACGATCTTTTCCTGGCCGAACATCAGCGGCACTATCACGTGCAAGAGGTGCACCAGGAGGGCGGTCTTCACCGGCTCCTGGTGGATAGCGGCCAAGCGCAGAATCAATCTCCATGATGAGTTACAAGTCGTGCCGTCACCGGGAGGACCGAGTTGGCGGCGACCATTGTGTTGTGATTGGAGAGGAAAGACGGATTGATGATAGCCTCCAAACACTGGGCTATCAGCTCATAACCGAAGGGGCGACCTATCGCACCTATCACCGCTGGCCGAGGGATGATGGCGAACGATCTGGAGGCATTGAGCGCTCACTATCGGGCGTATCTCAACAGCGTTCGGCGCGAGTTAGAAGCGGCGACGGAGGACGTGGCTGAAGACCTGCTGCAGGCGATGCGGGGCCTAACAGGGCTGCAGGATCACACCCTAGCCGAACTCGCGGCGCTGGATCATCCTTATGCGAAGCGGCACAGCTCCGGAAGCGGCCCCCATCCGGACTATGAGGTGCATCGTCAGAACGGCGATCTTCAGGATGGCTTGCGCCCGGATCATGCCGGTACGTGGCAGGGCGGACAGGTTGTGTCGGAGATCCATGATGACGCGGAGCACCTCTGGCATATCCTGCAGGGCACAAAACTCATGCGACCGCGTGATTTTGCTAGCGCTGCTATCCTGCAGAACCTGGGCGCCTTCGAGGACCGCTACCGCCGCGCCTTTAAGGCCGCAGGCGGCGTCTATCGCGACGACGGGAACACTGTGATCGAGGTGGAGCTGATACCGCACGACCGGCAGGAAGCGCAACTGCCGGAAGGGGGCTAGGCTGTGGCTGTTTATCGGCAACTCTATGCTCTCCGCACCGCTCTCCTGGCGGATACAGTGCTCCAGCCGCTGGTAGACGTGCGTGTGGCGCTGCGCGATCCTTGGGGCGTTCAGGATGCGCGTTATCCGCTAATCGCCATCTGGCAGGAAGCTGACATACAGGCGGTATCGCTGCCACGTACCAACGATCCGGCGCGGGTCCGGGTGGACGCTTATTCACAGGTTGACGCCGATGAAGCGGCGCAGCTCTATGAGCGCATCTTCCTGGCGCTGCACAAGCAAGAGCAGGCGATCAATGCGTTGACCAGCGGCGTGAGTGTGAAGGAGTGTCGGCAGACCTGGAATATGACGCCCGCGTGGGATTTGCGCTTGAATGCCTGGGTGTGTCCGACACGCTTCGTGGTCCGCGCGATGACGTTGGATTAAGCCAGTTTTGCGCGGGTGGCTCAACCTGCGGTAGTATGCATGATAGGAAAGCGGTTTGGCGCCATGTGAGTAGCCCGGACGCCGGGTAGACGACTTGTGGAGGGATCGAACGATGGCCTCAGTCATTAACGAGGAAAACATTGACCTGGGTCTCGGGCAGTTGGAGATCGGTTCTTATGTCAATGGTGCTTTTGTCGCCTACCGCAACGTCGGCGCGATCCGGGGCACCGCGACACTGACAATCACCCGCGAGACACTGGACTACGAGACGGGTCGCCCCCTGCAGAAGGTGAAGCGCGAGGTGATCCGGGAAGCGGCCAGCTTTGTCTTTACGATGTCAGAGTTGACGATCGCCAACCTGAAGGAGATCTCAGGTGCGGGGACCAGCTCCTCGGGAGGCGCTCCAACCTTCATGGACGGCAGCGCGCAGGCTCCGGTCGGCGATCTGACCGATTCCTACACCACGGTCGTGTCTGCGGGCATCTGGAAGCTCGGCGGCGACTGCTCACTGAACGTGGCAGCGGTGCGGTTCACCCACCGTCGGAGCTGCGAATCGGGCGCGGCTAAACGTGCGATCCTGGAGATCTATCGGGCCCAGTTCGGCGGTACGCTCACGTTGCCGTTCAACGAGGCGGATTGGAACGAGAGCGAGGTTACCCTGGAGGCGCAGGCAGACTTTACGCGGCCGGCGGGGGAGCAGCTTCTGCAGTATGTTCTGGAAGATTAGCCTTGAGCTTTCTCTTTTCCCAAAAGGCCCTTTGGGAAGCTTGTTGGCAAGTTCGGCAGATACGACCGCCGTTGGGGAGACGCGAAGAAGGGGGAATGATTCGAGTGTTCTCCTCATCGAATGGATGGCCACGCTTGCAGTGCGTTTTCAAGGCGTTTGGCATCGGTACGGCATTGTTAGGATGGCGTTGCTACTTATAGCGTTCTCGATCTTTGAGACGCTTACACGTGCGGCAGCGCCTTTTTCCTTTTTCGTCAACAATGAGGTTGTTGCCATCTAGCAGATGGCCACGATGACAGCGTGTCTTTCTTGAGTTAATGCCAGAGACAGTATTGCCTCGGAGCACGTTGATTCCTGAAGTTGTCGGTTCGAGATGCTCCGGGTTGCAACATGCTCGGTTTCGACATAAATGATCAATGACAAGACCGTCGGAAATCGGGCCGACTAGCTCTTCATACACGAAGCGGTGAACTGATCGTTGAATTCCGTTTCCGCGAAACATTCCATAGCCGCCCGTCTTACCGCGTTGCCATTCCCAACAAGCGGTCGGCCAGATGATGATGCAATTCCTAAGCACTTCGTCGACGGTCGTCATACTTTTGAAATTTGGCAATAGTCGTACCAATGAAAGGGTCATTCTGAGGTGAGCGAAACGACAAACTCTCTTAACTTTGATGAGGTACGGCCTGTGGAAGTCATCCTCAACGGCCGGGCCTTCTTTTTGCGTCAACAGTGTGCCCGTCTCGTGCAGCAGGTGCTGGAGGCGTCTGGCGTGGATACGGATCGGGAGATCGCTAATGATGATACCCCCACAGCGATCCGCTCTATGTTCAGCAATTGGAACGCGCAGATCAAGGCTGTGGCTCAAATGTTCGGCTATGAGGATGGCGTCGAGGGATGCGACAAAGATACATACGCCGAAGTCATCGTGCATTTACAGGCGCATCTCACGCCTGCGCAGGCGATCAAGATCTTTAACGCGTGGTGGGAGGTTAACGAGATCACCGATTTTTTCGCGCGTGGCGGCAAGGTTTTGATGCCGGCGGCGGAGGCGGAAGCGATCGAGAAGATCCGCCGCCAGGTGGTTCAGGAACACTTCCAGAAGATTCTGGCCGAAGCGGCCGAAGCGCCGGAAGCCGCTCCCGCGGAGGAGCGGCCATTGGTCGTGAACTGACCCAGTACTTCGATACGCCCGACTTTCGGCTGACGTGGGTGGATATCTGCGTGGAGCTGGCGCATGCCTTCGGGACGACGCCCCATAGCGTGGCCGCGTGGCCCTGGGGGCGCGTCTATCGCTACTGGAACGCCTGGCGGAAGCGAGATCGGCGGGAGCTGCGCGTGCGGACCTACTTGGCGCATCAATCTGGTCTCGGGGCGATGGCGGCGATGTTTGGCGGCGGAGCGCCCTCCAACTCTGAATCCAGCTCGGATCGGCAGATCCTGAACCAGTTCGCGAGGAGCGGCGTTCCCATCAAGCGCGTAAAGGCAGGAGACTGAGGTGTAGGGTTCAAGGCGCAGAGGGGCTTGAATGACCTTCTGCGCCTTGTTATAAATCTTGAACAAAATGCCACAGAGACCAAATACGATTCACGACGCAATTCGGCGCATTCGCTTCAATTCCGAGAACGGATGTCATGAGTATCAAGGCGCTTTGTGCTGCGGATATGGCGTTATTAACATTGAGAACAAGAGTTACAAAGTTCATCGCTTGATCTATGAGATGGTTCATGGTGCGATTCCCAAAGGAATACACATTCATCACCGTTGCGAGAATCGTCGATGTTGCAATCCAGCCCATTTGCAGGCTGTTACACATGTCGAGCATCAGCATTTAGGAGACACTCTTACTACGCGCAATCTCAGCAAGACGCATTGTAAGAATGGTCATCCTCTACACAAAGTCAATCCATCGCGTAAGGACTACCCAAGGCGCGTTTGTCGGATATGCAATCGAAATCGCATGAGGCTTTACAGCCAAAGGCGGGTTGAGAATGCCAGAAAGTAGTTTGATCACCCGGGTTCTTGCTGATATAAAGGAACTCGAAAAGACGCTAACCGCCGCCGAACGGCGTTGGCGCCAGTATAACGAGCGGGCCAGCAAACTCGCCGCCGTCAGTGTTACGGGGGTGGTGACGGGCGCGGCAGCACCGCGGGGGGGCGGAACGGCGGGCGGTTCGACGACGGCGCAGCAGCGGAGCGATCTGAAGAAGCAGGAGATCGAATTTCGAGAATCACTCAAGCGACAAACCGACGATCTGAGAGCGGCGTTAAAGAATCGTTTGGATCTCATCGCCTTGGCTCGCAGACAAGAATTGGAGCTAACCAAACTCAATAATGCCCGCGATCTGGAAGCGTTTCGTCAACGTGGACGGGCACAGCTAGAAGATCAGCGTAAGCTGAATCGGCAGGCGCTCGAAAATCAACGGAATCAGAATCGGATTGAAGCGGAAGAACGGCGGAAAGCAGATCGGCAGGCGACAGGGAGCCGTCGCACCGAAGCAGGCGATCTGCGCTCTCAGATTCGCCAGGTGACGGGAGGGACGGGACCGCCTTTTCGTCCTATTCCTACGGGTTCGCGACCCGAGGATATCGTGGCCCTGCGCCGTCACCTCGCCGAGGCAAACACCACAGCCGCACGTCTCTCCCGCACCTTCCAGCGTATCGGGCGCGAAGATCTGCGGGTGATGACCCAGCAGGCGCGCTTCTTCAGCACCGCCTTCCGGCTGGCGCTTTTCGCGGGGGTTACCGCCGCCTTCACGGGTCTCGTCAAGCGCGGCATCGAGTTGAACCGGGAATGGGAGCGGTTCCGCTTCGGGCTCGGCACGGCGCTGGCGCTCACTTCGCGGGTGGAGGACGCGCAGGGGAACATCGTCACGGGGGCGCGTGCCTTCCGCGTCTTCGCCCGCGACGGGGAGCGGTTCTTCGCGCAGATCCGTGAAGAGGCGAACAAAACGATTTTGACCACCGAGGAGCTGGTGGAGGTCGTCACCACCAACTTCTCCCAGGCCATTCGCGCCGGCATCCCCGAAGGAGACATCATCCGGCTCACCTCCCGCATCGCGCAGGTGGCCAAGAGTCTCGGCCTCGCGGGCGGGACGCCGCAGCTCGTGCAGGAGGTGCGGGCGATCCTCTCTGGCGACATCCGCCGCGGCGCGACGGTCGCCCAGATCCTCGGGCTGACGACCGAGGAGGTGCAGAATGCCCGCGAAGCGGGCAACCTCGTCCAACTTCTCAATGAGCGGTTAGCCGGGGCGGAGCCGATCGTCTCTGCTTTCGGGAAGTCGTCCGAGGCCGCATTCACCACATTAATCAGCAAAGGGCAAGACTTCCTGCGTCTCACTCTGGAGGACGTCTTCAAGCGCATCACCGGCCGGGTTCTCTCCTTCAATGAGGCGCTCTCGTCCGAAGCGATCGCGACGTTTGCGAAGCGGGCAGGCGAGGTGATCACCCGGATCTTTCGCGTCATCGAGCGGTTTGTAGATTCCGGCACAGCCGAACGGCTCGTTGAGACGCTCGTGATCGCGTTTGAGACGATGGGACGGGTGGCGTCGTCTGGAGCTTTTCAAACCCTTCTAAACTTCTTCCAGTATCTGGTTAGAAATCATCAGATTTTGATCGGCGTCTTTGGGGCGCTGGGCGCGGTGCGCGTGGCGGGCGCGGTGAGCGCCGGTCTGTCACGGTTAGGAAGCGCGGGTGGAGTGTTTGCCGGGACGGCGCTCGGTCAGCGGGTGGCGGGTGGCATCCCAGGGCTGTTGGGTGTTGGGGGCGCAGCGGCGGGTGGTGCGGCGGCCGCTGGAGGAGCGCGAGCGGCGCAGCATCTGCTGCCCGGGACAGTAGCGCGAGGTGCGGCGGCTGCTTCCAACTTGGCGGCGGCTCCTGCCGCCGCGGCGGGTGGCGCCTCGCTGGTTGCTATCGGTAAGGCGATCGGGACGGCTTTTGTCTCGGCCGTAGGGGTGGCGGCTGGCGCTGCCATGGGAGCCGCATTCATTGAGGTTCTTGTCCAGCAGTTTCGGGGCGGGCGGGGCTTTTTTGGTGAAATCTTACAGGCTCGGGAGGAAGAACGTATCGCCAGGACCCGTCTGCCTGGACAAAAAGCGAGATCTGAATTCTTATCGACGGAAGGGAAGCGTCGTCTTAGTCTTTCGCAGCAGTTGCCTGAACTGGATCGACAGTTTCGCGAGGCGCAAGAGCGTTTTCGGCAAGCGCAACTTACGGCAGGGCGGGGGCAAGGAGGAGCGGGCGTCTTTCCGGGATTGCGTTCTGCTTCGGTTACGCTTCAGGAGGGGCAGCCGATCTTTGGTCGTGTGGCACCTCCATCAACCGGTCTTACTTTGGAGCAAGCAATTCAGCGGGCTGCCTCGGGCGCTGGTCGTGCCGTAGGCCCGGAAAGTCCGGAAGTTACCGCAACGCGAACTGCCCTGTTAGAGGCGCAGAAACGACTGCAGAACGCTCGCGATGAAGCGCGAAAACTCGGCCGTATCTACGAGGCGAGCGGCGATCATCGCGTACAGATCGAAAAAGCCATCACGCGAAGCATTAGTATTGAGGAAAAATTACGCGTTGCTCAGGCACAAGAGAATACACGGCGTATTATTGAATTGGAGACAGCCCTTGCTATTGAACAAGCTACTATCGGGGACAAGCGGATCAAAGATGAGAAAACGCGAAACGAATTTATTACAGCCACCAAGAAGCAAGGCATACGTCAGTTGGCAGAATTAGATCGTCAGGCCGAATTGGGTGTGCGTCGTTCCGAGGCAAGAGCGAGTGAAAATCGTATTCGGGAGCGGCGCATTGATCTGGAGAATGAGTTTGCCGCTCTTCAGGAGCAAGTGCGCAAGGGAGAGAAAACGCCGGAGCAAGGGCTGCGGGAACGCGCGGCGCTGATTGAAACAAATCGACGAGAGAATCTTGAAGATTTCCGGAATACTCGCGATCAGGCCATCGCTCTACAGAATGACTTTGCTCGTCTCACCATCAAGTCCGTGCGAGAGCAGGAGGAGGCGCGTAAGCGCGTCCGGGACTTTCAGCGGCAGACGGCACGGGAACAGCGGGATCTTATCAAGCAGCAGATCGAGTCCGAACGGGCGCTGACCGACGCCATCCGCCGGGAGGCGGAGACGCGGGAGGATCTCGTCTTGCGCCGCCGGGGGCTTGGACTGCGGCGGGAGGACGTGGCGGCGCGCGGCGTCATCGAGACGACGATCGCGGGAGTCATCGGCGGCGCGATCGGCGACGCGCTCCAGCGGGCGAGCTCGGAGAGAGTAGCCCCGGAGATTCTCGCCGATCAGGTGACCGAGGCGGTGCGGGGCCTCTCCGAGGCGATACTTGGTTCCACCGCACGCACGGTGCAGGATCTGGAGGCGGAGCTGCAGCGGCTCCTGGAGGAGCGTGGTCTCACCAACGTCGCGGGCGTCGGAGGGCTGGCGCGCGGACTCTTCCCGCAGTTGGCGGCAGCGCGCGGCCGACGCCTCAGGCGCACCGACATCGAGCGTGCGCAGGAGGGTCTGGAGATCCAGCGGGAGGGAGCGCAGATCGAGACGCGCCGCCGGGGGCTCACTGCCGCCGAGCGGCTTGAGCTGGCAGAGTTGCGCGGTCGCGGCGCGGTGGGTGAAGAGGTCAATCGCCCGCGTCTACTGGAACTGGAGCGTGTCGGCCGCGAAGCGGGCACCATCCGCGCTGAGGCGGAGGTAGCGGACGCCGCAAGGCAGCAAAGGGAACAACTCAACCAATTGGTGGTGCAGGAGTCGGAAGCGCGGAGACAGGCGCTGGAGACGTTCGTCGATATAGAGCGGCAGGTGATCGATACCAGTATTGACCTGCGCGATCAGCTCATTAACCTCGCCAAGCAGGCGCGAGACCTCGTCCCGGACTTGGGGCAGTTTGGTGCGGCGCTCAAACCGCTGGCAAACGTCATCAACGAAATTGCAAAACTCACTCCAGCTACGGCTGCGGCTCGCGCGCAAGCTATCGGCCCTGCGAACGTCAACTTGACCGTTGACTTGCGCGGGGGGCTGGAGGCGGGCTCGGTTCTGGACCCTTTGGTGGAGCGTATTCTCGGCGCATTGTTGACCCGCCTGGAGCAGCAGTTCCGCCGCGGGCCGACGAGAGGATGATAGATGGCCGCTCTGGCGCTGGGTGAGATTAGTCTGAAGGATGCCGAGACCGGGTTCAACGAGACGGTCTTTGATGTAGACCCGACCGTCTACCGGCCGTTCGAGCTGCCGGTGCGCGGCTCGACGTTTCCGACGCTGGACGGCGGCGTCATCCGTCAAGTGCTGGGAGTGAAACAGAAGGATCTCACTCTTACCCTGGAGGGGCAGATTGCGTCACCCGAGACGCTGGCTGCGCTGCACGCCAAATACCGGCAGCCTTCGGCGATCTACGAGTTGAACGACTGGCTGGAGAACCGTTTTCAGGTCATCTTCACTCCGGGGCAAGTTTCCTTCAATCCCGTGCCGATTCCGGGGGCCTGCGAGGGCTTTACCTATACCATGAGCCTGACTTGTTGCTCGGTCATTCAGTTTCTCGGCGGCAGCTTCTGATTTGGCACGCTTCTTGCCACGTTTTCAACGGTTCGTCGACCATTCGCCGAACCCTATCACTATGCGTTTCTTTCGGCTCTCTGCCGAGCGGGAGGCCGCCCTGTGGCCCATTTCCGGCTTAGTATCACGAAGGGGCGACTTCTCTTTTCTTTTGGAAGTCAAAGCCGACCCTTTTGCGTCGGGAGGATCTGTGCAAGGTTTCTATGCCAGTGGTGGAGCGAGTTTGTGAGCAATGCGGAACTAAGTTTGAAGCTCGGGCTGATAAGGTGGTAAAGGGTTTAGGCCGGTTTTGCAGCAAGAGCTGCTCGCGTTAAGCGAGGCTCTTGCTGGTCAAGAACGGTGACGATTCCTGCAAAGCGTTTTCCAAAGAACTTCCATCATTCACTGAAGAAGAAGAACAGGAGTTTTTCTGTATGATTCGAGGGTTTTTTACTCAGTTTGGTGGTGGAAGTGGAGACGTATGGGTGGACGTGTTGGACAGCCCGTCGATGCGGCTGCTTCCGGGGCTCGTCGAAGATTATGGGTTCCGCATCCGTGTCCACACCTGTTGCCACTGCCCCGGCGTCGAGGACCTTTTCCGTTACCAGCCGCATGTTCATGAGGTAATCACGGAGCCCTGGCGCGATCCCCGCGAGGTCGATCCTCAGCGTTTCATTCGCCCCACTTCGGACGGGTTTTACCCGATGCTGCCGCAGTATCTCAACCACTTCGCCGGGCCTATCATCCGTCAGGAGCCGTTCACCTATCGCTACAGCCTGGAAGAGCAGGGCTATCTGGACCACTTGCTCACCTCGGACGGGCCTGTGATCTGTCTCCAGATGTACGCCGGGCTCTCCGATCGCGACGGATGCGACCCCGAGCGTCTGGCGTTGCTCTGCCAACGGCTGGTGGATCTGGACCCGGCCTGCCGGGTGCTGGTGCTGGGCAAGAATCACGAGCGCGGGCACAAATACCAGGAGGAGCTGTGCCCTTTCGATCATCCGCGCGTGCTCAACCTCATCGACAAGCTCGGGCTCCGGGTGCCGCTCGCGCTGGTGGAGCGGTGTGACGCCTTCGGTGGCTGTCACTCCAACCTCATCCGTCAGGCGTGGCGGTGCCGCAAGCGGAATGTCTGTGTGTTGCCGAGCCCGTCGATGACGGATGCGCTGCCGCAGATCGACGCGCGTTATACCTACGGTTTCAAGTATCCCGAGACGAAAGTTTTCACGTATTTCTTTGACAACCAAGGCCCTAGAGACTTTACAGTTCTCGATGTCGAAGGGATCGCGCAACATTTGCTGGGAAGATGAGAATCAATCAAAAAACGGCGGAAGACGTGTGGCAGAAGATCGCTCCCCCAAACTATCGGGGATGCCGAGAGTTTCAAGGCTGTCGCGTCTGAGGATACGGCCGGATTTGGTATGAAAACCGTCTATGGCTTTCACATCGTCTCGCTTGGGTGCTTACTTTTGGGTCGATACCCGATGGATTATGCGTTCTTCATAAATGCGATAACCCTGCATGTTGTGAGCCATCTCATTTGGAATTGGGTACGAGACCAGAGAACAGTCTTCAAATGAAGGAACGAGGGCGTGCAGCGAGCGGTGATCAACATGGCCTTCGTCTCCATCCAGAACGAAGTTCTGCCTTTCTCTACCCTGAACGCTGTCCTCGGGGAGAACGACATGGGATGGTGAAACTCAATCAGGGACGCGTTGATTGGATTCGCCAAAGGCACTCACGGGGCGACATTACACAAAAAGAGCTTGGACAGTTGTTTGGAGTGGTTCAAACTACGATTGGTGCAATTCTCAAAGGACGCAATTGGCCAGAATGAGCAAGCACGTGCCCCAGAGGGGGAGGTCATGATCTACAACGACATGGTGTGCGAAGGCTGCCGCTATGACGACAGCACGCAGATCCACGAGCTGGAAGGTCTCAAGTTGCGTCATTGCGCATCTTGCCGGTTGACGTCGGTGGTCGATCCGGTCACGACGGTCTCCTACGATGCGGCTTACGTGGCGGAACGGTATGACCGCTATCCCACAACGCAGCAGATGTCTGGCCTACGGCTGGCTTATGTCGAGACGGTCCTGCGCTTGAATGATGCGCTGCCGATGGGGCATACCAATGTCTATCACGGCAACCGTGAGATCGTGGATATTGGTTACGGCAACGGTTCCTACATTCGTTGGGCTACCCAGAACGGCTGGGAGACCTATGGGCATGACGTTAACCCAACCGACTATCCCGGTGTGCGCAAGCTCGGAGCGCTGCCTGATCCTCTGACGGATTCGCGACGTTATCGTGCCATCACCTTTTTCGATACTCTGGAGCACTTTGAGCATCTGAATCATGTGCGGTGGGTGAGCGCCTGCACGGACTGGATTTTCGTGACAGCTCCGTTGCCGCCGTTAAGGTTTCCGGGAGAGTATGCGCGCTCGTGGTGGGAGAATCAGGAAAAGTTGCCCTGGAAACACTGGCGTCCGGGCGAGCATCATCATTACATGCATCCCGAGACTTTGGAAGAACTCTTTACTTGGGACGATGAAATCGCCGGAATCCGAGCAGTTGCAAATTTGACGCACGTCAGCCACTTTGAAGACAGCATTCGAGGCGTTGGCCAGAATGGACGCCCTAATACATTTACAGCAGCCTTACGTTGCACAACGTTTCAGGATGGCGATGGTTGAAATTTCGTTGACTGGAAAACATGGCCGAGGCAAGGTGGCAAAAGTATCGGACGAGGATTATGAGTTTGTATTGCAGTGGCCATGGCGGGTACATAGAAACCAAGCGGGTTATGAGTATGTTTCAAGATATGAAGAGCGAAAAGACGGCCAGGCGACCATTAGTATGGCGAGGGAAGTCTTGGCTCGAAAGCTAGGCCGTTCGCTCACTTCAATGGAACGAGCAGATCACGTCAGTAGAGACACTCTGGACAACCGTCGGGAAAATCTTCGGTTGGCAAGTTGTTCGGAAAACGGCGCAAACTCGAAGCTTAAACGAAACAACACTAGCGGCTACAGAGGCGTAAGCTACTTCCCGTCCAAGAAGAAATGGCGAGCGTACATCAAGTTTCGTTGGAAGCGAATGTCGCTAGGCTATTACTTCACCAAGGAGGACGCGGCAAGGGCTTACGACCGGGCTGCAGTTGAATTGTTCGGTGAATTTGCTGTATTGAACTTTACGCAAGCTACTGCATGCGCTGACGGTTACTAATGTCCGACGTCCGCTGGGCGATCCGCAAGGCGTTGCGGGACAAGGACCTCTACGATCCGCGCCGACGCGTGCGGATCGACCTGGATGAGATCGCACATCCGGCGGACATTGCTCGGCGGCGTGAGGAGTTTCGCGATTGGGGATCTGGCTACGACGATCTGGCTGGTTTGGGAGCGACGTTCAAACCCTCTACTATCTTGACCGTTGGCATGTACCTTGGCTATGCGTCCTATTGTCTCTGTTCGGGCGCTCTGCTGGCGGGCCTGCGGCGAGTGCGCCTGACGGCGATCGACCCGGAGCGGGACATGGGACCGCCGGCGTATGGGTATCGCACGCTGGCGATGGCGGCGGAGACGTTTCGGCGCTTCCTGCCCGAGGTGCGGATGACGTGCTTCCAGCACGACGTCGCGCGGAATGGGCTGCCCCCCGAATTGACAGCGGAAAGGTTCCGCCTCGTCCTGGTGGACGAGGCGACGTCGGAGGGTATGCTCGCGGTCCTCCGGGCGGGATGGGGCGTGACGGCCCCCGGAGGATTGCTCGTGGCGTCGGGTACAGTCGATCCCGAGCGGCAAAATGCGATCGCCGACTTTTTGACGTGGCTCGTAGAAGAGGATGGAGCATCGTTCTCTTCGCAGTTTGTTTACAACGATCTGGGGTTAGCTCTTTTTCGGAGGGATGTAGGATGATGCAAATGATGAGGTAACCATGGCGGGTCATCAGGGACGCTTGGCGACATGCGTGGCAAAGTGCGCATTTTCCGATTACCAAACGGCGTCGATGGTAGCGCAACAAATGCGACGTCGCGGCAGACGCCGCATCATCAGTTATCGCTGTCGTTGGTGTCAGTCATGGCACGTTGGGACCAATGGCAGGCGTAAATTGCGTAACAAAGACGACGAGGAAACGAGGGATTTCGATGATTGAAGAGGCGGTTCTATTTACTGACGCAGATCGGTTTTATCTGAAGCGAGAGCAGATTGACTGTTTTACCGTACCGCTGGGCGACCGCTATGACGATGATACCTTTGACCGCTATTTCGCGGTCTACGCCGGGGTAGCACGTAAGTATAAGCCGCAAACGATCTTTGAGATCGGCGTGCGCTTCGGGTGTACGGCGATCTGCATGATGCTTGGCGCCGCTGAGGTCGTTGAGAATCTCGTCTACCGCGGCATCGACGATGAGTCGTATGACTATGATTCCTGCGCCAAGGCCAACCGAAACTTTCAGGAGCAGGTGCCCTGGGCTAACGCGCGCTGCATCCGGCATAACGCGTTCCATGGGCCGCACGAAGAGATCAACCGGATGAGCCCTTACGACCTCATCCACATCGACGGTCACCACGCTTATAACGCCGTTTCCAATGAGTTACCCATGTGTTGGGGTCTTCTCGCGAACAAAGGTATCATTATTTGCGATGATGCAGATACTCCCGGCGTTCAGGAAGCAATCGAGGAGTTCTTAGCAGAGCTGAAGGCGGATACTACAGTTCTTGCGCGTCACCAGTTTTATTCCAACGCTCGTAACCATCGTTATATCCAGAAGATATGTTTGTAGCACGCGATCCGATTGAGCGAGTGATTGAGAAGATCCGCGCAGAAGCGCGAAAGGATGAAGAGTGCAACTCCTTAGGAAAAAACCGCTGCGCGTATGCGTCATACGTCAACTTGGGGGCATTGGTCTATGTGGCCCGCTTGGGTAGCGATGCCCAAGTTGTACTGCGTGAATTGCGGGAACCCTGAAGCCGCAAGGTATGGGAATCCGCAGCCAAGTTAGCCGGGAACGGCTAAAAGGCTCAGAGATCAGGCCATGGAGCCCAGAACGGGCGGTAAAGGCCCACGAGCGCGCAGCGCCTTGTGAAAGAGGCGAAGAGATGATCCGATACTCTCTGGAAACGGAGAGAGACAGGGATAAAGAGCCTTGTCGCAACACTTGGACGTCCTCATGCTGACCCCCTGCTTTCTGGGGCTCAAGGAGAAGTATCCGGGCTGTCAGGTGACCGTGGCGACCTCCTGGCAGTATATGGCGGGCGCCCTCCCGATGCTGTTCCGCAACAACCCTCACATCGACCGCATCGAGCGGGTGGAGGGGAACGAGTTCGTGACCGGGATCACGCGTGCGTGCCGCTGGGAGTATGCCAAGACGCCGAATGAGCACATTCCGAACTGTGTGATCGACACCGACCTGGTCGTGGATCTGAACGTTATCTGCAGCATTGTCGAGACGCAGACGCAGCCCCACGTCACCGAGCACCGTACTGACATCTGGCTGCGTCACTGTGCGGGTGGTCTCAATCCGAGCAGTCGTCGCCCCATCCTGGTGTTGACGCCGGAGGAGCTGGCGGATGGTCGCCGCTGGGTCGAAGAACATCTTGGAGACGGTCCCCGTGTCGGGGTGGTGCTGCAGGCTCACGATCCGGTGCGGGCATGGCCTCACGCGGCGGATCTTGCCATTCACCTTCAGATCCGTGGCTACAAGACGGTGACGTTCGACATGCACCAGCGCGTCACCGACGAGATCCCGGCCGTGCTCGGTCGCCCTATCCGAGAGGTGGCGGCGATCCTCGCGCACCTGGATGCGGTGGTGTCGCCCGATTCCGGTCTCCTGCACGTCGCGGGGGCGCTGGGGGTGCCGGTCATTGGGCTTTTCGGCTCGACGGACGGCGCGCTCCGGATGCGGGAGTATGCGGGCCACTGGACCGTTGGCAAGGAGGTGGCGGATTGCGCTCCGTGCTGGTATTTAAAAAATTGCTTGCGAAAGTCCAATCCAGCCGAACACGTCGTATGCATGAAGCGTCTCTCCGTCCCTCTTGTCTCGCGAGAATTGGAGATAATGTTGGAAAGGTTTGGTGTTCCTCGACGTTAGCGAAGCAAATTCTGACGGATTCTCGTTGAGTGCCATTAGCACTCGGGCGCAAATCGGATGCGCGGCAGCACGTCGTCTGCATGAAGCGGCTCAGTGTGCTGCTCGTGGCGCGGGAGCTGGAGATGCTGTTGGAACGGTTTGGAGTACCGCGGCTCTAGCGTTCGGGCGTTCGCTCGTTCGGCCATGGTAAACTACTCGTATGCCTGCCGCACTTCGCTTTCTCGAAGATGATGAATCGACGATCACGACGTCAGAGGCCCTGGGCAACGTCCAATCGCCAGGTACTTCGACGCCGATCAAGCGATTCATCGAGAACTTTGGGGATCAAGATGCCGAAGACTTGATACTAACAATCGTTCAGGTTGGAAACAATGACGGCGACGACTACGCCCAGATCGCCCCGGACAGCGGCGGAAGTCCCGGCACCTGGACGACGTCTCCCATCGTGTTTGGGACATTACCCGACAGTGCGACCGCGCCCTTCTGGGTGCGTGCTAACGTACCCGCCGGACGTACAGCCGACAACAATCCGCGGCGATTTGATCTGGACGCGACGGCGCTATCCGTTTAGGAGACAAGGAATGCCCGCGACCCTAGCCATCATTCAACATACGGGAGCAGGCCCTACCCTTACCTCAGTGGGCGGATCGGGCAACGCATGGAACTACCAAGACGCGGACGTGGCCAACCCCGCCGTCTACGCCGCCAATCCCATCACCTTCGGCAACAACAGCTACGAAGTCTGGAAGCGAGCGATGTTCACGGGGTCGTTTACGGAGATCCGCGACCTGCGGATGTGGCTCAGCACGAACTTCAGCCCGGCGACCGGCCTTTTTCTCTTCTTCCGCGGCACGCAGCAGATCTACTTGCAGCCCGCGAAGGTGACATCTTCGATCGCAACGTCGTCATTCCCGACGGCGGACCCGGGGACGGCGAACATTTCGATCGGTGGCAACCTCAGCGGCTCGATCGTGACCAGCTCGGGGATGAGTGATTTCATCGTGACGCAGCTCCGCACGACGACGGCGGCACCAGCGGGCGACACCAGCTTTTCGGGTCTGAGCCTCTCTTATAGTGAGACATGATCCGACAAATCCAGCCTATCAATAAACGCCTCGTAGGCTTCCTTATACTTTGTGCGAATACGAGGAAAAAGGTTGAGATACTCGAACTGCTTTAAAAGCAACTAACATGCCAACTCAAGATTTTCAAGTCGGGCTGCTGCCCTGCGTCGTGACGCGGCAGCATGACAAGTGCATTTGCGTCCCTTTGGGCCATCTCAACACGGAGGACCAGGGAGCGGTCGAGGTTTGGACGCATATCAGTGAGACGGGCCTACTTTCCCTGCGCGCGGACCTGCTGGCTCCGAATCCGACAGACGGGCGCACCTATCGCGTCAGCCCAGGAGAATGCTGTGTCACCGGGGAGGCGGCGGACTGCATTTACGCCCGGGTGGGAAACGTCTCGGAATACCGGGAAGAGCAGCCGACCGGCCGGGTGGCGCAGATCGACGCCACACTCTCGCTGGCAGGGATCGACCGGCTCCTGGAACAACTGCGCGCGGCGCCGCTGCCGGTCAACCTGACGCCTTTTACGACGGCGCGGGAAGAAACGCCGTATGGGTGGGCTGTTATTCATAGTGACCATCGCGTCGTAAGCCAGTTCCCTTTGCAGGACGACGGAAGCGAAGGAGAAGAGATTCCCTTCAGGGAGGTGCGGCTGGATCAGGTCCAGGTGTTGACGATCCATCCGCGCCATCCGATGTCTGCGCTTCCGAGTTATCGGCTGGACCAGACCGGCTTCAGTTGTTACTCAGCTCTTTTTGCGAGTTTTATCGAGATGTTACCCCTCCCCGTGCCGCGCATGCTGTTTCAGTTCCGCTACTTCCGCCGCGTCACGGTACAGGTTTTCGGGCAGCGCGGTGCGGGAGAGGCGCTTCCGCCGCACATCGTACAGGTGATCGGTTGGCGCCTAAAGGATCTCGTCTGCGAGTTGGGGGTGGAGGAGGACGGGTCCTGGGCCATCTACCGCCGCGGCCGGGTGCGGGTGGGGACGGACGATGATGTCGAGCCGCTCGCGGAGGAGGAGTTTGCCGCCGCGCTGGCAGCCGTGGAGGAGAGGATCGGATGAGCGAATTTAATTACCGTTGTGCGTGCGGGGGAATCCTTGAGCAGAAGGTGCGCTACTCTGGCCAGCCGCCGGATCTGAAGCCGGAGATCTGGTATGTATGCCCCTTCTGCAGGGCGAAGCGTCCCTCGCAGGCCGCCGCCGCCGCGACACAAGATACGTCTGAGGATCAGGTGCTGATGCAGGCGTGAGGATGCCATGGCCGCGGAACAGTATGCCAACACGCCTCAGGATACGCTCAATGGCGCGATCGACAACGTTCAGGTCTCGATCGTTCTGAACGATGCCAGCGAGTTTTCCTCGGCGGGCGACTATCGTATCGTCATCGAGAGCGAGATCCTCAAGGTCACGGCGCGGTCGGGGAACACCCTGACCGTCGTCCGGGGCCAGGAGGGGACGACGGCAGCCTCGCACGGTAACGGCACGGCCGTCGCGCAGGCCCTGACACGAGACGGGCTGCTGGCGCTCTTCACACGCGGCATCGTCCAGGACACTTATGCTAACCGCCCCGCGGCCGGGCTGGAGAACCGCCTGTTTGTTCCGACGGACGGTCTTGTCGGCGGGATCGACACCGGATCGGCCTGGAACCATCTGGGGCCGCGATTGACGCGGCTGGCGCCACCTCCGCTGGTGTCGGCGCTGACCTGGCTGAACCAGGGAACCGCCACCGCGACCGATAATAACGGCACGCTCTATTTTGAGATCCCCAGCGGTTCGGGAGATAATGTCCGCGGGCTCTACAAGGCGATCCCGGCGGCTCCCTTCACCTTGGAGGCGCTCTTCGAGCCGATCTGGTCCGGGCAGGCATTTGCGCGGGCGGGGATGTTTCTCTACGATAGCGTTTCCGCCGAGCTGATCACGCATTGGTGGGATACCGGTACGGGACCGCTGGCCGCGGGGCCGACGGTCGTATCCAGCAATTGGAACTCGGTGACGTCGTTTAGCGGCAATATCACCGCGAGCGCCGACCACTTCAACCTCCTGCGCCGCTGGTTCGGGATCGTGCCGGTATGGTTCCGCATCCGGGACGACAACACCAACCATCATTTCGAGTTCAGCGTCGATCGTGTGAAGTGGTTCAAGACCGGCCAACAGGCACGTACCGGGTTTTTGACAGCGACCCATTGGGGAATTGCGATGGAAGGCTTCAACTCGACGGCCAAGAACGGCATGGTCCTGTATCACTTCCGGGAGAGTTAGGGATGGCCATCCTCTACGCCGACAAAGACGGGCGGATCATCCGGGTGCTGCAGACGCTGGCCGAGGAGATCCAATATCCCGATCCGCCGCCGGGGACCGTCGCGACGCTGGAGATTGACTTCGCCGCAGCCGAGAACCCGCTCATCTTAGAGATGCTCCACGAGGACTGGAAGGGGGCGCGGCTGACAGGAGGAAAGTTCGTCTGGGACGACCTGGAGTTGACGCCGGATCTCACCCCAGCGCCGATGGACGACGAATCGCGGTTGCTTGCCATTTATCAGGGGCTGGTGCGGGGGGAGACTCCCCCCACAGAGGATCTGAACTGGCTTCTGGTACGGCTGACACGATTGCTCTTGTAGGGGACCTATGACCGGCATCCTCGGCACTCCCGACAGCTTGCTGGGCGAGATCATTCTGGGAGCCGGCGCCGAGGAGGGCGGCGGGCCGACGACGGCCGTCTTTACCAGCCGGGCGCGCATTCTAAGGGTAGAGGAGACTGAGTTCCTCTGTCAGGCGAACATCACCCACCAGACGCGCGTGATGTTCGACGTCCAGGCGCGAATTCGGGTGATCGAAGAGGCGCAGTTCCTGGCGCGTGCGCGCATTCTGACGTTAGGGGATGCAGAGTTTCTCAGCCGGGCTCGAATTCTTGACGCAACGGCGCTCGTTCCGTTTACCGCTCGTGCGCGTATACTGTCCGGCGTCAGCGCCACGCTGGAGGTCTCCTTCAACGTCCTCCAGCAGATCTCCACAGTGCTGCCCGTGATTTTCAACATCACGGACGCCGAGCGGATCTATACCCAGTTCACAAGCCAAGCGCGGATCAGGGTGGTCGTCAGCGCCCGCCTGCCGGTGAGTTTTACGATTGACTATGAGGTGCCGACGGGCTGTGTCGTACGTCCAACACAGCAAGCGATCGCTCGCACCGCAACGCAGTTCTACTGTCGGGCGCGCATCTCGTCGCCCGTGCCACCGATCTGACCTATGCCTACTGCTATCTTTACCGCTCGCGCATTAATCCGTGGGGCAGCCGGAGACACCAATGAGCTGGCTGGCTCTTGGGAAGTTTCCGACGATCTCGGGTCTGCTTCTCGCGGCTTTAACGTGCAGATGGGGGGCTCAGGGCAATTGCAGATTGGAAGTCCTGTGGTGATCACTGCAGGATATGATGAAGACCGAGTTACGTTGATACGCGGTGAAGCGACAACAGTACAACAAACGATTACTCCTTCTGGAGCAATTTTTAATGTTCAAGGTGAAGATCTTGGTATCTCCGAGATCCTGCAGACGCCAATTACGTTTGTCTGGGAGGCGCGACCGCCCTCTGTGTTGCCGCGGGCGCACGCGATCCTCCGCGAAGCGGCGGCACAGATAGGCGTTAACATTGGTTCGCTGGCATTTCCCGATTATCCGCTCTACGCTTCTTATGTCGCTCACCAGAAATCGCTCTTTCAGATCGTTCAAGATCTAATGGAGCCCTGGAACGTGTTTGCGTCGATCCAACATTTCCCGGACGTAAGAGACAAGGTGCTCAGCGTTTTGCGCGTCGACTGGGCCAATCCGCCGAATACTGGCTATGCCGTGACACGCGCTCGCCATAGTCAGCACCAAATTAGCCAGCGCAAGTATGACGATCAGCCGAGACTAGCACATGTAATTGGTATCGAAATTCGCGGAGCAGCTTATACTCAACCGCGCCCTGATCTCGGGCCCGAGCGCCGCTACAATTACGTCAACCGGCGGATCAACCGAGAGCTGCTGGAGTCCGTCGCGGGCACCTATGAAGATTTCGTCTGGTTGGAAATCTATACCCTGGAAGAGCGTGAAGAGGGGAAGGTCATCCTGACCGAGGAGCGTCACTACCAGACGGTGTTAGACAGTGGCGGTTTTAGCACTGGATCGACCCTCCTCAAGCGCATCATCACCAACTACGAGTATTACCATCCCGAGGCGGCGCTCAACGAACTGGTCGCTTTCGAGCCGATCACACTCCGGACGGCGATTCTCTGGAGCACGATTGAGGAGCGCGAGGAGTTACAAAACGGTAACTTTGATCTGGTGCAGCGGACCTTCAAACAGTATTTTCACAACGATGACGGAGAGCAGATCGCTGAGCAGGAGAGCGTGCAGGAGTATGATACGGCCGCCGGACGATGGAAACCTGCACGCGTCGTGCTGCGTACCCATTCCCAGACGCATTCCTCCGGTGTCCGGACGCAGATCTCCGCCTACCTGGTGGACCCGGACAACGACAATGAGCTTACGACGGACTTTGTCGACTCGCAGCTCGTAGGCGGTCAACTCCCCACTGCTAACTCACAACTTGGACGGGATGAAGTACAGTCGATCCAGGTAGTCTTCCCTCCCCTCCCCTTGGTCAATGGAATACCGACGGAGGGACGCCGATCCAGCAACGCCTGGATCTATGAGAACGCCTACATTGGTTCGTCGGAGGCGCAGCAGATCTTTGATCTTGCCACTCAAGAACAAGAATTGCAACTTACTCCTGTGCGCTGGGAGACGGTGAATTTTGACGGGACATTCGATCCTAATCTCTGGGCAGGCCAACCGCTACAAGTGGAGGTTGCGCCTGATATTTTCGTGAGTTACTGGATTGAATCTGTTCAGCATCGCTTCGACGTCAACGGCGGCCGCACCAGCGGCACGGCACGGCGTCTGACCGAGAGCGTGCCGCTCGACCCCACCGTGGCCACCGTCGCGGCGCCGACGAACCTGCTGGCGACGGCCATCAGCACGACCGAGATCCAACTCACCTGGACCGACAACGCCAGCAACGAGTCCAGCTACCGCGTCGAGCGGTCTCTAGATCAGGTGGTCTGGACGGAGATCGCCATCCTTCCGCCCAACTCCACAAGCTATCTGGACGTCGGACTGACACCGTCTACGACCTATTCATACAGGGTGCGCGCCTTCGCGCTGATCTAAAGATGCCATTTTCCGCTTACTCGAATATCTCCTCGGCCACGACCGGCACCCCCGGCGGGGGGACGCCCGTCGCGGGCGCCGTCATCCAACTGGAATCGGACGAGGATGTCTACAGCAGCTTCGATTTCCTGACGCCGGCCAACGATGGCGACGGCATCGAGTATTGGCAGGACCAGCAGGAGGGGGGCGGCAACCCCATCAGTACCGGATGGACCGTGAACGGCTCTCCGCTGCCGATCTACGAGAGCGGCGCAGGCGATCTCATCAACGGCCACCCGTATGTCTCCAAGAGCGCCAGCCAGCGCCATTTTCAGGCGCTGGTGTCGGACAACGTTCCGGGAGGCTTCTCCTTCTACCTCCTCTTTGATCGCGAGGCAGGTTCGGGTGAAGAGATCGTGCTGGACATGAACAATACTGGTGGAGATGGCAATTTGCAACTTCTTTTGAACAGCAATGGTAATGTTGGTTACCGATCTGATGGTATTGTAGAAGAAGTGGCGGCGACGGTAGCTGGATTGCAAGTACTCGCTTGGATCTTTGATGAGGTTGCTGAAGAGGTGCGCGTCTACCGCGACGGTGTCCTGATCGGAACCGGTACGGAGTTCTTCAGCGGCGGCTATACACTGGGCAACGGTACGCTGCCGTTTCTGGCCGATGGGAATGGAAACAACGACTGCGACGGTAAGTTTTTGGATTTCTGGGCGTTTAAGACATCTCATAGTGAGCCAGACCGTATCCAGCAAACCCAATATCTCATGTCCAGAGGTGGAATTTGAAACATCCATTTACGCTTGGGGAGAGATTCGGCAGGTTAGTTACAGTGCGAGAGTTTCGGCTTCCTTCGCCATTACACGGACGAAAAATTCGGCATTGGGAATGCTGTTGTGATTGCGGGATGATAAAAACATTCAAACCTCAGAATCTAATCGGAGGAAGCACTCTATCTTGTGGTTGCTGGCGAAAGGAACACTTAAAGACGCATGGCAAGTCCCATTCAAAAGAGTGGGTAACTTGGAGGAGCATGTGGAAGCGATGCACAGATACTAAGTGCGCCACCTACTCATATTACGGCGGTTCTGGGATTACTGTCTGTGACCGTTGGAGGTCATTTTCAGTGTTTCACGATGATATGGGAGACGCTCCTACGACAAATCATACCCTGGATCGCATTGACAACAAATTGGGCTACAAATCAGGGAATTGTAGATGGGCGACCCGGAACGAACAAGCGAATAACAAGTGTCCTTACCGGCTCAAACCTACTTGTCGGCGTGGGCATGCTTATGACGAAGCCAATACCTATTGGGGCAAAGGGGCGACATCGCGCGGTCAACGCAGGTGTCGCGCATGCCACGCATTAATGGAGGTCGCTCGTCGTAAACGTAAGACGGCACACGGAACTGCCGACACCAATCAACAAAACACATACTTGGTGAATCGGGGTGGCCTTTAATAGGAGGATGGTTTGATCCTGGATCGACGGATGCTCTCAATGCTTCACTGGTATCGTCGCAACTCGGTATGCCGGCGTTACTGGCTGGCGTTGCTCCACCATCTACCCTACGTACGGCGGGTGCGGCGGCGACTGCGGCAGACGAGACAAAGGAGATGGGGATGGCGAATCTAGCTCGGTTTCTCGTCGCACAGACGGAGGCGGCGGCGCGGGCGGTGTCGCGAGGCGGCGGGCTTGTTTCGGGGATCGTCCTGCGTTTAGATGGCTCGCAGGTCATGGTCAATATCGGCGGCCAGACGGTCGCGTGTCAGCCGACGGCGGGGCTCCCCCTCCTGGCAGGTGACCAGGTGTGGGTGCGCCAGGGATCACACCAGCCCATGATCGTCGGGGTCGGCACGCGTAATAACGAGGTGAGCTGACTCATGCCCCGGGACGAAATCCCCATCAAGCTGACGATCCTCTGGCCCAAAGCGCCGGGGGCCCCCGCCCCCGACGTGGGGCGGCTGGTGCCGCGTGCTTCAAAGCCACCGCCGGATGCGCGCTCGCGACGCCTGCCGGTTCAGCCGGACGAGGTGCCCTCGGGGCATGTCTGGGTTGGGCCCAATGATGGCTTCGTTCCCTACAGCGGTGTAAAGCCTCGACTAGGAGATCTGATCGTCGTCCATGGCGGTCTTGCCCGCCGCTTCGTCACCTCTCCCGTCGCCCACCAGCCGCTGCGCTGGCCGACGTTCGTGGGCGGATGCCAGTGCCGCTGTCCCGACCCGGACGGCATCACACTGACGCTGGCCCAGGTAGTGGGGGTCGCGCAGGGGCTGGTGGTGGACGCGCTCACGGCGGAGCTGCGGCAGATCGTTGGAGCGAACGAGTTAGGCTTCGCCAATGGCTCGGCCACCTCCGGTGGCGCGGCGGTGACATTTGATACAGTCGCTCCCTGGGATCTCTATGCCTTGGACGACCTGCGCGGCTACCAGCAATGGGTAAACGATCAGCAAACGACACGCAGCCGCCGCTACTTCAGCCTCATCCGCTGGCGGGTATCGGGGGGACAGTATGCGGTCCTGGATCGCTATGCGCTCACCGATCCCTACTCGCCAGGTCTGACGGACCCGACCGCACCTGCGGCCGAGCCGGACCCGCCTGCCGTCGAGGCCGGAGGAAGCTGTCTCGCCGTCCATGACGGCGTGGCGACGGTGACGCTGCTCAATGCTCCTGCGCGCTATCTGCGCATCACGACAATGTCGGCGCAAGAGACGCGGACGCTGACTCGGGACGGCGACCCCTACGACGCCAGCCTGCGCGGTAATCTGGTGCAAGTGACGCAGACACCGGGACGAACGGCGGATCGCTACGTACTTGCACGTCAGGGAGGAGGGGCGACGACGCTCTTTCGGTTGCTGAGGTTCAACGCCGAGGACGCAATCACGGGGGTGGTGGATCTGGGCACCTATAATCTGGCGGTGCCGACGCCCATCGCCCCGGTGCAGGTGGTCGTCGCCTGCAACCAATTGCTGGTTTTGATTGGTCAGGTTGCCGAGGAAGAGATCGGAGCAGGATAAGATGGCCGACGTCGCAATTATCAATCTGTGTCAAGGGTTTCGTATTGAACGATCCTTGAGCGTTGGAAATCCTCTTGTCTCCGAGACGTTGCGCGGGGGTGCCTCGCTCGGCTGCTTTCCTGTCATTGCACACCGTAAGATCTCCGGCACGGACGTGATCGTGTCGCGAATTAACCGGCGCAACGCCGTCTATGATCGCTTACTGGTTGAGATCGGTCCGGGGCCCGATGACGTTGATACCTCGTTTCCGATCCACACCGCGCTAGTAGCGGCTGTTCCGGCTACCCCCCTCACCGGGACGATCATTGCTCCCTACCCTGTGCCAACGCCACCGTTGGACTTCGGACTCCTGCACCGCGTCGGCGGCAACGCCATGGCGTGGGCAAGCTGGGACACGGGCGAGACGCCGCCGACGCCGTTGACCAATGGGATCGTGCGGCACCTCAATGCCAACGACAATTTCTATCTGATCTCGTTTGATGGCGTCGAATTCTTGGATACCCTTCCCGGCGGCTCGGTGGCGCTTCGTCCGTTGCGCACCTTTCGGATCTTCACCGTCGCAAACTACAATCCTGAGGGACTGCCGCAGGCACTTGTATTCCTGTCATCAGGTCAGGCGTTTTCAGGTTCACCATCTGGCTATTACTGGCCAGGAATCGAGGATCAGGACACCATTCCGCTCTTCGATGGTACGAGTGGGTCGGCCCAGTTTCAGGCTCACTTCTGGGCCGTCAGTCCGGGCGTCGATACGCTTCTTTCGGGAGCGTCGACAATCACCGGTGGAGCGAGCGTTTTCCCGTTCAACGGGTCCAACGCCGTCATGGCCGACCGCGGCGCGCTCTATTTCCCCAACGAAGACGTTACAATGCCCACGTTTGGGGGCGTGATCAACCGGGATTATGACGTCACGCCTGCGCGGCCTACCTTTATCATGTATGCCAACGCTGACGTGGATGCAATCGCCATTAACGGAGTTGCAGGCGATGCCTATCCGGTGGACGGGCTGCCGACGCTGCCGGCCAGCCGGTCCTCCTCGACTGTCGGCTCATTCCTGACTACACCGCCCCTGACAGACTACACCAAGGCGTTTTCCTGGACGGGCTTCGAGGAGGAGACGGAATTCGAGATCGAGGTACAGGCATTCAGCGAGACCATGACGGACGGTCCGTTTACGGTGGGGCTGCCGAACGCGCGAAACGTCATCGAAGGTATCGTGGTGGCCCGAACTGTTTAGATCTTTGGCTTACGTATCTCTCGCGCACGAATCCGATATGCCGTCGCGAAACTAATGCCATATTCTTCAGCTAGATTTAAGGGTGATTCGCCCGAGTCCATACGCTGGCGAATTGAGTCGGCGGCTTCGTCTGAAAGTTTGGCATTTCCATTCTTCTCGCCGCGAGGGTAGCGTTCCGGATAGAGACGGGGACCACTGCGATCTCCTCGTGCCGTACGGCCTTTCTGATCACGGTCACGCAGGTTTTCCTGGATAGTCCCAAGCCAAAGATGAGCAGGATTGCAGCATGCTCGATTGTCTCCTTCGGGACAGTTGTGACAAACTTGCTGGCCCTCTGGAATTGGGCCAACCGTCAACATCCAAACGGCACGGTGTGCCATCGTATGCCCAAAGCCTGGAAGATGAAAGCGTCCGTACCCATCATGTGTACGAGCAGCCTTCCAATTCCAGCACTCATTTTCACTTCGCCTGTCAATCTTGGACCATAAACTTTGGCGAGCGTCTAAGTATTCACCCTTCTTTGGCATTGCATATTTATCAAAGCAAGAACAGTGCCGAATAGATCGTGATTGCGACGACAGTCTGATCTCGCGTCCGAAAGGGGATCTGAGGTATCATGCGCTTGTTGCCTCTGCTTCGCCGCTGTCCAGGAGGGGATGATGCGCCGTTTGCTCGATCGGGCCCGATCCACCATCTCCCGCACCAATGTCCTGACGATGACTCTATCCCTTATCCTGGGCGCGACCGCCATCTACGGTTTCGCCAACCAGGTGGTGCAGGATCGCGACGCCGCTATCAGTCGCGCCGTCAAGGGAGAGCAGTTGTTGCGCCAGGAATTCTGGCGAGAGGTGCGGGAAGATTTGCGCGAGATCCGCGGCGAGGTAAGCAAGGTACGCGAAGAGATCGCCCAATTGAGGGATCGGCTTCCGAGGCCACAATGAACCTTCAGATTGAGAAGAATCATCCCGTGGTGACGACGTTACGCATGGAAGTCACCGGGGCGCGGTGGGAGCAGTGGTTTCTCTTACGTTCCGACGCTCATCACGATAATCTGCACTGCAACCAGGAGATGGAACGTCGCCATCTGGAGGAAGCAAAAGCTCGCAACGCGGGTATCCTGGACTTTGGAGACCTCTTCTGCGCGATGCAGGGGAAGTGGGACAAGCGGGCCGACCAGACCCAGATGCGCGAGGAGCTGCGCGGTTCCGATTACTTGGATCGGCTGGTGAGCTACTGCGCTGATTTCTATCGTCCTTATGCGGCGAACTGGATTCTTCTGGCACAAGGTAACCATGAAAGCGCCATTCAACGCCGAAATGAAACGTCTCTTGGCGAGCGACTCGCGGAACGGCTTCGTGTAGCAGGCTCTCCCGTCGTAACAGGCACCTATCGCGGTTGGATCTGGTTTCAGTTCCGTATCAAAGGCACGCAGAGACATTCCTTGACACTTCATTACACCCACGGATATGGAGGAGGCGGCCCCGTCACCCGGGACGTGATCCAGACGGCTCGGCAGATGGTCTACCTCGATGCGGACTTTATGGTCAGCGGGCATAGCCACGATTCTTGGAATCTGCCTATTCGCCGGGAGCGCCTCAACCATGCCGGTAAGCCGGTCCTGAATGACGTGGAACATGTCAAGTGCGGGGGCTACAAAGACGAGTTCAGTCCCGGTACGGGGTGGGCGAACGAGAAAGGCTTTCCTCCGAAGCCGCTTGGCGCCTACTGGCTTCGTTTTTACTGCAAGCCGAGCCAAACGCGTTATGCGATTCTGCACGATCTGGTTCGCGCTCATTAAGAGGAGGCTGGCGATGATCCGTTTTTCCCTGCCATCACGTCGCGTCACCCTGCCGAAGGATGAGGTTGCCGAAGAAGAGGAGCGCCGCCACGCTCACCGCCTGAATGAGATCGCGCGCTTGCATCTGGAGTGGGCCCACGAACGCACTCAGGAAGCGCACGAGGCAGGTTACGCCGAGACGGCGGACAGTTACTCCATGTCAACACTCGCTTGGCTAGACCGGCTTCGTGATCTGTCCTGAATGTTCTTCTAGATCGGGCCGCCAACCTTCCTCCATGGAGTCAATGGAGTAATTCCGGGCAAACAGGCTTCGCAAAGCGCCCCCCAATCCCCAGGCACCTCCCGAGAGTCGGACCAACTCATAACGCTCCGATTCCGGGTTCAGGAAGTCGTTCAGCCGATAGCTTTGGTCGCGCTCAAATCGCTGAGCAATCCCACGCGCTGAGACGATCCAGGCCCGTGTCTCCACGGCGCGCGGTGGGACGACGAACAGGACGACCGACGCGCGGCCGCCCTGCTCCGCCACCCGAAGGAGGTTCGGAAGTTGGTGTGGGCGAAACGAGCGCGGCCCGAGGAGACATGCTTTGCTCTCCCATGACGGCACCTCCATCTGCTTCGTCTCGATCGCCCAGAACAGACCGCCCCGGCAGCAGGCGCACAGGTCAAAAGGCTTGAGAACGCCACGGGCTTGGTCGTAGAACGGGTAGCACTCCAGGCCCTGCGCTTCCAGGCCTTTGGCCAATTGAAGCGTGCGGGCGCGCTCAGTCATTCGCCGCCTCCGACGCCACGAGCGGGTTGCCGCATCCGACCTGGCTACAGCAGTGAGCGGCAAATCGCTGCCCCTCGTCGAGCAAGTCCACCAACTCCACCGGCTTGAGGCGCTGCAGCCCCCGATGGCTCCGCCGAAGCGCCGCCTGGACGAAACCGGCCGTGAAGGCGTCTCCGGCGCCGGTCACATCCAGCACCGCTCCCGTCTGCACCAGACGATGGATCGGATCACCATCCTTTGGGATGGCCGTGACGCCGCCCGCCCCCTGCGTCACAATGAGTTGCTGCGCGAGCACTTCCTGGCGGGCGCGTCGTACGTCATGAACACCCAGGCTAGTCATCTCCTCATGGTTGCAGATGAGTGCCGTCGTCGGCATATACTGCCAGCGCGAGGGGGTCTTCGAGTTGACGATGACCGGCAAATCTAACTTGCCCACCGTCCGGATGAGATCCCTTCCCACTTCGCCCCGAAAGACGAACTTGTCGTAGTCCACAATCACAACCGCATCGTAATGCCCGTGGCAAAGATCGTGTTCAAGCGGCGGCAGATCGGTCGCACGCAGCTCGCCTACCATGTCGTTATCCGCCCGCAGCAGTTGTTGACAACGCTCCTTCTCGGCATCCTCGACGATGAACCGCTCCTTGACGGTGACGGCGAGCGCCGGGTCGAACATCCGGGGAGAGAGCCGAACCGCCCACCGCTGGCACTGCTCGCGCAAGATGCCGCTGGTCGCGTCGCGGCCGTGTGGGCTGGCGAGCGTCACCTCCAGGTTGCTGTCTGCCGCCAGCCAGCGAGCGACGTTGGCAGCTCCGCCGAGCGTCCATTCCCGGCGGCTCTCTTGAAAGACCCAGCAGCCGCGCGCTTCTGGCGACTTGCGCACGCACGTCCCGTAGCGGGACAGATCCAACATTGCATCGCCGATCACTAATATTTTCAACCCTTCACCTCCTCGTCAACCCCCCAAATGTAACGCAGCAATCGTTCGTAGATTTCCGTCGGTTGCCCTTCCGCTTCAAGATCAAAGAACTGGTCGAGCCCCATCACCCATTTGGTTCCGATCGCCGAGCGATCGAAGCACCGGTAGAACCGGTTCTGGGTCTCGCCGATCTGCGCGGCAGAGGTAAGCACCCGCTTCTCAGGATCTGCCGCTGCCGTCGTCTGCATACGGCGGTAGATCGCTCGCGGATCGTCAACCAGGAGGACGGCTACTACGCACCGCTGCGACAGCCAGAGGTCCAGCCAACAGAAGTCGCTGTCCGAAAGGACGCTTCCGCCGAAGGTGCTTCCGTAGGCGTGGTTTGACCAGTGAAAGCGGTCGAGGATCAATTTCTCCCCATGCTCGGCCACCGCGCTTCCCAGCCGCTCCTGGAAGTATTCCATGGCCGGTCGATCCGGAACGCTGAAGTGGACGTAATGGTGGCCGGGCAGATCGGTGCGCAAGCGCTCGGCCAGAGTGCTCTTACCCGTGCGTCCGACTCCTTCCAGGAGCACAATCATCAGCTCACTCCTACGGCAGCAGCAAAGCCCGGACGAGATCGCATCCTGTCTGCAGGTCGTCCGTGCGATAAGTAGGTATTTGATTCAGCATGGCGTGTTCATGGATGTTGCCCGCCTGCATCACCAGGATGAGCGGCACCCGGTAAGCGTAGCACCACGCAGCCTCGATCATTGAACCGACGCTGATACGTTCAGCATTCAGCAGATTCATCAGGACGGCATCGGCCGTTTTGACGTCGTTATGGTCTCGGCCCATAATCCCCGGGCCCGTCGCCCGGGGGTCTTCATCGTCAGGCATGGATGAAAGGACACCGTGTTGGCGCAGAAATGCCTTGCCGCGCATGGGCGAGAACGTCACGATGTAAGGCGAGCGAAGAAGCATCAAACGAGCACAAATACGCCAATCTTCGGACGCCTCATAGGTAGAGCCGGCGATCGGTCCGGCAAGATACACCTTATAATGCTCCTTCATGAGACTGTCTTCCGATTTGCTTGATCCATCAACCACACAAGGAGCCAGAGTCGCTGTTCGACCGCCTCCGCCATGAGCTGAAGTGGCGTCACGCCATGACGTGCGGCAAACTGCTCGGCGACCTCCCAGCCGGCCCGCTTCACGTCCAGCGTCACCGTGACCAGGTCGTAATCCACCGGCTCCTCCGGCGGGGCCTTTTCATTGCGTGTCATCTCGTCAAACCTCCGTCAACGAGCCGTGCAAGATGTATGCCTATTCGGGGTATGCATAGTCGCAGTCGTCACATTCCCAGGATTCCGCGTCCCACTCATATTCCTTGTGAGAGAGTCGCGTCTTGGGGTGGCGGCAGACACCGCCGCAGGCCGGGCAGGTCGCCGTCTCATCCCAGATAACCTGAGCGGTGTCGTCGATGTCGATCGGGGGGCACAAACTCATTTAAGAATTTCCTTCTCTCCTTCTATTTGCTGGACCTCACCGTTGGGCAAGCGCTCCCAGCGGGCGATCAACTGTCCGTCCTGGAGGATCAGGCAATACTCGGCTGTCCCCTGCAGGCACGCTTTGCGAGCGCGATAGTGGCACTCGCGCAGATTGAACTCCTTCCGGCCGGAGGCGCCGCAGCAGATATGCTTCAGGGTATCAACATTGACGGGTTTGAACAAGACGGTAGCCATCGTTTACCTCTCCGGCTTCTGAAAGAGGAGTATAGATTCCCAGCCAAACACGTAATACCCGCCTTTGAGCGCGCGGTAGCGCCACAGCGCCCGCTGGCCGCGCTTGCCTCGACCTTCGCCGAGATCCTTGACGATATGCGCCTTCATCGTCAGGCCGTAGGAAAGTGCAGACTGGATACACCCGGACGTCAGGGAGTGGAACCGACCGCCTAAGTAGACGTCGCCAATGATAATGGCGCAGTGTCGGCCCGGTTCTAGCCAGCCCAGACAGTTGCCGAGCACGACCGAGAAGCGCGTCTGGAAGTGGGTCGGGTTGATGCTGTTGGACAGATCCTGATCTGCCTCCCCGAATTTCACTGCGTTGTGGTAAGGCGGATGTAGCAGGATCATCTGCACGTGCGTCTGGCCGTAAGATCCTAGTGCGCGGCCAACGCAGCCGCTGAGATCCAGCCCGGAAAGAGCGTTGGCGGCGTAGCCGAATGCGCGGCATCGCTCCTGCCCCTCCGGAAGCTGGAGTTGGCCGACGCGCCGAGCGAGGTTCTGGATCTTCTCCGGATAAACGTCAAGGGAAATGCTATGTCTACCTAACCTAAGAGCTTCAACCGCTGTCGTGCCGCTACCCGCGAACGGGTCCAGCACCGTATCTCCCGCCTTTGTGAAGCGGAGCATGAGCTGTCGCGGCAATTGAGGGATCATGCAGCCGTGGTAGGCGCGCGTCTGGCCATCTTCATCGTCAGCGTTGGGAAATTGCCACAAACTGGTGGTCAGAATTTCTTGGTATTGTTTCCAGCCGCCACTCTCTAGTTCTAGGTCATTGATTTGGGTCATAGCAGCCACCTCACAAACGCGCCCGCCATTACAGCGATCAAGGGTTGTAAAAGCATCTGGAGATACGCTTTACCCCAAGAGGGTTTTTCTTCACTTTGACGCAGAGATGAAATAGGGCACAGGAAGGAAACAATACATGAGATACCCGCAGCCGTTTCGTAGCTCAGGGGCGAAAGGCCCATGGGAACGAGAAACCATAGCCATAGCGTACAAAGCGCCCAGGCGCGGAGAAAGATGGATACTGGAAACAACGCGATCGAGCCTAAACAGCCGTAGCCAGTCTTTTGTGCTTGAGTCATTCGATGTTCAACTTTCCATCATCATGCGTCTCAATGCGACGCCGTTCACGCTCCTGCTGCATCCGGAAGATCGTCTCGGCATAGCCACAGATATCCACCACGCTGTCGGCCTTCATTTGGTGCGCTAATCGTGACAGCTTCACGCAAATCATGCACATCGCGACCTGCTCGGCGGTCACATCTACACCCAGGAGCGCCGACCAGAGCTGTGCAGTGCGCCCCATATCATCGAGCGGCTCGCCATACGAAGCGTGCCGATCGCCGTAGACGAGTTTCAGTGCCGTTGCGCACGGGCCGCTCGCTTGAAGCGTTTGTGAGGGCGGTTTGTAGCCATGAATTTCGATCACTTTGGGTTGCCCGTCTCGCGCTTCAAGTTCTTCCTCAAGCCGCTGTCGCCGTTGGTCCCGCTCTAATTCGTCTGCCGTCTTTGGCGGAAATACTTCGCCCGGCTCCTTTATCGGTTCATGGATTGTTTCCTGTTCCGTCTTCTCCAGCTCTTCGATCAATTGTGTCAATGCTTGCCTAGTTAGCATCTGCTTTCCCTTTCTTCTTCGCCTTGGTATCTTTCGTCGGGTTCAGCTCGCGCGGCGTGATCGGCTCGAACGCCTTCGCGGGCCGGAACGTGAGCACGTCCTCGACGTAGAGGCGTGTGCCCGTCCAGTTCCACTTCGCAGTGATGTACACCGAGTTGCCGACGCCGTCATGAGGCCCCTGAAGCAAACCGCGTTGTGCGACGAGCCACTCTAAACGTTGCGGCGAGACGTGCAGAGGTACGCTGCCCGTCTCATCAGCCAACGTGAGAACGGCGCGATGCGTCGGCTCGCCCGGTCCCGGCGGCCGCTGGCCATACTTCTTCGCCTCGGCTACCACATTGATGCTCTGGATCTGCGTCAAGCGACCGACAAGCCGCACCTCGCCCTCTCCCTGCTTCACGGCCTGATGCACGGTGAGGGCGCGCATGTTTAGTGCCGCTTGGCGCTCCAAGTCGCTATAGGACACCTCTACGAACCAGGGGGCGAGGAGCAAAGCGACGTCCTGGTCGACGCGTTTCTCGTGCAGCCCGGTGGCATACAGTTTGTCCCGCAATCCCTTGGGGCAGGCGCGATAGAAAGCAGACCAATCGGCATAGGGCTGACCCTCCACGAGTTTGCGTGCCGTCACCGGACCGCATCCCTCCAGATCCTGGAAGCCGCCCAGGATGGTGCGATCGTCCAAACAGACGAAATGCTCCTGTGAGAGATTCGGATCGATAAGAACGAACTTTCCGCCGTCCTCGCGAAACTCGTTGAAGATACGGCGCTGTAGTTCGGGATCGTCTTCTACCTGGGCGAAGGCCGCCGCAAACTGCGCAGGGTAATGTGTCTTCAGGTAGGCACTCCAAACGGCGACCTTGGCATACGCGTAGCCGTGGGCGGCATTGAAGGAATTGTGACTGACGATACCATTCGCGACAAAATTGTGCATCGGCGTGTTCATGGATACGTCATACACATCGTCAACACCGCAAGAAGTAATCTCCACAATCGGATCGGAACTGGTTAAGTATCCACGTGACCAGGTACGCTTCCGTTCGTTCTTTGACCAATCTAATCGTTTATGGCAAGAATTACAAAGCCAACGCAGGTTTGTATGATGGTGGTAACGGTTATAATTGCCCTCGAAAAGTTCAAGCGAAATGAGATGAGCGATTTCAAACAGATCAGTCTCGGGCGCTTTGCATATTTCGCATTGTTTTTGGGCTCGCTCTAAAACGATCGCTTTGTTCTGGTTGTAGCGCGCTGTTCGCCCATCGATCCAGGCAGGATTAGAAGCGCCTGACGGCCAACCTGAACCTTCATAATGCGTGCCCAATAGTTCTCTTTGAATGCTTTGTGCCTGTTTTCTTGGTATGCGTTTCCAATCAGTGACAATCAACCGATCGCCCACTTTAAGTTCAGAAACCGTCTTATAGCCGTGATCCGTTAAGAAGCGATGATTGGCTGTTGCTGCAATGGACCTTCCAGAATTTGTGAAAATCTGAAAGACCTCCTGTTGGCCATTGTAATAAATAGCTTTCAGCTTCCCCAAACGTACGCGGCCATCTACGTCCATCTGAAAGAGATTCAGATAGCCTCCTCGTATCTTCTTGCCCCAATCGGTGTCGGACTGTTGTGCTTCGTAGAGTTTTCGGATTGTAATCGCTCCACCTTTTGGTAGAAATGCACGATAAACTTCCGTATCACCACTTAGGCAGTAGTTGCCTGCTTTTACACACTGATCCCATGCTAGAAGCGCTTCACGCTCGGGGATTCCGCTCTCCGCGCATCCCATCAAATAGCCGTCAAGAAACGGTTCCATGGCTTTAGCGCCTTCGATTTTGGAGACAACCTTTCGGATCTTTTCGGCCGTGGCCCAATCATAACCACCCGCTTCGCGTGCTATTCGCATTACCTGTTCTTGGTAGAGCACAACGCCATGTGTTTTGGACAGGATGTTCCAGAGGATCGGATGCGTGGTATACGTTGGACCATCGGAAGTTGCCAGCACTTCAGTGTGGTTGCGATGTCGTGCCACAAACGTTTGTGCCCCACCGGACTGGAGGGGACCCGGCCGGGCGAGGGCGACGACGGCGCAGACATCCTCATACTCCTTCGGCTGCAACTCGCGCATCAGACGACCAGCAGCGGTGCCCTGAAGCTGAAAGATGCCGGCATTGCGGCCCTCGCCGAGCATCTTGTAGCTGGCAGGATCGTCCATCGGCAGACTGTAGAGCCATCCAACATCCTTGCCGAGATCCTCCGCCACCCGTGCCAAAACCGAGAGCATGTCGACCGACAGGAGGTCAATCTTGAGCAGCCCGAGGCGAGCCGCTTCATCCTTGTCGACGGCGGCGATCGGCAGGTCGGTAGGCTTGCCCATGATACCCACCGTCTCATGGATCGGCCGCGCATCCACCACAAAGCCGGCGGCGTGAACGCTGGATGCCCGAATTTGTCCCTCCAGTTCGGCCGCGATGGCGAAGGCGGGGTGCAATTTCAAAATCGCCTGCGCCTTCTCGTTCTCTCCGAAAAGACGTCGCAACGTTCCGGTTGCCTTCAGGCCCTCGTCGGCGTTAGCCGCCTCCGGCACGAGGTCCAGCATCGCCGCCAGTGCTTCTTCGGGTAAGTCGTGAGCGGCCGCCGTATCGCGAAGCGCCTGCCGCGCCCGGTAGCGCGAGAGCGCCGCCACCTGTGCGCAGTTGTCCGCGCCGTACTTGGCGATCAGGAACTCATAGAAGCGATGTCGGTAGCGGCTGTCGATGTCGATGTCGATATCGGGCAGATCGCTCCGGTGATGACCGATGAACCGCTCCACGGGCAGGTCATACGTGATCGGGTCCAGTTGTGTGATTCCCAGATACCAGCAGAGCAATGATCCGCCGCAGGAGCCGCGGGCGATAGCGAGGATGTTCTCTTTGCGCGCCCAGCGCATGATGTCCGCCACGACGAGCACGTAGTTCACAAAGTCATTGCTGACCAGGATACCCCACTCATACTTCGCTCTCTGAAGGTAGACACTTTCTTGCTCGCTTTTCTCGTTTGTTGTCCCGATCGCGCTGGCGCATGAGTTCACGGTTGGCGTCTCGCCATTTTCGGCACTTATCGTCTCGGCACGCTCGGCATTCCCTCCGCCCGTTGGCGTGCGAGATGAGATTGCTGCCGGACAATGGATGCCCTTGCTTGCACTCTGTCTTCCGCCTTGACTAACCTCCGACATTGATCCCTCGCCGCAAGTTTTCGGCTCTCGTAACG